>Ga0075019_10001248_pt1 | contig 14488 bp, 13 predicted proteins | sample ColStrG_CSR_2013_FD_71473 | JGI IMG/M metagenome (GOLD analysis project Ga0075019, IMG submission 71473) | Freshwater sediment microbial communities in response to fracking from Pennsylvania, USA - Cold Stream Run_MetaG_CSR_2013 | ecosystem: Environmental > Aquatic > Freshwater > Creek >...
TGCATTCGGCTTCGGTGACCTGCCACATGTTGGCCGCAGCGCTAATCAGCATGGCACGCGCCGCTGCACCGATTTCACGATACTGGGTATAGGAATTTTTCATGCTTTCCGAGCCGCCGGTGAACTGCGCCCCGTCGACCGGATCGTTATAGATGGCATTCGCAGGCGCGAGTTCAGCGCGGATCTGCGACCAGTCCGCACCTAATTCTTCGGCGATCAGCATGGCCAGACCCGTGCTGATGCCCTGACCGAATTCCAGCCGGTTGACCGCTACGGTAATGGTATTGTCGGGCGCGATGCGCAAATAGGCGTTGGGCGTGATGGGCTTGGCGGGTCCAGCGGATTCGGCAGCACGCGCTTTTTTGGAGCCGGCCGGCACAAAAAAACCCAGTGCCAGTCCAGCTCCTGCCACGCTGCCCATTTTTAAGAAATGACGCCGTGTCAACAAACCCTGTGATGATGGGTCGACTTTCGATTGCTGGTTCTGCGAAAAAAATTTGGCACTGTTGCGCATGACGGTTTCTCTCCCTGACGGCCTTAAGCCTTATTTCTGGCTTCAACAGGGACAGCACAACCGCCTGCTGAAGAGTTAACTATTTATCTGTGCCGACCTGGTCAGCAGTTCGGACAATTCGCCCAATACCGCTTCACTGTCGGCTTTCCATTGATTCGCCTCGGTCTGATTGGGCAGATCACCCCAGTCTTTGGCCTGTCTGATCGAGTCACGCAGTGGCTGGGCCAATTCATTGTCCAGCGTGATATCCCGCATGGCAGCTGCCGAGACCCGTAACAAGCCAAAAGCCCAGGCAGGATAATCACTGGTTTCTTCGCTTCTGGTCAGCGTCGCTTCCAGCGTGCCACTCACACTATTTTTACCCGACATCACTTTAAGACGGTTAATCGTATCCTCGTACACCGGCCTGTCATCAACACTGGCCGAAGCATGCACCACCATCACTGCAGCCCATACCGCATTGGATGCGAGCTCATGGTTGCTGCTGTCGGACCGTGAGGCTGTCTCCATCGCCGTCAGAGCCAACAGCATGGGCTGCCTGATCCGTTCGTAGTTATTCTTGTTGACGCCGGCATAATACGCGCAGGCCCAGGTATACATCGCAAAACCGGGACTGGCCGGATCCAGCCTGTCCAGCTTTGCTGCGGTCAGCAAATGCCCCAGTTCGCGCTCCTTGATCCGCACCGTTGCACTGTCATGAATACTGTCGGCGGCAAACAAGACCCGCCCGAGCATCCAGGCATTGAACGCGTCATCCTTGGCCACTTTGATCAGCGCCTTGTCCACCTTGTGCAACAGCGAGCGATAGGTTGCTTCGTCGCCATGTTGCGCACTCGCGATCAGCGGCACACTGAGCGGATAGGCGTCATGCTGATCAACGGCCAACCTGAGGATCGATTCCTGCAGATGACCTTTTTGCGATTCCGGCATGCCCGCCAGATTTTTTTCCATACCAAGTGCCTGACCGCTGACTCCGGCGATGACCAGCACCGCTGCCGCTACCGATTTCCACAATGATTTGTTCATGTAAATTCTCCACAGGATTAAGGTTCTGAATGAGTCTGACTGCCTGCCCGAAACAATCCATCTGTTTGGGGACCGGCAGCGACTGCGCCAGATTATCTTTACCCGCAGAGCCGCATAGTACCTGTGGATGTTACGCATACTTTCGCCAACACAAAGCTGTTACTCCGCCCTGCCCTGCAACGCTGTTCCCGGTTCAGCCCAGACTGGCTGCCGCATCCTTGATCGCCTCGCGTATGCGCTGGTAGGTTCCACAACGACAGATATTGCCGCTCATGGCGGCGTCGATATCGGCATCGACCGGTTTTTTGTTGGCACGCAACAACGCTGTGGCGCTCATGATCTGGCCGCTCTGACAATATCCGCATTGCGGCACATCGTGTTTCACCCAGGCATCCTGCACCGCCTTGCCGACCCGGTCTGCGGACATCGCTTCAATGGTGGTGATTTTTTTTCCGCTCGCGCCGGAGATCGGCGTGACGCAGGACCGTATCGGCTGGCCATCCAGATGCACCGTACAGGCCCCGCACAATGCCGCGCCGCAGCCGAATTTGGTGCCGGTCATGTTTAAGGTGTCGCGCAAGGCCCACAGGATCGGCGTCGTCGGATCGAGATCGAGCTGCTGATCCTGACCGTTGATATGCAGTGTGATCATGGTATCTCCCTGATTGAAGCTGTTTTTTCATTAGAATTCTCGGCCTGGGCCAATTTACGCAACACCAGCGCCGCTGCCTGCATGCCAAAACTGGCAGTCACGACCATGGCTGAACCAAACCCGGCGCAGTTCAGGCCGGTAATGCCCGCGGTTTCCAGATCCACCGGACTGACTTCCTCGACACTGCAACCCGGCTCCGGAAACCGGACTGGCTCCATCGAAAACACCGCATCGATACCGAATTTGTTTCTGGTTCCGCGCGGAAATCCGTAATTCTGCCGCAAACGCTTGCGCACCAGCGAGAGCAGTGGTTCCTGCTCGGTGCGGCATAAATCTCGAATTTCGATTTTGCCCGGATCGATCTGCCCGCCGGCACCACCTATCGTCACTACCGGAATCGCCTCGGCCCGGCAAAATGCCAGCAATGCGGTTTTTGCCTTGACGCTGTCGATGGCATCAATCACGTAATCGAACTGCGGCTTTTTGATCAGCTCGGTTACATTGTCGGGTGTGACAAAATCTTCAACCAGCGTCACTGAGCAGTCCGGATTGATTTCACGGATCCGCTCCGCCAGGGCCACAATCTTGGCCTTGCCCAACGTGCTGGAGAGCGCCTGAATCTGGCGGTTGATGTTGGATTCTGCCACATTATCCAGATCAATCAGGGTCAAATTACCCACCGCGCTGCGCGCTAACGCTTCCACAATCCAGGAACCGACCCCGCCGACACCGACAACGCAGACATGCGCAGCCTGAAACCGGGCCAGCCCGGCCCGGCCATACAGACGGGCAATACCGCCGAAGCGCCGTTCAAAATCCATGGAATCCATACGCAATGCTTTAAAATAGTTGCCGGTGCGCCATTTTAGCGGACAAGTGGGCACAGCATTCAACAGAGTTTGAGGCGCAACAAGGCCATTCTGGTCTGTTGCGTTATCTTCCTGCTATGAATTCATTACTGAGGAGCAATCATGGGCATAGGCCATATACGCAAGGATTATCAACACGCCAGTCTGTCTGAGCAGGATGTGGATACCGATCCTATCCAGCAATTTACCCACTGGTTTCACGAGGCACTGACTGCCCAGGTGCCGGAAGTCAACGCGATGAGCCTGTCGACGGTGAATGCCGTCGGGCGGCCCAGCTCACGCATCGTGCTGATCAAGGATTTCGACCAGCGCGGCTTCACCTGGTTTACCCACTACACCAGTGACAAAGGGGTTGAGCTGGCAGCCCATCCGCACGCCGCGCTGCTGTTCTTCTGGTCCGAGCTGGAACGTCAGGTCAGGATCGAAGGCCGCGTGGAAAAAATCAGCGAAGAAGAAAACGATCTTTATTTCCGCAGCCGGCCACTGCCCAGCCAGCACGGCGCGCTCGCTTCCCAGCAAAGCCAGCCGATTGCCAGCCGCGAGATTCTGGAACAGCGCGTCAAAGAGATCGCCAAACAGTATGGTGAAACCGTGCCGCGCCCGGCGCACTGGGGCGGTTATCGTCTGATTCCGGATTATTTTGAATTCTGGCAGGGACGACCATCGCGTCTGCATGACCGGATTGCCTACAGCAGGGACAGTCAGGGAGTGTGGGTCAGGAATCGGCTGCAGCCTTAATCAGTAACTCTCGCGGCAGCTTTCTGTGGACTTGCGTCTTTTTGTACAGCGCCGCGCTTTTTGCAGTCGTTTAATCTCTTTCAAAGACTGCGCAAAATAACGCCGCGCCACTTTCTCTTCAAATCCCAACTCAATAAACAGATTGGCACCTGGAAGGGTAATGTGCCGCGTTGTCGTGTCAATCTTTTTCATGCCGGATCCTTTCTGCCTGCCGATGATTTTTCGTTGTCAAATTCTATATTTATTTACCAAAAAAACAAAACTTTGAATTGATTTGTGGCGGCCCGCATACCCACGTGCACAGTCGACTGTTTCTATTTGTTGGATTTGTTGAATTTAATGAATTTGTTGACATAGGGCTACCCCAAACCCGCTAAAATACCCGCTACTTCAAATCCTCCCTCCAGCTTGCCGCAGATGGCAAACCAAGCAGAAAGTGTTCCGATGATAGGTCGCATTGCCGGTGTATTACTCGAAAAAAATCCCCCTCAGATACTGGTTGACTGCAACGGCGTGGGCTATGAAATTGATGTGCCGATGAGTACCTTTTACAACCTGCCGGGGTTGGGTGAGAAAGTGGTACTGCAGACCCATCTGGCGATCCGTGAAGATGCACATGTGCTGTTTGGCTTTGCCAATCATGAAGAACGGTCGACCTTCAAACAGTTAATCAAAATCAGCGGTATCGGCGCGCGGACCGCCCTGTCTATCCTGTCAGGCATGTCGGTGGCCGATCTGGCGCAGGCGATTACGCTGCAGGAAGCCGGACGTCTGATGAAGGTGCCTGGCATCGGCAAAAAAACGGCGGAACGACTGCTGCTGGAATTAAAAGGAAAACTCGGCGCCGATCTGGCGCACAGCGCGGGCACTGCTGCCGTACCAGATGCCTCCAGCGATATTCTGAATGCGCTGATTGCACTCGGCTATTCAGACAAGGAATCACTCATGGCGCTGAAGCTGCTGCCCAAAGACTGCGGCGTTTCTGAAGGTATCAAACTGGCGCTCAAGTCGCTCTCGAAATAACACTGGCAGACCACTATGAGCATACAGACCGATCAATTTGCCAACCCGAATCCGCGCATCATTGCGGCCGAACCGGTATCCAGACAGGAAGAAGTGATCGAACGCGCCCTGCGTCCCAAGCAGCTCGATGAATACGTGGGGCAGGAAAAAATCCGCGCCCAGCTGGAAATCTTTATCTCCGCCGCCAGGAAGCGTAACGAGGCGCTCGACCACACTTTATTGTTCGGTCCGCCAGGATTGGGTAAAACCACGCTGGCGCACATCATCGCGCGCGAGATGGGTGTGAATCTGCGCCAGACTTCCGGACCGGTGCTGGAACGTCCCGGCGATCTGGCCGCCATCCTTACCAATCTTGAAGCCAATGACGTGCTGTTCATCGATGAAATCCATCGCCTGTCGCCAGTAGTTGAAGAGATACTGTACCCGGCGCTGGAAGACTATCAGATCGATATCATGATCGGTGAAGGTCCGGCCGCGCGTTCGGTCAAACTGGACCTGCAGCCGTTCACGCTGGTGGGTGCCACGACCCGCGCCGGCATGCTCACCAATCCCTTACGCGACCGCTTCGGCATCGTGGCGCGACTGGAGTTTTATACCGCAGCCGAGCTCACCAAAATCGTTGCGCGCTCCGCCTCCCTGCTCAACGCACCGATAGACAGCAACGGCGCGTTTGAAATCGCCAAACGGGCGCGCGGCACACCCCGGATCGCCAACCGGCTGCTGCGCCGGGTACGCGATTTTGCCGAAGTCAAACACGATGGCCAGATCAGCCAGGCCGTGGCCGATGCCGCGTTGCTGATGCTCGATGTCGACAAACTCGGATTTGATCTGATGGACCGCAAACTGCTCGAAGCGGTGCTGTTCAAATTCAATGGCGGACCAGTGGGCGTGGACAATCTGGCCGCCGCAATCGGCGAAGAACGCGACACCATCGAAGATGTACTCGAGCCGTTTTTGATTCAACAGGGATTTTTACAGCGCACCCCACGCGGCCGTATCGCCACGCCCAGCGCCTATCAACATTTTGGCATCGTCCCGCCTTCGTCCGGGATGATGCACGATTTATGGTCGACCCCTTCAACTTAAAAAAACAACCGACATGCTCTCGCCAACCCAAGCCAATTTTTACGCCGACCAGTTGCTCGCTTCCCGTGCCAGATCCAAATTCTGCGCACCGTTCCCGCTGAACGCCGGAATCGATCTGGACGATGCCTACCAGATTGCCCGCCAGATCGAAGCCAAACGGCTGGCTGACGGTGAACAGCCGGTCGGAAGAAAAATTGCCTATTCCAACCACGCACTGCTGAAAAAATACGGCAAGGAAGCGCCGACCCACGGCCTGATCTGGACACCGCTGTTTGCCAGCACGGTCCGCTTTATGGATCAAAAGTTCGGCGTACAAAGTCTGAGCGGCGCGCTGCAACCTCGTCTGGCACCAGAAATCATTTTTAAACTGGGCAGCACGCCCAGCCCCGACGCCACGCTGGATGAAATTTCCGACTGTCTGGAATGGATGGCTCATGGACTGGAAATTGTGGTGTGCCCATTCCCGGGCTGGAAATTTGCCACGACCGATGCCATCGCTGCGTTTGCCATGCATGGTGCCCTGCTGATCGGTGAGCCGCACCGCCTCTCGCAGACTGCAAGGCATCACCTCGGATCGATTCTGGCCAACACCTCGGTATCGCTGTCCTGCGAAGGCACATTGCTGACTGCCGGCTATGGCAGCGACGTGCTGGAAAGTCCGCTGCATGCGGTCTGGCATCTGCAGCAGCTGCTGAAAAATCAGACCGGTTCAACCACGCTGCAGGCCGGTGAAATCATCAGCACCGGCACCTGGACCGAGCTGCCTTACATCAAACCCGGCCAGACCTGGAGCACGGCGTTTTCCGGCGCGAGCCTGGCTGGCCTTTCCGTCGGTTTTACCTGAATCAGTCAGGAGCAACCATGTTCAAAGTTTACGGTCATCTGAGTTCCGGCAACTGCTACAAAATTTATCTCGCGCTCCATCAGCTGCAGTTGCCGTTCCAGTGGATTTCAACCGACGCAGTCAAAAACGAAACCCGCAGCGAAGCATTTCTGGCGATGAATCCGAATGGCAAAATTCCGCTGCTGGAAATTGCGGCCGGTCAGTACCTGCCCGAATCGAATGCCATCCTGCATTATCTGGCCGAAGATTCGGCACTGCTGCCGGCTGACCGCTATCAGCACGCACAGGTTTTGCAGTGGCTGTTTTTTGAACAGTACAGCCATGAGCCGTATATTGCGACATCGCGCTATGTGAAGCTGTTTCTGAATAATCCGCCCGAGCGTGAGAGCGATATGGCACGCTGGTCTGCACCGGGCTACAGGGCGCTCGACGTCATGGAAGCGCACCTGCACAACCATGCGTTTTTTGTCGGCGACCAGTACACGATTGCCGATATTGCGCTGTTCGCCTACACTCATGTTGCCCACGAGGGTGGCTTTGATCTGGCTCGTTACCCGGCACTCAATCAATGGCTGCACAGAGTCAGACAGCAGAATGCGTTCGTCGCAATGAACTGGTAAAGGAGAACACGATGTTGTCAGGATTACGCACAGCGATTTACCCGGTCAAAGATTTGCCGGCTGCCAGGCAGTGGTATGCCTCGGTACTTGGACTGGAACCTTATTTTGATCAGCCGTTCTATGTCGGATTTTCTGTCGGCGGATTCGAGCTGGGCCTGATTCCGGATGGCCAGTCCGGTGTGAACGGCGCCTATCCGATGTGGGGTGTGGACAATGCCGATGCCGAACTGGCACGCCTCATTGAGTTGGGTGCCACGTTGCTCGAAGCGGTCACCGACACCGGGGAGGGGATTCGGGTGGCGTCAGTCACCGACCCGTTTGGCAACCGGCTTGCGATCATCGAAAATCCGCATTTCAATCCGGCTGCCGTGCGTTAAACCGCTTGCCCGCTCAGGGAACTGATGTGCCGGTTGAGGCGCTCCAGATCGCAAACCAGTGGGCACGATCCAGAGTGAGTCCGATTGCCGCGACCGCTTCTCTGATCGCACTGATACGTCCCGAACCAGTCAACACGACTGGCTTCGAGGGATGCTGCAACAGCCAGGCATAGACGATGGTGGTGGCTGACACACCATAATGTGCCGCCAGTTCTTCCAGCGTGCGCCGAATCCGTTGTGTCTGTTCGGTGCTGTCACTGAATAATCTGCCGCCGGCCAGTGCCGACCAGATCATCGGGGAAATCGAACGTTGCTGGCACTGGTCCAGCGTCCCATCGTGCAACGGTGCCAGATGCACCGGCGACAATTCAACCTGATTAGTCACCAGCGGAAAACGCGACGCCAGCAGATCAAACTGTGCCGGCGTGAAATTGGATACGCCAAAATGCCGGACCTTGCCCTGCGCATGCAACTGGGTGAACGCCGCAGCGACTTCGTCGGCCTGCATCAGCGGATCAGGCCGGTGGATGAGCAGCAGATCGACATACTCGGTGCCCAGATAACGCAGTGAATTTTCCAGAGAATGGACGATGTGATTGCGACTGGTGTCATAGAACGAGGAACTGTCGCCGAGCTTGATGCCGCATTTGGTGACCAGCTCAAACCGCTCACGCAATGCCGGTACAAGCCGCAACGCCTCGCCGAACGGAATTTCGCTGCCATAGATATCAGCATGGTCGATGGTAGTTACGCCGAGTTCGAGCGCCTGCTGCAAAAAGTCCAGACACATGATCGGCGTCATCTGCCAGGATGCCAGTCGCCACATGCCAAGGGCGATACGGGAACATTCAGGGCCGGTGTTACTTAATTGCTGTCTCAGATCGGGCATGGTGGTCTCTCGGCGGTCAGATTGTTTAAGGCGTGTATTGTTGCGCATTTGCCGCCGGATTGCATCCATTTTCCGGATTATCAGCGCGTGGCATTGCCAGTCTTTGCGCGCTGTTTCATCCTGATCGCGCGGCTTTTATAGGTAAATTTACTTAGATGGCAGGGTATATCTCAGTATTGATGTTGACATTGGCGTACAGCACTATGCCTCACACATCCACGGTCATCAATTCCAATTCCGGATGTAAAAAAACGAGCGCGAACCACCGGTTCGACAATCTGACTGAACAATAAACGTCGCTGACTGACAGCGCATAAAGGGGAACAGGAATGAAGGTTCAACGCACACGTAGTGCCATTGCCGTGGCACTGGCGCTCAGCAGCACCGTGATGGCAGCACAGGCACAACAGGCTGTCGCCAATACAGAAGCCAGCCAGACTGCGCCGGATGCCAACGCGCCGGCGCAGGTAGTTGTGACTGGAATCCGTGCCTCGATTGAGCAGTCACTGAAACAGAAACGCAATGCCGACTCCGTCATGGAAGTGGTCAGCGCCGAAGATATCGGCAAGCTGCCGGATAAAAACGTGGCCGATGCCGTCGAGCGCGTGCCGGGCGTCAACATCAGTTCCGGCTCGGGCGGACAGGGCGGATTTTCAGAGAATGATCGTGTCAGCATCCGTGGCACCAATCCGAGTCTGACCCAGACCACGGTTAACGGACACTCGATTTCTACCGGTGACTGGTATATCGGCGACCAGCAGGGCACCGTCGGTCGCAGTGTCAGTTTTACCCTGCTTCCATCTGAAATTGTCGGTTCGGTCGAAGTGCAAAAAAGTTCCCAGGCCGATTTTATCGAAGGCGGTACGGCAGGCAATGTCAATATCGTGACCCGCCTGCCGCTGGATTTCAAAAAACCATTGACCGTGGAAGCCACCGCGCAGGCCCTGTATGCCGATCTGCCGCAGAAAACCTCGCCACAGTTCAATGCCCTGATCAACTGGAAGAACGACGAAAACACGCTCGGCGTGCTGGTCCAGGGATTTTCGGAAAAGCGCTACGAACGGCGCGACGGTCAGGAATTATTTCTGCTCGGGTCACGCTCCATCAGCCCGGTACCGGTTCCACAGCCTTATGCCCCGACCTACAACGATGTCATCGCAGCCCACCCTGATCTGAATGGTGTCGCGTTCCCGACCCAGATCGGTTCTGCCGCTTTCTCACAGACCAGCACGCGCAGCGGCGGCCTGTTTGACGTGCAGATGAAGCCGGTAAAAGCATTGACGCTGGACGTCAACGGATTTTATTCGCGCTTCCGTACCGATACGTTTGATACGAATTTCATGGCCAGTCCTTTTAATGAGCTCAACGCCGGCATTTCGCCCTCATCCTATACGGTCAAAAACGGCACACTGGTTTCCGCTACGTTCCCGCAAACCGACTACGCGACGACCGGCGCCTATCCCGGCGTGCGTGATTCCATCTACCGCCCCGGTGCCGGTTCGTCGGCCGGCTATCTGGATTTCGATGCCAAATACCGCGTCAATGACAGCCTGACACTGACCACCAAAATTGGTTACACCAAAGGCGTAGGCCAGACGCCGCATGACTACGGTTATGAGGCTTACCTGATCAATTCTCCAATGAGCTATGTATTGAACGGTAACCGCGGTCCTGCCACCGTATCGTTCCCGAATCTCGATACCACCAACTTCAACAGCCCCAATGTGATCAATGGCGGAAGTTGGGCGCAGTCTGCCACGGTCGTCGATCAGGAAACCTATGCCCAGGCGGACGCCTTGCTGAATCTGGATCAGGGTTATGTCGAGAGCCTCAAATTCGGCCTACGCTTTTCTGACCATAAGCGCAGCGCCTATGATGTCAACTACTCATGCGGAACCGGCGCCAGCCCGGCCTGCTCGCAGGATTGGGCCGCCTACGCGCCCAAGCCTGCCTGGAACGGCACGCAGTCGCCGTCCAACTTCGGCAGCGGCATCGGTTTCGGACCTGGCTTCGTGCAGCATTTCTGGGTGCTGAATGTCAATGACATCGCCACCTGGCAGCAGCAATACAACAACGTCAATACAGGCGCGGCGCTGCAGAATAATTTCAACATTGAAGAAAAAGACAGCGCAGCCTATGCCATGAGCAATCTGGTCGGTGAAGGCTGGCGCGGCAATGTCGGGGTGCGTCTGGTTGAAACCAGACAGAACGGTCTGGCATATGCTTCCGATGGCAGCGGCAGCGCCAGCGGTTTTACGCCGGTGACTTCAGCCCACAACTTCTTTGACGTATTGCCCAGCGCGAACCTGAAATTTGACCTGTCGAAAGATCTGGTCGGCCGACTGGCCGCGTCCAGAACCATGTCGCGTCCGGATTATTCAGCCATGTCGCCGGCCGTGGTGCTGAATAATCTGGATCAGACCGGCTCCGGCGGTAACGCGAATCTGAAAGCAATCAAATCGAACAACCTAGACGCAACCCTGGAATGGTATTTCGCGCCGCAATCGATATTGTCTGCAGGCCTGTTTTACATGGATATGCCTTCCTACGTCGGAGCGGGGGTTACCACAGGCAACTATCTGAATACAACAACCCAGACAATTACGAATTTCACGGTGAATGTGCCTGTCAATGATTCAGCCAAAAATGAAGGGTTGGAACTGGCCTGGCAACAACCTGTTGGTGGCGGTTTCGGTACGGTAGTGAATTTCACCATTGCCAATGGCCGGGACGAGAATGGCATGGCACTGGTAGGCGGATCCAAAGATACCGGCAACGCAGAGGTCTACTACGAGAACGAAAAACTCAGCGCGCGGCTGGCTTACACCTACCGCTCGGAATTTCTGGTTGGTATGGCCAACGTTTCAGAACAGTATCAGGCCGGATATGGCTCGCTGGCGGCGTCGATCAACTATAAATACAACGAACATCTGACCTTCACGCTGGATGGCCTGAATCTGAATAATCCGGTGCTGAAATATTATTCCAATCCCGATCAGCCACAGGCGTTTTATACCAACGGGCGCCAGTTCTACCTGGGCATCCGCGCATCGCTGTAAGTTAATCAGAGTTGAAATCACGCCAGATTACTCCTCGGTATCTGGTGTTGATGTTGGCGGCTGGCCGGACCACAATCCGGTACAGCCGTTTTTTGTTCAGGAGAGTCTGCAGTGCATAAAAGTATTGTGTTTGATATCGGCGGCACCCAAAGTCGCATCGCCCTGTTTGAAGAGGGACAGATCGTCATGCGTGACCAGTTGGCCACACCCAGCCAGGCTGGTCCGGATGCGCTGCTGGCGAGCGCCGCGCAGCTGTTTGCGCAGGTCGAACATGTGCAGGCACCGGTGTGCGTGGCGGTCACCGGTCAGGTAGTCGACGGCTGCGTCACCGCGCACAATCCGGCGATCATGGCTGACTGGCACAGCTATCCCCTGCAACAGAAACTGGCAGAAAAGTTCGGGCGGCCGGTCAGACTGATTAACGACGCCCGTGCCGCAGCCTGGGGCGAATATCTGTACGGCAGCGGTGCCGGGCTGGCGGAATTTCTGTTTCTGACTGTCTCCACCGGCGTCGGTGCCGGTCTGATTTTGAACCGTCGCCTGCATCTGGCCGCAAACGGCTTTGACGCCGAAATCGGTGAAATGAAATGTCATGACGGCAAAACACTGGAAGACCACGCCTCAGGCACCGCGCTGGGTCAGCTGGCGCTCCAATACCGCTACTCGAACGCCAGAATGCTGTGCGACGCTGCCGACCAGGGTGATACGCAGGCCGATACGCTGTATCAAAACGGCATACGTGAAATTGCCAAAAAACTGGCCGACCTGGCCGTGATGCTGGGAATCCAGCGCGTAGCGGTTGGTGGCGGCGTCGGATTGCGGCCCGGTTATCTGGAACGGCTGCAACGGGAAATGAACCTGTTTCCAAAGATTTACCGGATTGAGGTCGTTGCAGCGCAACTCGGACACGATGCAGGTTTGTATGGCGCAGCCGACCTGGCCAGATCTGAATGAGGTAACATTGCGCAAATCCTTCCCGGGAGACTTGCAGTTGTTCAATCCGAGGCAAAAAGCCAAGCACAACGTAGCGCAAAAATTCGTCAAGCGGCGCTGGCCGTGGCTGGCTGCTTCGCTGATTCTGACCGTCGCGCTGTTCGTTGCCACCACCCTGGGTTGGTTATGGTATGTCGATCAGCGCGACAGCACCGCGCGCCAGTTATCCCTCGATCTGCTCTGGCTGGAACAGAGCGTAACGCAAAACCTGAACGATAACGAACACATGCTGGGCAACTGGGCCCGCGATCTGCAAAAGCCCGGCGCCGCCCATGCCGGAGAATTTCTGAATCTGGCTGACGGGTTGATAAAAGAGAATCCGGCACTGATCGCCATCGACGTAATCGATAAAAACGGTCGGCGCGTCGTCGGCCTGCCCAATTACACCGAGCGCCCGCAGCGACTGCCCCCGGTCAACGACCCGCTGATCAATGAAGCCATACAGCGCTGTCTGACCATGAAAAGACCGGTGTACAGCCGGGTAATCGAACAGTATGCACCGCTCTGGGTATTGGCCTTGCCGGTTTCCGAGGATACGGCGGGACAGGGAGTTGTTCTGGCTACTTATGATCTGGACCAGCTGCTGGCAACCCAGGTGCCGTGGTGGTTTGTCCAGCGCTATGACCTGGCGCTGCTCGACCGCGACAACAAGGAATTATCGCCACACGATGGTGATGTACCGCAACTCACCGGCGATTTCCACAAACTCAATTTTGGCCCGGACAACAGCGGCCTGTCACTGCGCGCCGCACCGCACGCCAGCGGGCATTCTGAAAAGCTGCTGATCGGACTCTCCCTGGCAGTGCTGGTGGCCGGCCTGCTGATCATCTGGCTGCTGCGCCTGTTGCAGCGCTGGTTGCGCGAACGCCTCGCGGCACAGCAGGCACTGGCCAACGAACTGCATTTCCGGGAAGCGATGGAACAGTCGCTGGTAACAGGTCTGCTGGCGTTCGACATCGACGGCCGGATTATCTACGTCAATCCGGCGCTGTGCCAGATGCTGGGGCTGGAAGCTTCCACCCTGATTGGCAGCAGCGCACCTTTCCCGTTCTGGCCCAAAAATCATCTGCTTGATTGCTCTGCCGCACATGCTGCCATGCTGGCCGGCGACAATCCGGAACAGGGCCGACGCCTGAATCTGATCGGCGCCGGTGGCAGTACCCTGTCAGTGCGGCTGTTTGCCTCGCCGCTGACTTCCGAAGGCAGCAATCTGAAAGGCTGGATGGCTTCGCTGTATGACACGACCGAGTTGCAGAAAGAACGCGAGGCGCTGGCTTCCTCGCGCGAACAGCTGTATGCAGTCCTGTCCGGGCTGGATGCGGCGGTCTGCGTTAGTCAGATCAGCGATGGCAAATTACTGTTCCGCAACCGCCGCCACGCCGATCTGTTCCGATTTTATGCCGCAGGCGAGTGCTGCCTGATCTGCTGGCCGGGGTTGCCGCAGGGATCAGAAAAAAGCTCGGTCGAATTTCAGGACCGGCAATCCGGCAACTGGTATCACCTGGAACGACGCAAAATATTGTGGGTCGACGATTCCCCGGTACTGCTCGATATCGCCACCGATATCACTGCACGGCGCGAAGCTGCCAATACCGCCAGGGAACGCGACGAGTTGCTGCAGCACACTGCCCGTCTGGCCAGCCTGGCCGAATTCGCGTCCGGCATTGCTCACGAACTGAACCAGCCGCTGGCCGCCATCAGCAATTATTCTGCCGTTGCCAGCACCTACCTGGACACCACACCGTTGCAGACCGACAAAATTCGCGAAGCCGTGCATTTAATGAGCGAAGAATCCGAC
>Ga0075019_10001250_pt1 | contig 14482 bp, 13 predicted proteins | sample ColStrG_CSR_2013_FD_71473 | JGI IMG/M metagenome (GOLD analysis project Ga0075019, IMG submission 71473) | Freshwater sediment microbial communities in response to fracking from Pennsylvania, USA - Cold Stream Run_MetaG_CSR_2013 | ecosystem: Environmental > Aquatic > Freshwater > Creek >...
CCGGAGGATGATCACAAGAAAAAATATTTCAAGAGCTACGGATAAGCGCTTTTGAACTGCCGTATTTCCATTCCACGGCTGCCCCCGACTGTTACCGCGGGGCTTTATGCCCTGGCGGTGTTTGTTTCCCGTTTCAAATACTGGAAGAGTTCGCTCTTTGAGGGCCACGCCTACTTTGCCGACGCCGACTGCTATACGCGCCTGTACCGCGTCAAACGTTTGCTGGCCGAGCACGCCCTCATTCAGCGCTTTCATCCCTTTGAGAATTTTCCCGACGGCATTGTCGTACACACCACCGCGTTGCTCGACTGGCTGGTCGGCGGTCTGAGCCTGTTCCTGCATCTGCTGCCGCTGCAGGCGGTACAGGATCATCCGCTGGATTGGGCCGGCATCCTGATCGGGCCGCTGCTGGCGGCGGGGACGGCTTTCCTATTGTACCGGCTCTTGCAAAACCACGAGCCGGCCTGGCAACGCTGGCTGTTTTTTGGCAGTTATCTGATCAATCCGCTGCTCATCTGGTCCACCTCCATGGCACGTCCGGACCATCAAAACCTGATCATCAGTCTGCTCCTGCTGGCCTGGGCGCTGGAGCTGCGGCGTTGGGAACAGCCCGGTCTGCATGCCTGGGCGGGAGCCGTCTGGGGACTGGCCTTGTGGGTTTCCCTGCTCGAACCACTGCTGTTTCTCGCGCCGGTCCTGCTAGTCAACCTGGTGGTGCGCCGCCGCGAAGCCCGGACTTTCTGGGTCACGCTGCTGCTGGTGTCCCTGCCCCTGCTGGCGCTGGAAGGTGTGCGCAGCGAGGCTTATGAAAAATTGAACGCTCCCTACATCCACAACTGGATGGGAACCATCGGAGAACTCCGCCACAGCACCCTGAACTGGTGGATTCAATATGGCGGACTGATCTTTTTATTCCCGCTCTGGCTGCTGCTCAGGCGGAAAGAACTGGCTGAACCGCGCCTCTTGATTTTTTTGATCAGCTCCGTGGCGGCCGGGGTGCTGGTGTATTGGCAACAGCGCTGGGGTTATTTCTTCGCCGGCATCAGCCTGTTTCTTTTTCTTCTGCTCCTGCCCCGCCCCCGCAGCGTCCTGGCGGCCGGACTGCTGCTGGCCCTGCAACTCGGACCCATGATCTGGTGGAACTGGACCGAATACCCGAAAATCACAACCCCAGAGGAGCTGGCCCAGTTGCGGGACATGGCGGAAAAAATAACACCGGACAGCGGCGCCCTCATGGGCCCGTGGTGGCAGTCCCCCGCCCTGCTCTATTTCAGCGGCGCCCCCATCATCGGCAGTTCCTCGCACGAAAGCATCGAGGGCATCGTCGATACAGCCCGCTTCTACACGTCGTGCAATTTTCCGGAGGCGGAAGCTCTATTGAAAAAACACCGCGTGGGCTGGGTGCTGGTGTACCTGCCCGACCGGCTTTATCGGAATTCAGAGCAGATTTTGACCGGAAAAAAATATGACGAGATCGAAATGCCCAGTTACAGCGGCACACGGCTGGTGTGTCGGCGTTTGTTTGAGCATGTGGCCGTGCCCTCCGCATTCCGCGTGACCTACGTCTCACCCCTCTTCACTCTCTACCACTATCAACCCTGACCTAGTCGGATGGACCGATGAAAACCCATTCCTGCCCGGCGGTTTTTTCCGGTCAATCCTACCCGGCTGATCCGAGACAGCTGTTGTCGGAATTTCACCGTCTCTTGCACAGACAGCCCGTGCCGAAGGCCTCCTCCGGTTTTTTGATCGTGCCTCACATCGACATCCGCGTGGATGCGGAAATTCATGCCCGGACCTACGCACGAATGCGGGGTCGCAAAAAATTTCCGTCTGTCGTGTATATCCTGGGTGTGGGCCACCAATGCCCGCATGAATTCAGCGCTTGTGCCTGCACCTACACCACACCGCTGGGACCGGTACTTCCCGCCTGCCCATCCCTGCAATCGATTCAGGATCTCTGCAACACACCCATCGCCCGTTCACCGGCCACATTCCATGGCGAACACTCCATCGAATTTGCTGTGATTTGGCTGCAAGCCCTCAGGGACCTGTATTTCCCGGGGCAGGAATTCAGAATCGTCCCGGTTTTGCTGGGCGGGTTGTTTGAAACCATGCGCAGCGGACGGTTGCCGGACCGGGATCATGAGATCACACGCTTCGGCGCGGCACTGGCATCCGTGTTCCGCGATGAGCCGGACGCCCTGCTGCTGGCCAGCATCGACGGCTGCCATGTCGGACCGCGTTTCGGCCACAGCTTTCCCGCCCTGCCGCCCGTACAGAAGGCGGTGCAGCGATGGGAGCGGGAATTGTGGAAACTCTGTCGCTCCGACAGACTTGCCGATTTCATCAGCCATCTGAGTGCGGTGGAAAACGGGTTTTATTTCGATGGCACCGGGGCGTTGACCCTGTTATTGCGTAATTTTCACCTCACAGCCGTGCGTTCGTCACACAATCTCTGGTATGAGGAAGGCGACCATTCCTTCGTAACTTTCAGCAGCGGCTATTTCAAACACCAATGATATCCCCGTGACGGCTTTGGAGAAATCTGCTAAATTAAACGCGTCCATGCAAAACGAACCCTACGGCCCCGAATACTTCATCAATCGCGAACTCAGCTGGCTGGAGTTCAACCAGCGCGTTTTGGAGGAGGCCCAGGACGCGCAGAATCCCCTGCTGGAACGGGTCAAATTCCTCTCCATCGTCTGCTCCAATCTGGATGAATTCTTCGAAATCCGCGTGGCCGGCATCAAGCAGCAGATCGAGAGCGACAGCAATGACACCGGAACCGACGGCCTGGAGCCTTCCGAAGTATTCCGCCGCATCCACAAGCGCGTGACCCGCATGGTGCAGGACCAGTACACCCTGTGGGAAAACGAACTACGGCCCGGCCTGGCCTCCAATAAAATCCGCTTCCATGAAGTCAAGAGCCTGAAACCGGAGAGGAAAAAATGGACGGAGAACTATTTCCGAAACGAAATCTATCCGGTCCTGACCCCTCTGGCCATTGATCCCAGCCACCCCTTCCCGCAGCTGCTCAACAAAAGCCTCAACATCATCGTACTCCTGGAACGCAACGACGGTGAGGGGGAGTTCCGGCATGCCATCGTGCAGGTGCCTCGCGTGCTGAACCGGGTGATCCCCCTGCCCCAGAAAGACAGCGACAGCCATGATTTTGTGTTTCTCAGCGCCGTCATCGAGGAGTACGTCGATCATCTTTTTCCCGGCATCAAGGTGCTCGGAGCCTACGCCTTCCGCGTCACCCGCAACAGCGACCTCTACATCGACGAGGAAGAAGCATTGAACCTGCTCCGCTCCATTGAGGAGGAATTGCGCAAGCGCAACCGGGGCGCGGCGGTCCGGCTGGAGGTTTCCGAAAAATGTCCCGGGGAAGTCCGGGAATTCCTCCTGCAGAAATTCAACCTGCAAACAACGGATTTGTACGCCTTGCCCGACCCCCTCAATCTGCTCCGGCTCATGCCGGTCACAGAGTTGGCTGGCAAACCCTCGCTCAAGTACAAACCCTTCACCCCCGCCATTGCCACGCCCCTGCTGGGTGAACAGAGCTTCTTTGAAATCATGCGTCATGAGGACGTGCTCTTGCATCATCCCTACCACAATTTTTCCAGCATTGTGGAATTTCTGGAACTGGCCGCCAATGACGCCAAGGTCCTGGCCATCAAAATGACGCTCTACCGCACCAGCGGCGATTCCCCCATCGTCAAGGCCCTCATCCAGGCCGCCCGCAACGGCAAGCAGGTCACGGTCATGGTGGAACTCAAGGCGCGCTTTGACGAGGCCAACAACATCGCCTGGGCCCGGCGCATGGAGGATGCCGGCATCCACGTCGTCTATGGCCTGGTCGGCCTCAAAACCCATTGCAAGCTGCTCTTCATCGTCCGGCGCGACAGCGATCGCATCCGCCACTACGTCCATCTCGGCACGGGAAACTATCACTCGCGCACCGCCCGGCTTTACAGCGACCTCGGTCTCCTGACCACCAATCACGATCTGACGGAGGAAGTGGCGCAGCTTTTCAACGCCCTGACCGGCATGTCGGAATATCGCGGTTCACAAAAACTGCTCGTGGCCCCCTTTGACATGAAGGACCGCTTCCTGGCCATGATACGCCGCGAGTCGGAAATCGCCAGCCAGGGGCGCCCCACCCGCATTTTTGCCAAAATGAATTCATTGGTCGATGCCGACATCATTGCCGCCTTGTACGATGCCTCCCGCGCCGGCACCCAAATCCAACTGCTGGTGCGCGGCATCTGCTGCCTGCGCCCCGGCGTGGCCGGTATCAGTGACAACATCGAGGTGCGCAGCATCGTGGATCAATACCTTGAACACAGCCGCATTTTCTACTTTCACAATGACGGTGCAGCGGAAATTTATCTGGGCAGCGCCGATTGGATGCCGCGCAATCTGCACCGCCGTGTGGAGGTGATTTTCCCGCTGGAAGATCCAAAACTGAAACAGCACCTCGTCAAAAATGTCATCGACATCTACTGGAAGGACACGCTCAAGGCGCGCCGCATCCTGAATGACGGTCTGCACGAACGCCTTAAGCCGGAGGGAAAACCATTCCGTTCACAGTCCTTTTTCATGGCCGAAGCGGAAAAGGAGAAAAAACATGTCTCCGCCGCCATCAGCAAAGCGGAAAACACCCAGATCCCGATCGACGACGAGGACGAAGAACCACTTTGATCCGGGGCCGAAAATCCGCCTAAGCGGGGACTGCATCCATCAGGGCGGCATGGACAATGGCGTCGATGTTGACGTTGGCCTCGATCATCTGCTGGATCAAATCAATCTTTTCCCTGTCCCCCACCTCCGTCTTCACGGTCATCTGATTGATGCGGGTGGCGACATCATAACTGTCCTGGGGCACGGCTATAAAGGGGATGTTGTGCGACTGCATGATTTTGACCAGGCCCGGGGCGGGTAGCAGGTCGTTGGTCAGTACCGCTCCTGCCACACCCTGCGAATGACTGTCCAGCATGGTCAAAATGATGTCCTCGCGGTCACCGGCGCAAATGATGAGGCTGTTGGGTTCGAAATGGGCTTCTGCATTGCGGGAGGTGGAGCTGATGATGCGGACCCGGCTGACCCGGCGGCGTTTGGCTTTTTCGCCCGACAGGAACCGGCCCTTGATTTCGCGGCAGACCTGGTTGATGGTGGGCTTTTTCAATTCCTGGTTGAAAGGGACGATGCCCAGTAGCTGCAGGCCCAGCTTGTTCACCCCTTTTTCCGCGTAGGGCCAAAGATCCTCCATGCGATCGGGCAACACCTTGTTCAGGATCACACCGACCACGGGCACCTTGTATTTTTCGAATAAGGCCAGGTTGAGGCTGATTTCGTCAATGGGTTTTCCGACGCCGCCCTGACTCACAATGATGGCCTTGCTTTTGAGCAAAGCGGCCACCTGTGCGTTGGACATGTCAAACACACTGCCCACGCCGGCATGGCCGGAACCCTCAATCACCACAAAATCCTGCTCCCACGCCGTGCGATTGAAAGCCAGTTCGACCCGGGCCCGCAAATCATCCGCGTTGCCGCTCATCAGGTAGTCACGCGTAAAATTGGGCTCCACGGCGATGGGACTCATGGCCTCCAACGGCAGACCGGGACGGTAGGTGTCATTGATCAACACCGTGTCTTCATCGATTTTCTGCCCGTTCACTTCCACATAGCGCTGGCCGATGGGCTTGATGTAGCCGACCCGTTTGAAGCGCTTGCGCAGAGAGGCCAGCAGGCCGAGCGAGGTGGTGGTCTTGCCGTCGTCCTGACGGGTGGCCGCGACGAAAATACGCGGAGTAATGATGTTTTTCAACATGGACCGGAACCCGTCCCTTATTCCGTCGTGGCCCAGATGTCCGTGTACTGGTCCGGATAGAGTTTGCGGTACTCGATGGCCTGGAGGGCAACAATCGCGGCCACACCCACGATGTCGTTGACCGACGCACCGCGCGACAGCTCGGCGGCCGGCTTGGAAAGACCCAGCAGGATCTGACCATAGGCGGTGGCCTTGGCCAGGCGCTGCACCAGCTTGGCGGCAATGTTGCCCGAATTCAGATCCGGAAAAATCAACACGTCTGCTTTTCCGGCCACCATGCTGCCGGGTGCCTTGATGGAAGCAATTTCCGGCAGGAGCGCCGCATCCACCTGCAGTTCTCCATCGATTTCAGCCTTCAAACCCAGATCACGGATTTTTTGCCTGGCCAGCGCCGTGGCGGCCACGATCCGCTGGGAGGCGTTGGTCTGGGCGCTGCCTTTGGTGGAGAACGAGAGCATGGCCACGCGCGGCACATCACCCGTCAACTGACGGCGCAAGCGGGCGGTTTCCACGGCGATATCGGAAAGCTGTTCCACGGTCGGCTCGGGCACCACACCGGCATCAGCGAAGAAAAGTACTCCATTGTCCCCATAGGCGCAGTCCGGCACATCCATGATGATGGCACTGGAAATGGTTTTGATGCCGGGCAACGGCTTGATCAGTTGGAAAAGGGGGCGCAGGATGTTCCCGGAAAATTCGTTGGCCCCCGCCACCAGTCCGTCGCACTGCCCGTTTTGCAGCATCATGGCGGCAAAGTAATTGCCGTTGGAGAGAATTTTGGCCGCCTCACTGTCCTTCATCCCGCGATAGCGTTGCAGCGATTCCAGTCGCCGCACGAAGAGGGGCATGTCGGCCGCCGTCTCGGGATCAATGATCAGAATGTGATGCAGGGAAATGTTGTGCGCGGCCGCCAGGGCTTCCACGTCCTCCTTCTTCCCCAGCACCACGGCCGGGCCCAGCTTCAAATGCACAAACTCCGACGCCGCCTGCAGCACACGCGGGTCGTTCCCTTCCGGAAACACAATCCGTTTGGGATGGCGCCGGAGCTTTTCGTAAACGGATTCAATAAATGCTGACATGTTGTTTCCTGTAAAAATTCAATATTTTCTGACCGAAGGGTCCACCCGGAGCGACCAGGCGTCAATGCCGCCCTCCAGATGCCTCACCTTGTTGTATCCTGTTTTCAAAAGAAAATTTCCGGCATTCCCCGATCTTATTCCATGGTGGCAATACAAAATAATCTGCTCATCCTTTTTCAACTCTACCGGCGCCCGCACTGTAAACTCTGATAATGGAATAAGCTCGGCTCCGGGCAAGCGGCAAATTTGCCATTCCTCCGGTTCGCGGACATCAATCAAACGAAACAAACCGGCCTCGGTCTTGATCAGCCCGGCTAAGGTCTGGGCGGTAATGACTTCCATAAAATAACAAGGTTAACCACCATGCCTGTATTTCCCGCGATTGCAAGGGCACAAAGCCTGAAAATTGGAATTGTTAGCCTGCTTCTCACACAGGCGAAGGTGTGTGAGAAGCACCCCGTGGCAAGGCCTTTGGGAAAAGAGCCTTGCAGGGGCCGACAGGCGCCGGGGTTGACCCGGGTCTTTTCGGCACTCCGTGCGGATTTCTCCCGGGACTTGAGAAATCCGGGTTAGCCGTGCCTGAAACGTCTTCAAAGGCGGCAAATCCGCAGGATCGCGGCTTCAAGCAGTTTTTCGCGGTCGCTGACCGACGAAACCAATTGCACATGGGTCTTCTGCAAAATATTCAACCCTTCGAACCAGCTCGTGGCCGGGCGACGCTTGGCCAGTTCCACCACCCGCGCCAGACGGAAGACACTGGCCTTCTCCCCTTTTTTATTCACCGGCAGAAAAGCCTCACCCTCGGCGGTGAGTTCCGCGTTGAGAAAGGTGCCGTTGCGGCGCAGGCTCATTTTTCGGCTCTCCAACAAATGCACACCGAGCGCCGCCAGTCGCACCTGGCCCGAGAGCATGATTAAAATTCCCACTTCACTCATGCTGCGATCCTGCATCAGCAGTTGCCTCATGACACTGAGGGCTTCACTGCTCTCGCCAGCCAGCACCGCATCAAGCAGGTCCCAGATCAGGCGCTCCCGCCCACCGGCCACCACCAGTTTCAAATCGTCTTCCGAGACATCGCCCTTTGGATAGGCATAAAGGCTCAGTTTTTCAATTTCGCTGCCGAGCGCTCCCCGGTCATTGCCCACCATTTCAAAAAGACGTTCCACCACTCCGGGAGCCGGTTTCAAACCCGCCGCCGTCATTTGCCGTCCGATCTCCATGACCCAGGCCCGCTCCGCCCGCTCACCCTTGATGTCCGGCAGGTCAAACAGTTCCACCATGCCCGTTTTCTCGAACGCCTTGAAAAAGGCTTTGCGACGGTCCAATTCCACCGCCGTGAGCAAAAGCCGTACCTGATCCGGGGGCATTTTGCCCAGGACTTCGGCCAGCCGCGCCAGCCGGGAGGTGACAACCTCGCTCCGGCCCATGACGGAATCGCCCAGAAAATTGCAGTTCTTGAAATAAACCAGCTTGAATCCACCCAGAAACGGCAGGGTCAGGAGCGCTTCCACGACCGATTCGATCTGGCGCGCCGCGTGATCGACCGATTCGGCCTGGCCATCCACAGTGTCCAGAGACATGGGATCGTCCGGAGCCAATTGTTGAACCAGCACCTTTCCCCGTTCCTTGACGGCGAAGGTATCCGATCCCGCAACCAGAATATGCCGTGCTTTCAGCTTGCTCTCTGTTTGGGCCATAGGTCTAATTTTCCTATGGAACACCTTTGGGCTCCGTGGCGCAACAGTTATGTCACAGCCGACAAAAAAAATACCGACACACTTTTTTTCGACATCGGCCAATCCACCGCTGACCGGGAAAATCTCGTGGTCTGCCGGAGCAAATCAGCCTACGTGGTGCTCAATCGTTTTCCCTATAACGGCGGCCATTCTCTTGTGGTGCCCTATCGGACCGTGGCGGAGCCCTCGGAACTGGCCCCGGACGAGGCCACCGACCTCTGGTCGCTGGTCAACCGCACCGTGCAGGCCCTGCGCCAATGCTATCAACCCGCGGGATTCAACATCGGCCTCAATCTCGGCGTCGCCGCCGGTGCCGGATTGCCGAATCATATGCACGTCCATGTCGTGCCGCGCTGGAGTGGCGACACCAATTTCATGGCCACCACCGCCGGGGTGCGGGTGCATCCCAACGATCTGTCCAAAATCTACACGGATTTAAAACAGGCCTTTGACGGGCCATCGGTTTAGACTTTACAGGGCAGCGACTTGCTCCCAGCATCGGACCCCCATGAAGCGCCAAAAGGCCATCAGAATAGGCCTGCCCAAGGGCAGCCTGCAGGACGCCACGCTTGATTTGTTCAAGCGCGCCGGCTTCTGCATCACCCTTTCCAGCCGTTCCTACAAGCCCGCCATCAATGATCCCGAACTGGAAATCCGCCTGCTGCGGGCCCAGGAAATCGCCCGTTACGTCGAGGAAGGCTTTCTCGACGTGGGCATCACCGGCCGGGATTGGATCGCCGAAACCCGCGCCAAGGTGTCCGTGGTGCAAAATCTGTCCTTCAGCAAGGCCACCAAGGCTCCCGCCCGCTGGGTGCTGGTCGTTCCCGAGGATTCCAAAATCACCAAACCCGCTCATCTGGCCGGCAAACGCATTGCCACCGAAGCCGTCAATATCACCCGCGATTACCTGAAAAAACACAAGATCAAGGCGCATGTCGAATTTTCCTGGGGCGCCACCGAAGTCAAGGTTCCCGAACTGGTCGATGCCATCGTGGACATCACTGAAACCGGCTCCTCACTCAGGGCCAACAATCTCCGCATCGTGGATACCCTCATGGAGTCCTACCCGCAGTTGGTGGCCAATACCGCCCTGCTCAAGCAAGCCTGGCCCCGTAAAAAAATCCAGACCCTGGCCCTGCTGCTGCAAGGCGCCCTGAACGCCCGTGACAAGGTGGGATTGAAAATGAACATCCCCGCCCTGAAATTGCAGGCGGTCCTCAAACAGCTCCCCGCCCTGCGCAATCCAACCGTTTCCCCCCTGGCCGACAACCGCTGGGTGGCTATTGAAACCATCATCGATGAGCTGGTGGTCCGGGAGATCATCCCCCAGCTCAAAGATATGGGGGCCGAGGGAATTATCGAATATCCGCTGAATAAAGTTGTCTATTAACAAAAAATCGCTGTAATCATCCCCTTCAAGTTATGGGTTCCATCAAGAAGAAGAGAAAAGAAAAGATTGCCAAACACAAACGCCGCAAGCGCCGTCGCACCAACCGGCATAAGAAGCGTTTGCGTTACAAGTCCTGACGCGCGACTTCAACCCGTTCGGGCTGGATTCCCCAAGCCCGAACGCCATTCGCGCCTCCCGTCTTTGCGCCCCCAACCGGTTTCCGGAGGCATTTTACTGCCCTGCAAGGCAGTGCTTGGAAGCAGAAAGGGAACCTGCTATAAAACTGGCCCATGAAAAAACGGCCCATCCTCCTGAGTGCGGCCCTTTTTCTAATCCTCCCCCTCTGCCGTCTCACGGCCAGCGATTCCAGATTCAGCCCTCTGCCCACCGCCACCACGGAAAGCTTCCGCTGGCTCGAGGATAACGAAAACAACCCGGAAAAAAATCCCGGCCCTCAACAACCCGAAGCCGCTCAACGGGCCGAGGCGGCCGCGGCCTTTGCGCTGGGTGAAAAACTGGAGGAGAACGAGGATTACGAAGGTGCCCTGGAACGCTATCGCCAGGCCAGCCGGGCCGACCCCGGCTATACCCCCACCCTGCTGCGCATTGCCAGCGTCTGCCTGAAGTCCGGCCACAATGAGGAAGCCATTGCCTTCCTCGAGGAAAAAATCAGGACCCAACCCGATTCCGCCCGCCTGCGCTCCATGCTGGCCCTGGCTTACGAACAAAAAAACCAGTCCGGCGATGCCGTCAAACAGGCGCAACTCGCCCTCGACCTGGACCCCACCCTGGTGGGCAACTATTCCGTGTTGGTTAAAAATCTCGAGCGACAGGGCAAAAAGAAAGCCATCAACGATTTGTTCGACCGCGCCCGCAGCACCCGTTCCGACAATGCCGCCTATTACCTGCGCATGGGCAACCTCTGGAGCCGGCTCCTGTCGGAAAGCGGTGTCGCCACTAAAAACCAGATCCAACTGCAGGTTCTGCCGCTTTACGAAGAGGCTTCCAGACTGGACCCGGGCAATGCCCATCTCTTGATTCAACTCGGCGAGCTTTCCTTTGATACGGAAAAATACGACAAGGCGGCCGACTACTACCAGCGCGCCTACGAAATCAACCATCGCATCTCCAATCTGCGCGAAAGTCTTGCCATCTCCCTGCTCGCTGCCCACCGTGACGCGGCCGCCATCAAAATCCTGGAAAAGATCCTGGAGGATCATCCGGAACGCAAAGGTCTTTACCCCATGCTGGCCAACCTTTACGGCCAGCAAAACAACTGGAGGCAGGCGTCCGAGTATTATCTGCTTTATTGCAAACTGGCCAACGCCAGACTCCCCGATTACCTGCGCCTCGTGGATGCGCAACTGCGCGCCGATAAAACCACCGCCGCACTCGAGACCATGGAAAGGATTGTGGCCGACAACCCGCAGACTGCCCAAGTGCATTTTTTCCACGCCGTGGTTCTGCGATCGCTCGGCCGCTGGCAGGAATCCCTCGATGCCTTTGCCCGCAGCGAGTCCCTGGCTTCGGCCGATCCCAAAGTGCTCAACTCCGATTTCTATCTGCAATACGCCCAGGCCGGCATCGGCGCTGGCAATCAGCCCAGAGCCGAGGAATTATTGCAAAAAAGTCTGCAGTTGAATCCTGAAAATGCCGAGGCCTTGAATTGCCTGGGCTATCTATGGGCGGAAAAAAACATTCATCTCGATGAGGCCGGAAAGCTCATCACCCGCGCGCTCAAGCACGACCCCAAAAACAAGGCCTACCTCGACAGCCTGGGCTGGGTTTATTATCAAAAAGGCGATTATTCCCAGGCCCTGGACTGTTTCAACAAATCCCTGGGCAACGGCGCGGATGATCCGGTCCTGCTCGGTCATCTGGGGGACGCTCTCAGCAAAATGGGGAAATACCAGGAAGCCATTGAGGCTTGGAGCAAAGCCCAGGGCAAATCCAAGGACACTTCAGCCCTGGCGGCCAAGATCGATCAGGCCCGGCATCAGTTGGTTCAGAAGCCCTGAGCCCATCAGTCACGCCGCGCACAAGACGTGAAACATCAAGGTACGAACCGGCACAGCCCTGCTCCGTTCAGTGACCTGCAACGCCTGCTTTTTCCACACCGGATTCAATCAACAGCAGGCGGAAGGTGCCGAATTTGATTTTCATGTCGAGACGCAGGGGCAACCGCTGGTCATCGGCTGTTACCCACGCTTTCACATATCTTCCCTGCCGGTTTTTATTTTCGTCTGCGTACACCGGTCGTGCCAGTACGATAAAACATTTTCTTTTCCCTATCCCCGCCCGCTCCGCTGCTTCATCCGCAAAACCGTCCACCCGGGCCTCGATTTTTATGATGTTGCCGTAGTCCTGGAGGTAACTCGTAACCGTACCGCGATCATGCCAGTCCATGCCAGCCAGGCGGTAGATAATGGAACCGAAGTCGTCCATCATGTCGGAGGGAAAATCGAAATCCTTGATCGCTTTTCCATCCCTGGAGTAACTGCCCTTCTTCGATTTGTAATCCAAGGCCGTGAGGTTTTCTGAGTACCGATGGTTGTCCATTCTCTTTTCGCCGTAGTAGAGGGATTTCCAGGGTGAAATCTGTTGCACAGACCAGAACCAACTGTGGATGGGATATATTTTCTCAACCAATCCCCTGGATTGGAGGTCAAGGCTCATGATCCATTGGTTGGAATGGGCCGTGTCCGGGCGGCCTGTGAACCGGGCCTCAGCCACCGGCATCATGCCCCAGCGGGCTTCATAGGTGACATATTGCCCCGGTAGCAGCGGAATCTCCGCCACGACCGGCGTACCAACCCCGGCAACAGCCAGCATAACCCCGCAGAAAAACCGCTTCATCCGCCCAGCCTAAAGAATGCCAGCCACAAAAAGAACAGCAAAAAACTCCTATAACGCACGGCGCCATTAAAAGAGAAGGGCGTCCGGTTTCCCGGACGCCCTTCATACATTGAGGCGATAAGCCGAATTCTGTCCCCGTCCTTGCGGACGGAGGATGATCATTTATCTCAGTGCTTTGACACACCGTCCTGCCGAAGCAGGATGCGATCTACCCGGAAGCTCCCCGGCTTGCGCCGGAGACGGCGTGGCGTCCCTGCTTCCCGTTCGATCTTGCACCGCCAGGGGTTTATCGTGCCTCCTTGATTACTCTCGGAGCGGTGGGCTCTTACCCCGCCGTTTCACCCTTATCCGGCCGAAGCCAGACGGTTTGTTTTCTGTGACCCTGTCCGTCGATCCCGGCTTTCGCACGGGATCTCCCGCGTTTCACACACGGCTGGCTGCCACGAGGTGTCCGGACTTTCCTCTCCGGAGCAAGCTCCGGAGCGATCATCTGCCTCAACGGATACCCTAGCCCATCCCCTGCCCTTCGGCAAGCCCTGCGCAAGCAGGATGCCTGAAAGAAGTACCAAAGGCATGAGCATTCTGTTTATCGGTTCGTTAGCTTATCTTTGCATTCAGAGTAATGCAGTGCGTGGCAAGGGGTGGTCCAGACCCGTCATCGAAATTACACGCGGCAGTTAAACCCGCTTTCGCGATCTCTATCGGGTCATTAATTAGGTCGTATACTGCGTTCATGGCACCCAACGCAAATCTCATCCCTGATCCATCTGACCAGAATTTGTCATACTCAATGACCGTGCGGTAACTATCCACTCCATAAATTCCGTTCGGGCATGCAATCAGGCAATCCCACTGACTGGATTCGACGGGCTGATTATCTTTTTCGTGAGACTGAATAAAATAGTCTTCTTTGATAGCTCTGTGAAGAAATAGGAATGTTTTGAATATGTGCTGGCGAGATCGGAAATCCAATTCTCCTGGATACTTTTCCACTACATCCTCGAAGATATTGTGCATCAGTGACCATCCGGTAAACCCAATATAGACCTCTCCAAAATGATGGATCTTATGGTGGTTTCTTTTGTTCTCAGATGAGACGACGATGCTTCCCTGTGTGAATAGACTGTCAGAGCCGATTACGGCTTTGGTTCCCTTACGAACTACTACGAGCGTTGACATACAGTTAATGAGGTGCTCTATTGCCCAACGGGGTGATAACATGGGCCATATTGCTGTTCTATGACAATCAAACAGGTCATGGTTTTCAACCTGGCAGCTCCCGCGCCCATTTTAGACGCTCCCCTTTGCATTATTCCACATTCGTGTCTGGTATGCGGTTGAAGGCGATGCGCATGGGGGCGGAATGCAAGGCCTGGTGAGCCCCGCCGAAATAGACCGTGTTCCTCCCGAATTTTTCGTTCAGCGCGTCCATGGCGCTATTGAGCGCACGTTTTTTCAAGTCCGATTGGATGAACAATGAAGGCGTGTAATTTCCCTCATGCACGAGACGAAACAAGACCACACCCACCGCCATCGGCCCGCCCGACATTTCCGGTCGGCTTTGCCAAAGCTGTTCCAGGGCCCG
>Ga0075019_10001252_pt1 | contig 14475 bp, 9 predicted proteins | sample ColStrG_CSR_2013_FD_71473 | JGI IMG/M metagenome (GOLD analysis project Ga0075019, IMG submission 71473) | Freshwater sediment microbial communities in response to fracking from Pennsylvania, USA - Cold Stream Run_MetaG_CSR_2013 | ecosystem: Environmental > Aquatic > Freshwater > Creek >...
TATTTTTCATTAACCGTAAGTTTTAATATTTAATATGAAGAGAAAATATTTTTCCTTTTATATATTTTCTGGGGCCATTTTGGTTTCAATTTTGGGATTTCGTTATACCTCTAAGGATGTTTTAACGGAGAATTTGGACATCCATACCAGTCCCAGGAATGATTTTTTTCAATATGCTAATGGTGGTTGGATCAAAAACAACCCAATTCCAGCCAGCGAAAGCAACTGGGGCATTGGAAACCTGGTTACGGAAGAAATAAAGGAAAAAATTAGAATTCTTAATGAGAAATATGCACTTTCTGGAGGGGTTAAGGGCTCTGATGCTCAAAAAGTGGGAGATTTTTATAAGACAGGTATGGATTCTATAACTATAGAATCGTTAGGAATGAACCCAGTTTTGCCTTTTTTAAGAAAAATCGACCAGGCTTCCAGTTTATCAGAATTATGGAGGATTTCTGCAGAATGCAGGCCATTAGGATTAAACTCCTTTTTCAGTCTTTACCTTGCCCAGGATGAGAAAAACTCTGATAAAGTGGTTATCAACATTTCTCAGGGAGGATTGGGGATGCCCAACCGGGATTATTATTTGAAAACGGATGGTCGGACTAAAAATATACAGGCTAATTATAAACAATACGTAAATGATCTTACCCGGGAGATCGATTGGAATTTAAAAAGTGATAGTTCAAAATCCAGGGAGGAGATCACATCCCAATACCAATTTGAAAAGGAACTGGCCATTCATTCAAGATCTCTTCAGGACCTTAGGGATCCTATTAAGAATTATCATAAGCTGAGTCTTTTCGACTTATCTAAAATAAGTCCTCACGTAAATTGGAAAGAATACCTTGACGTTTGCGGTTTAAAGAATGTGGATACCGTTTTGGTTGGGCAACCGGAATATGTAGAAGCTCTTGACCATTTAATCGATTCCCTACCCCTTCCAGTTCTTAAACATTATTTAGAAGAACAATTCTTGAGTGCTTATTCCCCTTTTTTATCCAGGTTTTATTATCAATCTAATTTTCATTTCTATGGAACGGTATTAAGAGGACAAAAAGTTTTAAAGCCCAGGTGGAAAAGGGTGCTGGAATGGCAAGAAAGTTCTATGGGAATGTTATTAGGTAGGTTGTTTATTCATGATTACTTTTCTGACCAGGCCAAACTTCGCTATTCCTTGATGGTGGACAGGGTACTAGGGGCATTTGAAAATCGAATCCAACAGTTAACCTGGATGAGTCCTGAAACCAAGGCGAAAGCTCTTATTAAATTACATACCGTGCATAAAAAAGTAGGGTATCCAGATCAATGGAAAGATTTTTCAAATCTGAATCTGGATCCCAACCAATTTATCCAAAATATCATGGCCTGTAGAAAATGGGCCTTTCAGGATAATATATCCAGGTTTGGAAAACCTGTAAACCGTTCTGAATGGCATATGACTCCACAAACCTATAATGCCTATTATAATCCGTCCAATAATGAAATTGTCTTACCAGCCGCCCAATTTATGGTTCCGGGAATGAAGGATGAGGATTTAGACGATGCTATTGCTTATGGATATACTGCAGCCAGTACTATTGGACATGAAATTACCCATGGTTTTGATGATGAAGGCAGGCAGTTTGACGAAAAAGGAAATTTAAAGGATTGGTGGGGCCCCTCGGATACGAAGAAATTTCAGGAAAGAGCCCAGGTTATGGTAAATCAATTTAATGCCATCGTAGTTTTAGATTCCTTGCATATTAATGGACAGGCATGTTTGGGAGAAAATATCGCAGATCTTGGGGGTATTATAATTGGTTTAGATGCTTTTAAAAAGACAGAGCAATTTAAGGAGGGGAAATCCATTAATGGTTTAAGTCCTGTTCAACGCTTTTTTATGGGCTATGCCCTTGGCTGGTTGGGTCATGAAAGAGACCAATCCTTGGCGAATCAAATTTTAACGGACGTTCATGCCCCCGGAAAGTATAGGGTAAATGCACCCATGAAAAATGTTCCGGAATTTTATACGGCTTTTGGAATTAAGCCTGGAGATCCTATGTACCTGGACGAGAAGCTTAGGGTACGAATTTGGTAGAATAAAATTTTAAACGGGAATTTGAATGAAAGTAATTACCTTTTCCTGAAAAATAGCGTATCATGGAAATAGGGATCGATAGTTTTGCGGCCGAAATGTCGGGTAAAAGTGCCGAAAGCAATAATATGGTTTCCATGGAGGAATTATTGGATAGGGTTCAGTATTCCGATGAAATGGGGCTGCAAATATTTGGAATAGGCGAGCATCATAGAAAAGAATTCCTGGATTCGGCCCCAGCGGTAATTTTAGCTGCCGCTGCTGCCAGAACTAAGCAAATTCGGCTAACCAGTGCAGTAACCGTTCTTAGTGCGGCCGACCCGGTTCGGGTTTTTCAAAATTTTGCCACCCTGGATTTAATTTCCAAAGGAAGAGCAGAAATGGTGGTAGGTCGTGGATCCTTTAGCGAATCATTCCCCTTGTTTGGGCTTAGTTTTAACGATTATGATGCCCTCTTTGCAGAAAAATTAGATCTTTTATTAAAAATTAGGGAAAATGAAAGGATAACCTGGTCAGGTAAATTTCGTCCTGCCCTTAACGAACAAGCCATTTATCCAAGGCCGGTTCAGAATCCCATACCTATTTGGATTGGGGTAGGTGGGACACCTGAATCTTTTGTTCGGGCCGGATTATTAGGACTTCCCTTAATGGTAGCCGTGATTGGGGGGGAAACCCATCGATTTGCTCCCTTAATTGATTTATACAGGAAATCAGGTAAACAAGCAGGCCATCCAGAAAGCCTGTTAAAAGTAGGATTGCATTCTTTTGGCTATGTCGCTACCAGTACCCAGAAGGCTCTGGATGAATTTTATCCTGGATATGCTGCCAGTATTTCCAGAATTGGAAAAGAAAGAGGCTGGCCTCCGGTTACCAGATCCCATTTTGATGCCCAGGCAGGGCCGACCGGTGCTTATATTATTGGTGATCCAAAAGAAGTGGCCCAAAAAATACTTCGTCATAGCAAAGCTTTAGGAGGTATTGAAAGACTTACCTTTCAAATGGATAGCGCTGAACTCAGTAACCAGAAGCTTATGGATTCTATTCAGCTTATTGGAAAAGAGGTAATCCCATTGGTAAAGGAAGGATTACAGAAGGACTAAGGAATTTTATAGGGTAATGGAATTATTCATCTAATGCATTAAATTAGATATACATCTAAACATCCCTATAAAAACCTGAATTCATGAAAATTAACTGGAAGCTTGACCTTGTTCTATCCTTATTTGGTCTATTCATGGCCATTGGGACTGTATTTTTTATCCCATTCCAAATTGAACCCTTTTTCTGGCTGGTGATATTTATCCTTGTTGCCTATTTAGTGGCAAAGTATACCCTATCAGGCTATTTTCTTAATGGCATAACGATTGGAATACTTAATTCCTTTTGGATAATTGCCGTTCACGAACTATTTTTTGATACCTACAAGAGCAACCATCTGGAGTATTTTAAATCAATGCCTGCCGGGGGTATGGATCCAAAATTAGCCATGCTGGTTTTTGGACTTTTAATTGGCGTCGTTTCCGGCTTAGTAATAGGATTATTCTGCTTTATTGCCGCAAAAATCATGAAAAAGGCATAAAATTCAATTAAAAATACCTGATCTGAGCCCTTAAAGCAATTCTTACGAAGGTATTTTTGGCAACCTTGACGATTTTTTATATAACGACCAACCACTTATTAAAAATTAAATAAGCTAAGAAGGTTGTTTTGAAAATAGGGTAATTAAACAGCTGAATTATTGAAGTTAAATTGGATAAATTATATTATAGATTGGTAAAGATTTTTTATATATCCAATAAATCTTCATTTTTTATAAATAAATGACAATGTTTTACGTGTATTGATTAAAAAAGATTAAAAAAAGAAACAATTGGAGTGATATTTTGGCTATGTTTAGCAATTGTTAATATTTTGTTAATTAATTGCTCTCAAAATGAATCAAAAAAGGAAAAATTACTCAAAGGCGCTGCTAGTATTATTGTTTATTGCGGTATTCATCCCCATTTCTATGGGTCAGACCCTTTTAAAAGGGAAAATTTCAGATGAAAATGGACCTATTGCTGGTGCTTCTGTTTCCGCAGGTGGATCTAAGGGTGCCCTTTCAGATGCGAATGGCCTCTATTCCTTAATATTGCCAAAAGGGAAAGCAGAAGTTTCATTTTCCTTTGTTGGCTATAAAAAAATTTCCAAAGAATTGGTGGTAATGGATAGTACTATTGTTCTTGACATAGTTTTGGAATCTGCTGCTCAACAATTGAATCAGGTGGTTATTTCCACAGGAAGTAGATCTATTCAAAGAACAATAACGGATAGCCCAATTCCTATAGATATCATTAGCGCTAATGATATTAAGTCGACAGGTCAGACAAGTTTTGATAAGGCATTGGAATTTAAGGTTCCTTCCTTTAATACGGTTAATACACCAGTAAATGATGCTACCTCCTTATTGGACCCCTATGAAATTCGTAATATGGGTCCAAGCAGAACCTTGATTTTAATTAATGGGAAGCGAAAAAACTCAAGTTCCCTAACGTATATTCAGCAATCACCCGGAAGAGGAGAGAGTGGTCCTGATATATCGGCCATTCCAACTGATGCTATAAAGCGGGTTGAAATTGTTCGAGACGGAGCTTCCGCTCAATATGGATCGGATGCTATTGCAGGAGTGATGAACATTATTTTAAAAGATCATTATGATTATGGTTCCGTTACTTTTAATACTGGAATTACTGGTAAAGGAGATGGTGGGCATGTAGGTTTTAGTTTGAATAATGGTTCGAATTTTGGCAATAAGGGATTCATTAATTATACCATAGATTTCAGCCATAGTGGGATTGCCAATCGACCGGGTATAGTTTCTGCTGTTGGGGAAGCAGACCCTAATACAGGATTTGGGGCTCCTTTGGCTACTGTTCAAGCATATTTAGCCAGATTTCCAGACGCCAATAACAAAAATGGTGACCCTGATAAAACCGCTGCCAAATTCCTAATTAATGGGGGAAGTCCTATCGGGGAATATTCAGAGGTCTACTTTAATGCTGCCTATGTATACAAAAAAGTGAATAGTTTTGCCAATTTTAGAACCCCATACTGGAAGTCCGATAATGGTCTCCTTCACCCTGCAGGAAGTGAATATATTGGATTTGGACCCACATTTGAAGGCGATTTAAATGATTATAATGGAACCTTAGGTTTTAGATCTTCAAAAAATGGTTGGAATTCTGATATAAGTTTTACGACAGGTGGTAATAAGCAGCTGTATACTGTAAATAATACTGTAAATGAAAGTTTAGGAACTTCGAGTCCGATTAGTTTTAAACCCGGAGGATTCTCATTTGGGAACAATATTGGAAATATTGACATTGATAAAAAGCTATCTGATCAGGTGCATTTGGCTTTTGGTTCTGAATTCCGGGTAGAAAACTATCAAATTATTGCAGGAGATACTGCATCTTACTCTGGAAGTGGGGCTGTCTCTTTTCCTGGTTATAATGCTACAAATGCCATTAAAGCAAGTAGATATAACCTTGGAGGATATGTGGATTTAGCCTGGGATATAACCAAACAGTTTTTAATTAATGGAACTGCAAGAGAGGAAAAATACAGCGACTTTGGTAACGCCTTTGTTTGGAAATTTAGTACTCGCTATAAGTTAGCGAATGATAAATTGACTATTAGGTCTTCTATTTCCACTGGCTTCCGCGCTCCTTCCATTGCCCAATTAAATTTGCAGTTAGCACAAGCAACTTTTGCAGGAGGGACCATTCAGACCCAGGGCATTGTGAGTAATTTCAGTCCGCAATCTAGACTTTTGGGGGTTCCTAAATTATTACCTGAGAAATCGGTGAATTTTACTGCTGGATTTGGTTTCCAGCCAACCGATAATATTAATATTACTTTGGATTATTATAATATAAAAGTCGCAAACAGGATTGTATTAAGTAGCACTATTGGTCCCGGTACAGGTCCAGGAGCTGCAGGATTAAATTCAGTTTTAACAAATGGTCATATTACCGGGGTTAGTTTTTTTACCAACGGGCTGGATAGTAGGACCCAAGGTTTAGATTTTGTCGCCAGCTATCGAAATATTTTTATAGGTCAAGGAAAATTAGCCTTTAATTTCTCAGGAAATTATACTTTACAAAACGCCAATTTAGGAACGATTAATCCACCTTTAATTGCAGCAGCTGGTAAATCTGTAATTACGCCAGAGATAGAGGCACTATTATTCACATCCAGACCTAAATACAAATACATAACTGGACTGGATTATAAAATTGGAAAAGTTGTCCTTACTTTAAATGAAACTATTTTTGGGCCTACCACCTTTCATGATTCCGATAACGGACTGGACCCGAATTTAAATACTGTTTTTTCAACAAAAGGGGTGACGGATATTGGGATTAGTTTTCCAATCGTAAAGAATTTTATATTTAGTGCAGGCGTTGAAAACCTATTTAATGCCTTGCCTTCCTGGAAACTTGTAGCCTTAAATGCTTCTGGTCAAGCGGTATTAAAGGATCCTGCTCAGGTTCTTTCGAATGTAAATGGAATAACATTCAATGGAAGATATTCACTAACGACATATAATGGTTCACAGTTTAGTCAATTAGGTACGATATACTCAGCAAGTGTCGTGCTTAAATTTTAATGTAATAACTTTCTTATACAGTTGCCATCTCTTGGGATGGCAACTTTTTTTGGTCAATTGTTCCCTAAAAATTGCTAAATCATTAATTTGCATATTCTATTTATAAAGAAAATGATAATGATTACATGGCAGGACTTTGAGAAGGTTGAACTTCGAGTAGGCACAATCCTTCAAGCGATTTCTTTTCCGGAGGCGAAAAAACCTGCTTTCAAAATCCAGGCTGATTTTGGAGATTTTGGAATTAAATGGTCTAGCGCTCAAATTACAAAAATATATACCTTAGAGGACCTTCCAGGTCGCCAGATTATTGGGGTGATAAATTTTCCAGCTAAACAAATTGGTAATTTTATGTCTGAATTCCTTATAACCGGATTTCAGGACCATAACGGAGATGTTATTTTGGCTATGCCCAATTTCAAGGTGCCAAATGGCAATAGGCTTGTTTAGGTTACCTTGACAAAGGCTTAAAAATTAAATGTAAAATTCATCAAGATATTTTTTTAACCTTGGATAGGTTTTTTGCTTTAGGGATTTGACTCTGGCAAGGCATATCGTCTGTAATCTTTATTAGATTACATTTTGAAATAATAAAATCCTATTCAGTTTAGAGTATAATTTAATCAGCCGGCTTAAAGCGACATTGCATTTTTTAATTCTTAATCCTGGGCTCAAATTATGTCTTTAATTAGACGCATTAAGGTTCAATTATTAAGGTACTTATAGAATGAGCTAAACTGGTATTTTGTACGGCCTGATCCTTAATGACTAATTGATAAGCTTGTTCTTTATCGGTTGTATTTAAAACTATGACCACCAGTTTTCCATCGGAATTAAGGAATGCAGTGGTTTGTAAAATATCTCTATTGGATGAAGCAGCTACCCGTTTTGCCCCGGGTCGGATAAACTTTGAAAAATGACCCAGATAGGGATACATATTGGTATAAATCAATTTTCCTGTTCGGGTATCGGCTATGATAGGTGCATAACAGAAATTGCCTACATGATTAGGGCCTCCGGTTTGATCAAGTAAAATATTCCAATCTGTCCACGCTACCGCACCACTATTAAAATCATTGACCATAGAGTACCCATATTTTTCTCCAAGACCCCAGTCATCCAGTTTTGAAAAATCAAACCGTTCAATACTTCCTTCCGTAAATAGGACATGTTTATTTGGATAGGAATCGGAAACAAGTTTTACATTATTGAATTCCATTTTACTTCCCGTCCAGGTTTCGTACCAATGAAATCCTGTTCCCCAGATATATTTTGCCGCTTCCGGGTCATTATAAATGGTGCTGGCTCGTTGAAAAACTAAATCCCGGTTATGATCCCAAACTATTAGCTTTTTATCTTTCAAGCCATTTTTAACAAGGGTAGGACCAAGGTAAAACTTCACAAAATCCCTTTCCTCCTCGGCCGTATACACACAGGATTCCCAAGTCTGCTTGGCCATAGGTTCATTTTGAACCGATAAGCCCCAAATGGGAATTCCTTTCTTTTCATAGGCTTTTATAAACTTTATATAATAATCGGCCCAGCTTTGTTTATAGGCTTCCTTCAAATGTCCACCATGCAGCATGCTATTATTATCTTTCATCCAGGCAGGAGGACTCCAGGGGCTTACAAAAAGGGTAAGATTTCCACCAGCGGCCTCTATGGCTTTCCTGATCAATGGTATCTTAAATTTCTCATCATGTGCCAGGTTAAAGCTTCTTAAATCCTTTGCGCTATCCGAAACATAGGTATAGGTATCGGATGAAAAATCACAACTATTAATATTCGTTCTTGCCAAATTATATCCGATCCCTTTTTCCCGGTCATAATAGGCTGTTAAAACCTCCTGCTGAACCGATTTAGGCATTTTATCCATGGTTTCGGCCACCGCATCGGTTAAGGCTCCCCCAATACCCAATATAGATTGAAACTGAATATCCGGATCCACAAAAACACATACCTGGGTTTCGAAAGGTTGTGGGAAGGATTTAAACACCAAAACATTTTCCTTGGATAGGCTTAATGACGTTCCTTTTGCAGTGGTATAAACGGTTATTTTTTTTCCAATAGCCGAATAAGTTTCCGGGGAAGGATTTATACTATGGAAATTTCGTGAACTAGTTAATGAAGTTTTTTGTTTCTTATTCGCTGATGCGATTAGATTCTCCCTAATGCTTTGGCTTTGACCCTGAAATGTCAATAAAACAAGGAATAAAAAAATCAGGCAGGATGGTTTTTTCATTATCAAATATACTTAGCCACCTATAATGGAACAATTTTCTTATTCGGTATTTTTTATTCCCATGGTTTATGCATATACTAATTAAATACAATGTAAGAAAGGATGGAATGGATAATACGTTCTTTTGACTTTATTATAAAAGCGACAAGTTCCTTTAACTGAAATAAAAAAAATAGGGTATTGAATAATAGCATAAACAGGTATCAAGACTATAAATGGGATGGTTTTATTATATGCGGATGCTAATCCATTTTTAAAATTCGATCCAAAATTATAGGCATGATCATTTAGGGTGGAATATGGCCCTCCTCCTTGAAAAAAAATCCTCTGAACCTTTAGGTCCAGAGGATTTTTAATAGATATCAAATATCCTAGAAAAGTTTCATTCCATCCAATACGCCCATTACCTCTTTAACCGCCTTGGAGGATTGGGTAAGGAGTTCTTTTTCTTCCTCGTTCAAATGTAGTTCTATGATTTTTTCAATGCCTGTTTTTCCTAAAATGGCCGGAACTCCCAGGTAAATATCCTTCATTCCGTATTCACCATTTAATAAGGCGCAAACGGGGAAGATTCTTCTTTGATCCCGTACAATGGCTTCTACCATTTGAGCCGCTGCGGCTCCCGGGGCATACCAAGCAGAGGTTCCCATAAGGTTTACCAATTCACCACCACCGGATTTGGTTCTTTCCACAATGGCATGTAATCGTTCTGCACTTACCAGTTCGGTTACGGGTATACCGGCCACGGTGGTATATCTTGGTAGTGGAACCATGGTATCCCCATGCCCCCCCATTAATACTGCTTGAATGTCTTTTGGGGAACAATTAATTTCCTCGGCAAGGAAGGCACGGTAACGGGCTGTGTCCAGGATCCCTGCCATTCCGAATACCCTTTTGGAATCTATTTTAGCCTCCAGGTATGCACAATAGGTCATTACGTCCAGTGGATTGGAAACGATAATAATAATGGCATTAGGAGAATGGGCAATAATTTGAGAGGTAACTTCTTTTACAATCCCGGCATTCGTGGCAATTAAATCGTCCCGGCTCATACCTGGTTTTCTGGGAAGCCCGGAGGTGATCACGACCACATCGGATCCTTCTGTTTTTGAATAATCATTGGTTGAACCAATGGTTCGGGTATCAAAATGATTAATAGGGGCAGTTTGCCAGATATCCAGGGATTTTCCTTCGGCGGTACCTGGTTTTATATCGAGTAAAACCACCTCGTTCACTAATTCTTTATGAGCAATCACATTGGCCACAGTGGCACCTACATTTCCAGCTCCAACAACAGTAACCTTCATTTTTTATGGGGATAAGTTTATAATAAGACCGCCCTAAGATAATTCAAAATCTAATTTTCAGGATATAGATTCCTCACTTTTGTGAATAAAACCATAGAAATTGGCAGAGAGAATTTGGGTAAATTTACCATCCAAATTATGCCAGAATTTTCCCACCTCCACGTACATACCCAGTATTCCCTATTAGACGGGGCTGCCGATATTAGTAAATTGCTTTCGAAGGCAAAAGCCGATAATATGAAGGCCGTGGCGATTACCGATCATGGTAATATGTTTGGCGTTTTCAAATTTGTGGCTGAAGCCGCTAAACACAAGGTAAAGCCAATTGTGGGTTGCGAGTTTTATGTAGTCGAAGACCATACCAAACATCAATTCACTAAGGATAAAAAAGATAAGCGGTATCATCAATTGCTTTTAGCCAAAAATCCAAAAGGCTATCAAAACTTAAGTAAGCTCTGTTCCCTTGGTTTTACCGAAGGTTTATATGGTAAGTACCCAAGAATTTCCAAAGAATTAGTGGAGAAATACCATGAAGGATTGATTGCAACCACCTGTTGTTTAGGAGCCGAAGTTCCACAGGCCATTTTAACGAAGGGGGAAAAAGAAGCGGAAGATATTTTTGAATGGTGGTATAATCTTTTTGGAGAGGACTATTATATTGAAATGCAACGGCATAGTCTGGATGAACAGGATAAGGTAAACCAGGTCCTATTGCGTTTTGCCCAAAAATATCAAGTTAAAATTATTTGCTCGAACGATTCCCATTATGTTGACGTGGAAGATGCCGGGGCTCATGATATCCTTCTTTGTGTCAATACAGGCGATTTACAGAAAACTCCTTTGGCTACCGATGAAGAAAGTGGTAAAGGATTCCGATTTGGCTTTCCGAATAACCAGTTTTTCTTCAAAACCCAGAAGGAAATGGAGACCTTGTTTTTCGACCTTCCCCAGGCTCTGGATAATACCAATGAAATTGTGGATAAGGTAGAGATACTGGATCTGAAAAAGGATATTCTTTTACCGAATTTCCAGGTACCTGCTGAATTTTCCAATCAGGATGAGTATTTAAAGCATCTAAGTTGGGAAGGAGCGCGAAGAAGGTATTCCGAAATTACCCCTGAAATTGAGGAGCGAATTAATTTTGAATTATTTACCATTCAAAGCATGGGCTTTGCCGGGTATTTTCTTATTGTTTCCGATTTTATTCGTGCCGGTAGGGATTTAGGCGTTTACGTAGGTCCGGGTAGAGGATCGGCAGCCGGTTCGGTTGTGGCCTATTGTATTGGCATAACCAATATAGATCCCATAAAGTACAAGCTCCTTTTCGAAAGGTTCTTAAATCCCGATAGAAAATCCATGCCCGATATTGATACCGATTTTGATGACGCGGGAAGGGCAAAGGTGATTGACTATGTGGTAAATAAATATGGCAGGAACCAGGTAGCCCAGATTATCACCTTTGGCACCATGGCGGCCAAAATGAGTATTAAAGATGTGGCCAGGGTTTTGGATTTACCCCTTTCGGAGGCGAATATGCTGGCGAAAATGGTACCGGAAAGACCAGGAATTGAATTGAACCGGGTAATGAAAGCTCCCCTGGACGGCGAAAAAAGTCTTAAGGAAAAAGAGGGACTAAATAATGATGAACTAGAGAATGTTAAAAAGTTAAGAGAAATTGCCAAAGGGGATGATTTATTAGCTAAAGTATTAAAAGAAGCGGTTGCACTGGAAGGCTCTGTTCGTAGTACGGGCATTCATGCCGCAGGAATTATTATCGCCCCCTCCGATTTATCAGAAATTATTCCGGTGGCTACCTCCAAAGAGACGGATCTATTAATTACCCAGTTTGAAGGTACTCTGATTGAAAGTGCAGGCGTCATTAAAATGGACTTTTTGGGGCTAAAAAACTTAACTATTTTAAAGGATGCCCTTGGTCTAATAAAAAAACAGGAAGGCTTGGAACTCGTACTGGACGACCTTCCCCTGGACGATGTGCCCACCCTTGAATTATTTCAGAGAGGGGAAACCAATGGGATATTTCAATTTGAAAGTCCTGGAATGCAAGCCAATATTATCCGGTTAAAGCCGGATAAGTTTGAGGATTTAATTGCCATGAACGCCTTATACCGTCCTGGGCCCCTAGCCTATATTCCTAATTATATTGCCCGAAAACATGGAAGGGAGCCGGTAACCTATGATTTACCGGTTATGGCCGAGATTCTGGAAGAAACCTATGGAATTACGGTATACCAGGAACAGGTCATGCTCTTATCCCAGAAACTGGCCGGTTTCACCAAAGGGGAAGCCGATACCCTTAGAAAGGCCATGGGAAAGAAGCAGAAAGAAGTTCTGGATAAAATGAAATCCCGTTTTGTAGAAGGTTGCCAGACAAATGGTCATCCAAAACCCATTTGTGAGAAGATATGGACCGACTGGGAAGCCTTTGCTCAATATGCTTTTAATAAGTCGCATTCTACCTGTTATGCCCTGGTTGCCTTTCAAACCGCGTATTTAAAGGCCCATTACCCGGCCCAATATATGGCAGCCGTTTTGACTAATAGCCAGAATGCTATTGATCGTATTACTTTCTTTATTCAGGAATGCCGGAAAATGGGATTAACGGTTTTGGGGCCTGATATAAATGATAGTGAGATTCAATTTTCCGTTAATAAAGAAGGAAAAATTCGATTCGGTTTAGGAGCCATTAAAGGCCTCGGTGAAAAGGCCGTGGAATCCATTTTGGAAGAAAGAAATTCCGCTGGCAATTTTACCTCAGTTTATGATTTTATCCGTAGGAATAATTCCAGAACGGTAAGTAAAAAATCTATTGAAGTTTTGGTGCAATCTGGAGCTTTCGATGGGTTTATGGAATTTACGAGGGGTCAGTATTTTGCTGTTTATCCCAACGAGAAATCGACTGGGATAGAACGATTAATTAAATACGGGAATGATTTTCAGAACGAGCAGTTTAGCTCCCAACAATCCCTTTTTGCCGGTACCATCACCGCTAGTTTAGCCGAACCACCCCTTCCCACCCTGGATCCCTGGACTTCCACTGTTAAACTGCAAATGGAAAAGGAGGTTATTGGTTTTTATATTTCGGGGCACCCACTCGATACGTATTCGAGGGAGGTAGAGAGTTTTTGTGATCATTCCCTGGTCAGTTTGGGAGAGCCGGGTACCAAAAGCTTTCATTCGGCCGGAATTGTTATTGAGGCAGCCCATAGAATATCCAAAACAGGGAAGAGCTTCGGCACCTTTACGTTGGAAGATTATTCGGGCACCCAATCCTTTACCCTGTTTTCTGAAGATTATTTGAAGTTTAAACATTTCCTCGAGCCAGGACTTCTTCTTTATATTAAAGGCAAAAAAGCTCCCCGTTTTCGTGGTTCGGAAGAATTGGAATCTAAAATCGAACAAATTCAATTGCTTTCCGAGATTTCTGAAAAAATGGGAAAGATGATTCGGTTTTCTACCGAAATAAGGAACCTGAATGAGGCATGGATTGAAAATTTAGAGGCTGTTTTTCAGCAATACCCTGGAAATTGTTCTATAAAAATTCAATTTATTGATTCGGAAAGTCAGATTTCCCTGGATATGTACAGTAAGAAATACCGGGTAAGTCCCGATTCGGGATTAATGGAGAAATTGGAGGAAATAACCCGACAAAAAATTTACCTGAATTAGGCAAAGAATTCGGGTATAATTATTGAAAAGAAGGAATGCGTGTTTAAACATTTAATATGAATAAATAGAAACAAATCAAATTTATTTTTGTCATATTCGTACACAATTAAAAACTATAATCATGGCTATTGAATTAACGGACGCAAATTTCGAAGAGCTGGTTTTGAAATCAGATAAACCGGTCCTGGTCGATTTTTGGGCAGAATGGTGTGGACCTTGCCGTATGGTAGGCCCTTTGGTAGAAGAGATTTCAAAAGAATACCAAGGTAAGGCCGTGGTAGGAAAAATTGATGTGGATAGTAATCCTGAAGTCTCTGTAAAATTTGGCATTCGAAATATACCAGCCCTATTGTATTTTAAAAATGGGGAAGTGGTAGATAAACAAATTGGAGCCGTTCCAAAAAATATTCTTGTTGGAAAGTTAGAAGCACAATTGGCCTAAATAATATTCGTTTCTTTTAAAGCTGGCTTTTGGTCAGCTTTTTTTTTGTTTACATAAAAACGCGTGAATAAC
>Ga0075019_10001253_pt1 | contig 14473 bp, 12 predicted proteins | sample ColStrG_CSR_2013_FD_71473 | JGI IMG/M metagenome (GOLD analysis project Ga0075019, IMG submission 71473) | Freshwater sediment microbial communities in response to fracking from Pennsylvania, USA - Cold Stream Run_MetaG_CSR_2013 | ecosystem: Environmental > Aquatic > Freshwater > Creek >...
CCAAGGCCACCAAGGCCACCAAGGCGACCAAGGCCACCAAGGCGACCGCCAAAGCGCTGCCGGTCGAGCCCGCCCCCCCGGTCGATCCACCCGGCATTCGCGACGTGCCGGTTGGAGAGGCACTGAACGACGCCATGACCTTCATCACGTTCGTGGCCGAACACCCGGTCGGGAGCACCTTCGAAGGCGAGGTCGTGTCGTTCACGTCCCACGGCGCACACGTCGACGTCGCAGGCATGCTCTGTCACGTGCCGCTGAGGAACCTCGGCGATCCGGCTCCACAGCGTGCCCGGTCCGTGCTCACCAAGGGCGAAGTCCGCCAGTTCGAACTGGTCTCGCTCGACGCCCCGCGCCGACGGGCCGAGATCGCCCTGCCCGGCTTCGCTTCCTGAGAACCGACGCCCGCGCTCCGCTGCACCGGTAACCTCGCCACTCGTGCGAGCCGACGACTACCTGCCCCATCGGGACCCGTTCCTGTTCGTGACCGAGCTGCGCTCCGTCGAGCCCGGCCGGTCCGCCAGTGGTGCCTGGAAGCTCACCGGTGACGAGGCGTTCTTCGCCGGGCACTTCCCCGGGCGACCGACGCTTCCCGGCGTGTTGATGGTCGAGGCGCTTGCCCAGCTGGGCGGCGTGGCCGTGCTGGCCGACCCGGCCTTCGCCGGCAAGCTCCCACTCTTCGGAGGGATCGAGAAGGCGAGGTTCCGCCGCCAGGTGGTCCCCGGCGACCTCCTGGAGCTCGAGGTGACCCTCGGGCGCATGTCCGCCCGGGCGGGGAAGGGATCGGGCCGGGCCACGGTGGACGGGCAGCTGGCCTGCGAGGCCGACCTGCTCTTCGTGCTGGTCGACGCCACTTCGTCGGACGAGGGCTGAGGGCACCCGGTGCGCATCGCCACCTGGAACGTGAACTCGCTGACCGCCCGGCTGCCCCGGGTGGAGGAGTGGATCCGCTACGCCCGTCCGGACGTCCTGTGCCTCCAGGAGACCAAGCAGGCCGACGCGGCCTTCCCCCATGGGGCATTCGCCGCACTCGGCTACGAGTCGGCCCACCACGGCGATGGACGATGGAACGGCGTGGCCATCGTGAGCCGCATCGGCATCGACAACGTGTCCACCGGGCTGGGGTCGGCTGAGGACGACCAGGGGACGCGGCTGATCGGGGCCGACTGCGGCGGGGTCCGGGTTTACTCGGCTTACGTGCCCAACGGGCGTGCACTCGACGACGAGCACTACCCGGCCAAGTTGGCATGGCTCGCGCGCCTGCGGGCACTGCTCACAGAGACGAGCGATCCCTCAGCCCCGCTGGCGGTCTGTGGCGACTTCAACGTGGCCCCCGAGGACCGGGACGTCTGGGACCCGTCCCAGTTCGACGGGATGACCCATGTCAGTGGGCCGGAGCGTGCGGCCCTGGCCGAACTCGAGTCATGGGGGCTGGTCGACGTGTTCCGGAGGCTCTACCCCGACGACCGGCTCTTCAGCTGGTGGGACTACCGGGGCGGCTCGTTCCACCGCCACCGCGGGATGCGGATCGACCTCATCCTGACCACCGAGATGTTGGCCCGGAACGCCTCCTGGGCCCTGATCGACCGGCAGGCCCGCAAGGGGGAGAAGCCGTCGGACCACACCCCCGTGTTCATCGACACGTCGGTCGACTGATCAGCCGTTGCCGGCGGTCCGACCCGTCACCGGGGGCGGTGGATCCACGACCGGCGCGACGACCGACGCATGCCACAGCAGGACGAACGGCGGGCAGCCCGTGGCGACTCTGCAGACCGAGGTCCCGGTCGCATCCAGCCCCGCCGCCCCATAGTTGACGACCTGGAAGACCGTCACGGACCCTCCGGTCGTCGTCGCCCGCTCCGACAGGAGTCGGAGGACCGGCGTCGACTGGATCGCCTGGGTCGCCGACCAGTGCAGCCCATGTCCGGACAGCTTGACGATCACCAGTTCACCCTTGGTGCCCAGTGCGGTCGCACCAGCGCTGGCGAACGTGAGCGTGACCTGCTTGGCCACGGGTGGGGGGGAGGATGCCGCGGCAGCCGCACCGGTGAGGGGCCACGCAACCGCTGCGGCCGCCAGGACCGACACGACCATTCCGACCCCAACGATGCCCAACCTGCTCCGCACGTGAACCTCCCCATGGACGGGGCGGCGAGCCGCTGCCCCGTCCTCAGTGCTCGCTGTCCCTCGTCCGATGTCCCCACCACCGCAGTGTTCGGTTGCTCGAGTAGCGGACGGAACTCCGGTGACAGCATTACTCCTACTCTGCATCCGTACTTGGGCACATGCGCACGGCCCGCGGCTCGGACGGCTGCCAGTGTCAACCTAGCGTTGGCGGTTCGGTGCTGCGACAGTCCCGTCCTCGAGGGGCAGAGCTGAATGCCCGGGATTTCGGCAGGGGGTGCTCCCGCGCTGCCACTTGGAACAATCTCTTGACGACGCGCCCCACGACCGTCGTGGAGGCCGTGCATGCCGCGGATACCTGCGGTCCAGGGCTCCGCCCCACTCACCCCCGTGGGCTCAGATTCGCCCGCAGGTCGGCGAACCGTCGGGCGGCATCGTGGGGTGCCGGTCGTCCGTCCCCCGGGACGCACGCCCCGGCCAGGTCCTCCATCCACGGCGAGGGCCGGCGCTCCATGGCCCTGCCGCTCCCCATGGTGCGACGACGCGCCCACGAGCACTCGAGGACCCTGCCGGCCCGTGTCAGCGCCACGTAGAGGAGCCGCCGTTCCTCGGCCAGCGCCTCGGGGGTGGTGGCATGCACGATGGGGACGAAACCGGCCTCGAGTCCCACGACGTGGACCACCTCCCATTCGAGCCCCTTGGCCCGGTGGAACGTGGCCAGTTCGACGCCCCCGCCGGGCTCACCCCGAACGGCGGTCGACACGGTGGCCGGCACCGGTCTGCCGGTATTCATCACGGGGTCCACCTCGGCGTCGGGCGCGGGAGCGAAGCGGCAGGGCACCCCGACGCGGTCGAGCGCCCGCCGGATGACGGCCAGCTGGTCGTGGGTGCGGGCCAGGACCGCCTGGTCCGTCCACGGTGTGCCTGCCTCGGCCCGGTGGAGGATCGCCGCCGCAACCGCCTCCGCCTCGGCACGGTCGTCGGCGTGGACCGTCACCGTCGGCTCCGGCCCGTCCGCCGTGGCGGAACGTGGCGGACGGACCGCGGTCGGACCGAGTGCGGCGGTGGCTGCGGTGACGACCTGGGGCGTGCAGCGGTGGTTGGCGTCGAGGTGGACGACCTCGAGGCCGGGGACGACCGTGGGCAGCATGGCCAGGAGGCCCGGATCGGCCCCGTTCCACCCGTAGATGGCCTGGTTCGGGTCACCTACGGCGACGAGGTCCGCCCGCCCGCCCATCAGGGCGCGCAGCAGTCGGAACTGGGCCGGGTTCACGTCCTGGAACTCGTCGACGGCCAGGTGCCGGTAGCGCCAGTGGGCCTGCTCGGCGAAGGTGGCATCCTCCAGCAGCAGGTCGGCCGAGTGCAGCAGTACGTCGTCGAGGTCGAGCTGGCCGCGACGCCCCAGACGGGCCTGGTACTCGGCGTAGACCTCCGCCACGCGGTCGAGGGGCAGTGCCACGACCCGTCCTGCTTCGACCGATGCCTCGCCGTACCTTTCGGGGGTGAGGCAACGTGCCTTGGCCCAGCCGATCTCGGTGTCGGCCACCGACGCGGTGCCGCGGTCGCCGGTGAGATCGGCCAGCGTGCGCCACCGGTGCTCCACCAACGACGGAGGTGCCTGACCCGTGTCGGTGGCACGGCGCCGCAGCAGGGTGAGCGCAAGTTGGTGCAGCGTGCCCGCCCGCACCCCGGGCGAGGGCACCCCGCCCGGTCCACCCGGGGTCGACACGGCGACTCCGTAGTGCCCGAGCCGTTCCCTCAGTTCGTGGGCGGCCTTGCGGGTGAAGGTGCACACGATCGTGTGGTCGGCCTCGGCCGATCCGTCACGGATCCGCCGGGCGACCCGCAGGGTGAGCACACGGGTCTTGCCCGAGCCCGCTCCGGCCACGATGCACAGGGCGGCTGCCGGCGATCCCACCGCCACTGCCTGGGCGGGGGTGAGCCCGTGCAGCGCCCGCTCGAACCGGTCGCCGGGGGCGGGCGGTGGCGTCGGGTCGGGGAGGTCCACGAGGCAGCAGGCTACCGTCCGGGTGTCACGAACCCCCGGTGCGGCACCTCGGTAGATTGGACCGGTGCCGCCGACCGCCCGTTCCCATGCCGTGGCACCGGGCTGACGCTTGCCCACGCGTCGTCCACCGCTCCTTCCGGCCGAAGAGGTCCTGGTCGACATCCGCCCCCACTGGACGTTCCTGACCGGTCCGCTGCTCGTCGCCCTGGTGGTCGTCGCGCTCGGCATCACCCTGGACGTGGCGATCCCCCATACGTCCGTGGCACTCCACTGGGTGGAGGGTGCCGTGGTGGCGGTCCCCTGCGCCTGGCTGGCCGTTCGGTTCGTGCGCTGGCGACGGGCGTGGCTGATGCTCACCTCCTACCGGATCGTCGACCAGTGGGGAGCCGCCAAGGGCAACCAGGTGGAGATCCCGCTGGACTCGATCGAGCGGGTGGTGGTGGACCAGACGCTCCTGCACCGCATCGTCGGGTCCGGTGCCATCGACATCGTGGTGTGGGACCAGGGCGTGCACCACCGGGTCGAGGACGCCCGCAAGCCGGCGGTGCTGGCCCGGATCATCGGTCGCCGTCTGTGTCCGCCGCCGGACCGCGGGGCCTGAGACGGCCGGACGTCCCCGGGCGCCGCGGCAACGGCCGCCTACGACCGGCGGTCCCGGGCGGTGACCGACCCGTCGACGGCCCCGACCAGCCAGGCCGGCCGGCCGAGCTGACGCAGGTCGAGCGCCCCGGGCTCGGTCAGGACCACCAGGCACCCGCCGAATCCGGCACCGGTCATCCGGGCGCCGTGGACTCCGGGACGGCCCCGCAACGAGGCCACCAGGGTGTCGAGGTCAGCCGTGGACACCTCGAAGTCCTCGGCCAGGCTCCGGTGGCTGTCGTCCATCTGGGCGCCGGCACCCTCCAGGTCACCACCGGCCAGTGCCCGGGCGAACGCGTCGACCCGGGCGCACTCGGACACCACGTGACGGGCCCGTCGGCGCAGGACCGGGTCCCGAAGGCCGACGAGGTCATCGGGTCCGGCGAGCCCGAGTGGTCCTACGACCGCGGATGCAGCCCGGCACTCGGCGACCCGGGTGGCGTAGGCGGACGCTCGGAGATCGCGTCGGAGCCCCGAGTCCACCACCACGACCGCAGCGTCCCCCGGCAGGGGGACGTCCCGGGTGGCACCGGTGGCGAAGTCCATCCGGAGTGCGTTCCCGGCCCGGCCGCCGGCGCAGACCAGTGGGTCCATGAGCCCCACCGGAACGCCGATGCGGTGCTCGGCCTCACGGCACAGCGTCGCCACCGACCGGGCGTCCCCGTCGACGCCGAAGGCGTCGGCCAGGGCCACCGAGAGCGCTGCGCTCGACGAGAGTCCCGACCCGCGTGGCACGGCCGACGTGATGTGGATGTCGGAGCCGGCCGACGGTCGGGCGAGGAGGACGAGGGCGGCGACCAGGCGGGCCCAGGCCGGATCCATGCCCACCACGTCGTCGACGTCGGGCACCAGCGGCACCACGGCCCGCTCGCCGGGATAGGCGTCGGAGGTGACGAGGATGCGGTCCTCGGTCGAACGGGTCACGGCCACGGTGACTCCCAGGCCGATGGCCATGGGTAGGGCGAGACCCTGGTTGTAGTCGGTGTGGTCGCCGATCAGGTTGACCCGCCCGGGACCGGTGTGGATCGCCGCTGACCCGTCTGGCTGATCGTGCACGGGACTCCTCCGGACCGGGGTGCGCCGGGAGGCTCCGGCAGGGGTGCCCCGGTGGCGCTGACGCTACCGCCCCGGCGGTGGTGCCCCGATGGCCCCGGGCGACCTACGATGTTCACTTCATGTTCGACGAACTGCTGTCCGCCAACACCACCTACGCCGACGGCTTCGCCCTCGAGGGCATCGCCCCCGTGGCGGCGCGTGGGTTCGCCCTGGTCACCTGCATGGACAGCCGGATCGAGCCCCTGGCCATGCTGGGGCTCCATCCCGGTGACGCCAAGATCCTCCGCAATGCCGGTGCACGGGTCACCCCCGACGTCCTGCGCTCCCTCGTCCTGGCCGCCCGGTTCCTCGACGTCCGGGAGATCGCCGTGATGCAGCACACCAACTGCGCCCTGGCCGACGAGTCGGACACCGGGGTGCGGACCCGGCTGGCCGCCCAGGGGACCGAAGGGGTCGACAGCTGGGAGTTCCTGGCCATGCCCGACCCCGACGCCGCCCTGGCGGCCGACGTCGACCTGGTCCGGCACTGCGAGCAGCTGCCGGACGACGTCGTGGTCGAGGGCTGGCGCTACGACGTCGGGACGGGTCGCATCCGCCGGATCGTCCCGTCGTGACCGCCGTCGGCCCGACCGGGCCGGCCGGCGATCAGCACTGCATTTGACCCCCGGGCCCCGGTGGGACACCATCCCGCCATGCCGTTTCCCGCGCCCATGCCGCCGACACCGGTGACCGCCCCCGACGGGGTGGACCCACGGACCCGCCGGACCGGAGGCCGGCGATGAGCGGGCCGCTGGAGGGTGTCCGGATCATCGAGCTGGCCGGTCTCGGCCCGGCCCCCTTCGCCGGGATGATGCTGTCCGACGCCGGTGCCGACATCGTCCGGATCGACCGCTCGGACCGAGCCCAGTACCCACCACGGCAGGAGCCGCACGTCGACCTGATGAACCGCGGCCGTCGCTCGGTCGCCGTCGACCTCAAGCATCCCGACGGTGTCGCCCTCGTCCTGCGCCTGGTGGAGGGCGCGGACGGCCTCATGGAGGGATTCCGCCCGGGAGTGGCCGAGCGGCTGGGCCTCGGTCCCGACGAGTGCCTCGCCCGCAACCCACGTCTGGCCTACGGGCGCATGACCGGATGGGGACAGGACGGGCCCATGGCCCAGGCGGCCGGTCACGACATCGACTACATCGCCCTGTCCGGGGCCCTGGAGGCCATCGGAAGGGAAGGGGAACGGCCCGTGCCACCGCTCAACCTGGTGGGTGACTTCGGGGGCGGCGGCATGCTCCTCGCCTACGGCATGCTGGCCGCCATCCTGAGCGCCCGCACGACCGGCAGGGGGCAGGTCGTCGACGCCGCCATGGTCGACGGTGCCGCCTCGCTCATGACCATGACCTACACGCTGCGCAGCGCGGGGATCTGGCAGGACGCCCGGGGCACGAACCTGCTCGACACCGGCGCCCACTTCTACGAGGTGTACGAGACCTCGGACGGTGGCTACATGGGCGTGGGGGCCATCGAGCCCCAGTTCTACGCCGAGCTGATGCAGAAGCTGGGACTCGGGGACGAGGACCTCTCCGCGCAGATGGACAAGGCGACGTGGCCGGCCATGAAGGTGCGCTTCGCCGCGATCTTCGCGTCGAGGACCCGGGCCGAGTGGGAGGAGGTGTTCGCCGGATCGGATGCCTGCGTGGCACCCGTGCTGTCGGCCACCGAGGCCCCCGACCACCCGCACAACGTGGCACGGGGCACCTTCACCGAGGTGGCCGGCGTGGTCCAGCCCGCCCCGTCGCCACGGTTCCTGTCGACCCCCGGGGAGATCCGCCGTCCACCTCCCAACCCGGGCCAGCATGGCGACGAGGCGCTGGCCGACTGGGGAGTGTCCGTCGACGAGGTGGCCGGTCTGCGGGAGTCGGGCGCCATCCGCTGAGCGGCCCGGATCCCGCCGCGTCCCGGTGACCTAGAGGTTCACCACCGGACAGGTGACCGTGCGGATGATCCCCTCGATGAGTTGGATCCGGCCGACCACCATGCGGCCGAGCTCGTCCATCGTGTCCGCCTGTGCGCGGACGATGACGTCGTAGGGGCCGGTCACGCCCTCGGCCGTCACCACGCCGTCGAGGTCGTGGACGGTGCGGGCCACCGTGGCCGCCCGGCCGACCTCGGTCTGGATGAGGATGTAGGCGCTGACGGACATGTCCATCTCCTTTTGCGTCGGGGCGGATCGGGCGGATCGGGCGGGTCGGGCGGGTCGGGCGGATCGGGAGGATCGGGCGTGTAGGGCGGATGACCCGGGCCGTCATGCTACCGCCCACCCCCTGCCGCCTACCATGCGCACATGGGCGTTCGGGAGCGTGGTGACCAGTTCCGTCGCCTGGTGCGTTCCGCGGTCGACGACCTCTTCGACCAGCGGAGCCCGTTCGGACGACTCGCCCTGACCCACGTGCTCATGACGGCGGGGGACACCCTGTTCGCCGTGTCGCTGGCCGGATCCCTCTTCTTCTCGATCTCACCCACCGCGGCCAAGGACAAGGTCCTCCTCTACCTCCTGCTCACCATGGGTCCGTTCGCCGTGGTGGCGCCGGCACTCGGACCGCTCATCGACCGGAGCCGGGGTGCCCGTCGCGCCATGGTGGTCACGTCGGCCCTCGGTCGCGCCGCGCTGTGCCCGTTCGTCGCCCGCGACATCCATTCGCTCCTGCTGTTTCCGGAGGCGTTCGTGATGCTCGTGCTCTCGAAGGTCTACCTGGTCACCAAAGGGGCGCTCGTGCCCGAGATGGCCTCGCTCGAGATGGTCGACCTCGGCGTCGAACCCGGAACGGTGGACCCGTCCTGGGCCGACGACCCGGAAGCCACCGGTGGCAACGGGGCGAACGGTGCGGTCGGGCCCGTGACGGACCGCCCGGAGGGCCGGGGGCCCCGACACACGCCCCCCTACGGGACCCCGCCGGTCGTGCACGTCGACGACCCGGTCACGGGCGAGGACCTGGTCGAGCCCGACCTCGCCACCCTCAACGCCCGCCTCGGACTGCTCGCCTCTATCTCGGGCTTCGTGTTCGCCCTGCCGGCGGTGGCCATCCTGAAGCTGGCCGGGGCACCGGCCGTGCTCTGGTCCTGTGCGGCGGTGTTCGCGGCCGCCGTGGTGGCCGGCGGCCGGCTACCGGTGCGACGTACCACTCGGGCTGAGCGACGGGGACGGGGCGCCGCAGCCCGCAGGGCCGACGCGGAGTCCGTGGAGTACGCGCCCGACGTCGACGAGTGGAAGTTGGAGGAGCAGCGGGACCTGGCGGCGTTCCGTCCGATCGCCGGTACCCAGGTGATCCTCGCCCTGACCCCGATGTCGGTCCTGAAGGGGCTCCTCGGCTTCCTCACCTTCTTGTTCGCGTTCGGGCTCCGACGCGAGGGGGCGGCCACCTGGTGGTTCGGACTCCTGATCGGTGCCCTCACCGCGGGAGCGGTCATCGGGGTGCTGCTGGTCGGCCGCATCCGGCGGGTGCTGAGCGAGCAGCAGATGCTGGCGGCATCGCTGTGGCTGGTCGCCGCGGCCGGGCTGCTCGGCTGGATCTTCCCGCGCCAGGGACTCCAGGCCCTCGTGGCGGTGGCGGTCGGCGCCGCCGGGGCCGTGGCCAAGCCGTCGTTCGACGCACTGGTGCAGCGCCACGTCCGGGAGTCGGACCAGGGCCGGGCGTTCGCCCGCTTCGAGACAAGGCTGCAGCTGATGTGGGTGATCGGGTCGCTGGTCGGGGTGGTGCTGTCGCTGTCGATCCCGGCCGGCAACCTGGTGCTGGCCGCCGTGGCCCTCGTCGGGGCGATCTCCTACATGAGCGCCCTGCGTGCCGCTCCGCCGGAGCGGCGCTGACCTGGTCGGCCGACCCCCCGGGTGGGCGTGGCCGGGGAACGTACGGCCGCCACCGGGTCGCACGTCTCCGTGTCCCCGGTGTGACGGCACGTCCATGCGCCTCGTACGGCAGGAGGCGTCGTAGCCTGCGTGGGTGCCGACCGGAGTGACAAGGCCGCCTGCGCGCTGGATCCCACGGGTGACGGCCCTGGCGGTCGGTGTGTGCGCCCTTCGGGCGCTGTGGCTGTTGTCGCGAGCGTGGTACGTGTCCGACGACATGGTGAACCTGAGCTTCGCCAAGCACGCCCCCCTCGGATGGTCCTCGCTCTCCAGGAGCGTGTTCGGCGAGTTCGAGCCGGGCCTGCGCCTCGTCAACTGGCTGGTGACCCGGACCACCCCGGTCGAACGGTGGCCGGCCGTGGTCATCGAGTCGATCGCGTTCGTCGCCGTGCTGGTCCTGTTGGCGCAGGTCATCGGGCGGGTGGCCGGGCCAACCTGGTGGACCCCCGCCCTGGTCGGCGTGGTCGGTTGGTCGATCGTCTCCACGGCGACGGTGGTGTGGTGGTCGAGTGCGCTGACCTATGTGGTGGCCTCGGCCTTCGGGCTGCTCTCGGTCCGGATCGTGCTCGACTGGGCCGTGCACGGCGGTCGCCACCGACCCCCAGCCGCCGTGCTGGCACTGGTCGCCTGCGTCAGCCTGTACCCGGGGGCGGCGGTGTTCCCGCTCTTCGCGGCGATGGTCTGGGCACTGTTCCGGCCAGAGGGAACCGGATGGGGCGGCGCGATCCGCACCCTGGTCTCCCGGTGGCGGCTCTGGATCCTGCTCGCCGCCCCGTTGGTCCTGACGGCGGTCGTCACGTGGGCCGGCCCCTACGGGACCGGTGCGTTGGCCGGACCTCGGGCCCTGGCCTCCTATCTGTGGGCCTCGTGGAGCGAGACGATCGCTCCGTCGCTGTTCGGCCTCCCCCCGGAATTCCTGAGCCACCGGGTGGTGGGGGAGGAGTTGGCGCTGGCCCTGGTCGGCGCCAGCGTGGTGTGCTTCCGGGGCGCATGGCGGGCTTGGGTGGCGGCCGGTGTGCCCGTCCTCGTGGTCCTGGTGGCCCACGGTGCGGCCCGGCTGGCGAACCTGGGGCCGGCCATCGAGTTCATCCGCTCGGACCTGCTCCCGGTCGAGCTCCTCGTGGCGGTCGCGGTCCCCCTGGCCTTCGGACGGTCGGCCGGCGACTTCACCCGGATCGGCGCCGTTCCGCGTGGATGGTGGCTCCGATGGTCGGACGGCCACGCACGGGGCGTCGTCGCATCGACCTGGGTGGCGGCCGTCGCCTTCCTGGGCGCCTACGCCGTGCTCGTGACCGTCGCCACCCCGCAGATCACCGAGGTCGGTCAGGCCCGCCTGGCCCGGTCCTACGTGACTACGTTCGCCCGGTCCTGGGACACGGTCCACCGCGGCCACCCCGGTGCCGTCGTCGCCGATGCCATCCTCCCGTATCCGCTGTCGATCTCCACCGAGCCCGACCGGATGTACCCGTTCGACACCGCCGCCCTCGACCTCGGGATGTTCGTGCCGTCGGCGCGGTTCGCCGTGCCGGCGGGCGGCGCCGATCCCGTCGTCGCCGCGACGTTCCCCTCGGGCCGGCTGCTGCCGGCCCGGTCGGTGCCGGGCCCCTCCGTCGGCGAGCCAACGGCGTTGACCCCGACCATGGGCGTGCGCCGGGTGCCCGGCTCGGGCACCTGCCTGTCCACAGGGGATGCTCCGGGCTCGGCGGTGTTGCCGGTGGCCCCCGAGTCGCTGGCCGAACTCCTGGTACTCCGGCCCAGGGTGTCGTTCCAGCCGTTCGTCGACGTGGTCGTCACCAGGGCCTCGGGCCGACCGGCCACGGTGGTGTCGGCCGGAACCCTCCGGTCCGGCAGCCAGGTGCTGGGCGTCGCCACCGTGAAGCCGCTGGCCGCCCTGGTGGTGTCCGAGGACGCCCGGTCGACCGTCTGCCTGCGGTCGGTCTCCCTCCACTTCGTCGGCACCTGACCGTGCCCGGGACGCGCACGAGGGGCCGCCGGGGCGACCCCTCGTGCGACAGGACCCTCACGTGGGTGGCTCAGCCGAGCTTCGTCTCCAGCTCGTCCACCTCGGCGGCCAGGGCGGCCGGCAGCTTGTCACCGAAGGTGGCGAAGTGCTCCCGGATCGACGGCACCTCGGCCCGCCACTCGTCGACGTCGACGTGCAGCAGCGTCTCCATGTCGGCGGTCGACACGTCCAGGCCGTCGATGTTGATGGCGCCGGGGGTGGGGAGGAACCCGATCGGGGTCTCGGTGGCGTCGCCCTTGCCGCTGACCCGCTCGAAGACCCACTCGAGGACGCGGGAGTTGTCGCCGTAGCCCGGCCACAGCCAGCGGCCCTCGGCATCCTTGCGGAACCAGTTCACGTAGAAGATCTTCGGGAGCTTCTCGGGGTCGGCCCCGGCGCCGATCTCCAGCCAGTGGGCGAAGTAGTCGGCCATGTTGTAGCCGCAGAAGGGCAGCATGGCGAAGGGATCGCGGCGCAGGTTGCCGACCGCGCCGGCGGCGGCTGCGGTCGTCTCGGAGGCCATGATCGACCCGAGGAACACACCGTGCTGCCAGTCGCGGGACTGGAACACCAGCGGCACCACCGAGGCACGACGGCCGCCGAAGAGGATGGCGTCGATCGGCACGCCGGCGGGATCCTCCCATTCCGAGGCGATGGCCGGGTCCTGGGCGGCCGGCACGGTGAACCGGGCGTTGGGATGTGCGGCCGGGGTGCCCGACCCGGGCGTCCAGTCCTCGCCCTTCCACGAGGTCAGGTGGGCCGGTGCCTCGTCGGACATCGACTCCCACCACACGTCGCCGTCGTCGGTGAGGGCGGTGTTGGTGAAGATGGTGTTGGCGTCCATGGTCAGCATGGCGTTCGGGTTGGTGTGCGAGTTTGTCCCCGGTGCCACGCCGAAGAAGCCGGCCTCGGGATTGATGGCGTACAGCCGGCCGTCGGGGCCGAACTTCATCCAGCAGATGTCGTCGCCGACGGTCTCGACCTTCCAGTCCGGCAGTGTCGGGATCAGCATGGCCAGGTTCGTCTTGCCGCACGCGGACGGGAAGGCGCCGGTCACGTACCGGGTCTCGCCGGCCGGCGACGTCAGCTTCAGGATGAGCATGTGCTCGGCCAGCCAGTTGTCGTCCCTGGCCATGACCGACGCGATGCGGAGGGCGAAGCACTTCTTGCCGAGCAGTGCGTTGCCGCCGTAGCCCGATCCGTACGACCAGATCTCCCGGGTCTCGGGGAAGTGCACGATGTACTTGTTGTCGGCGTCGCACGGCCACGGCACGTCGGACTGTCCGTCGGCGAGCGGCATGCCGACCGAGTGGAGGCACGGGACGAACTCGCCGTCGGTGCCGAGGACCTCGAGGGCGCCGCGCCCCATGCGGGTCATGATGCGCATCGACACGGCCACGTACGCCGAGTCGGTGATCTCCACGCCGATGTGGGCGATGTTCGACCCGAGCGGGCCCATCGAGAAGGGCACCACGTACATGGTGCGTCCCTTCATGGAACCCCGGAACAGGTCGGTCAGGACGCCCCGCATCTCCGCCGGGTCACGCCAGTTGTTGGTCGGGCCGGCGTCGGACTCGTCGGTCGAGCAGATGTAGGTGCGGTCCTCCACACGGGCCACGTCGCCCGGGTCGGAGTGGGCCCAGTAGCTGTTCGGACGCTTGGCGTCGGACAGCTTGGTGAAGGTGCCGTTGTCCACCAGGAGCTGACAGAGCCGGTCGTACTCCTCGGCGGAACCGTCACACCACACCACTTCGGCGGGCTCGGTCAGCGCCGCGACCTCGTCGACCCATGCGATCAGCTTCTTGTGCTCGGTGGGGGGCATCGGCTGGTTCTTCCTCCTCGGTTGTCCGGCGGCCCGTCGGGGCCGCCGTCCACGTGGGTGTTCCGCGTGGTGGCTGTCGGCACGGCTGGCCAATAGTAGTGGGGCGGGCCGGGCACAATGGTAGGCAGGTCGTGTGCACGGACCCAATTCGACAGATGGACCCGAAGCGACCGGCGAAGACGAGTTCGTCCTTGTCGAGCGGCTCCGCCGACGGTTCGCCACCGGCTCCGGGATCCTGGCCCCGGGTGACCTGGGGATAGGCGACGACGCCGCCGCCGTCACCCCGGCCCGTCCGGGCCGGATGGTGCTGGCCACCGACCTGGTGGTCGAGGGCGTCCATGTGGACCTGGCCGTGAGCACCCCGGCCGACGTGGGGTGGAAGGCCCTGATGGTGACGGTCTCGGACCTGGCGGCCATGGGGGCACAGGCGGACTACGTCCTGCTGTCGGTGGCGGCCCCGCCGGGGTTCCCGGTGGCGGGCCTGGCCGACGGGGTGGCCGAGGCGGCCGACGCCTGCGGCTGTGCCGTGGTCGGCGGTGACCTGTCGGGTGCTCCGGTCGTGGTGGTGTCGGTGGCGGCCGTCGGTTCGGTCCCGGATGACGGCGCCCCTCTCCTGCGGAGGGACGGGGCCCGGCCCGGGGACCAGCTCTTCGTGACGGGCCCACTGGGCGGGTCGGCCGCCGGACTGCGCCGGCTCGTCGCGGGCCGGGCCGACGCCGACGCCCGCCCGATGGGCGATGCCCCGACGGACGACCGGGCCGCCGAATCGGTCCGGGCGCACCGGCGTCCGGTGGCCCGTCTGGCCGAGGGGGATACGGCCCGTCGGGCCGGAGCGCACGCGGCGATCGACGTCTCGGACGGGCTGGTGGCCGACGTGGTGCACCTGGCCGAGGCGTCCGGCGTCGGCATCGCCCTGGTCGTCGGGGACGAGGC
>Ga0075019_10001257_pt1 | contig 14436 bp, 12 predicted proteins | sample ColStrG_CSR_2013_FD_71473 | JGI IMG/M metagenome (GOLD analysis project Ga0075019, IMG submission 71473) | Freshwater sediment microbial communities in response to fracking from Pennsylvania, USA - Cold Stream Run_MetaG_CSR_2013 | ecosystem: Environmental > Aquatic > Freshwater > Creek >...
CTGTCTGAGCGGCGGCGGTCACGCGGCCGGAGTTGGTCGGGTACCTTCACCGGCACCGGGTGGATCATCATGGCGTTGGCGGGCAACTCCAGGCGGTTGGGCTGCTTCGCTTTGGCAGTGTCGCGCTTGTAAGCAAGCGAAACGGAATCTTTGTAGCGGCGAAAGTTTTTCAGGTCGGCGGGTAACGGCACCGAATCTTTTCTGAAGTGATAATTAAAAAGGGCCTGCTGTGTGGCGTAGATGCCGAGGCGCTGGGCCTGAATGTCGCGGTTTACAGAGTCCATATCAGTCTGCAGTTCCGACATGTTTCGCATGATCCGGTTGCTGGCAAACCACTTCTTGTCCGTCCGCTGCAAACCGAACGACGAGAGATCGAAGACGATTTCCGTCTTAGAAAACTTGGTTTTACTAAACGTTTCTTCGGTGGTGTACCGCCCACTCATATCTTGTCCGGAGCTTTCCTCGTAGTTGTAGCCGCGGAAGAGTTCGAGTTTAAGGTATTGATCGTTGTAGATGGTGAACATCTTTCCGGAATCGGCGATGGTCACTTGCTTGTTTCCATTGCGGCCGCGGTGGTCATAGATGACCACATTTTTTAACGTGACGCCGTCCGGAAACCGCTTTGCCACCTTTATGCTGATGTCGGGAATGCCGCTGTAAAATTCCCCCTCCCGCAGGTCCAGCGCAGGCTTCTTTTGCTTGATATCGTATAGGAGGCTGTAGGTTTCTAAAGCCGCCTTTGGCACCATGTAGTTGTTGGATAGAAAGGCAAAGACCGTGATGCCCAGCGTGAAAACAAATATCGGCGCCAGGCTGCGCACGAGGGAGATGCCGAGGCTTTTCACAGCCGTCAATTCAAAATGCTCGCCCAGATTGCCATACGTGATCAGGGCAGACAACAAAATCGCCAATGGAAGCGCTTGCGGCGTTACCGACACGGCGAAGTAAAAAATAAGTGTAGCTAAAACATCCCAACCGAGGTCCTTGCCGATGATGTCATCGAAGTACTTGATCATGTTCACCAGCAATAGGATGAACACCACGACGAAAAAAGTAAGGATAAACGGGCCTATGAATGAACTGAGGACGAGCTTATCGATCTTTTTCATGCAGCGCAAATGTACTGCAAAAAAGAGGCCAAAAAATGGCGACTAGCGCATCATTTAAAATCTACAAACGACGTCGTGTCAACTTCGGCATGCAGGTCATGCAAAATATTGTACAAGCCGTAGTAAGTTCGGTTAATGTAGACGGCATCCTTCACCCCCCGCGCCCGTTTCGACTCCCGAAACTCTTTCATCTTGCCAATCTCCTCTCCGAATTTGAAAAGCGAATCAAAATAGGCGTTGTCGGCAAAATCAAATGACGGCGTGCGGAACGGACGCCCCAGCAATTCCACCAGCGTAATGAACACCTCGTTGAAAAATTTCTTATCCTTCTCCGTGTCGTCGGGATAAATAAACCGCAGTTGCTGAAATACCTTTTCGCGCCGCCGGGTGTCGTTCAGGATGTCTTTGTCGAGCAACTGAAAATATACTTTGTAAAAGTCTGGCGGAATCACCTTGACACAGCCAAAGTCGATGACACCCAGTTGGTGGTTGGCCGTGATGATAAAATTGCCGGGATGCGGATCTGCGTGGAGGGTCTTCAACGCGTGAATTTGGTAATGGTAGAAGTCCCACAACGCCTGCCCGATCTGGTTGGCGGTCTTGCCCGCACTCCGCTTGGTCTTGAGGTACTCACCCAGGAGCTGCCCTTCCACCCAATCCATCGTCAAAATGCGGCTCGAAGAATATTCCGCAAAATAATTGGGGAAGACAAGGTTGGGAATGTGTTTACAGGCCTGCGACAATTGCTGTGAGCGCTCCAACTCCAGTCCGTAGTTGGCTTCTTCCAACAGCCGCGTCTGCACCTCGCCAATGAATTCATCGTATTCCACGGGGTTCAACTTGAACATGCTGAGCGCAATCGGCTTCACCATGGCCAGGTCGCTCTTAATGGACTCGGACACGCCTGGATACTGAATCTTCACCGCCAACTTTTTTCCGCCAAGGGAAGCCTGGTGTACCTGCCCCATCGACGCGGCATTGCTGGCCGTGGGACTGAATGAATCAAAAACCTCTGTAGGCTTCTTTTTAAATGCTTGCTCGAAGGTCTTGACCACCAGCGGATAGGACAGCGGTGGCGCGCTGTATTGTGCCATCGCAAATTGCTGCTGATAAGCCGAAGGCAGCAGGTTCTTATCCATGCTCAACATTTGGGCGACCTTCAAGGCGCTGCCTTTGAGCTGGCTGAGCGATTGGTAGATGTCGTTGGCATTGTCTTCGTGCAATTCTTCGCGCGAAAGCGCCGGATTGACCATCTTCTTGCTGTAGTGCTTGAGATAGTTTCCACCGATCTTTGCTCCCGTCACAATAAACTTCGTTGCCCGCTGCACCTTGGTGACCGGGATGCTGTTTTGTTCTTTTACTTTGGCCATTTTATTTTCCGATTCCGAATCAGCTTCGGGCGTTTTGGTAGAGAAATTTTCCGAAATCCAAAGCATTGTCGAGCACGCCTTTACCGATCAGATCAAATGCCAGGTTCACGGATTTTTCGATCGCTGCGTCGGTGGTGTCAAAATTTGGACTGTCGTCTTTACTCCAAAACTGAAGTATGAATAGCAAATGAGGCCACAGCAAATGCTGGTAGCGCTCGTCGATGTAGGGTCGCTTGGCAATCTCTCCTGAAATTTTCCCTTCGTTCAACACGCCGGCGGCCCATTCTTCAAACGAAGCCCGGAAGCCCTTTAAAAAAGCAGGCGCCATCGCTGGATTTTTCCAGCTTTTCAACTGAAGCAAGACAAAACTGCGGTCGGCCCGCAAGACCTCGGCAAGTGAAAAATAAAAACTCAGCACCTTTTCCCGGGCGGAGAAAGCAGCATAATTGCTGTCAGTCGTGAGCCGGGTGCGCACCTGCTTGATATAGTTCTTCCAGATGGACTTTTCGACCGATTCCAACGTGCCAAAGAATTCGTAAAAATCAGTTTCGGGAACGTTCAGCAGCTTGCAGAAAGCATGCACCGACGCCGGAGCTGCTCCATGATCAAGTAGATAGGCCTTGTAGGTCGTTTCAATTTTTTCGACCGAGAGTTGGTCTTTGCCGTTTGTTTTATTTGTCTTTGCCATGATCGTAGTAACAAAATTGCGCGAAATTAGTTACCGGTACATCCGACTTTTGTTGAATTGACATAAATTTAATCATGAAGTTTTGCGGATGTATCGTTGCTTTTGTGTTTTTCGTGGCTGCCATTGGTGTCGAAGCCCAAAAGAAAGATGCCGCCTACTTCTTTGAAAAGGGTGAAGCGGCGCTGGACGCCCAAATGCTCCCCGCCGCCCTGGCACATTTCAACGAATGCTTGCGATTGGATCCGGCATATATGGAGGCCTATTATTTTCGGGCGCAGGTCCGCGAAAGTCTGAATGACCCGAAGGGCGCTTTGACGGATTATAGCATTTACCTGGAACGACGGCCGGACGACAGCGACGCACTGTTTGCACGAGCCCAACTGCGGTATCAATTCAGGCAGTGGAAACAAGCTCGTGAAGATTTTTCGAAATTGCTTCGCGTCCCGCCGGGTGAAACGAAATCTGTCTTTTTCGCCGTCGGCAAGGAAACCGGGTCTCCGATCGTCACTACGCAGACGAATATGCGGGCGTCGATTTTGAACTACCTTGGTCTGATCGACACCCATCTGAAAGAATACATTGAAGCGCGATCGCTTTTGGATTCTGCTTGCCACTTAGAACCGGCCAATGCTGAATTCGTGACGAACCGCGGCTGGGTCAGTCAAATGATGGCCGACACGGTCGAAGCAACCCATTGCTATGAAAGGGCGTTATCGCTGGATCCCGACGGCAGCCTGGCGCGCCACAACTTAGCCGCACTGAAGGCAAAAAAAGGCAACCTCCGCGAAACTGAAAAGTTGCTCACGGCCGCCATCGCCGAGAACAATACAGAGCCCCACTACTTCACCGCACGGGCCATCAACTATATGGCGCAGGGCAAACTTACCTTGGCCCTTGCCGATTACGATCAATCCATTGCATTGGACTCCACCGACGCTGACGCCTGGCTGCGGCGAGGCATGGTGAGAACGCAAATGAAGCAATTCGATCGGGCACTGGCAGACTATGCGCAAGCCATTCGACTAGACGATCGGAATGACAAAATCTGGATTCAACATGGCAATTTGATGCTACAACTCAACAAAGTAGACGAAGCCGTCGAGGACTTCACTGTTGCCATCACCTATCATCCTGAAAATGGTTTGGCGTATCGTCAGCGGGCGCTGGCACATGAACGGGCCGGTAATTTGCAGACGGCATGCGCCGACATTGCCCAGGCTGAAGTATTAAAAATTCCGGTGGAGGCAGCGTGGAAAAACAGGGTCTGCCACTAGCGTCAGTTCCCGAAGAGTTTGCCGAAAAATCCTCGTTTACTCTTCTTCTCGTGAATACTGTCCAGCGCCGTTCGCAAACGCACCAACGATGCCGTATCCTTTACAATGTATTGTTCGGCGTTGCACGCCATGACCTCCTGACGAATTTTTTCGTCATCAAGTGACGTATAATAAATGACTGCGATGGAAGGATATTTTTTCTTTAAAATTTTCAGATAGTCGAGACCCGTCTTTTCGCCGGTGGAAAAAAAATGATCCAGAACCACCGCATACGGTTGTTCAGGCAAATGTGCCATCATCTCCTCAGGGTTGGTGAAGCACCGCACCACGTACGAGCCCAGCATTTTCTCAAAGTGATGCTGAAGCATCCGCTGCTGAACGAGGTCGTCCTCAATAATAAAAACCAGTTTCTCCATAAATCAGGCTCAGGCTCAAGTTTCGGCCAAAAATAGGGAAAATTTTGGCAACGAAGTTGACAGCTTGGCACCGGACTTTTTCTTTCATGCTTGCAAAAAGAAATCTGGCATTCTTTTCTAAGTATCAAACCAAAACTCCGATTACTTGGTTAACAGACCGGATTATTAACCAATCATACTAAACCTTATGAACGTCTCTAAACTTTTCACAGATGTGAGCGTAGGCGCGCTTACGCTCCGAAACCGGATTGTCATGTCACCAATGACGCGATGCCGGGCCATCGGAAACATTCCTAACGCCCTGATGGCGACCTACTACGGCCAACGCGCTGCTGCCGGCCTGATCATTACGGAAGGAACCTCGCCGTCACCCAATGGACTCGGCTATGCCCGGATCCCCGGAATTTTTAATCAAGCCCAGGTGGACGGATGGCGCCTCATTACGGACGCTGTTCACCAACACGGCGGAAAAATCATTGTGCAACTGATGCACACCGGTCGAATCAGTCATGCGCTAAACATGCCGGAAGGCGCCGAAATTCTGGCACCCTCGGCTGTGCAGGCTGCCGGGCAAATGTGGACCGATGCCGCGCAGATGCAAAACTTCGGCATGCCGAAAGCCATGACGACTGGCGACCTCACCGCCACCCGTGTTGAATTTGTTCAGGCTGCCAAGAATGCCATTGCTGCAGGCTTTGACGGCGTGGAGTTGCACGGCGCCAATGGCTACCTGCTCGAGCAGTTTCTTTCACCTCATGCCAACGTTCGCACCGACGAATATGGCGGATCAATCGAAAATCGATGCCGTTTTGTACTGGAAGTGGTGAAAGGAGTGGCCGACGAGATTGGGCGCGAGCGCACTGGCATCCGTTTGTCTCCGTTTGGTGTGTCCAGCGATATGAAACCCTATCCTGAAACCCACGACGCCTATGCGTACCTGTCTTCGGCATTGAACGACTTGGGCATCGCCTACATTCACCTCGTCGATCACTCAGCCATGGGCGCACCACCAGTGCCAGCGGAAATGAAACAAGCGATACGCGAAAATTTTAAGAACACGATCATTTTGGCTGGTGGGTTCGACGGCGCAAAAGCCGAAGCAGCCATTGAAAGCAAGTTGGGAGACCTCGTCGGATTTGGCCGTCCGTTTATCAACAACCCGGACCTGGTGGATAGGTTGAAAAATAACTGGCCATTGTCGACCATACTTCACGCGGATTTATTTTACGGGGCGACAGAAAAGGGATACACTGATTACCCGAATTATAAATAACGTTTTCATCTTCAGAAACCGGAACCGTCGTTCCGGTTTTTTTTTGTGCCATAATTATTTGCCTGCACTCTGGAGCAATTTCATCCCCGTTTCCCCCAGATGTTTCCGGAGGATGGTCTTATACGCGCTGGCGTTGGTGTAGCCTCCATTGGCTTTGAAGAACTCTTCCAGCACCGGAGACCAGTCGCTGTTGGTGGGCATGACGAAACCAAATTGTTCCGAAGCCTTATCGCCCACGGGATGTCGCTTGACGGGCTTTCTTTTCTGCACGGCTTCCAGGTAGAAAGCCAGGTCGAGGTAGGCAAATCCATTGGGTTCTGATGTGATCTTCTCAAAAGTTTCCTGGCTGGTGGCCGTCAAGGTGACCTTCATGGCAGGGAAATACTTTTGCTTCATTTCATTGATGCGCTTTTCGTTGAGTGTACCTTTTGCGGTAAAGGCGGTCAGCCGTCCAAAGGTCGCAGGCAAATCCTCCATTCGCGCCAGCGTTGCCACGTCGTTTTGCGTGATGAGAAAGGCGAGGTTGGTGATGTAAGGCGGGCTGAATTTCACCTCCCGTTTGCGCTCATCGGTGATGGTAATGTTGCCTAAGCCAAATACGCCGCCCGACGACGCCTTCACCCGATCGTACATGCCCTTGAATGATTCTCCGTCGCCCACGAATTCAGAAGTTAACTTTACTCCTTTCTTCTCATTGACAAACTGCACAAAGTCGTGCATGATGTCCACACACACACCCGTCAGGTTGCCCTTGTCACGGTACACGAAGCCAAAAGTCTCGACGTAGGCGAGGGCAATTTTTCCAGACCCTTTCGACTTGGCCTGTGCCCACGTGTCGCCAGTGTAGCCCTGAGCTCCCGCCATCAGGGATGCAAAAATGAATAGTACCGTGAGCGCTTTCATTGTCATATTTTTTTTTGCAACAAGATGGCATTTCAAATATTGCCAATCAAGGTGCAGGTAATATCCAGGTAACTTTTAAAATCACATTGTCAATTACCACGATAATTTCTCCTTGCGGAGGAATGCATCAATGCCTCTTTTGCAATCGTCAGATGCCCGGGCCTGTGCATTGCGGGTGGCGGCCAGATCAAGTGCCGCGGCAAGACTCAGGCTTTGCACTTCGTCGATAAGCTTTTTCGTGGCAGCCATGGACTCGCTGGAATTTTGGCTGATTATTCGTTGGGCAAAGTCAAACGTTTTGTCGGCGATCTCATCGGCCGGTTCCACAAAATTCACCAGGCCCAGCCGGCGGGCTTCTTCGCCCTGCACCAAATCGCCGCTAAGCAGCAGTTGCTTTGCCTTTTGCTCGCCAATTTTGCGAATCAAAAACACCAGGACCATGGCGGGGATGAAACCGATTCGAACCTCCGTGTAGCCCATTTTTGCTTCGGGCGTTGCAAAAACAAAATCACAAACCGACGCGATGCCGCAGCCGCCCGCCAGCGCATGCCCTTGCACTTGCGCGATGACCACTTTGGGCAGCTGATAAATTTTAAGGAACAAATCCCTGAGTTGATGCGAGTCTGCCAGATTTTCTTCTTCGGAGAAATGCTGGAGTCTTTGGAGGTGCGCCAAGTCCGCTCCCGAACAAAATGAATCTCCGTTGGCCCGCAAAATGACCACCTTGACGCCGGGGTCTGCTTCGGCACGTTGCAGTGCTGCCATCAACGCATGCACCAATTCAGGACTCAACGCATTTCGCTTGTCCGGCCGATTGAGCGTGAGGTAGCCCACTCGCTCGATCGTTTCGTATAACACCAAATTATCCATGATCATTCAAGTATAAATGCTCCGTCCAGTCCTACAAAATGCGCCCGGTCGCGGTCCACGTTTTCCGCGCTTTCAAATGCAGACCGGTTTGTCCCATCAAAAATAACACTATTCACGTCAAGTGAAGAAACCTGTGACAGTTTGACGGCGTTGTGACTGCCGATAGCAAAGTCGATCCTAGGATAGACCGGCAGCGTAAACTCGTTTTGTTTGAACCACGCAAAAGTTTTGTCCTTCCATCGAAAATAGGTGACGCCGCGAACGCTTCGTGCAAACGGAATCTGTTTATGAACACGCGCAACGCCACGCGCGAGCCGACAAGGTTGAATCTGGAAACGCATGCGCGCCGGGTCCTCCTGCAATGCTGAGTCCGCCACAAAATATGATTGTCCGCCCACCGTCCATTCAAAGGCAGACTGACTGCTGACTGAGTAGACCACGAAGCGGCTTCGATCTACCGAATCAAAAAAGAACTGCCATCGAAGGCTGGCAAAAGCGAGGGCCACTACAACAGAAAAATAAAGCCAACGAATGGACTTGAATTGAAATAGAAAAAGAAGGCCCAGGATGATTCCCATGATTAGTACACACTGAACATTTGTAATGTAAATATTCTCGATCAAACTCCACGGCAATGCTTCGGTACGAAAGACAATGGCATTGAGCAACTGGATCGCGCCGCCCAGCAACTGCCCCACCATCCCGGCCACGGCGGGAAAGATACTTACCCCCAGCAAAAAAATGCCTCCGCCAAGTATGACGGTGGCCAGGGGAATGACAAATAAATTGGAAAGCAAAAAGTATGTGGGAAACTGATGAAAATAAAGAAGAGAAATAGCAAACGTCGCGATCTGCGCTGCCATGGACACACAGGTGATGCGCCAAATCCAATCCCCCACTAGATTTTGTATTTCCCAAACTCGATAAAACTTCCCCTGCAAGTACACAATGCCCAGCACCGCCATATACGAAAGCTGAAACCCAACCGACAAAATCAGAAAGGGGTCGTACAACAGCAATAGCAGCACAGAAGCCGCCAACGTATTGTAAATATTTGTGGGCCGTTGAAAGGGTCGGGATATTGCCAAGAACGAAAACATGGTCACGGCACGCAGCACCGAAGGCGACAACCCCGTAACGAATGCAAAAGACCACAACACCAGCAGGCTGACAACTGCCGTCGTCCACTTGCCCCACGAATACCGATCCAACGGCCGCAGCAAGAACAAGACAATGCCGTAGATCACGCCCACATGCATACCCGAAACGGCCAACACGTACATGGCGCCACTGGCCGCGTAGGCATTTTGCAGGTTGTTGTCGATGCCGTCGGTGACGCCGAGGATAAGTGCTTCGGCAATCGCGCGTTCGCGTTCACCGGGCAGGTAGCGATGCAACACCGCCATCGACCAGGCCCGGGCACGTTGGGCATAAGACATGAGCCCCCGATGAGGATCGGTTCGTACCAGGCGCACTTCCCCGTTTTTTACAAAATGTTGATGGGAAATATTCTTAAAGCTCAGATACCGCTTGAAATCAAATTCTCCCGGATTGGCTGGAGGTCGGATTTCCTGGGGCGCACCGTTGATGACGATGCGGTCGCCAACTTGCCATGGCAATGAAACGCTGTCGGATTTCGAAACGTAAAGCAAAACTTTTCCAGAGACTGGTTGCCAAGATGCCGACGCGCCCGTGGACAACCTGATCAACGCGACCTCGAGTCGCCACCACCGCACACGTTCTTCAGGTGCACTCGAAACGGCAGCCTCGTACCGGGCAATCCGCCTGTCAAACCGGGTGAGGTGATCGTCGCGATGCGTATCGACAGCGAAGAAGAAACGAACATAGCCCAATAAAAATATTACCGAGAAAGCGACCAGACCTGAAACGACTGGAAAGCGGTTTTGATCGGGAGAAAAATTTAGCGCTGCATATAAAACCACGAAACCGGCAATGCAAGCGGTAGCCCATGGAATCGAAAAAAAATCAGGAAAATAAATACCCCACAGCACTCCCCCCGCGAAAACTCCGGCCATGCGAACCATCGGGTAAGGGAGCCATCTAAACATATCCGTTTATTACTTGAGATAGACCCACACGCGCCAGGCGCGCAAACTCAGCTGCCGGCTTTGCCGTAGGCTTCAATGATATCCCTCACCAATTTGTGCCGCACCACATCCCGCTCGCTAAGCTCCACAAAGCCGATACCCCTGGTTTGATTCAGTATGCGCACCGCCTCTTTCAACCCCGACTTCTGATTGACCGGCAAATCGATTTGCGTTGAATCTCCCGTGACGATCATTTTCGATTCTGGGCCCATGCGCGTGAGGAACATCTTCATTTGCATCGGCGTCGTGTTTTGGGCTTCGTCCAGCAAGATAAACGCGTTGTGGAGCGTACGTCCCCGCATGTAAGCCAGCGGCGCAATTTCAATCACTTCGCGCTCCATGTAGAATTTCAATTTCTCGAACGTCAACATATCGTTCAACGCATCATAAATTGGGCGCAGATAGGGATCAATTTTTTCTTTTAGATCACCAGGCAAAAAACCAAGGTTCTCTCCCGCCTCTACTGCAGGACGCGTGATAATTATCTTTTTGACCATTTTATTTTTTAGCGCCCGCACTGCCAGCGCTACAGAAATAAAAGTCTTACCCGTACCAGCAGGTCCAAGTGCAAACACCAGATCATTGTCTTTTACGGCCTGCACCAACTTTTGCTGATTGGCAGTTTTCGCCTTGATCGGCGCCCCGCGGGTACCATAGATGATGATGCCGTCAGCGCTGTCTTCCGGCACGAACTCCTGTTGCTCCTGCGAGATATAGCCGCGCACGTTTTCTTCGGTGATTTTGCCAAATTGATGAAAATGATCGACAAGTGAATTCAGGATGTCGGTGATCTGCACGATCTCCGGAGATTCACCCTTCACCAGAATTTCGTTGCCGCGCGAAACGATGCGGCTTTTGGGAAATGCCGAAGCCAGCTGATTAATATTTTTGTTTTCGATGCCAAGGAAATCCAGCAGCGGAACATTTTCGAGGGTGATGGTTTTTTCGATCAAAGAGTAAAGTGGTTGAAATGATTAATTTTGAACAGTAAAATTAATAAAAAGTTCTGCGCCTTACCCAATGGCCATCGTTACACTGCTTACCGACAACGGGGAGACCGACCATTATGTAGCCGCCATTAAGGCAAAGATTCTGGGCGTTAACCCCGGATTAACGATCGTTGACATCAGTCACCGCATACCACCTTGCGACATTGCCCACGGAGCTTTCGTGCTAAAAAGTGTTTTTCGAGATTTTCCCAAGGGCACTGTACATCTGGTGGGCATTGACGCAACTGGATCGGCCGGCGCGACCAGCATTGCCGTACAATTAGAGGAGCATTTTTTTGTAGCACCCGACAATGGATTGCTTGGACTCATCACCGACAAAGGGCATCAGCAGTTGGTGGACATCAATTCCATTCAGGTCATCACGACCACCTTTCCTGAGCGCGATCTGTTTGCGCCAGCGGCAGCAAAGCTCGCCAGTGGCGTGGCCATCACCACGCTTGGCAAACCGATGGCCACGTTCAAGAAAATGATTGGTCGTTCCGTCAAGGCGACGCGCAAAGCCATCACGGGGCACGTCATGCAAGTCGACAACTTTGGTAATCTGATCACCAACATTGCTAAAACCGACTTTGACATATTGAGCAAAGGCAAAACTTTTACGGTTCAGTTTTCGGGCGAAAAGTTCAGGCGCTTGCACACCACCTACTTTCAAGCCGAACAGGGCGACTGCTTTTTACTGTTCAATAGCATTGGCTTTTTGGAAATTGGGATCTACAAAGGACGAGCCAACGAATTATTGGGCATGGGCTACGACAGTGTCGTGAACATCTTCTTTGAAGATCCTTAACAATAAAATAACCCTTCAACCACATTCCCGATGATTATTCGAATCGTGCGCATGCATTTTACCGAAGCCGGCGTGGAGCCGTTTTTAGAGATATTCCGCCGTCACCAATTAACCATCCGCAACTTTCCGGGATGCTCGCACCTACAACTTCTCCGGGATGCCGCCTCGCCAGGCACCTACACTACGCTCAGTCATTGGGACCATGCCGATCGGCTGGAAGCATACCGGCAGTCTGAATTATTTGAGACCGTGTGGCGTCAGGTCAAACCATTGTTTGCGGCGCGCACCGAAGCATTCTCGCTGGTCCCATTCATCGACGTACCATAAACGAGCGACCCAGCGCAAACGCCAAAAAGTCGGAATGGTCACCGTGCGCCTTCAGTAAAACGCCGGCGTACCAACCGCGCGACACCTCGTACTGCAACACGTATTGCTGAAAAAAACGTCTCGTGTATCCCGTGTTGGACGTAACAAACCAGGCCACCTGTTGACCGAATAGTAACTTGCCCAAATAGAGGTAATGCTGCAGGTTCACAGCCGCCGTGCCAGGGGAAAGAACGGGGCCGCCGCGCTGCTGAATCGCAGCATTGATTCCGTCAAAGTACCACTCGCCGCCGGGCCCAATCGAATTTATTCGCCCCAATCGCCTGACCATACCAACATTGAGCCCCACCAAAGGCCGTTGCTCCATGGGCAATGATGGCGTCGCCTGCACCGTTCGCTGATTGCCAAAAAGCTGCGCGATAATCGTCCATCCGCGGTCGGTAAACGGCGCGGTCACCCGAGGCGTGAGCCCCTCACCTTTCGCGGTGTATCGCACCCCAACGCCCCATCCGGGGAAGTTCATGCCTTCGTTGGGGTCGCGGCGGCCGCCATTAGAAATGTGGTTGAACTGAGCGGCACCGTACAGGCTCCATTTTGAACTCAAACGATAGTCGGCGGCCAGGCCCAGCGCCAGATAGAAACTCATCGGCGTGCTGAAGAAGATATTCTCGCGGTTGCGTACGCTGTCGTAAACGCGGTCCAGGAACGCGAGACCGGCACTTCCACGCAGCGACACAATCATGCGCTTAGAAACACGCAAGTAGGGTGCCGTGAATGCCGACAGTGTAACCGCGTGGCCCAGCTTTGCCGGATTGGCAAAGTTGAAGTATCCCAGCGACAGACCACTTTGTGTATAACAGCCGCAGCTATTCCATGCCCGCTGGCTGTTGGAGAGCCAACCTGCATCCAATGCAAGTGACCATGGGTGATCGCGCGTGAAAGGTTGAAGCACACCCCGCTCGGTCCAAATGGAGGTAGATTGAAACGTTGGCGTCAACGACAGTCGCCGGCCGGAATCCAGCCCGTCTTTTTCTTGTGCCGTCGCCGCCGAGCGAAGCAGCAGCACCAGGCAGAGCAGTCGCGTTGCCATGGGGTAATAGATACGAAGTTAACAAAAAAGAAAATGGGATTTATTTGTTAGCATTGCAGCATTAACACATGAAAAAAATCAACAAACTCCTCGTCGCCAACCGCGGCGAAATTGCCCTGCGGGTGATGCGCAGCGCCAAAGAAATGGGTATCAAGACGGTTGCCGTTTACAGCGAGGCAGATCGAGCCGCGTTGCATGTGCGGTTTGCCGACGAAGCCGTCGCCATCGGACCTCCGCCATCGTCGCAATCCTACCTGGTGATGGACAACATCATTGCCGCGGCCCGAGCAACCGCCGCGGACGCCATCCACCCCGGCTACGGCTTCCTCTCGGAGAATGAAGACTTTGCCCGCAAGGTGACGGACGCGGGTTTGATTTTTATTGGCCCTTCGCCCGAGTCCATGGAAATCATGGGCAGCAAATTGGGCGCCAAAGCGGCCGTGGCCAAATTCAACGTACCGCTCGTGCCGGGCACGGCGGAGCCAATCTCTGATTTGGCGAAAGCCAAGAAGATTGCTTCCGAAATCGGCTACCCAATACTGATCAAAGCCAGCGCAGGCGGAGGCGGCAAGGGTATGCGCATCGTAGAACAAGAAAGCGACTTTGAAGCGCAGATGGAACGCGCCGTCAGCGAAGCAATATCTGCGTTTGGCGATGGAGCGGTCTTCATCGAGAAATATGTTTCGCAGCCGCGGCACATCGAATTTCAAATATTCGGCGACCAGCATGGCAACGTCGTCCATTTGTTTGAACGCGAGTGCTCCATCCAACGTCGTCATCAAAAAGTAGTAGAAGAGGCGCCATCGTCGGTGCTGACGCCGGAGCTACGTCAGAAAATGGGCGAAGCGGCCGTGAACGCTGCCAAGGCCGCCAACTACTACAATGCCGGCACCATCGAATTCATCCTCGATGAACAGATGAATTTTTATTTTCTGGAGATGAACACGCGGCTGCAAGTTGAGCACCCCGTGACGGAGTTGATCACGGGTCTTGATTTGGTGAAATTGCAAATTACCGTGGCGGAAGGTGCGCCGCTCCCGTTTCGGCAGGAAGACCTGCAGATGCGGGGCCACGCCATCGAAGTGCGTGTGTGCGCCGAAGATCCTGCCAACAATTTTTTGCCGGACATTGGTACCCTCACCACATACAAAAGACCCCAAGGCCACGGCGTCCGCGTTGATGACGGTTTTGAAGAAGGTATGACCATCCCGATG
>Ga0075019_10001261_pt1 | contig 14407 bp, 14 predicted proteins | sample ColStrG_CSR_2013_FD_71473 | JGI IMG/M metagenome (GOLD analysis project Ga0075019, IMG submission 71473) | Freshwater sediment microbial communities in response to fracking from Pennsylvania, USA - Cold Stream Run_MetaG_CSR_2013 | ecosystem: Environmental > Aquatic > Freshwater > Creek >...
GAGTTCAACAATGACAACACTTACTCGCGAGCCGGAAATTAGCCAGCCATCTCCGCTCCCTAAAAGGAGTTTGATAACAAGGCTCAACATGTTTACCGGAATCATCGTCGGAGCAATTTTTTGCTGGGGAACTTATTACTCTTTGCGCGCTGGTCGCGATATGACCAATGAACACAATGTTAATAAGGTGCTAATCATCAGCATGTTCATGTGGAGTCTTGGGTTTATGGTTGGCATTGGTGCCTTAATTGGCCCATTCCGCTGGCTAATCGGGAAAGACCTCACTCCAGAAGAACATCGCTATATGTCCGGTGAAGGACAAGGAATAAAGCGCTACTTCAAGTTCTGTACTGACCACAAGGTAGTAGGAATTCAGTATTTGGTGGCGGTAATGGTTCTTCTCGGTGTTGGTGGAACTATGGCGATGATGATCCGAACAAATCTCCTCACTCCAGGTTCGCATTTTGTACTGCCAAAAATTTACAATTCATTAGTTGGCCTACATGGAATTACAATGATTATTGCAATGATCATTGCACTCACCGGTCCACTTGGTAACTTCATTTTGCCCATGATGATCGGTGCCCGAGGAGAAGCATTTCCTAGGTTGAATGCAGTCAGTTTCTGGCTACTTTTTACCGCAATTCCAGTACTTTGCAGTGCATGGTTCTTGGGTGGAATTCCAACCGGGTGGAGCGCATATGCACCTCTCAGCACACAAGCAGGCCCTGGAATGAATTCATTCTTGGTCACAATTATTATTTTTGCGATATCTACTGCAATTGCTGGCACTAATATCACAACAACAGTATTGACCATGCGAGCCAGAGGAATGCGCTTTAACCGGGTTCCAATATTTGTCATCGGCTGCACAATTTCTGTTGCGCTTGCCGTTCCCGCTTTCCCAACCTTCATGGCCGCTATGGTGCAGACAGGCATGGATCGCACCATTTCAACCGGCTTCTACGACGCAAATGTGGGTGGAAGCGGTTGGCTTTATGCCAACTTGTTCTGGATCATGGGTCATCCCGAGGTGTACGTCATACTTTTGCCTGGGGTTGCCGCACTCCTGGAGATGCTTCCAGTGTTCACTCGCAAGCCGCTATTTTCATTCCCAATGGCTGTAGCTGGCATGGCTGGCATTGCCGGAATGTCGGCGCTGGTCTGGGCTCACCACATGTACATGTCTGGGTGGATGCCTGCACTAAACGGGCCGTTTATGGTTACAACTGAGTTCATTTCGTTCCCGACGGGACTTATCTTCCTTGTCTTTGTTGGAACGCTATGGCGTGGCAGACCTTGGCTTAAGTTTCCGATGTTGTGTGTCTATGCCATGATGTGGAACCTGCTAATCGGAGGAATTACAGGAGTATATGTCTCCGATGTTCCGCTGGACGGCACTCTCCACGGATCGATGTTTGTAACAGCTCATTTCCATTACACAATTATGGGTGCTGCACTCAGCGGCGCGGTAGGTGCAGTTGCCTATTGGTTCCCTAAACTCTCTGGACGCATGCTCAATGAGCGCGCTTCATACATTTCATTTTGGTTTGTCCAAATCGGCTTAAATGTTTTGTTCCTGGGTATGTTCATGGTGGGTGCTGAGGGTCAACCTCGACGCGTAGCAAGCTACGCGGAACAATTCGCAGGTGGGAACTTTGTTAGCACCATAGGTGCTTATGCAGTTGGTGTGGGAATGTTGATATTCCTCTGGGCAATTATCCATTCAGCGCGAAAGGGTGTTGTAGCTCCCGCAAACCCTTGGGGTGCCAAAACACTCGAGTGGACCGTTCCATATCCTGCTCCCGTGGAGAATTTCAGTGAAGACCAGGTAGTTACTAGCGATCCTTACGGATTTGGAAAGCGAGTTTCGAAATGACTGTGAATCAAGGTCAAATGCCACACGTCTACGCCCCAGAAGTCCAGGGTCGTAGAGAAAGACTTGGAGTTCGTTTCCTCATAGTTGCAAATGGTTCCTTTTTGGCCGCCATGATATTTACCTGGTTCTACCTGAGGAACTTAAACACCAACGATGCATGGATCCCAAAGGGAGTTCACACTTTCTCAGTTGCCTCGGGTTGGAGCGCGGGAGCTGGTCTCATTTTGGCTGGAATATTCCACGCCATTGGAGTCCAGAATAAGTCCCTTCGACAGATTACAGCGCCGCTAGTACTGATCGTACTAATAGTTGGCGCCTATTTAGAGTGGCATCAGATGGCCCACATGCCGTTTATAGCCCAAGACCCTAATAGTCGCCCTTTTTACAATGGAGCCTATGCCTCAAGTTGGGTAATTATGGCCGGCACTCGAATGTTTGCTTATCTGATTTCTACCTTCATCGCGTTGGGTTTGGTGATTCGAAGCTACCGCACTTCAATCGATCCTGTGTTAGAAGAGTGGCGTCAAAAAACTGCTGGATCTTGGTTTACCTGGGTAACCATTGCGGGAATCTTGAGTGCGATTACCATTTCATTCAAGTAATACCATTTAGATAAAGAAAAACCCCACAAGAGAGATCTTGTGGGGTTTTTCTTTATTTAAGGGCAGAAATTCAGGTAGCCTATGGGAAGGTTAAGAAGGAGAAAAAATGGCAAACAAGGAACAGAAGAGCAACGCAAATACCAAGAAAGAGCCAAAGCTCTCTCTCAAGGAGAAGCGTCTACAGAAGCAAGAGAAAAAGTCAAAGAAGGACTAGTTTTCTAGATTTTATGGAGAAGGTAAGCCGACGTTTATACGGATGGCTTGCCTTCTTCGCTTTTTTTGGGCTGACCTTCTCTCTCTTTCTCAATGCATTTAATATCGATCCGGTAGCGGTTTCAGATCAGACTCTTTTTCATCAAAACACCGCACCTATTCGAATCGTCGGTTTCTTTAGCTACTTCACTATCTGGTCCAACCTTGTTGTGATTTACATTGGCACGGCTATTGCGCGAGGTAAGACCTCATTCAAATACTTTGGAAATCTATTTGCTACCGGCTTAATCATGATCACCGTAACCGGGTTGGTTTACAACACTGTGTTACTGCCTGCTTATCCGCCTAAGGGTTGGTATTGGATTACCTCCGCACTGATGCACGTAGTTGCACCTGTTATGTATACTTATTTATGGCTCAAAAAAGGACCACGGGGTTACATTCGCACCCAAGATTCGCTGCAAATTCTGCAGATTCCTATTATTTATATCCTCTACACCGTGGCTCACGGATTAGCCATCAAACAGTGGCCCTATAAGTTTCTGGATTTAACGTCGGCAGGATTTCTGCTTTGGGCAATAAGCGTGGCAGTAATTTTTGGTTTTGGAGTCTTCTTAATATTTATGTTTGCAAAGCTTGATCGAAAGCCTATAAAGCGTATTTAAAGTAGATCTGGATCGATCTTGGTCTGCTCTTTAATCTTGGCTAAATCAGCCGACGCGCTCTTTGCAATGATGTTGGTGTCGGTAGCAATATCGTCTAAGTGTTTAGCTATAAAGGTTTTTGGGTTCAAATCTTGGATATCCAAGTTGGCATACTCCGGACCAAGTTGACTCTTAAATTCCGTCATCGCTTCACGACTCAAACCACGAATTCGTTGGATTAATTTTGCAGCATCGACAGCGAATTGCGGCAACTTATCGGGTCCAATGAGGATCGCAGCCAATATGGCGAGCGTGAGTAGCTTCTCGAAGCCAATTCCGAACATACTTCAACGATACCGTCAGGTGTATAGTTAGGCAACGTGCATTTCTTAAGTAGCCCCCTCGTCGGCCAAACACACGATCTCACATATGACGATGTGTTCATGGTTCCTAATTACACCCAAGTCGCAAGTCGCATGGATGTCGACCTGGCAACCGATGACGGCACCGGTACCACGATCCCGATTGTTGTAGCCAATATGACTGCAATTGCGGGGCGTCGCATGGCTGAAACAGTTGCAAGGCGTGGTGGGCTAGTTGTGATTCCGCAAGATATTCCACTAGAGATTATTGCTGATGTAATTGCATGGGTTAAAACACGAGATAGCATCTTTGAAACTCCAGCGACCTTAGAGGGAACTGAGACTGCAGCTAGCGCACTTGATCTCATTACAAAGCGAGCCCATGGAGTCCTAGTAGTCGTGAGCGATTCCAAGCCAGTAGGCGTCATTACTCAGAGTGATCTAGAGCGGGTAGATAGATTTACTCAACTACGTCAGGTCATGCATACCGATTTCACAACACTTCCAAGCACAATCGATCCGCGTGCCGCCTTTGAGGCACTCGAATCAAGCCGCCGCGAGTTTGCCGCAATTGTTAATGCAAGCGGTGACCTAGTAGGAATCCTCACTAAAGCCGGCGCACTACGAGCCACTTTGTATAAGCCCGCACTTGACTCCAAAAATCGTCTGCGTATCGCCACTGCTATCGGTATCAACGGCGACGTTGCTGGCAAGGCCAAAGCTTTGTTAGCTGCAGGTTCCGATTGTCTGGTTATTGATACAGCGCATGGCCACCAAGCCAAGATGATTGAGGCAATCAAAGCTGTAAAGGCGCTCAATCCAGGTGTCCCCATTGTTGCCGGCAATATCGTGACTGCGCAAGGAACGAAAGATTTAATCGAAGCTGGCGCTGACATCATAAAAGTTGGAGTCGGTCCAGGTGCAATGTGCACCACCAGAATGCAGACTGGTGTTGGTCGTCCGCAATTCTCAGCCGTCCTTGAATGTGCGCAGCAAGCGCGTTCTATGGGAAAACATGTATGGGCCGATGGTGGAGTTCGACACCCACGCGATGTCGCCTTGGCGCTCGCCGCAGGTGCATCGCAAGTCATGATCGGATCGTGGTTTGCCGGAACTCTCGAAAGTCCTGGCGATTTAATTCGTGACACCAACGGCAAACTCTATAAAGAGTCTTTTGGAATGGCATCGGCCCGCGCAGTAAATGCACGTACCTCACAAGAGAGCGCATTTGATAGAGCTCGCAAGCGAATCTTTGAAGAAGGAATCTCTTCGAGTCGCATGTATATAGATCCAGCAAGACCTGGGGTCGAAGATCTGATTGATCAGATTATCGCTGGTGTCCGCTCCGCATTTACCTATGCCGGTGCTACAACAATCAACGAATTCCACGATAAATGCGTCGTGGGCATCCAATCTGCTTCGGGATATGCAGAAGGACGCCCACTTCACACTTCTTGGTAACTATTTATTGATTACTTCTCGGCCTTAACTTTCTTACCAGCAAGAATCAGGTAGAGACCAAATGCAACTATGAATCCAACCCAGAAAGTTAGATCACCGATCTTGGGATGGTGTTGCACAAAGTAACCGTTGATGTAATCCGTCGGATTCTTTGGGTTACCGGTATTCCATGTTTGGTTAACAAATCCCCAAATGGCGAATGAGATCGCCACGACGAAGGAGACTGGACCAGCCCAGTTTTCGCGCTTTGAATAAAGTAACTTCTCAACTGAAGCACCCTTGCGCAAGAACTTGTCAGCTAACACAACGCCCAACCATGGACCAATCCAATAGGACATAGTCAGAAGGAAGTTGGTGTAGTTGTTGTTAGGGTTTCCCATTGCCGACTTGGCTAGGAAGAATCCTGCGACTCCAAAGATTGTCGCAAACAATCCACGGCGAATGTTGCTTCCCAGTTTTACACCAATGGTCAAGAATGACATCGAACCTGAATAGATATTAAGGACGTTGGCACAAATTGATCCGCCCACGATACCTAGCAAAAACAATTTTCCAATCCAACCTGGCATAAAACTAACAATGCCACCTGTTGGATTTGAACTGCTATCAAATCCTGTTCCATTTCCTGCGGTTGCCGCCGCTGCACCAACAATCTCAAGCACTGCAGCAGAGAGGAAGAGGCCGAGGCCAGCAAAGAGACCTGCTGACTTAGGCTTCTCAGTCTTTGGCAAATAACGTGCGTAGTCCGCTGCAAATGGATTCCAACCAGCTGCATATCCGTATACGGATGCAACGGTGATCAAAAAACCACCAGGAGTCTTTCCTGCTCCCGCAGCACCGAGGTGAAGGTGCGAACTTGATAGAACATAGATACAAGCGACACCAAATACAACGATTAGGTAAGGAAATAGGTAGCGTTCAACAACGAGAACCAAGTTGTGGCCGATAAATGCGATGGATACCTGGACCAAAACCACGATAACAAGGCTTGGAATCACATGTAAATGATTCTTGGTAAGGCTAGAGAGCGCCCAAGCACCAGAGACACTGTTGACCGCAAACCAACCGATACCGGCAGCGCCAGCATTCGCAATGGAGGGCAGAATGTTTCCGAGTTTTCCGAAGGCGGAACGGCTCACGACCATCTGTGGCACTCCATAGCGAGGGCCATCTTGGGTCAGAATAAATTGTGCGGCTGCTCCAAGGGCATTTCCGATCACGATCGCCAATACGGATTGCGCAAAGCTCAACCCAAATACCGCAACTGCTAGAACTCCAACAAACATGGTGGCGAATTCAAGATTTGGGCTCATCCAGGTTGCAAAGAGGTTTCGTGCCTTTCCGTGACGCTCGGAATCGGCAATAGCTTCGATTCCGCCTGGCTCAAGCGCGAGGACTTTGTCCCCGTACTCGCCTTCACGAATTTCTAAATTAGACATGAGTCATCTCTCCTAATTTTGTTATCGGGGGTGTTTGCGACCCCGTATGAAATGACGGCTCATAGACCGAGGGAATGGCGAAACCGTATAGGGAAATCACTCCGATGTTAAGCCCACACTCAGGCAAATTTCACCTAAAGTTAGCCTCCACAGGGCGGAATGGGGAGATTATGGACGATCGCGAACTACTCGAATATGCCATAGCAGCCGCTCGCCAGGGGGCTTCTGAGGGTGGCGTTCCAATCGGTGGGGCACTTGTAGTCGATGGCAAAGTCCTTGGCGTTGGCTACAACAAGCGGGTCCAACTTGGCAGCGCTATCCGCCACGGTGAGACCGATTGCCTCGAGAATATCGGCCGCCTTCCAGCCAGCGTCTATGCCAAGGCCACGATGTACACCACCCTCTCCCCTTGCCACATGTGCAGCGGGGCGATCTTGCTCTACGGAATTCCACGGGTTGTCCTAGGTGAGAACGCGACCTTCATGGGTGCTGAAGATCTACTCCGATCCCATGGGGTGGAGGTCATCAACCTCAACTCCCAAGAGTGCAAAGATTTGATGGCAAAGTTCATCGCAGAAAAGCCAGATGTCTGGAATGAAGATATCGGCGAAGAGTAAGTTTGCAGATTATGCATACCGTCTGGAGCCAATGGCCAGAGCTTAAAGTTCCTGCAGGTTTTCAAAAACTATCTCCCTTAGATTTCCCGCTGGAAAGCTCCGATCTCTCACAGATCACAATCTATGTTCAGCCATACATGACGGGCATAGAGACTTTGGAACCCGTTCGCGCGATGAGCAATTTACAAATTTTGCAGGTTCCTAACGCCGGATACGACGCAGCCGTTCCTTATGTCCGAGATGGCATCACCTTGTGTAATGCCCAAGGAGTTCACAATGCATCAACGGCCGAACTAGCAGTTGGACTTGCAATTGCAATGCGACGAGGCATTCCCCACTTTGTCCGCGAGCAAGATCAAGGATTGTGGAGTCATGAACGCATGGGCTCGCTTAACGATAGTTCGATTGCAGTTATAGGAGCTGGTTCGATCGGACAAACTTTAGTCTCCTACCTCAAACCGTATGAAGTTGAAATTACTACATTCTCTCGAAGTGGGAACAATGGTTCGCGTTTGATCACCGAACTTGATGGCCTACTTCCAACTTTCGATATAGTTTTTCTGATACTTCCATTGAATGCCGAGAGTAAACAGCTATTTAACGCACAAAGGTTAGCGTTGCTAAAAGATGGCGCTGTTCTCATCAATGTTGCCCGAGGTCCAATTGTTGATACCGATGCACTCGTTGCTGAACTTAACTCTGGTCGAATTAGCGCCGCTCTAGATGTGACAGATCCAGAGCCACTTCACCCCGAGCACCCACTGTGGAAAGCTCCCAATGTACTTATAACTCCCCACGTCGGTGGCGATTCTGCGGCATTTGAAAAACGCGGTAAGAGATTTATTGAAGAGCAATTGCAGCGCATCGCTGAAGGATTGCCACCGCTCAATATTATTGAACTCTAACGATCTAAATGTCGCTGCATCTCCGCAGCAATTACCTCTTCCCCCGGGATTCCTGAGGTAAAAAGGTCTTCCACTATTCGTTCCCGTTCTTCTAAAGTCTTGTTCTGGCTAATTTTTGATTTAGCCTCCACCTTTGTTACATGCAAAATAACAGCCACGATTCCTTTTAATTGCAACTCAAAATAGTGCGGATCTGATTCACTCGCCAGCCAGGGATCCTCACGGCGGGTTTCATGCAGTGAGGTTAATTCGGTAACAATCTGACGCAACAACTCAACATCTTCGCTGACCTCAACCGTTCCACTGAGATGAACCGACTGATAATTCCAGGTTGGCACGACCTTGTGATCTGTCTCTTTGTTCGAATAATTGGATGGCGAAATATATGCCTGCGCGCCATGCAGAATTGCTAAGCCTTGAGCTCCCTGTTGAATGGATCGCCATTGCTCGTTCCCGCGAGCCATGTGCATGATTACCCGCCCATAATTATTTTCAGCAGGGTTGGCATCTACCCAGACCATTGGCATCAACGTTGCAATAGGTAACCCATCAGGATTTACCGTAACAAGGTCTGCAGCACGCACAGAGCTAACGAAGCGCTGAATCTCTTCCCAGTCCTCGACCAGGTTGATTTTCGGGATGTACATATGAGGAGTCTAAATCAGGCTGTCTCTTCTACAAACTGCCAATCCGTCACATAATGATTTAATGGTGCCCATCTGAGCGTTCCCGTTCCAACCGCCATAAAGCTTGTGATTTTTACGGTTCGCTTCTGTCCGGCGCTCAGGTAAAAAGTTTTGGTTCCATCATCAAATTGCACAGGTCGGATCAAAGAATCTTCGCCATCTAGAATTCCAAAGTCGCGGATATCGATCAAGCTCTTTCCACTCTTTTGGGTGAAGGTAAAGGTAAAGGTTCCCGGAAGCCCATCAGCCGATACTTGAGGAATGGTGGGACCGATCAGAAGTACTTCCGTCATTCCTGTTCGGAGCGTTACATCCACGATGTCGCCTGGAATTGCCAGTTGGGGACGTGCTTGCGAGGCCTTGAGTACTTGATGAATTTTCGAATTCGGTGATTTAGTAGAAACGGCGAAAGCGCTGGCCGGAGATATGACTCCAGCCAGCGCGATCGCTGTTAGCGCCGTTAGAAAGTAACGGAACTTACTTGTTGTTGAAGACATCGCTTCCGAATGCCTTAAGTCCTGGCTGTGCAGCAAAGCCGAGGTGGCCCTTGCCATCTAATCCAGGAGCTGCCTTAGCTACCGCGAAGAGATCCTCGAGTGAGCGCAGGAAGCTGTAGTGATTGTAGAAAGTGGCATCTGTAGTTCCTGGCTTGTTGAACTTAGAGATCAAGACCATTCCTACATCTCCACCACCCAATGTCGCATGAGTAGCATCAAACATTGGGTCTGTTGCTGCGGTGCGAGCTCCAAGGGTGATGCCGCTGACTGGACCAGTAGGCGCAGTTGGCTTTCCATTTACGAGTAACTGGAATGAGCCAGTAACTACGCAAGAGTTTGGACAGGTGGATGTAGCTGACTTAGGAAGAGAAGCCCAGCTTGGGAGATCGTAAACAGTTCCAACGGTAGCTCCATCTGGGATGTTGTTACCTGTAACGCTGCGACCTTCATCGTAGGCCTGGATTGAGTTATCAGAGATGTACGAAGAACTTCCATCTGCTGATGCAGATCCATCCGTACGTGCTCCAGGAATCGCAGAGGCGCCGCCCATAACAATTCCAGGGATAGAAGAGTCGCGGTCGACGAATGCGTTGAAACCAGGGCCTGGGAACAACTGGTTGCCAGATGCATCTGTCTTAACGATGGCATTTGGACCGGTTGGCTCGGTATTCACATTAACTCCGTTGATGTTCTCGCCAGCAGAGTCAGCTGCAAGAGAGGCCTCGACTGAGACGTGCGTAGGGGCATTCTGGAAACTGTTTCCTGTGAAGGTGTAGGCAGGGAAACCTTCGTCAAATGAGACGATGATCAAACCGTTGTCCTTGAAAGCAGGTGATGCCTGGATTTCAGGGATGATGTGCTCAAGGAAGAGATCTCCTGCATACAAACCGCCGGTGTAGTTAAGCGGAGCAGCTGGGGTATTTGGATCAACCCATCCGCCTGAAAGGTTGTTGCCGTAACAGACAGCGTCGTGTGCATCTGAGCAGTTGTTTGGTGAGATCCACGAGAAAGCCGGTGTTGTGCTCTCGCTCTTCAAATCCTGATAGAGCCCATTGGCTGGATCAAAGAGGCTGGCTGAATGAGTTGAGTCGCACATTGTTGCCGCGTTATCAATGATCGAGTGGAACCAAGGAAGTGGGAAGTGCTTTGCTACGTATTGGTCGGTGGCATTTGCTCCGCCAGGATTCGCAACCGGAGTTGTTGTTGGGTTTGTACCTGGTGCTCCGCAAGCAGTTACTGAGTGAGGCGCTCCAGTGGCATCTGCATTTCCTAGATCTTGAGCGTATGCCTTCCAACTAACGTTTGCCGCAGAAAGTTGATTGAAGATGGTTTGCACTGAGGATGGATAGACCGAACCTTGAAATGTGTATGGGTCGCCAGCTGCCTTAAATTGCCCATAATTTGGATCTGACTTGTCGGTGATAACCGAGCCAGCGGCATCCTTGTAGGTAGGGCTATCGAGCTGTTGATCATAAAGTGGAGCCTGACCGGAGACCAGCGCCGTGTAGTTATCTTGGCTGTAATGGCCTGTGCCATAGTAATTTGTCAGCAAGGTACCTTGGGATGGAAGGGTTTTCCAAAGATAGGTGTTGTTGTTAAGTCCGGTAAATGTTGCATCGTAGGACTTGTTCTCCATGATGATGTACCAGATGTGCTTCACCTTCGGAAGCGCTGTATCGGTGGCGACAGTTTTAGATTTAGTCGCAGCAGTTGCAGAGGAGGTCAGGGTGGCAACTCCGAAGAGGAAGGAGGCGCCAACAACCACTGACATTGCAACGCGAGAGCTTTTGCTCATCACGCGTGAGATAGATCGATGAGAATTTATGAACTTTGTCATGTCCAAACCCAACTGCGCTAACGTGGAGTGGGACTAAAGCCCAGGTGAACAAGTCCGAAACCTTCCCTTAAGTCTTAACTTCCAAAGTAAACTCGCCGCCATGGAAGATGTCTTAAAGAACCCCTCGGTCAAAAGAATTATGGCCGAGTTACAGGAGCGCAATATATCTGGGGAGGTTCGAATTCTCAGTGACAGCGCCCGTTCCGCCGCAGAGGCAGCTGCGGCCCTCGGCATCGAGGTTGGGCAAATCGCATCCTCAATTGTCTTCAAACTTCCTGACGGACGTCCCCTCCTTGTAATTACCTCGGGGGCACATCGAGTCGATACCGCGCTCGTGGCGCAAGAGTTGGGCGTAGAAAAATTGCATAGAGCCGACGCCGACTTCGTTAAAGCGGCATCCGGTATCAGTATTGGCGGTGTGAGCCCCTTTGGGTGGCAACCTGATGGGACTCTGACCAATCCAGAACCAGTGGTTCTTATAGATCTTGCTCTCGCGCAGTACGAGGTGGTGTGGGCGGCAGCCGGCCACCCTCATGCCGTATTTCCAACTAGTTATCAAGAACTCCTAAAATCCACCGGTGCAAGATCACTTAAAGTTGGAGATTGAAATGAAGAAACTACTTATTCCCTTTCTAATGTGCGCCCTAGTCTTAACAGGATGTTCAACCGGTAAAGGCGTATTTAAATTAACACTCTCACCAACTCCACTTGTGATGAAGGTTGATCCCGCGATCGTAATTCACCTTGAGGTTGCAAAATCGACTGGTGCGTTCGCCCAGCAGGCGACAAAGGATGGGGCTATCGCCCAATCAGTGGTGTATTACATTCCCGAGAAGGGAACCAAGGTTATTTTTATGTCGGTCTACGAATTCCCGGCCGCAAAATTTGACCACCTCAAAAATCCAAATCAGCCACCTCCGTATGGAACAGAAGTACTCAGGAAGAATGGCAAGGTCTTCAGTGTCGCCGGTCCCCAAGACTCAATCTTCGATCCTAAGAGTTCAGATGGCAAACGAGTCACCGAGCTGTATTCCACGATTTACAACAAATCTACTTACTCCACGCCATGATTCTTGCGCCGCGAAATGTCAAACTCACCACACGAAGTGGAACCGAGATTAGTCGCACGCTGCCGCACAAATACATCCGCACAATTGGCGCCTGGTGCTTCGTTGATCACTTTGGACCAACAAACCAAAGTGATGCGATGAGCATTGCCACACACCCTCATACTGGTTTACAAACTGTGAGCTGGCTATTTGCCGGCGAGGTAGAGCACCGCGATTCACTCGGAAGCGTGCAAATTATCAACCCAGGTGAACTCAATTTAATGACAGCGGGCATAGGAGTTGCTCACTCAGAACTATCCACAGCAAATTCGACGGTAGCCCATGGGGTCCAGCTATGGACCGTACTTCCTGATTCGCATCGCAAGATCTCTCCACTATTTGATCACTACCAACAACTGCCTAACTTCGAATACGGCCCACTCAATATTCGATTGTTTATCGGTGAGTTTCTCGGTGAAAAGTCTCCTGCTCGCACTTTTACCGAACTATTAGGCGCCGAGATATATATTGCTCCCAATTCGGAGCTCGAGATACCTTTGAAGATCAGCAATGAATATGGCGCATTACTCGTCGAGGGCGACCTAGAGGTCGAGGGAGAAGTTATTCCGCTCAAGAATCTGTGTTACCACCCGCAGGGGAAGCCATCTCTGCATCTAACAACCGAGAGTGGGGCTCGAATTATCCTGCTTGGTGGAGAACCTTTTCCTGAAGAGATTGTGATGTGGTGGAATTTCATAGGAAGATCTCACGAAGAGATCGAAGAGATGCGTACAAAATGGAACAACGAGGATCCTGGCGTTCCTAAATTTGAGGCGGCAGTTGAGGGGCGTATTCCAGCTCCCGTGCTCCCAAATCTACGACTAAATCCACGCGGGAATGTAACTCCACCGATTAATTAACTTTAAAACTAACCGAAACCGTAACAGTTACTGTCTTTGGAATTGTTGTCGTGTCATACATTCCACCACCAGATGTATCTACCGAATCAGGTGATGTCACTTGTACTGGTCCACTTGAAACCGCAATGACACTTCCTAATTTTGAGCCTACGGCTTTCGTCATCGAGATGCCACGAGCTTTAGCATCTACCATCGCCTGTGCTAAAAGTGTTGGGCGAAGGACTGCCAAATTAGAAACATAGAACTGGGGACCATAGTTATTGATGTTAACACCGGTCTGTAACAAGGAGCCGATTCCATTACTCAATGAATTAACTAGGTTTACATCCTTTGAACGAACAGTCACATTCTGATTTGCTTGATAAGAGAGCACGCGTCCGGTTGGGTTGCCATTGATGTACTCATTAATTGCATTGGTGTTGACGCCACCCGTTTGAATAGATGCAGCAGGAATACCGCCAGCAACAAGATATTTGGTGAGCGCAGCGACGCTCTTCTCAACTTTTGTTACTGCAGCAGCTGCGCTCTGTGAACTCTCTTGTGCATTAAGAGTCCAAACCGCGTTATCTGCCGTAGCACTTGTGCGAGCTTGTCCCGTAACGGTGACCGAATTACCAGCGCGCGCCGCCAAACCTTGACCAACCAGACTCAATCCGTAACCTGTTCCAAAGGCGAGGATGATCGCTGAAACAATTAGGCTGTAGACCTTAGGGGAGATGCGGCGGGGCTTATCGAATTCGTTCATATTCTAAGAATAGAGCATCTTTCTTACGAACTACTTTCGAGATGCTGGCTAGCCCTAAGTGCTGCCCCTACAGTCTTGCCTTCAAAGTGCCCACAATTCACGCTCAGTAGTCACCGCAATACCGTGCAACGCCGACTCATCAATTGCAAGGGAGATGATGTGATCTTGGCAAGCTTCTCGCAATGGGTATGGAGCACCGTCGTTTCCGGCGATCCAGTGAGCCATGCGAACTAACATGGTTCCGATCGCTATCTCTTCATCCATTAAACGCAAGCCAACAAATGGATTCATATAAACAACTCTGCCGTTAAGCGATATATGTTCGGTATCAAAACCATCAAGATTGAGGTCATGTCCCAATTGATAACGTCGGAACTCTGACTCAACAATAAGTGGGCCATCGGTAAGAGCTATCAAGGTGTCATCGACGATCTCCCCCGCACTTCCGCGAATCACGATACGGCGTCGACGTAACTGGTTATGCCATTGATTTTCTACAAAGTTATAGATTGCCGACTTGCCTCCACCAAAATCGATCGTTGCTATGGTCG
>Ga0075019_10001262_pt1 | contig 14401 bp, 13 predicted proteins | sample ColStrG_CSR_2013_FD_71473 | JGI IMG/M metagenome (GOLD analysis project Ga0075019, IMG submission 71473) | Freshwater sediment microbial communities in response to fracking from Pennsylvania, USA - Cold Stream Run_MetaG_CSR_2013 | ecosystem: Environmental > Aquatic > Freshwater > Creek >...
AGGATCAAAGTCTGCTTTGAATTTCCTGGTGCTGCGATTGGTGCGACTGGCGTTTCTGCTGCCGGCGCTGCTTTTTCCTCGGCCACTTCTTCCCCCTCGAAAAAGACACACAAGTTCTCACTTCTGAAGGGAAGCAAAGGAGGTGCCAACTGGCCTTTCGGCGAGTTGCTTTGCAATTGTGAGAGTGGGAATCACAACAAAGGGCAATGACGACCGTCGGGTCAAAAAATCGTGATCCGAATCAACTCGACCAATAGGCATTTTGACTGTCTGGCGCGAAAAAGGGACGAAGTTTTGACGTCGACTTTGGGACAGGCCAGGACGGCGGAATGCCAGTGCCATGGGCCTTCCCAAGACCGTCAATCTTCGGCGAGCTGAACCAAGGGCGCAATCTTCTTTTGCAGAGCCTTCGCCATGGAAGGATTGCCAGCAACAAGGGAATTGCGAAAAGGGTTGTATGGGTTTCCTCGATAAGTGAGAACGACTCCACCGGCTTCTTCCACGAGCAACTGCCCCGCCGCAGAATCCCAGGGGTAAAGGCCGCGCTCCCAGTAAATGTCAAAAACACCCCGAGCCACCAAAGCCAAATCATACGCCGCCGCTCCGGCGCGACGGATCGCTCGCACTTGCCGCACCAAATTGTTGAAAAGATGGAGTTGCTCAGCGATTCGGCTTTCCACTTCCGTGAAAAAGCCCGTCGCGACGAAACAATCTCCAAGAACCTCACGCTTTGACACCTGCAAGGGCTTTCCATTCAAAAAAGCCCCCTGCCCGCGTATTGCCGTGTACACTTCGCCCAAAGCAGGGACATCGATCACGGCAAACTCAGGCCGTCCATCGACCAGACACCCGATCGAGACACAATAAATTGGGAACTGTTGAATGTAATTTGTGGTGCCATCCAAAGGGTCGACAACCCACTGCCGCTGACCGGGTGCCGCCTTCTGAAAGGTTGCCATTTTGGACTCGGCTGCGGATTCCTCACCCAGAAAGGCATCCTCTGGAAAACTTTTCCGGAGATGCGCAAAAATTGCCTTTTCGGACTCACGGTCAGCTTCTGACACCTGGCCCGCCAAGTGCTTATTTTCCACCTGGCGCAAACGACCTTGAAAATGGAGCAGAATTTCTCGCCCCTGACGGGCGGCTAAAATGGCTTCATGCAGGATCTTCGTCGAGTCCAGTTCCTTGTTGAACATTCGCTACCTTCTTTTGAGAAGCCAAGTTGTCACGTGATCCCCTAGCCCATTGACCCAATTTTATTTTCCAAGGTATCATAAGAAGACAGTGAAATCGAGAAAGGATTCTCGATCCCAAACTTGGCGGAGGAGTCAAAATGTCGGGTGATAAGTATGCCGCATCCAAGACGGATGTGATTGTGAAAATTGTTTTGGTTGTGTTCATTTCCCTGCTGTCATTTTCGATCGGGACCTTTGTCGGAAAAAAATTCAGCGACAACCAGCACAAAGTCGCCCAGCTGGAACCTACCGCCGAGGGCGCCGTTGCTGAAGCCACCGAGGCTGAAGGAACTGGCGAAAAAGCTGATGCCAAAGAAAACCGTGAGGTCGCTTCTGTCAATCCCGAAGAGACTCATGGAAAACCCAAAGAAGTCTTGAACGACGAAGAAATGAAAAAGCTGGCCAATGAATTTTTGGCTGAAGATGAAGGCAATAAAAAAGACCTGACAAAAAAGGGTGAAGCCGCCCCCACGCATGCTGGAAACACGGCCGAAGAGGCGCCTGCTCACATGCCTGGAGGCCACGCTGAGGCTCATGCTGCCGCAGCCCCGGCCCACAAAGCTGATGTTCACGCCGAAGCCCACGCAGGAGCGACTGCAGCCGCAGCGCGGATTGTCGCTGGAAAACCACCAGAAGCCGAGCTTCCAGCTGAGAAAAAAACCGCCGAGTCTGCTCGTATTCCTCAAAGTCTTCCCAAGGAATTGGCGACCGCTGCGATTGGCAAATACACTGTGCAGGTGTCGAGCTATCCAACTGAAGCTGAAGCCGAGAAAATGGCAGCAGATCTGAAAGCAAAAGGCTTCAGTGCCTTCTATGTCGCAGCGAAGATCAAAGACAAAGCCACCAACGAAGAAAAGAGCTGGTATCGAGTCAGTGTCGGAGTTTTTGCAACTCAAAAAGAAGCCGACGCCTACAAGGCAGATCTTTTGAGCCGAGCGAAGGTTGCCTCTGCAATCGTGCAAAAAATTACCAAATAGAAACTGAAATGGGCGGTTCTCCGCGGCTCGCGTAGACAATTCGACGCAGCCGCCGCCCCCCGCGCTGAGACCCAGGTGGGACGGCGATGACGTGGCGCTTTTGCGGCCAACTGATTGCGAAAAAGACTAGAATCTTTCCGGCGCCGGGTTTAGAACCTCCCAAATGCAGGCTCTGGAACAAATTCTTGATTCACTCAACCCACCACAAACCGAAGCAGTCCAAACAATGGATGGCCCCTTGCTGCTATTGGCAGGCGCGGGCTCGGGCAAAACTCGGGTTCTCACACAAAGAGTCGCCAATCTGATTGTCAGTGGACGAGCGGCTCCGGACCAGATTTTGGCTGTCACCTTCACCAACAAAGCGGCCCGAGAAATGGAAGCGCGCATCTGTCGCGTGCTGGCCGATTTGGGCGTGCCGGTCCGCGAAAGCCTGTGGGTCAGTACGTTTCACAGTATCTGCACCCGTATTTTGCGTCGACATGTGGAGCTTCTGGATTTCAAACCTTTCTTCAGTATTTATGATGACGGAGACCAACTTTCACAAATTAAAAAGGTCATGAATTCGCTTGGCATCAGCGACAAAGTTTCTCCGGCCAAATCTTTTCGGAACCGAATTAACACAGCCAAAATGCTGGCACTGTCCCCTAAAGATTTGGTGAAAAACAATCGACTTTTTTTGGACGCCAAATCAATTGAAGTTTACTCTCTGTATGAACAGGAAATGAAAAAAGCCAACGCGATGGACTTTGGTGATCTCTTGATGAAGGTTCACGAACTGTTTCTCATGTACCCCACCATCTTGGAACAGTACCAGACTCAATTCCGTTACATCATGGTCGATGAGTATCAAGACACCAACCACATTCAATACCTGATCGTGCAAGCCTTGGCCAAAAACAGTCGAAATCTGTGCGTGGTCGGCGACGAAGATCAATCGATCTACAGCTGGCGTGGTGCCGATATCCGCAACATCCTGGATTTCGAAAAAGACTTCCCCGAAGCCAAGATTATCAAGCTGGAAGAGAACTACCGTTCCACCGGAACTATCGTCACAGCAGCGACGGCAGTCGTGAAGAACAACCAAGAGCGCCGTGACAAGACTCTGTTTACCAACAACCCGATTGGCGAACCCATTCAGGTCCGTGAAGAACGAAATGAATATGATGAAGCACGCTTCGTCGCCAAGACAATTCAGGGACTGATCAACGACGGCACGGCTGTGCATTCTGAATTTGCAGTTTTTTACCGCACAAACGCCCAGTCGCGAGTCTTGGAAGAACAGCTGCGCAGCTCCGGCATACCGTATCAGCTGATTGGTGGCGTGCGCTTTTACGAACGGATGGAGATCAAAGATCTTCTGAGCTATATGAAGCTGGCTTTGAACTTGGCAGATGATATGGCGTTCAAGAGAGTCGTCAACACACCCACTCGTGGCATCGGAAAAACGACGATTGAAAAACTCGAAGAGCTGTCAATAGCCCAGAAAACCAGTCTGTTGGTGACGGCCCAAAAAGCCATTGAGACCCGCGAATTCAACGCCGGGACCTGTGGCAAATTGCGGCGCTTTGTGGATTTGATGCTCGAGCTGAATCAGTTGATCAATCACAACAGTCTCTTGGATTTTTACCAGCTCGTTTTGGAAAAAACCGAATATCTGCAGAAACTTCGCCTCGAAGGATCAACTGAGTCCGACGCCCGCATTGAAAACTTAGAGGAACTCAGCAATGCTCTTGATCAATTTACAAAAGAGCGCGGCGGCGCCACGCTGCAGGATTTTTTGGAAGAAATGGCTTTGGTGTCGGATGTCGACTCGATGAGTGAGTCTCCGGATGGAGTCACGCTGATGACCATGCATGTCTCCAAAGGTCTGGAGTTTCCCTATGTGTTTATCGTCGGTGTGGAAGAGAATCTTTTTCCCTCTCTTCGTTCCGCAGAAGACGAAAAAGAATCTGAAATGGAAGAAGAGCGACGTCTTTGCTACGTCGGTATGACCCGGGCGCGACAACGTCTGTATTTGACCCACGCCCGCTCGCGAAAAGTTTGGGGTCAAGAGCAGTTCAATCCGGGCTCTCGGTTCCTCGATGAAATTCCAAAAGATCTTGTGCAAGTGTCTTCAGCACTTGAGGCGCCTCGATTTGTCAGTCGGATGTTGAGCTCGGTGTCGATGCCCCATCGGCCCGAAGTTTTTCCAGATTACGAGTCCGCATCGTCGAACGATTATGCGAATGATGAAATTGATGGTGGCCTTTCTTACAGCAAAGGGATGCGCGTTCGACACCCCACATTTGGAGTCGGTTCTATTTTTGCTGTCGAAGGTTCGGGTGAGATGCAAAAAGTCAGCGTGATGTTTCAGGACCAGACCGTGAAAAAGTTTGTGGCAAAGTATGCTCGCTTGGATCGGGTCTAGGACTCTTCGCATTTTTAAGAGCTCGCCATTCTTCATCGTATTCTGCAGCGTCTGACGGAGATTGCGCGATCTGAATCTTCGGATTCCAATAAGTTTCAGTGACGCCATCCCAGCCTTGATAGGTGCGGCTTTCACTGTTGCGAGCCCGCTCAAAATTCGGGACCAAGGTGGTTTTGCCGCCACCACTCGGAATATCGACTGACAGAGTTGGCATCGCCAGGCCTGACAAATTGCCCCACAATTCTTTCTGGATAGCTTCGGATTCGTCCAAACTGGTGCGCAGATGGTCCGTGCCCCGACTGGGATCACATTGAAACATATAGTAGGGCTTGACTCGCAAATAGAGCAATCGACGAGAAAGTGCTTGAACAATTCGGACGTCGTTGTTCACTCCTTGCAAGAGCACCATCTGATTGAATGTGGGCAACCCTGCATCGACGATCCGCTCAAGGGCCTGCTTGGCCTCCCAAGTCAGCTCACGTGGGTGATTGAAATGAGTCATGATATAAACAGGATTGTATTTTTTCAAAATCTGGACCAGCTCCGAAGTGACACGCATCGGACAGACCACCGGCATCCGCGTGCCAATTCGAATGATCTCAAGATGTTCAATCGCGCGAAGATCCCCCAGAACCCGATCCAAGCGCTGATCCGAAAGAGTCAGCGGATCGCCACCGGACAGAATAACTTCACGTACACCCGTTTGCCGACGAATGTAATTCAAAGCCTGTTGGTATTCGGCCTCAGGAAGAAAGGCCTGCTCTTGCCCCGTGAAATGTTTGCGCGTGCAGTAGCGGCAGTACACGCTGCAAATATCGGTGACTAAGAACAGAATGCGATCCGGATAGCGATGGATCAATCGAGGTGCTGGGTTGTTGCGACGCTCATTCAACGGATCGAATTGAGCATGGGCATTGCCCTGCCATTCGGCAACCTGCGGAAGCATGATCTTTCGCAGAGGGTCTTGCAGGTCATCAGGTCGCACCAGGGACACATAATAGGGAGTCGAGCGCACTTGAAATTGGGACTCGATCTGATTGCGCTGAAGCGCCGCCCCTTCGGATCCACTCAGAGGTAATGCGGCAGCAAATTCAGCGGATTGACTCAATCCATGGCGCATCTGCCAGTGCCAGCTCTGCCAGTCCACCTCGGCAACATGGGAAGGTCTCAAGGCGGGATAAAAATGAAAACGCATGCGCGGGAACCTAATACAGGCGGTGCGAAGATTCCAGTGCTTTGACAGGAACCTGATGATCATCGATCGACAGACCGTCTAAACATTGGACACCCGAAATTGTCACCGTCTCAGGTTGAGACGGATCACCAGTTGCAACTGGCCGTATTTACTCAGGTATTTGACTCTGTTTTGGCACGTTCCGTGTACTACTGAGTTGTGAAACAAAAAATCGGGCGGGACGCCCGGGACAAAAATGGAGGATTTATGAATTCGTACAAGTGGACCCAAAAAGACATGTTACTCAAAAGTGGTTTGATCTTCGGCTTGGTTGGCGGTTTGGCCGCAAGCTTGAGCTTCAACCCAGCAAGCCAGCTTATTGCTCGCAATGATATGGACTCCAAAGAGTATCAGATGGGACTTGCGATTTCAGATCCTGCTCATCCTGAAGCCGACCCGGGTCTCGCCGTCAAAAAAGATGGCGCAACTCCAGGAACAGAAGATGCTGGCCACAAGCCAGACGCAATCAAAGACCTCACTTTCGATATGAAAATTGATGGCGGAACGGCTACGGTGTCAATCGATACCAAGGCCGGAACGGCGTTTTACACAGTCAAAACAACTTGTTCAGACTGTGATGCCGCAATGGGCGTCAACACCCTGCCAATCAATAATTTGGGCAATGTGGATTCACTGCGGATGGCAATTGCAGCCGATGCAAAACAGCACCAAAAATCAGCCGTCAAGCCCGTTGCTGCCGCATCTGGAAGACGTCACGATGACAAACCCAAGTATGTCGCTTCAGATGATCCAGACTGTGTTTTGCCCGAAGAAGACACGAAGCACGCAAACGAGTGGAAACATTATGTGACCTGCCAAGCCAACTATCTCAAGCAGTTGGTGAAGAGCTGTGAAAATCCAGAGGATTCGGCTGACGTTACTGATGCAGTTGCCAAAAAACGCAAAGACTCGAAAAAAGACCGCTGTTCGGATTTGGTGACGGCTTACTACGAAGGCGAATTGCAAGACATGATCAATGATGGTCTGAAGGCGAAGCCTGGCTCATTTGCTCACGCCGCTGCCGTCAACCTGATCGCGAAGTTGGTCGAAGGCAAGCCAGTCGACAAATACCTTTCAGCTGACATCACTGATGAGTTTGCCAACGGATTGCGAAAATCAGAGCTGAACGCAACACGCGAACAGTATACGAGCTTGATGACAGGACCTCGCCTGCAAAACAGCGCGTGTCTGATGCAAGCCGGTGGACAAGCGCAACAAGTCCAAATGTGCAACGACACTCTTCAATCCGCTGCTGATGCTGCCAAACAAGTCACGAATCAAATGTTGGCTGGCCTGGCGCAGGTCGAAGGAGCTCAAGTTCAAGGTGCCTTCAATGTCATGGGTGATGCTGCGGCCCTGACAGATTTCAATGCTCTGTACACGGTCCCTGTGGCACGTGCCGAGATGGTGTTGAACACTTCACGCTACCAAGGTGATGTGACTCAAACCTTGCAGACTTTGGCCAATGGAACAAATCTTCCTGGCACAATTGGAAATCCCGGTGTGGCTGGAGCGACAAACTTTACCGCAGCTCCACGCGCTCGAATCGTGCCTGGTGTTCCCTCGATCAACGGTTTGACTGGTGTTCCTGGATCACTCAATGGCATTCCCGGCGGTGGCCTGCCTGGATCGGCTTCAGCTTTGCCAGGTGCAAACCTTGGCGCATTGCCAGGAGCAACCGTGGGTGGACGAGTGAGCAGCACCGGAGTTGTCTTTCAATAAACAAATTTAAATTTTTGGTCCTCCAACAGATCCAGGGACTGGATCTGTTCCGTTTTCAAGGTGGGCCCTTTTTGTATTGATGATCTCGAGTTGACCCGCATTCACTTTCAAACTTGAAATCGAATAGACTGAGAATAGAACTTCTCGCCTTGATGCACTCACGCAGTTCCCAATTCAAAACACCACAATTTAAGGGAGCCACGCCAATCGATTGTAAGAATTTGATTCGACTCAGGATTCTACAGACCCATCAACAGACAAGGGACCCAGCTCACGACGGATCCGACGTCCACTCCCAGATCCCGGTCCCCAGATCCCGGTCCCCCGCTCCCGGATCCCGGTCCCCCGCTCCCGAATCCGAAAATCCACGGAAGGCAGTTCAAAAGGGTGCAGATGCGAGGCGCACATCGGCGCCACGACTGAGGCGTATGTCAATACGCCGCAGGGAGGGGCGTCGATGCGCAACGAAGCAGATGCGCCGTTTTAAAATGCCTTCTAGAAGGAGATGCCGAATTTGGACTGCCATCCCCACACAAAGATCGTGTCACGATTGGCGCTGCCCTCTTTCCAAACTGAACCCGGTGAAAACAGACCCGCCTGAGTCACCCACTGGAACCGCGATGTCGGCTTGTAAGTGACTCCGACATCGTACTCGACACCCAGATCCGAACCAACACCAGACTGAGAATAGGAGGGGTTGGTCTGCGTGATCGCATAAGCCAAGGTGTTGTTCCAAGTCCAACGATCACTGATTTGGTAATCAAATTTTGGCGACAAATAAATAGCATTGCTCAAATAGTCTTCGTCTGCCGTTTGATCGTTGCTGTAAACCGAGTAAGGATAGCTGGTGCCCGGCTGACGCTGACGCCCCAGATTTGTCCGCAAAGCATCGTAAGAACCCAAGGGCTGATTGAAAAGCAGCATTGCGATGTTGTAGTTGCGATTGAAGAAAAATCCCTCGAAATTCTGCGTTTGTGGATTGTCTCCGCTGGCAATTCCCGTGCGCCAGCTCCAGTTCCACTTGCTCTCGGGATTCAGGAAATCGGCTTCGACCGCAACTCCATAACCGCTCAATGAAATGGGGTTTGAGCCCACTTGCGCAGTTCCAGTCGAACTTCCACCGTTGTAGGAGGTGTATTGAATTCCTGTATTGCCAGACATGAAACCCGCTTCAACTCGCAGGCGGAATCGATCCCAGCCCTTGGCGTAATAGATGCTGGTCAGGGTGGTGCTCAGGGCGCCAATGACAGCAGATCCAGTTGTTTGGTTGGCTTCGTAGGGCGCAAAAAACCGACCCGCGTCGTTGGCGGCCTGACCTGCCGAGCGAATCTCGTGCATGATCGCAAAGGTCGCATCGACTTCAGGATTGGTGTAGTCCGCGTTCAAGATGATCTCGGTGCCCTGAGAACCCGCCGCAAAACCATATCCATTCGATACTCGGCCAATCATCGGCATGATGTACAGATTGCCCATGATGACTTTGTAAGCGACAAGATCATGATTTTCGACCCAGTGGTCAAACAGTCCGTTTCCCGCACTGTGGGTCATTCCCAAGCCAAACTGCAAGGGCACTCGACCCACCATGAGGCCGCCGTAGTCTTGGCTCCAGGTCATGTAAAGCTGATTGATCTCCAAATAATTGGCGGAAAGTTCGGATTGACCAATACTCCCACTTGGATAAGTTGCGGAATTCGCAGTCCCTGCACCGAAATCATTTCCCAAGGCTGAGCCTGGATAGCGTGAATTGGGAAAGACCTCAAAATTTGAAACGATGCTAATCGAATCCATTGGGATCACTTTGGCAGTCAAATTGAGATGATTGAGAAAATAATCTCGACGACCATAATCACCCGATGAGCCCGACATAAATGCCGAGTTCAAGGTGTTGTACTCAAAACGATAATTTCCGGACATATCGACAGAAATGGCTCCTGCCAAGGTTGGCAAAACAGTGGCGGCTATCGCACAAAGTGCCAATTGCAGTTTGAATGTCATTTTCGTGCCCGTGCCTTTTCAGCCGATTCAGCGACGATTCCAAGAACATCGCTTTCTCGTACGATTTTCACTTTTTGCCCCATCAGCTCAATTTCGTCGCCCGAGAAATCAGCCAAATAGACTTCGTCACCAACCTGAACATCCAAAGGACGAATCAGACCCTTTTTGCTGCGACGACCGCGACCGATGGCCAACACTGTCGCCTTCTGATGTCCAGGGATCGCAGCCGTATCAGGAATAAAAAGCAAACCCGAGCTTGTTTTACGGTCCTCGCCATCTGTTGACACGAACCGAACAACAAGGCGGTCATCCAGAGGCGAAATCATTCCGGCAAAATCAACCGTCGTTGCACCTTTGGCGGATTTCTTTGGTGATGCCACAGCCTTTGAAGCGGCCTTTGTCACCGCTTTTTGCGGCGCCAGGCGGGCCACCTTGGTTTTTGCTTTCGACGCGGCCTGGGCCTTGCCTGGCTTTGCTTTTTTGACCGACTTTGTTTTGCTTGTTGCTGTTTTTTTTGTCGCTGCTGTTTTCTTTGCAGTGACCTTCAACTTCGCTTTTGCTTTTTTTGCCTTAGCCATTGCCCCGCCTTTTGCGTTCCTCTTCATAGTACTTTTTGTACATCACGTCCCATTCGGGTGAGCCTTCAACAACCCCCCGTTTCAAACTCGTCACTTTCACTTTCGCAGCCGCATCGATTTCGTTGTCTTCTTTCACAAATTGGACAACAGCCTGCTTGGCCAGACGCAACGCTAAATCTTCATCTGAAAACTCGACTAAATCGTCATTCCAGACGGCGTTGGTCACGACATGAGCCCAGTGGGACTGGCGTTCTTCTGATAAAATCACAAGATCACCTTTTTTTCTTTGGCCAGTTTCTGTTTTAAAAGTGGATACATTTTGTGGCGTTGAAATTCACCTGGGTTTGAACGCTCCAGCTGTTCCAACATCTTGTGAACTTCTTTTTCCAGGTCGAGCTCTTTTTGATAATCGGCCGTCATCGCCCGAACCGCAGACTGCAAAACCTGATTTTCATCGGTTTTAAAAGTCACGACGTTGTGAGCTTTCCATTTGGCCACAATAAGTGCGGCAATATGTTGCAACTGCTGGGGCGATAGACGCATTGTTTTCTCCGCTTTGACACTCACGGCATACCAGCCTAAACTTAGAAAATCATGCAGTTTTTCAAACGCACCTGGATTCGCGCAACCGCCCTCGCAATTGCACTTTTGACGTTTGCCGTCATAATTGCTTTGAGCATTTGGACCTGGCAGTTGAACGGCCGAATTGAGGTTGGACTCAAAGAGAAAAAGTTTCTTCCACCAACACAGTATTTTTCTTCGCCTGAGTGGATTTTCGCAGGTCAAAAGTTGACGGCCGGCCAGCTCGCCAAAGAATTGCTGCATCGGCGATATCAAGAGCGAACCTGGAATGACAAACTGAGACCCGGTGAATTCGTGACCGGCACAAACGCAGAGTGCGCTCAGTCCCTGCCCACGCCATGGCCAGAGACCTCACAAACTTGCGTGCTCCTGAAGACACCCGCGACCCTTGACCCCGAAATCAAGGACTTTGATCTGCAGATGGTCACGTTCAATGCTGAGGGGTGGCCCGACCAGTTTTATCGCGGGAATCCTTTAATCTCCGCCGACGCCGTCGCTTTGGAACCAACTCTTGTGGCCCAGTACCTGGATAAAGAACCGATTCAACAAACCTACACGCCGCTGGGGGAAATGCCCGTGGCCTGCTTGAATGGTGTCCTCGCCATTGAGGATCCCAAATTTTTGGATCACTCAGGCGTGAGCTTGACTGCCATCGCCCGCGCGGCCTTTCGCAACCTGACAGGGAGCCGCTTTGCCCAAGGCGGCAGCACGATTACGCAACAAATGGTGAAAAACTATTTTTTGACGTCTGAACGGACGCTCAAGCGTAAAATCACCGAGTTTTTGATGTCCTTGCTTCTTGAGCTGCATGCCTCGAAGGACGAGATTTTTGAAACCTATTTGAATATCATTTATCTGGGACAAAGCGGTGTTTTTCAAATTCGGGGCTTTCCGGCGGCCAGTGAATATTATTTTCAGAAAAAAATTGCCGAACTGAACACGGGCGAGTGCGCGCTTCTGGCGGCGGTTCTGAACAGTCCCGGTCGCTACAATCCGTTCCGCAACCCTGAACCCGCCCGCAAACGTCGCGACCTGGTTTTGGACAAAATGGTAGAGCATCATCTGATCGGAGACCTGGAAAATCAAGAGGCCCGACGGCAGCCCATGCCCAGTCGTGCTGAATATGACGTCGCGGAAACGGCTCCGTATTACATTGATGCTGTTCGGCGCGAAATGGGCGAGCTTTCGCTTCCGATTGAAGGGCAAAAAATCTTTACAGGCCTGAGCCTGGTCTCCCAAAACGAAGCGCAACATGCCGTTCAGGAGCAGCTGTCGCATTTGGAAAAAGAAAATAAGAACATCATCAAAATTCATGCCACTGGAAAGACTCTGGAGGCTGTCCTTCTGAGTGCACAAAACAAAACTGGATTGATTCAGGCTCTGGTCGGCGGTCGCAACTTTCGGCTTTCGCAATTCAATCGCGCAGTCGATGGACACCGGCAAGTGGGTTCCATTATGAAACCCTTTGTTTATTTGGCAGCTCTTGAGAACTCGACATCTGCAAAACCCTATACGGCCATGACTCTCATCCCGGATCAAAAATTCACTTACAAATATGGGCGACAAAGCTGGTCACCCGAGAATTATGAAAAAGAGTTTATGGGCGATGTCCCCATGTACGTCGCACTCAAGAGCAGTTTGAATTCCGCGACAGCCGCCTTGGGCTTGAGTGTCGGTTTGGACAAAGTGATGTCGACAGCTCAAGCCGCTGGGGTCTCGAGCCGTTTGGAAGAACTCCCGTCGTTGACTTTGGGGGCTTTTGAACTTTATCCACGTGAGGTTTTGCAAAGTTACAACACCTTGGCGAATTTCGGAGAAAAGCGTCGGCTGCGGACTTTGCGAGCGGTTTTGAGCGAAACAGATCAGCTGGTCTACCGCTCAGAAGATGTGCGCGAACAGGCATTGGCACCTGGGCCGACAGCCGTGCTTGTGGGCATGATGAAGCAAACTCTTTTGTCAGGCACCGCGAGAGCTGCTGCAGCCTTGGGTTTTCAAGCGCCGGCCGCTGGCAAAACTGGCACGACCTCCGACACCAAAGACTCTTGGTTTGGGGGCTTCACACCGCAGGTGACGACTGTTGTTTGGGTGGGCTACGACGAAAACACTCCACATTATCTCACTGGGGCCGCCGGCGCGCTGCCGATTTGGGTGCATTTTATGCGTGACCAGCAAACACGCTACCAGCCACTGGATTTTGTCTGGCCTTCTGAGACTGTGCGCAAGACTGTGGACAATGTGGAATTGACCTATATCAGTGGAACTGAAAATTAGCCTCACTGCTCGGCAGTTCAGCCAACTCTTTGTTGCTCCTTCCTCGGTCTTCTTGCGGCGTGGCGATCCCACGCCTCAGTCGCCTCGATCGGTGCGCCTCGATTTGGCAGAACTGCCGAGCAGTGAGCTGGCAGTTTGTTTCCCCGGCGTTACAGATTGATTTCGAGGCCTTCGTGGGCAAAGTCCCACTTGAGCTCTGGCAAGGTCTGATGATTGGACTCTGCCTGTTGGCGACGCCACCGACAGTAGTCCTCTGTCTGCGCACGCAGCTCATGGATCCGCGCGGTGTCGGCACCGGGGTCATGATGAGCGAAAAGCAAATGTGGGATGTTCTCGCGCAAAGCAATGTCGACGCCAATTTGTGCAGCGCTGTGCCCCCAGTTGGCCTTTTCAACGAGCTCAGGCAAGGTGTACTGAGCATCAAAATAACACAAGTCGACGCCCTGATATAAATACACATCGGGCCCCATGGCTTCACGTGAGGTCCGAACTCCTTCGGTGTCCACGCAATGCGAGTAAACCTTGTTCCCCGATTTCACTTTGAATCCCCAACAGGGATCTGGATGATCGAGTTGGTAAGGAGTGATCGTCATGTCTTCGATTTGAATCGGCTGACGAGGCGCCAAATTGTAAAAGTGAATGTTGGCAGCCAGGGCCTCAAAAGCCACCGGAAAGTAGGGTCGCTTGAACAGGCCGCGAATCATGGACTCAAGCTCAGGCTGAACGGCATAAAAATTGATCCGATTGCCTTTGATAAAATTAGGCGTGAAAAACGGCAGACCAATCAGGTGGTCCCAATGAAAATGGGTCAAAAAAATATGCGAAGTGCTTTTGCCTTTGCCGGCGGAACCTTTCATCATCAATTCGCTCAGATTGCGAATCCCACTGCCGCCATCAATAATAATTTGCGCACCCTTCGCAGATTGCACTTCAACACATGTGGTCGCAGTTCCGTAGCCACCCAAAGAAGGAATGGTGTTCAAAGCCATGAACTCTTCGATTTGCGATGGCAGCGAGAATCCCGATTGGAAAAAACGGCGCAGCACATGTTGCACCTCAAGATAATTCCGATCAGGCGGAGGAGCCGCTGGCAGGGACCCGCGCACTCCCCAATATTTTACACGCAAAGCCATATCAAAAGGGTCCCTGATTTACCCAAACTTGGCAAAAGGGTTCGCATGAATTGCGCGAGTTCCTGCACTTAGGCCTCGTCGCCCTGGGCTCGTCAGGTCACCGAGTAGACTTGCAAAACAAAAGGCACGCTGGCCTGATGCTCCTCTTCGCTGACCAGCTTGAGGCCTGAACCCGTCAAATCTGGAAAGTGAGCGTCACCTTCGAAGTTCTTTCGAAAAACACTGAGATACAGCTTGTTCAGCAGCGGCAAGGACTGCGTGTAAATT
>Ga0075019_10001264_pt1 | contig 14385 bp, 13 predicted proteins | sample ColStrG_CSR_2013_FD_71473 | JGI IMG/M metagenome (GOLD analysis project Ga0075019, IMG submission 71473) | Freshwater sediment microbial communities in response to fracking from Pennsylvania, USA - Cold Stream Run_MetaG_CSR_2013 | ecosystem: Environmental > Aquatic > Freshwater > Creek >...
GCCCTGCCGGACATGCTGTCGGCTGGATGGGGCCGTATTGTCAACGTCGCCAGCACGGCGGGCCTGGTGGGATATGCCTATGTAGCGGCCTATTGCGCCGCAAAACATGCTGTGGTGGGACTGACGCGCGCCATGGCGCTTGAATTTGCGAAAAAAGGTATCACCGTGAACGCGGTCTGCCCGGGATACACCGAAACCGAAATCCTGCAAAAGAGCATCTCCCTTGTGATGGAGAAAACCGGCCGTACCCAAGAGCAGGCACGCACCGAGTTTGCCGCATCCAACCCCCAGGGGCGCATCGTCCAGCCACACGAAGTGGCCGATACGGTGCGCTGGTTGTGCGGGGATGCGGCGGCATCGGTTACCGGCCAGGCCATCGCCATTTGCGGTGGCGAGGTCATGCATTGAGCCCCACCGGAAAACAAGCACCATGAAAAAAGACACCAGCCTGGATGTGCTCAACGCCGCCGACGAATTGGGCTATGAGGCGCGCAGTGCCACCGGGGACCATGCCGCGCTCAAACTCTGGTTGCGCCTGCTGTCGTGCACCAACCAGATCGAGTCGGAAATTCGCCGGCGACTGCGGGTGCGGTTTGACACAAGCCTGCCACGCTTCGATTACCTCGCCCAGCTCTATCGCTCACCCGAAGGCCTGCGCATGAAGGATCTCTCCAGTCACCTGATGGTGACCGGGGCCAACGTGACCGGCGTGACCGACGAGCTGGAGCGGGATGGGCTGGTCGCGCGTTTGAGCAGCCCCAGCGACCGGCGCTCATGGATCGTGCAGCTGACGCCCAAGGGGCGCGAGCTGTTCGAGGTCATGGCCCGGGAACACGAGCAATGGATTCTGGAATTGTTTGCCTGCCTGAATGCGCCAGCGCTGGCACAGATGTACCAGCAGATGGGCACTTTGCGGGTGCATGTGCTGAACAAACAGGCTGCGCCCGTCTGAACCCAGAACGCCCGTACTTATCGTGAGAAACCCCTATGACGATCCACACTTCCGCTGCCATTGACCCCGCCTTGCTGGCTGGAAACCGCAAAGCCCTTGCGAACTATCCGGCGCAGAACTTCGCCTGGCAATGCGACGCAGGGGTGGCCACCATCACCCTCAACCGGCCCGAGCGCAAAAACCCGCTGACCTTTGCGTCGTATGCGGAACTGCGCGATTTGTTTGTGCAACTCAAGTACGCCAGCGATGTGCATGTGGTGGTTTTGCACGGCGCAGGTGACAACTTTTGTTCGGGCGGCGATGTCCATGAAATCATTGGCCCGCTGATGCAGCTGGCCATGCCGGAATTGCTGTTGTTTACCCGCATGACTGGCGATCTGGTCAAGGCCATGCGGGCCTGTCCGCAACCAATCATCGCAGCGGTGGACGGGATTTGTGCGGGAGCGGGAGCCATCATGGCGATGGCCTCTGACCTGCGCATGGGCACGCAGCGCAGCAAGACGGCCTTTTTGTTCAACCGCGTGGGCCTGGCGGGGTGCGACATGGGCGCTTGCGCCTTGCTGCCGCGCATCATCGGGCAGGGTCGGGCGAGCGATTGGCTGTTCAGCGGCCGTTCCATCGGCGGCGAAGAAGCCGAGCGCAGTGGCTTTTTCAATCGCCTTACGCAACCTGAAAAGCTACTTTCCGGGGCGCAGCAATGGGCAAGCGAGTTGGCCTGTGGTCCCACCTTTGCCAACGGCATGACCAAAACCATGTTGCACCAGGAGTGGAACATGTCCATCGACCAGGCCATCGAATCCGAGGCCCAGGCACAGGCGATTTGCATGATGACCGAAGATTTCAATCGCGCATACCAGGCGTTTGTGGCCAAGCAAAAGCCGGTGTTTCAAGGTCACTGAGGAGCGCCAAACAATGACTGAAACCTCACATCCGGTGCACCATCAGGACCATCTGCAGTGGCCTTTTTTTGAGCCGCAGCATATTGAACTCGCCAATACCCTGGACGCATGGGCCAGCCGCCAGTTAGCGCACCCGGCACAGTCCCCGGGAGACGGCAGCACCCGGTCGCATGCACATAACGTTGACGACGAATGCCGCGCGCTGGTGAAAGCGCTGGGGCGGGATGGCTGGCTCCAGCATGCGGTAGCGGGCAGGGCGTTCGGTGGTGCGTCGGATGCAATCGACACCCGCAGCATTTGCCTGATTCGCGAGACGCTGGCTCGGCACAACGGCTTGGCTGATTTTGCCTTTGCAATGCAGGGTCTGGGCTCTGGCGCCATCAGTCTGGCTGGATCCCAAGTGCAAAAAAATGCGTATCTCCCGCGCGTAGCTGCGGGAGAGGCAATCGCCGCCTTTGCGCTGAGTGAACCCGATGCAGGTTCTGACGTCGCGGCCATGCAATGCAGTGCCCGTGTCGAGGGCGATTACGCCATTTTGAACGGCAGCAAGACCTGGATTTCCAACGGCGGCATTGCGGATTTTTATGTCGTTTTTGCCCGCACCAATGAGGGTCCAGGTGCCCGAGGCATCAGCGCATTTATTGTCGATGCGACTGCGCCGGGTTTCAGTGTGTCGGATCGGATTCATGTCATTGCACCGCATCCCCTGGGCACGCTGCGCTTTGACAACTGCCGCATTGCATTGACCCAGCGCATTGGCGGAGCCGGCGAGGGATTCAAAATTGCGATGCGCACGCTCGATGTGTTTCGTACCTCGGTCGCCGCCGCCGCGCTGGGCTTTGCCCGATGTGCTTTGGAGCAGGCTATTTTGCGTGCCACTACACGCAAGATGTTCCAGCAAACTCTGGCCGATTTTCAATTGACGCAGGCCAAACTGGCCCAGATGGCCACCACCATCGACAGCGCGGCCCTGCTCACCTACCGCGCTGCCTGGCAACGCGACCAGGGCCGCAGCGTGACCAAAGCGGCTGCGATGGCCAAGCTGGCCAGCACCGAAGGCGCGCAGCAGGTGATCGACGCGGCGGTGCAGATTTGGGGTGGCATGGGCGTGGTCAGCGATGTGCCGGTCGAACGTCTTTACCGCGAGATTCGCGCCCTACGCATTTATGAAGGCGCCACCGAAGTCCAGCAACTGATCATCGCCCGCGAGCTGCTCAAAGAAGCCGGCCACGTGGCTATGAAATAGCGCCACCAGGAGATACACCATGCCAAGCGCACACCTCGATACCTTCGTCCGTGACAACCTGCCGGCACCCGAGCTGCAACCGACCTTTTTGTTCAATCTTCCCGATCTGCAGTTCCCCGAACAACTGAACTGCGCGGCTGCTTTGCTGGACCAGCAAATTGCACAGGGGCATGGCGCGCGCGCCTGTCTGCTTGGTCCGCACCAGCGCTGGACCTATTCTGATCTGTGGGAGCGCGCCAACCGCATTGCCAATGTGCTGGTCAATGAGATGGGGCTGGTACCCGGCAACCGCGTCTTGCTGCACGCACCCAATACGCCGATGATGGTGGCGTGCTGGTTTGGCATCGTGAAGGCGGGCGGCATTGCGGTGGCAACCATGCCGCTGCTGCGCGCCACTGAGCTCAAACCGATTCTGGAGATTGCCCAGATCAGCCACTCCCTGTGTGACGCCAGTGTGGCCGAAGCGCTGGATGCGGCCGCCCCGGCGGCACCTGCATTGCGGCAACGTCGCGTCTTCAACGGCAAGGGCGCGGATCCCGCCGATTTGGCAGGCCAAAGCCTAGAGGCCGGCATGCGGCGCCAGAGCGCCGAGTTCCGCAATGTGGGTACTGCGGCCGATGACGCCTGCCTGATTGGCTTCACCAGTGGCACCACCGGAGTGCCTAAAGCCACGATTCACTTTCACCGCGACGTCATGGCCGTGTGCGCCTGCTGGCCGCGCTCGGTGCTCAAGGCAACTGCCGACGATGTGTTCATCGGCAGCCCGCCATTGGCCTTCACCTTTGGACTGGGCGGTCTGGTGTTGTTTCCCATGGCGATTGGTGCATCCGCCGTGCTGCTCGAAAAGGCGGGACCCACGCTATTGGTCGAGGCGATTGGCCGCTACGGCGCTACCGTGCTATTTACTGCGCCCACGTCCTACCGCGCGATGGCCGCGCATGGCGCGGATTTGCGACGCACCGCCTTGCGCAAGTGCGTGTCCGCCGGAGAGGCGTTGCCGGCCGCCACCCGCGCACTGTGGCAGGAGGCGACGGGCATTGCGCTCATTGACGGCATCGGCGCGACCGAAATGCTGCACATCTTCATCTCGGCCGACGAACAGGACGCACGCCCCGGCGCCACGGGAAAGGTTGTTCCGGGTTATGAGGCCCGCATCGTGGATGACTTCGGCAATACGCTGGCGCCGGGCACCATCGGCAAACTGGCAGTGCGCGGACCCACCGGCTGCCGGTACCTCAATGACGCACGCCAAAGCAACTATGTCAAGGACGGCTGGAACCTCACGGGCGACGCCTATCTGATGGATGCGCAGGGCTATTTTTACTACCAGTCGCGCACCGATGACATGATTGTTTCTTCGGGCTACAACATCGCTTCACCCGAGGTTGAAGAGGCACTGATGCGGCACCCCGCGGTGGCCGAGTGTGCGGTCATCGGCATCGCTGACGTGGAACGGGGCCAAATCGTGAAGGCCTATGTGGTGCTGCGACCGGACGCCTTTGCCGGGGCGGAGACGGTCAAGGCCCTGCAGGACTTCGTCAAACAATCCATCGCCCCGTACAAATATCCCCGTGCTGTCGAGTTCGTGGAAACGCTGCCGCGCACCCAGACCGGCAAGTTGCAGCGCTTCAAACTTCGTCCGGACTTCAAAGAGGTTACCCCATGAACCAGGTCATTCAGCCGCCCCACTGGGCCCGCCCGCGTGGTTATTCGAACGGTGTAATGGCCCGCGGCCAGATGGTGTTTGTCGCCGGAATGATCGGCTGGGACGCACAGTGCGTATTCCACAGCGACGACATGGCCGACCAGGTGCGCCAGGCGCTCACCAACGTGGTGGAGGTGCTCAAAGAGGCTGGCGCCAAGCCGGAGCACATCACCCGGATGACCTGGTATGTGACTGACAAAAAGGAATACGTGGCTGCCTACCCCGAGATTGGCAAGGCGTTTCGCGAAATCATTGGCAGCTTCAATGCCGCCATGACGGCGGTGCAAGTGTCGGCGCTGGTGGAGGACCGCGCCAAGGTTGAAATTGAAGTAACCGCGGTTATTCCGGACTGACTTTGACGTTGTGGCGCTGGCTGATAGCCTGGTGTCCCACATTAACCGTAATCTGCAGCTCAGATTAGCCCATCGGTCAGGGGCTGGCGATCGTCTCTCGCATCAGAACCCAACCCGTCCAAGCGGCTCCAAAAGGGAAAACACCTAGCCGTTAGCCTGTCAAATGTCGTTGAAATGACAACTTGGCGTCAATGGAGGCCAAATAATCGCGTCCTAACAAAAGGGTGGGCGCGAGCAGCGCATCAGGCAGGCGACAACTCAATTCGACAGGATCAGGAAATGCACACGACTTTTCCGAAGCAATTGCTTCTGCACGCGGCACAGCGGCCAAGGGCCCCTGCCATGCGCGAAAAGGAATACGGCATCTGGCAGGCGTTGTGCTGGAGTGCGCTGGCTGCCATGGTCGAACAGTTGGCCGCGGGTTTGCACCAAAGCGGTTTGCAGCGGGAGGACCACATGGTGGTGCTGGGGGCCAACCGGCCACGCCTTTACGCCACGATGCTGGCAGTGCAGTCACTCGGGGCCATACCGATTCCCCTGTACCAGGACGCGGCGGGAGCGGAATGCGTATTCCCGATCAACAACGCCGACGTGCACTTTGCGTTTGCGGAAGACCAGGAGCAGGTCGACAAGTTGCTTGAGATCCGCGAACAGTGCCCGCACCTGGCGCACATTTTTTACGATGATCCGCGCGGCCTGCGCAACTACAACGCGCCGGGCCTGATGTCGATGGACGCCTTGCAGGCGGCGGGCAAAGCCTTTGCCGAAAAACACGCAGCCTTCTTCCAGAACCAGGTCGCCAGCACACAGCACACGGATGTGGCCGCGATGTTTTTTACCTCGGGCACCACGGGCAACCCCAAGGGCGTGGTGCATACCCACGACTCGCTGCTCAACCGCGCTCGCGCCGGCGCCGAGTTCGATGCGCTGACCGACCATGAAGAGGTGCTGGCCTACTTGCCGCCGGCCTGGATTGGTCAGAATATTTTTTCCTATGCGCAGTGGCTGGCGTGTGGCTATGTGGTGAATTGTCCCGAGTCGAGCGCTACCGTCACGATCGACCTGAAAGAAATCGGCCCCACCTACTACTTCGCGCCACCCCGCGTGTTTGAAGGCTTGCTCACCAGCGTGATGATCCGCATGGAGGACGCGGGCGCGCTCAAACGCAAGATGTTTCAAGGCTGCATGCGGGTGGCGCAAAAAGTCGGTCCGGCCTTGATGGACGGCAAGGCGGTGGGCCTGTGGGACCGGGTTTTGTACTGCCTGGGCGATGTGCTGGTTTATGGGCCGCTGCGCAACAACCTGGGCTTTAGCCGGGTGCGGGTGGCCTACACGGCTGGCGAGGCGATCGGACCGGATTTGTTCACCTTTTACCGGTCGATTGGCGTCAACCTCAAGCAGCTCTATGGCTCGACCGAAACGGCAGTGTTTGTCTGCCTGCAACCGGACCATGAGGCGCGCTCGGATACGGTGGGCGTGCCCTGTGCCGGCGTCGAGATCCAAGTGGCCGATAACGGGGAAATTCTGGTGCGTTCCCCGGGCTTGCTCAAGGAATACTACAAAAACCCGGTGGCAACTGCCGAAGTTCTGGGTGCTGATGGCTGGTACCACACCAGCGACGCGGGCTTCATCGACGCGCACGGCCATCTGAAAATCATTGACCGGGTCAAGGACGTGGGGCGCATTCAGGGTGGCACTTTTGATGGCGCCATGTTTGCGCCCAAATACGTGGAGAACAAGCTCAAGTTTTTCCAGCACATCAAGGAAGTTGTGGCTTATGGCGATGGCCGCGAAAAGGTCTGTGTGCTGATCAATATCGACTTTGACGCCGTGGGCAACTGGGCCGAACGGCGCAATATTTCGTACGCTGGCTACACCGATCTGGCGCAAAAGGCCGAGGTTTACCAGCTCATTAAAGAGTGCGTTGAAAAGGTCAACGCCGATCTGAGCCAGGACGCGTTGCTGGCCGGCAGTCAGGTCAGCCGCTTTTTGATCCTGCACAAAGAGCTCGATGCTGACGATGGAGAGTTGACCCGCACCAACAAGGTTCGCAGAGGCTTTATCGCTGACAAATACCAGGTGCTGGTCGATGCCTTGTACGAAGGCAATACATCGCAATTTATCGAGACCCTGGTGAAGTTTGAAGACGGCCGCACCGGCAGCGTAAGCGCCACGCTGCGAATCGACGATGCCAAGCTGTTTACCCCGGGCCAAAACGCTTTGAGGGAAGCCGCATGAGCCAGGCGAACACGCGTATCGGAGATGTCATCCTCGACGTGAAGAACATTACGTTGAAGTTCGGCGGCGTCAACGCGCTGACCGACATTTCCTTCAATGTCAGAGAGCACGAAATCCGCGCCATCATCGGACCCAACGGCGCTGGCAAAAGCTCCATGCTCAACTGCATTAACGGTGTTTATCGGCCGCAGATCGGCACCATCACGCTGCGGGGCCAGACCTTTAGCCATATGGATAGCCATCAGGTTGCGGTGATGGGCATTGGCCGCACGTTTCAGAACCTCGCGTTGTTCAAGGGCATGAGCGTGCTCGACAACATCATGTCCGGGCGCAACCTCAAGATCAAAAGCAATATCCTGATGCAGGCTTTGCGCCTGGGTCCTGCCGAGCGTGAGGAAATCAGGCACCGCGAGGCTGTCGAACGGATCATCGACTTCCTGGAAATTCAGGCCTACCGCAAGACGCCAGTCGGACAGTTGCCCTATGGTTTGCAAAAGCGCGTTGACCTGGGTCGCGCGCTGGCGATGGAGCCGCAAGTACTGCTGCTTGATGAGCCCATGGCGGGCATGAACGTTGAAGAAAAGCAGGACATGTGCCGTTTTGTGCTCGACGTGAACGACGAATTCGGAACCACCGTGGTGCTGATCGAACACGACATGGGCGTGGTGATGGACATCAGCGACCGGGTCGTGGTGCTGGATTACGGGAAAAAGATTGGCGACGGCACGCCCGATGAAGTCCGCAATAACCCCGACGTGATCAGCGCCTACCTTGGCACTTCACACTGAGAAAGACACCATGGGATTTTTTCTGGAAACACTGCTGGGCGGCCTGATGGCCGGCATGCTGTACTCGCTGGTCGCACTGGGCTTTGTGCTGATTTACAAGGCCTCGGGGGTCTTCAACTTTGCGCAGGGTGCGATGGTGCTGTTTGCCGCTTTGGCCATGGCACGGTTTGCCGAGTGGATACCCGCTGTTTTTGGAATCAGCAACCCGATTGCAGCCACGGTGCTGGCCTTTATCGGCGCGGGCCTAGTGATGTTTGCCGTAGCCTGGGTGGTTGAGCGTCTGGTGTTGCGCCACCTGGTGAACCAGGAGGGCACGACGCTCTTGATGGCGACTTTGGGCATTACCTATTTCCTCGAAGGGCTCGGGCAAAGCCTGTTTGGAAGCAGTATCTACAAGATCGACATCGGCATGCCCAAGGACCCAGTGATGATTCTGGAGAGCACTTTCGAGGGCGGCATTCTGATCAACAAGGAAGACCTCTATGCGGCCTTGATTGCCGCCGCCCTGGTGGCATTGCTGAGTGTGTTTTTTCAGAAAACGGCAACCGGTCGCGCCTTGCGCGCAGTGGCCGATGACCACCAGGCCGCCCAGAGCATCGGCATACCGCTGAACCGCATTTGGGTCATTGTGTGGTGCGTGGCCGGCGTGGTGGCCCTGGTCGCCGGAATGATCTGGGGCAGCAAGCTTGGCGTCCAGTTCTCGCTGACCACCGTGGCCTTGCGCGCGCTTCCAGTGGTGATTCTGGGAGGGCTGACCTCGGTGCCGGGCGCCATTGTGGGCGGGCTGATTATTGGAGTGGGTGAGAAGTTGTCCGAGGTATATCTGGGGCCGTTCGTGGGCGGCGGCATCGAGATCTGGTTTGCCTACGTTTTGGCATTGGGATTTTTGCTGTTTCGCCCCCAGGGTTTGTTTGGTGAAAAGATCATTGACCGGGTGTAACCCGGTCAATGATCTTTCGGCGAAGACTTACTTTGCGCAGCAAAGTTATGTCGTAGCCAAAAGAGTAGGAAATTTGCGCAGCAAAGTTATGTCGTAGCCAAAAGAGTAGGAAATTTGCGCAGCAAAGTTATGTCGTAGCCAAAAGATCAAGAAAGTAAGAGATGTTTTACAGAGAAAACGGACAGTTCAAAACCAGCTACGCAGCGGACCAGCAAATCCTGCCGATCGCGCAAGACCGCTGGGCCATGGCCCTGCTGCTGGTCGTCGGATTTGCCGTGGTGCCGGCATTGGCCAGCGATTACTTTTTTCGGGCGATCCTGATTCCGTTTCTGATCTTCTCGCTCGCTGCGGTTGGCGTGAATGTTCTGGTGGGCTACTGCGGCCAGATATCGCTGGGGTCGGGCGCCTTCATGGCGGTCGGTGCCTATGCGGCGTACAACTTTTTTGTGCGCATTGACGGTATGCCGCTGCTGCTGGCGCTGCTGCTCGGTGGCGTGTGCGCGATGCTGTTCGGCATGGTGTTCGGCTTGCCGAGTTTGCGGGTCAAGGGCTTGTATCTGGCCGTTGCAACGCTGGCCGCGCAGTTCTTTGCAGACTGGATGTTTCTGCGTATCCAGTGGTTCACCAATTACTCGTCCAGCGGCTCGGTGTCAGTTTCCAACTTGCAAATCCTCGGCTTGCCGCTGGAGAGCCCGGTGGCCAAATATTTCTTTTGCCTGTCGATCCTGGCGGTCATCGCCTTGCTGGCCAAGAATCTGGTGCGCGGCGCGGTCGGGCGCGAGTGGATGGCCATTCGCGACATGGACGTGGCTGCCGCCGTCATTGGCATTCGCCCGATGTTTGCCAAGCTCAGCGCGTTTGCAGTGAGCTCATTCATCGTCGGCGTTGCGGGTGGATTGTGGGCCTTTATTTATCTGGGCGCGTGGGAGCCGGCTGCGTTCTCGGTGGATCAGTCGTTCAAGCTGCTGTTCATGGTGATCATTGGGGGCATGGGCTCCATCATGGGCAGTTTTTTCGGCGCTGCGTTCATCGTGGTGCTGCCGATTGCGCTCAACCAGTTCGTGCGGACATTGTCCGAAATGACCGGCATAGAGATCTCGACGGCGGTGGCTTCGCATGGCGAACTGATGGTGTTTGGAAGCCTGATCGTCTGGTTTTTGATCGTCGAGCCCCATGGCCTTGCCAAGCTCTGGTCGGTGGCCAAGCAGAAGTTGCGTCTGTGGCCATTTCCGCATTAATGTTGGTTGTCGTGTTCCCGGTGCTTTTTACTCATACATGAAGGAGAGACAAATGAAGCTTCGTATCTTTGCCCAAGCCTGCGCGATTGCGCTTTCTCTGGCCTCCCTGGCCGCTGCGCCTTCGGCTTTTGCGCAAGCCAAAGAGCAGTTCTTCCCGCTGCTGTCGTACCGCACCGGGCCTTATGCGCCCAACGGCGTGCCATGGGCCGACGGCAAGCAGGACTACCTGAAGATGATCAACGCCCGGGATGGCGGCATTAACGGCGTCAAGCTGACTTATGAAGAATGCGAAACCGGCTACGCCACCGACCGCGGTGTGGAGTGCTACGAACGCCTCAAAAGCCGCCCGGGCGTTGCCCTGTTTGACCCGCAAGCCACCGGTATTACGTTTGCACTGACCGAAAAAGTAGTCAACGACAAAATTCCGCTCGTCACATTGGGCTACGGCTTGTCGGTGGCCCAGGACGGGCTGGCCTTCAAATGGAACTTCCCCCTGATGGGCAGCTACTGGACGGGCGCCGATATCCTGATTCAGCACCTGGGCAAAAAAGAGGGTGGGCTTGACAAGCTCAAGGGTAAAAAAATCACGCTGGTGTACCACGATAGCCCGTTTGGCAAAGAACCGATTGCCCTGTTGCAGGAGCGCTCCCGCCAACTCGGGTTTGAGCTGCAGCTGATACCCGTGACGGCGCCTGGCGTGGAGCAAAAGGCAGCCTGGTTGCAAGTGCGCCAAAGCCGTCCGGATTATGTTTTGCTGTGGGGCTGGGGCATCATGAATTCAACCGCATTGAAAGAGGCCCAGGCTACCGGTTATCCGCGCGACAAGATGTTTGGCGTCTGGTGGGCAGGGGCCGAGCCCGATGTGAAAGACGTCGGTGAAGGAGCCAAGGGTTACAGCGCGCTGGCGTTAAACACTTCGGGTACGAGCCCCAAGGTGATTCAGGACATCCTGAAATATGTGCATGACAAAGGGCAGGGCACCGGACCCAGAGACGAAGTTGGCTCGGTGCTGTACACCCGCGGGGTCATCATTCAAATGCTCGGGGTTGAAGCGGTGCGCCGGGCGCAGGAGCGCTTTGGCAAAGGCAAAGTGATGACTGGCGAGCAGGTGCGCTGGGGCCTGGAAAACCTGTCGCTGGACCAGAAAAAGCTCGATGCGCTGGGGTTGTCCGGCGTGATGCGTCCGATCAGCACCAGCTGCACCGACCACATGGGCTCGACCTGGGCGAGGGTCCATACCTGGGACGGCAGCAAATGGAATTTCTCGTCTGACTGGTACCAGTCAGACGATCAGATCATCAAGCCTTTGGTGAAGGCCGGTGCCGAAAAATACCTGGGTGACAAGAAGATGACACGCCGCAGTCCTGACGATTGCCAATCCTGAAACGGTGGAGGTTTTGCCATGCGTGAATCCCCCGATATTGTGCTCAATGTGAATGGCATCGAGGTCATTTACAACCATGTCATTCTGGTGCTCAAGGGCGTGTCGCTGCGGGTGCCCGAGGGCGGCATCGTGGCGATTCTCGGGGGCAATGGCGCGGGCAAAACCACCACCCTGAGGGCGATTTCCAATCTGCTGGCGGGCGAACGTGGTTCCGTCACCAAGGGCTCGATCGAGTTGCGCGGCGAGCGCATCGAGAACCGCTCGCCGGCCGAACTGGTGCGTCGTGGCGTGGTGCAGGTGATGGAGGGGCGCCATTGTTTTGCCCACCTTACGATTGAAGAAAACCTGCTGACTGGTGCTTACACGCGATCGAGCAAAGCGGAAGTGGCGGCGAATTTGGAGAAGGTTTACAACTACTTTCCGCGTCTCAAAACCCGCCGATCCAGCCAGGCTGCCTACACCTCGGGCGGTGAGCAGCAGATGTGTGCGATCGGGCGTGCGCTGATGGCCAGCCCCAGCATGGTGCTGCTTGACGAACCGTCGATGGGGCTGGCGCCGCAAATCGTCGAAGAGGTGTTTGAGATCGTCAAAGACCTCAATGGCAAAGAGCAGGTCACGTTCCTGCTCGCGGAGCAAAACACCAATATGGCCCTGAAATATGCCGACTACGGCTACATCATGGAGTCCGGCCGCGTGGTGATGGATGGCGCTGCCGCTGACCTGCGTGGCAACGAGGACGTCAAGGAGTTCTACCTCGGCATGGGTGGCGGTGAACGCAAGAGTTTCAAGGATGTCAAAAGCTACAAGCGCCGCAAGCGCTGGCTGGCATAGCAGGTAAAAAACGAGGTATCGGAGACCCCATGCAACAGTCCCTTTATGACGCACTGGAGAGTCGTGCCGCAGCGCAGCGCGAAGCCGCGCAAATGGCTGCCTTGCCAGCCCAGATTGCACACGCAAAAGCATCGGCGCCCGCTTACGCGGCGCTCCTGAAGGCGGTAAATCCGGCGCACATCACCAGCCGCGCGGCACTGGCGCAGTTGCCAGTGGTGCGCAAGTCCGAGTTGCAGGAGTTGCAGCAGTCGGCGCGCGCGGCTGACTCGGGCGGCGTTGCAGGTACAGACGCATTTGGCGGCTTCAGTACCATCGGATTTGGTGCGGCCATGCCGCGGGTGTTTGCCAGCCCGGGCCCGATTTACGAGCCCGAGGGCCGCGCCAAAGACTACTGGCGGATGGCGCGTGCGATGTATGCGGCAGGATTTCGGCCTGGCGAGCTGATTCACAACTGCTTTAGCTACCACTGTGTACCGGCCGGCGCGATGATGGAGAGCGGTGCCCATGCTCTGGGCTGCAGCGTTTTTCCGGGCGGCACCGGCCAGACCGAGCAGCAGGTGCAGGCAATGCGCGATTTGCGTCCGGCGGGTTATATCGGGACGCCGAGTTTTTTAAAAATCATCGTGGAAAAAGCCGATGAGATGGGCGTATTGCTGCCCGGTGTGGGCAAGGCATTATTGGGGGGTGAAGCGTTCCCGCCCTCGTTGCGCGACTGGTTTCAGGTTCGTGGCATCGACGCTTATCAATGCTATGCCACGGCCGATTTGGGATTGATTGCGTATGAGACGCAGGTCCGCGAGGGCTTGGTGATCGACGAGGGTGTTATCGTGGAAATCGTACGCGCGGGCACCAGCGATCCGGTCGCGCCTGGTGAGGTCGGTGAAGTGGTGGTGACCAGCCTGAACCCGGATTACCCGCTGATCCGTTTTGGCACCGGCGACTTGTCAGCGGTTTTGCCAGGTCCCTGCCCGAGTGGCCGCACCAATATGCGAATCAAGGGCTGGCTGGGGCGGGCTGACCAGACCACCAAGGTGCGCGGCATGTTCGTGCATCCCAAGCAGGTGGACGCCATCGTCAAGCGCTTCCCGGAGGTGGCCCGGGCACGTCTGGTGGTGAGCGGTGAAATGGCCAACGACCAGATGACCTTGCAGGTTGAATCTGCGACCGCCAGTCTGGACAACGACGACCTGTTGCTGCGAATCGGTGATGCCATTCGCGACGTTACCAAGCTGCGTGCAACGGTCAAAATTTTGCAGCCCGGCAGCCTGCCCAACGATGGAAAAGTGATTGAGGACGCGCGGACTTATCAGTAACTGCGTCCTAAACGCCCCAGACAATGTCCTTGTCCGAGCGATGGCAGCGCTTTAGCATCTCGATAAAGGGAAGGGCACGCTGCTTGAGGGAGATGCCTTCAAATTTCGGTACGGCTTCGCCCTTTGCCTTGGCCTGTGCAATTGCCTCTGAACGGGCATTTTCCTCGGCCACAATGGCTGCTTGCAGCGCGGCAATGGCCCGTGGCATGTCTTCGGGCAACACAATGCCTTTGGCCAGTGAGGCGTCGTCAGTTTTGCCGATGATGTTCAGAATCTGACGCCCATTGGGCTCGAGCATGATGAGGTCGCCGGTGGCGCGTGATTTGAATTTGTACATGTTGGACGGGCAAGGAGCGGGTTGATGGCGGAGTTGCACATTTTGCGGGAACACACACTCGGACTGGCCGGGGCTAGGAAAATTGCCTTTGCATGGGCCGAACAGGCCGAAGCGGAATTCGGCATGGCGTGCACTTACGAGGAAGGCCGCAGCAGCGATAC
>Ga0075019_10001265_pt1 | contig 14382 bp, 11 predicted proteins | sample ColStrG_CSR_2013_FD_71473 | JGI IMG/M metagenome (GOLD analysis project Ga0075019, IMG submission 71473) | Freshwater sediment microbial communities in response to fracking from Pennsylvania, USA - Cold Stream Run_MetaG_CSR_2013 | ecosystem: Environmental > Aquatic > Freshwater > Creek >...
GCCAGCGTGGTCGCACAGACTGGCGACACGGTAACGGCGGAAATCGGCATGGCGTTTGCAGGCCTGCACCACCAGTTCACTACCTGCAATACGCTCACGGATGGACAGATGGTGCGCATGCAACTCGTCAAGGGACCGTTCTCCCATCTACAGGGCGAATGGACTTTTCTGCCGGTTGCCGACGACCGTTCCGGCGCTTGCCGCGTGTCGCTGACTTTGCATTACGGTTTTTCCAACGCGGCGCTCAGCGCTTTGGTGGGGCCGGTATTCGACCGCATTGCCAACAGCCTGGTGGACGCGTTTGTGCTGCGCGCGCAGCAGGTGTACGGTGACTGAGGCGCGCATTCGGGTCAGCGTTGTGCTGGCGCTGGCACCGCGCCAGGTCGTGGAGTGCGCTTTGCTGCTGCCGCCCGGCGCGACGGTGGCCTACGCCTTGCGTAGCAGCGGCGTGCTGGAACGCGTGGATTCCCAGGAGCTGGACCGCCTACAGCCAGGCATTTGGGGCAAAAGAGTGGAACTGGCGCACGCGTTGCAGGACGGCGACCGGCTGGAGTTGTGGCGGCCGCTGAAAGTGGATCCAAAAACCGCCCGACGCGAACGCTTCGCGCGCCAGGGCGCCAAGACAGCGGGGCTGTTTCAGCAACGGCGCAAGGGCGCCAAAGCCGGGTACTAGAACGTGTTCATTCGGCGCACGAAAGCTCAGGAGCAGTCGCTGCTGATGATGCCTTGCAGACGCTGGGCCTCGGCCTGGCGTGCCGCATCGTCCAGGATTTCGGGCTGGCCCGCGGCGTTGATGTGCGAAATGCGTTGACCTGAATCCAGCGCCATTTTGTTCTGGCGCGCGCGCGCGCAGTTGTCGGCCTTGGCGGCGACCAGGCGGGCTTCATCGGCTTTTTTCTTGGCGTCCAGCGCGTCCTGCTGCGCCTTTTTGCGCGCCTCCAGGTCCTTGTCTACGCTGGACGGCTTGGGCGCACTGGCAACCGGCAGCGGCGCGGATGCGGCCCCTGCCGGGACGCTGGCGGCGTCCGGGTCGGCCAGCACCACGCCGCGAACCGCCTGGGGTGGGCGCTTGACAATGCGCTGGTCCGTGATTTCAGGCGGTGGCGCGCGGTCGCTGTAGACCTTGCGACCGTCCTTGTCCAGCCAAACCCATTGTGCAAAGGCGCTTGCGCCCGCGCAAAACAGCAGCACGAGCGAAACACAGCGGACCAGAACGCTTATTTTCATGGCGCAAGTGTAGCTTCCCCGCGCGGACTGTTCCAGCACTCGCACGGGTACAATTTCGCCTTTTGGAGCTTTGACATGCGCCTCCTCGGCAAAGCGCTAACCTTCGACGACGTGTTGCTGGTTCCGGCGTTCTCCCAGGTCCTGCCCAAGGACACCTCTCTAGCCACCCGTTTTTCGCGCAACATCGCGCTCAACCTGCCCCTGGTGTCGGCGGCCATGGACACGGTCACCGAAGCGCGCCTGGCCATTGCCATAGCGCAAGAGGGCGGCATGGGCATAGTGCACAAGAATCTGAGTGCAGCGGATCAGGCCGCGCAAGTCGCCAAGGTCAAGCGCTATGAATCCGGCCTGCTGCGCGACCCCGTAGTCATCACGCCCGAGACCACGGTGCGCCAGGTGATTGCGCTGTCGGAACAACTCGGCGTATCGGGTTTCCCGGTGTGCGACGCAGGCAAGGTGGTCGGCATCGTCACCGGCCGCGATCTGCGTTTTGAGACGCGTTACGACCAGCCGGTACGCGAAATCATGACCCCGCGTGAACGCCTGGTTACCGTGCCCGACGGAACCACGCCGCAGGACGCCAAGGCCTTGCTCAACAAATACAAGCTGGAGCGGCTGCTGGTAGTGAACGACGCGTTTGAGCTCAAGGGCCTGATCACCGTCAAGGACATTACCAAACAGTTGAACTTTCCCAACGCTGCCCGCGACGCAACGGGCCGTTTGCGCGTGGGTGCAGCCGTCGGCGTGGGGCAGGGGACCGAGGAGCGCGTCGAGGCGCTGGTGCGCGCCGGCGTAGACGCCATTGTGGTTGACACGGCGCATGGCCACAGCCAGGGCGTGCTGGACCGCGTGCGCTGGGTCAAAAACAACTATCCCGGCGTCGATGTGATCGGTGGCAATATTGCGACGGGCGCTGCGGCGCTCGCGCTGGTGCAGGCCGGGGCGGACGGCGTCAAGGTCGGCATCGGCCCGGGCTCGATTTGCACCACACGCATCGTCGCGGGTGTGGGCGTGCCACAAATCACCGCCATCGACAACGTGGCCACGGCGCTGCGTGGCACCGGCGTGCCCCTGATCGCCGATGGGGGCATTCGCTACAGTGGTGATATTGCCAAAGCAATCGCTGCCGGCGCGGGTAGCGTGATGATGGGCGGCATGTTTGCCGGCACCGAAGAAGCGCCCGGCGAAGTGATTTTGTACCAGGGACGCAGCTACAAAAGTTACCGCGGCATGGGCAGCATAGGCGCCATGCAGCAGGGCAGCGCGGACCGCTATTTCCAGGAGACCAACAGCGGCAACCCGAACGCCGACAAGCTGGTGCCTGAGGGAATCGAAGGCCGCGTACCCTACAAGGGCTCCATGGTGTCCATCGTTTTCCAGATGGCCGGTGGCGTGCGCGCCAGCATGGGGTACTGCGGCTGCGCGACGATAGAGGCCATGCAAAACGAGGCGGCGTTCGTAGAGATTACGACGGCTGGCATTCGGGAAAGCCACGTGCACGACGTGCAAATCACCAAGGAAGCACCCAATTACCGTGCCGAGTGACGCAGCCCCCATGCACCAGAAAATACTCATCCTGGACTTCGGTTCACAAGTCACGCAACTGATCGCGCGCCGCATTCGCGAAGCCAATGTGTTTTGCGAAGTCCACCCCTGCGACGTCTCCGACGCCTGGCTGCAGTCCTACTGCGCCGACGGCAGCGTGCGCGGCATTATTCTTTCGGGCAGCCATGCCAGCGTGTACGAAGACAGTACCGACAAAGCGCCGGACGCGGTGTTCACGCTGGGCGTTCCCGTTCTCGGAATTTGCTACGGCATGCAAACCATGGCGCACCAGCTGGGCGGGACCGTACAAAGCGGGCAGACGCGTGAATTCGGCCACGCCGAGGTCCGTGCCCATGGTCACACGCGGCTGCTGGAAGGCATAGAGGACTACAGGACGGAGCAGGGCCACGGCATCTTGCAGGTGTGGATGAGCCACGGCGACAAGGTCAGCGCGCTCCCTCCGGGCTTTGTCCGCATGGCCAGCACCGAAACCTGTCCAATCGCCGGCATGGCAGACGAGGCACGGCGTTTTTATGCCGTGCAGTTCCACCCGGAAGTGACGCACACGCGCCAGGGCACTGCGCTGTTGCGGCGCTTTGTGCTCGATATCTGCGCTGCGCGTGCCGACTGGATCATGGGGGATTACATCAGCGAAGCCGTCGCCAAGATCCGCGCCCAGGTCGGCTCGGAAGAAGTCATTCTCGGCCTGTCGGGCGGGGTCGACTCGTCGGTGGCTGCCGCGCTGATTCACCGGGCCATTGGCGCCCAGCTCACCTGTGTGTTTGTGGACCACGGCTTGCTGCGCCAGGACGAAGGCGACCTGGTGATGGAGATGTTTGCCGGGCGGCTGGACGCCAAGGTGGTGCGTGTGGACGCCGAGGCGCAGTTCCTGAGCGCGCTCGCGGGTGTCGACGAGCCCGAGGCCAAGCGCAAAATCATAGGGCGCGAATTCGTCACCGTGTTCAAGGCCGAAGCCGCCAAACTGCAAGGCGACGCTTCACGCCATGTTGCCTGGCTGGCGCAAGGGACCATTTACCCCGACGTGATCGAATCTGGCGCTGGGAAAAGCAAGAAGGCCGTAACCATCAAAAGCCACCACAACGTCGGTGGACTGCCAGAGCAACTGGGACTCAAACTGCTGGAACCCTTGCGCGACCTGTTCAAAGACGAAGTGCGTGAACTCGGCGTGGCCCTGGGCCTGCCGCACGACATGGTGTACCGCCATCCGTTCCCCGGTCCGGGTCTTGGTGTGCGCATCCTGGGCGAAGTGCGCAAGGAATACGCCGACTTGTTGCGCCGCGCCGACGCCATCTTCATTGAAGAATTGCGCAACACGGTGGACGGCAGCACGGGCAAGACGTGGTATGCGCTCACCAGCCAGGCCTTTGCCGTGTTTCTGCCCGTCAAGAGCGTGGGCGTGATGGGCGACGGCCGCACCTACGACTACGTCGTCGCCCTGCGCGCCGTGCAAACCAGCGACTTCATGACCGCCGACTGGGCCGAATTGCCGTACGCGCTCCTGAAAAAAGTGTCCAGCCGGATCATCAACGAAGTGCGCGGCATCAACCGGGTTACGTACGACGTCAGCAGCAAGCCTCCGGCGACGATTGAGTGGGAATGATGTAGGCTGGGCGTGCGCAGCCCATTGAGGTTCACCATACCCCTGGCGCGCCTTCCATACGAACCGCCAGCCCCAATGACTGAACCGTCGTCCCGCTTGTCCCATCCCGGATACCGGGCAGACATCGACGGCTTGCGTGCGCTGGCCGTTTTGGCCGTTGTCACATTTCACGCATTCCCCAGCTGGCTGGCTGGCGGCTTTATCGGCGTGGATATCTTCTTTGTGATATCCGGCTATCTTATTTCTACGATTATTTATGAAAATCTGGAGCGTGGCACCTTCAGTTTTCTGGAGTTTTATGCGCGACGCATCCGGCGAATTTTTCCGGCCTTGATCGTGGTTCTGCTTGCCTGCTTTGCCTACGGTTGGCTGGAATTGCTGGCAAACGAGTTCAAGCTGTTGGGGAAACACATCGCCGGCGGCGCGGCGTTTGTCTCCAACTGGGTGCTGTTGCGAGAGGCGGATTATTTTGACGTGTCTACCGATACCAAGCCGCTCCTGCATCTCTGGAGTCTGGGTATCGAGGAACAGTTTTATATTGTGTGGCCGCTGTTGCTATGGTGTGCCTTCAAGCAGCGCATCAATCTCCTGGCTGTCGGTTTGTTTGTCACTGCAATTTCCTATTTTTTGAACGTTACACAGGTCAATACAAGCATTACTGCTGACTTTTATACGCCGCAAACACGGGTATGGGAGTTGATGTTTGGCAGCATGCTCGCCTGGTTGGCAATTCATCAGCCCAATTTCTCAACAGCCGGTCTGACACGGGTCAATCGATTTCTGGCGATTTTGGTGTTCCGGGATGAGCGCACGGCCGATGGCAAAAAGCTGGCGAGCGCGCTGTCCTTGTTGGCAATGCTGCTATTGGCCTTTGGGTTCTGGCTGATTGACAAGGATGTAGGCTATCCAGGCAACTGGGCGCTCATCCCTGTTCTGGGCGCGGTGCTGCTTATTTTTGCGGGACCTGGGGCCTGGGTAAATCGCATCGTCTTGTCCAACCGGCTTGCCGTATGGTTCGGGTTGATCAGCTTTCCTCTGTACTTGTGGCACTGGCCGCTGCTGTCGTTTGCACGAATACTCGCGGGTGCGGTCCCTGGCGCCGGGATACGCGGCATGGCGATAGCGGCGTCCATTGTGCTGGCCTGGCTTACCTACCGGTTCGTCGAGCGCCCTTTGCGTGGCGGCGAATGGGGGCAACGCAAGGCGGTGTTGCTGGCTTTGCTGATGGCACTGATTGCCTGCGCAGGCTACTTCACCTATGGCAGCAACGGGTTTCCCTTTCGGAACAAGAAAATGGAGCAATATTTTCTTGACCTGGAATACGAAAAATCCTTTCACAGCAATCAGCTGGGCAAAAATTCATATGCTGATTTCCAGGGTTACTACGCTTTTAAATCCAGGGACGCGGCGCCTACTGTGCTGCTTTTAGGTGACTCCTTCGCGAACCGCATGATCATGGGCTTGTCCACCCTGGATAACTCGAACGTATTTTTGCACCTCAGCAACCATGCTTGCCCCGAATTTCTTGATCTGGCCACTCCCGACGTGCGCGGCAGTCCTCTGGCGGACAAGTGCGTTGAATATACGGATTACGCCATGCACGTCGCTGAAACGTCGGCGAGCATTCATACGGTAATTTTTTACGCCCGCGGTCCTTTATATGTTTCGCCGATCGCCGACCGCCGACTTTCATTAAAAAACTATTCGGGCAGCGGCGACGCCTCGACGCTGATGGAAATTGCCATCCGACGCACCTTCGACAAGCTCATGAAGCTGGGGAAGAAAATCATTTTTGTCTATTCCAACCCAGAAATACCGTTTGACCCGGCATCGTGCCTGGATTCCAGAGCCTTGCGCGCGAGCAGCATTGCTCCTGCGGATTGCCATGTAAAGCGGGAATTATTCGAACGCTACGAATCTGCTTACCGCAGCCTGATGGCGAAGGTACTGAAAGACTATCCAAAAATCAAGGTACTGGATGCAGCCGACATTTTTTGTGATCAGGCGAAGTGTTTGGCGATGAAAGACAACACGATGTTGTATTCCGACAGAAATCACCTGTCACTAGCAGGCAGCGTGTTGCTGGCGAACGCCGTGTTGCCCTTGTTGCAAGGCAGGTCGGCAACGCCGGGGCCATGATGGGCGCACGAGGTGCGCGCAGCGTGATTCGTTGATAATGGAACGCCTTTGCCCAATCTCCGGCCCAGCCTCATGAACAAGACACTCACCGCCGAAGCTGGTTTTCCCGCAGGGCCCGCAGCCAACGCGTCGGTTCCCACGGTATTTCCGGTCATTGCGGCGATCAGCTTCTCGCACATGCTCAACGACATGATGCAGTCGGTGTTGCTGGCTATATACCCGCTGCTCAAGCTTGGGCTGCACCTGAGCTTTGGGCAGATCGGCCTGATTACCCTGTCGTACCAGCTGGTTGCCTCCTTGCTGCAACCCTTGATCGGCCTGTATACCGACCATCGCCCCAAACCGTACTCCTTGCCGGTCGCCATGGGCTTCACACTCATAGGCTTGTTGCTGCTGTCGCAGGCCAGCAGCTTTGGCGCCGTGCTGTTTTCTGCCGTAACCATAGGCATAGGGTCGTCGATTTTTCACCCGGAGTCGTCGCGCGTCGCGCGCATGGCAGCTGGCAATCAGCCGGGGCTCTCGCAGTCGGTGTTCCAGATTGGCGGCAATCTGGGGTCGGCTATGGGGCCCTTGCTGGCGGCGCTGATCATCGTGCCACAGGGGCAGGGCAGCGCCGCCTGGTTTTCGCTGTTCGCCCTGCTCGGTATGGTTGTTCTCAGCTGGGTGGGGCATTGGGCCAAGCAGCACGTCGCCAATTTTCGCAAGCGCATGCGCGCGCATGCCGACAATGGCCTGACGCGCAGGCAGGTTGGCGTGTCTTTGGCCATTCTGGGCATGCTGGTGTTCTCCAAGTACTTTTACCTCACGAGCCTGAGCAGCTACTACACCTTCTACCTGATGGACAAGTTTGGCTTGCCGCTGGTCAGTGCGCAGATTTATTTGTTTGCTTTTCTGTTTGCCGTCGCAGCAGGGACGGTTCTGGGCGGCCCCATAGGCGACCGCATTGGCCGCAAGCAGGTCATATGGATTTCCATCCTGGGTGTTGCGCCATTTACCTTGTTGCTACCCCACGTGGACTTGTTCTGGACCGCGACGCTTTCGGTCCTCATCGGTCTGATCCTGGCGTCTGCTTTTTCGGCCATTCTGGTGTATGCGCAAGAACTGGTCCCCGGCAAGGTCGGCGCCATCTCCGGACTGTTTTTTGGCTTTGCCTTTGGCATGGGCGGAATTGGCGCGGCACTCATGGGCAGACTGGCCGACGCGACCAGCATTGAAACGGTCTACCAGGCCTGCGCCTACCTGCCCCTGATCGGCTTGCTCACGGCCTTTTTGCCTTCGCTCAAGCAGACGTCGTCCGCGCGTTGACCAGAGCCTTCGGACCGCCGCTAGCCATCTTGGGAGCGCGCGGGTATCCAGCACACGGAGTTCTTTGCCATGGTGCACAATCAACGACAATGATTCAGGTCACTGACTAGCATGCAGCCGGACGACGACGCTCTTGAATTTCTGGAGGATGACGCGCATCCCATTGTTGTTGCAGAGTCTGTATGGCGCATTCTGGTAATCGATGACGAGCCAGACGTGCACCGCGCCACGACCTTTGCCTTGTCGGGCGAGCGCATACTGGGTCGGGCGCTGGAATTTATTCATGCCTACTCGGCCGCAGAAGCGGTGCGCGTCATGCGGCAGGAGCTCGACATTGCCATTGTGCTGCTCGACGTGGTCATGGAAGAAGGCAACTCCGGACTGGAGCTGGTCAAAACCATTCGCCAGGAACTGAAGCAGCTGGACACGCGCATTATTTTGCGCACCGGCCAGCCGGGCTATGCGCCCGAGATCGACACCATTCACGAACTCGACATCAACGATTACCGAACCAAGTCAGAGCTTACGCGCAACAAGCTGTACGCCTCGGTCACGACGGCGCTGCGGGCTTACGACCAGATCCGCAAGCTCGAGGTACTGGCCTTTTACGACGGCCTGACGCAGCTACCCAACCGCAACAAGTTTCTGGACCTGAGCAATGAACGGTTGGAAAGCGGGCAAGCACGCGATGACGTGCTGGCGATTCTTGACGTAGACGATTTTTCGGAAATCAACGACGCTCTGGGCCACGAGCAGGGCGACCGCCTGCTGCAGGCGATTGCGCGGCGCCTGCGCACGCAGCTCGGGCCGGACGTCATTCTGGCGCGCATAGGCGGCGACACCTTTGGCATGCTGGGTCCGCGCAGCATGATAGACCCGGCCACCCTGCTGACCATGTTCCGTCTGCCATTTGCGGTGGAGAACGACTCCATGGTGGTCACGGCGACCATGGGGATGACGCGCGGACTGAACGAGGGCGTGCCCGCACGCGACGCGCTCAAGGACGCCAATATTGCGCTCAAGCGTGCCAAGAAAAACCGCCGCGGCAGCTATGTGCAATTCTCGAACGAGATGGGTTCCGATATTCGCGAGCGCGTGCGCTTGCTGCAAGGGCTGCGCAGCGCTGTCGATACTGAGCGCCTGTTTATCGTCTACCAGCCGCAGGTGCGCCTGGACAATGGAACGGTGGTCGGCGTCGAGGCGCTGATTCGCTGGAGCAATCCCGACGGCAGCTTTGTTCCGCCCGACCGCTTTATTCCTCTGGCCGAAGCCTCAGGGCTGATTGTTGCCCTGGGAGACTGGGTGTTGCGCATGGCGTGCATCGAGTTGATGAATCTGCAGGATCGTGGATTTGCTGATTTGCGCATGTCGGTCAACGTGTCGCAAATTCAGTTTCGCCACCCCGAGTTCCTGGAGCGACTTCAGGCGGCACTCGTAGACACCGGCATACGCCCGCAGAGCCTGGAGCTGGAAATCACGGAATCGGTCGCCATGGAAGACACCGTGTTTATCCTCGAGACCCTGAACCGGGTACGCCAGCTTGGCGTGACGATTGCCATCGACGATTTTGGTACCGGCTATTCCTCGCTCAGCCAATTGCGCCAATTGCCCATCGATCGCCTGAAAATCGATCGCGCCTTTGTCACCGAGCTCAGCCACGGCGTACCTGCAGGCCATATTGCGTCCATGGTGATCGAACTCGGGCGCAACCTGAACCTGGTCGTCATTGCCGAAGGCATAGAAACCGAACAGCAAGCCGAAGTGCTGCGCACGCTGGGCTGCCACGAGGGCCAGGGGTACCTGTACGCCACGCCGCTGTCCAGCCCGCAGTTACGCGACTGGCTGGCGCAGCGCGCGCCAGCGCCGTGAGCGTACACGCGGGCGACGCGCAAGCAGGCGACCAGGCCTATATGCGCCTGGCGCTGGAACAGGCCGAACGGGCGCGCGCGCAGGGTGAGGTGCCGGTTGGCGCCGTTCTGGTGCGCGCTGGCAAGGTGCTGGCAGTGGGGCACAACCAACCGGTGCAAAGCTGCGACCCCAGTGCGCATGCCGAAATTCTGGTGCTGCGCGCAGCCGCGCGCCAGCGCAACAGCTACCGCATCGACGGCGGAACCTTGTACGTCACGCTGGAGCCCTGTGCAATGTGCTGCGGCGCCTTGCTGCATGCGCGCCTGGATCGGGTGGTTTTTGCTGCGGCCGACCCCAAGACCGGGGCTGCGGGGTCGGTTCTGAACCTCTTTGACTACCCGCAGTTGAATCACCGCACGCAGGTGCAGGGAGGCGTTTTGGCTGCCGAGGCGTCCCAGTTGCTGCGCGATTTTTTTGCCGAGCGCAGAACCGCACACAAAAGCGTCCACCAGCCGCTGCGGGACGACGCCTTGCGCACGCCCGAAGCCTGTTTTGCCGATTTGCCGGATTACGGCTTTGCGCCGAACTATTGCAGCGACGTGCCGGCGCTGGACGGCCTGCGCATGCACTACGTCGATGTGGGCCCGTCGGCGGCGCAGCCCTGCGTCGTCTGCCTGCACGGTGACGCCGATTGGAGCTATACCTATCGCCACCTGATTGCACGCTGGCAGCGCGCGGGTTTGCGCGTGCTGGCGCCCGATCTCATCGGGTTCGGCCGCAGTGACAAGCCCAAACGCGCGGCGCTGCACACGCTGGATTGGCATCGCCAGGCGCTGCACGCGTGGATAGAGCGCCTGGATTTGCAGCGCGTACTGCTCGTCGGCCAGGGCTGGGGTGCTGAAATTGCCTGCGGCCTGCCCGCGCTCGCCGCACAGCGTTACGTCGGCATGCTGTTGCTCAACGGGGCGCCCGATGCGGGGCCGCACCTGCGGGCGGCCGACCCGGCAAGCGGTCGCGCTGGCGCCTTGCAAAAGACCCGGGAGAGCCTTGCAGCCATGCTGCAGCACGCGTTTCCCGAATTGCAGCCGCGGGAGCTTGCCGCCTACCTCGCCCCGTTCCCCGACGCGGGCCACTGTGCCGCGCTGGGCGCCTGGTCCGCGCAAGCCATCGAAGCATCCACCGGGCCACAGGCACTTGGTGCGGAGCAGAGTGCGGCGCAGGTGCCTCTGGTGCAGGGGGCCGGCAAGACGGTATTGCTGGCCGGTGCGCGCGCGCCGCAGGGCTTGCGTGCGCGCATGCAGTCCTGGGCGCAGCAGACGCGTCTCGGCGCAGAGCTGCACCTGGTTGCTGACGCCGGCATGTGGCTGTCGGAGCAGGCAGCATCCCGCGTGGATCAGGTACTCATGGGGCTTGTCTGACTTTTACTCATCGATAATCATGGCCGTGAGCAAGCGTATTTATATTTATTCACCCTCGGGAGCCGTTCGCGACAAGGCGGCTTTTCGGCGGGGTGTACAACGCCTCAAATTGCTGGGGCACAGCGTCGAGGTGGACCCCGACGCACTCGCCAGCAGCCAGCGCTTCGCCGGTGACGATGCGACGCGCGTTGCGGCCGTGCAGCGCGCCGCCGACAGCGGCGCCAACCTTGCGCTGATCACGCGCGGGGGGTATGGGCTGACGCGCATTCTGCAAAACCTGGATTACGCGCGCATGGCCAAGGCGGTTGCTGCGGGCATGCATTTTGTAGGCTTCAGCGACTTTACCGCCTTGCAACTCGCATTGCTGGCGCAAACCCGCACCGTCACCTGGGCCGGACCCGCCTTGTGCGAAGGCTTTGGCGCTTTGCCAGAGCCCGACGAAATCATGGAGAGCTGCTTTGAAGACCTGCTGCTAGGCCAAGGGGAGGGCTGCGGCTGGCGGCAGTTGCCGGGCAAGGGTTTTGTAGCGGCCGAGCGCGTGCGCGACGGGTGGGAAGCGCACAACGCCACGCTGTGGGGCGGCAATTTGTCGGTACTCGTTTCCCTGCTGGGAACGCCTTATTTTCCCAAGCCAAGGTCTGGCGTGCTGTTTCTGGAGGAAACGGGGGAACATCCTTACCGCATTGAACGCATGCTCACGCAGTTGCTGCTTGCGGGCGTGCTCCCCCGGCAAAAGGCGATTGTCATGGGGCAATTTACCGATTACACCCTGGTGCCGCACGACCGTGGCTTTGATATGAACAGCGTTCTGGCGCGATTGCAGGGCGCGCTGGATATTCCGGTCCTGACCAATCTGCCCTTTGGGCACGTGCCGACCAAAGTGCTGCTTCCGGTGGGCGCCAAGGTCGACCTGGCGTGCTCGGGGCGTGACGTTCTGCTGGCCTGGGGTCACATCGACAAGAATGAATAAACTGCTCCAATGGACTGCGCAGGGCTTGCCGGGACGCCGCACGTTCTCAAGCCCGGTTCAATGCCCTAAACTCGACACTTAAACAGGAATCGGGACATCCGCTCATGGGCGTTCAAGCCACAGTCGTTTTCACAGATTTGCACGGTAGTACTGCCGTGTTTGAGGCACTGGGCAATGTGCTTGCGACCGAGGCCATTACGGGGATCACCGCGTGGATCGCCGACCAGTGCGAAGCGGGGGGCGGACGCGTGGTAAAAACCCTGGGTGACGGCGTTCTGGCGCTGTTTCAGGAGCCGCAGGCGGCCGTCAAGGTTGTCGTGGAAATGCAGCGCCAGCATTCCAAGCGCATGCTGCGCGGCAAGGCACAGATTGCCATGCCCATCCGTATTGGGCTTGCCAGTGGCGACGTGGAGTTGGTCGCCGGCGACTGCTACGGTGACGCAGTGAACGTGGCTTCCCGCCTGTGTGACCTGTGCGGCCCCAACCAGATCTGGGCCAACGCGCCGTCGCTGCGCGATATTGCCGAAGCCCAAAGCGTAACGTTCCGTATTTTGGGTCCCATCAACATCCGCGGTCGCGCCGAACCCTGCACGGTGTATCAGGTCGAGTGGGCCGAAGAATCCACCGGCTCCGACTTTCTCACCATGCAAGGCGAGCTCGATCCGGTTTACGCGAACGGCGAAGCGGACATTCTGGGGCGCGAAATTGAGTTGACGTGGATGGGAACGGTCAAGCGTTTCCGTTCCTTCGAGCTGCCGGTGCACATTGGGCGTGTACGCACCGTGGAATTCATGGTGAACGATCCGCGTGTTTCGCGCACGCACGCGCGCCTTGAATGGCGCAACGGGAGCGTCGTACTTGTGGACATCAGCAGTTACGGCAGCTGGATCCGTTTCGCCGGTGCCACAGGTTCGGACGTTTTGTTGCGCCGCGAGGAGTGTGTTCTGCATGGCCAAGGCGAGCTTGCTCTGGGCGCGTCCTTTGCTGACCCGCATGTGCCTACGGTTCGGTTCCAGGTGTTCTAGGTTTTTTGATTGCTTACTTAACATAATATACATCGTATCAAATAGACTGTCTCAGGCAAGGACCAGCGGGTGCAGTGCCAAAACGTACTGCAGCAGCTTCGCAAGGCTGTCCTGCGCAGGCTCCGCGTCTGTTTGCAGCTTCAGGTCGGGTGCGCCTGGCGCTTCGTACGGGGCGTCGATTCCGGTGAAACCCCGCAGAGTGCCAGCGCGCGCACGGCGGTACAAACCTCGGGGGTCGCGCGCCTCGCAGCTGGCGAGACTGGCGGCGACATACACCTCATGGAAGGCGTGCGGACTGGCAGCACGCCGGGCCAGCGCGCGGTCGGCCCGGTACGGCGCAATACACGCCGCTATGCACAGCAGCCCAGCGTCGGCAAAAAGCGCCGCTACGGCTGCGACGCGGCGCACATTCTCGGCGCGCGCCTGGGGTGAAAAATCCAGGTCGGCGTTCAGGCTGCGACGCAGAATGTCGCCGTCGAGCACGTAAGACGCATAGCCCAGCGATCGAAGCTGGGCGCACAGCAGCGTCGCCAGTGTGGATTTTCCGGCTGCCGACAGTCCCGTCAACCACACCACGGCGCCCGTATGTTCAGCGCGTCTCGGCGGCCACGCGTGCGCGTGCTCGCTTGCACCAAGGATTGCTTCCAGGTTCTGCGCCATGGCAGAAGTACACACCAGGCATCGCGTGCACGCAAGGAGGATCGGCGCAGCCAGCGCGTGGAACGCCCGCAGTACCTCCTGCCCGGTCCTACCACTCGCCTTTGGGCCTGCGGTCCCGCACCGCTTTGGCAATACGCTCGGCTGCGTCGGTCTTGCCCACGCGCAACGCAAAATCAATGGCCGACAGGCCGAGCGCGTTTTTCAGGCCCGGGTCCGCGCCCGCGTCGAGCAGCAATTGCACGATCTCGGCAGATCCGTACATTGCCGCCAACATCAAGGGCGTACTGCCGTTGGGCGACTCGGCGTCGATATACGCGTAGTGGTCCAGCAGCAGTTGAACTACCGGCAATTGCGCCCCGGTGGCGGCGTAGTGCAGCGGCGTCCAGCCTGGCTTGTTGACGTCGGCGTCGCGCGCCAGCAGTTGTTCACACAAATCGGCCTGGCCTTTCAGAGCCGCCAGCATCAGCGGCGATTCGTCGGCGGCGTTACGCACGTCGACCTGGGTGGAGGCGTCGGCAATCAGCAGCTGTGCGACCTTGTACGAGGCCCCCTTGATCGCCACCAACAAGCCGGCCTGGCCGCTGCCATCGACCGAGTTCGGGTCAAAGCCGCGCTCTAGCAGAA
>Ga0075019_10001266_pt1 | contig 14377 bp, 9 predicted proteins | sample ColStrG_CSR_2013_FD_71473 | JGI IMG/M metagenome (GOLD analysis project Ga0075019, IMG submission 71473) | Freshwater sediment microbial communities in response to fracking from Pennsylvania, USA - Cold Stream Run_MetaG_CSR_2013 | ecosystem: Environmental > Aquatic > Freshwater > Creek >...
TTGGTCCGCGAAACAAATATCTGACCAAAGCTCTTCTGTTTGATGAATTCGGCTAAGCTACCACGCTCGTCTGATTTCACCACCAAGTCATGATGCAAGTGTGCGGGATCAACATAAGACAAATAAGTAGCATAGAGAGCGCGATTGAACCTCTCCCCAATATCAGGGAGGGTCAGGGAGGGCCGCATGTCATGGAATGCCTGTATCCTCCCCGCCAAGTCACCGAGCTGAATCCGATAACTCGGGATTGGGAACTCCCCAGTCACTCTATCACTTCCTCCGTCGATCTCAGATAGGAACGTTGCGACCACGTCATCGACATAGCTAAGGTCAACCTCATGCAGCGGATCAGATATCTCGATAGAAATGTCATTCGCAATATTGTGGCAAAAGGTAGCGACAACTGAGTTATAGTTTGGGCGGCACCATTTTCCGAATAAATTCTTTAGACGGTATATACTAACTGAAGCTCCAGTTTCCTCTGCGTACCTTCGTAGTATAAATTCTGCCTTAGCTTTGCTCGCTCCGTAGGGGTTGTCGAGTTCCGCTTGAATAGACGAACTAAAGATGATTTTTGGGCTGTGTCCGTTTTGTCTGAGGAACTCACACATTTCATCCGTCAAGACGGAATTCCCTACTTCAAACTCAGCAAGGTCCTGAGGGCGATTGACCCCCGCCAGGTGGAAAATCACATCCGCTTCCGATAGATGTCTTTTAACGTCGCCGTCGGAATCTTCCCTATCGACAATCGCAGTAATGCAGTCCTTTCGCTCCGAAAGATGAGCAGCAAGATTGCGACCTAAGAATCCCCGCCCTCCAGTTATAAGTACCCGCTTCATACGAGCACCGCCTTTCCCTTAAGAGCATCCTGAACACAGGTCAAGTTCAAAAGGAGCGTCATCATTCCATTCACATCCAAAAGCTTAGTATTGTGCGAGTTGTAATCTTCTGCCTCTGAGATTTCAGTCTTACCACTGCTGAAGAACTTAGAGTAATTCAAATCCCGCCCATCCGCCGGGACTCGGAAGTAATCCCCAAGATCCTCTGCATGCGCCATCTCCTCCCGATTCAGCAATGTCTCATAAAGTTTCTCCCCATGGCGAGTACCGATCACTCGCATTTCATTCTCCGCGCCTAACAGCCGGAGAAGCGCGTATGCAATCGTCCCAATCGTTGCGGAGGGTGCCTTCTGGACAAAGATATCTCCCGGATGGCCATTCTCAAATGCGTAAAGCACCAGATCAACGGCCCCCTCAATCGTCATCATGAATCGAGTCATATTCGGATCGGTCAAGGTTATGGCTTCACCAGATTGAATTTGGGTGAGAAATAGAGGTATCACCGACCCTCGCGAGGCCATAACATTCCCATACCTTGTGCCACAGAAAATGGTCCCCCCGTCCCCATACATGCGCGCCTTTGCCACCATGCACTTCTCCATCAACGCCTTTGACATGCCCATCGCGTTGACGGGATATACGGCTTTGTCCGTACTTAGCACGATAACTCTACCCACGTTTGATGCCAGTGCCGCCTTCATAACATTTTCAGCGCCCAGAGTATTGGTCTGCACAGCCTCAATCGGAAAAAACTCGCAAGACGGGACTTGCTTCAGCGCAGCTGCGTGAAACACAAAGTCCACACCTCGCATAGCCTGGTGAACACTGTCATAGTTACGCACATCGCCAAGATAGAACTTTACGGCAGGATTCTTCAGGCGTCCCCGCATGTCATCTTGCTTCTTCTCGTCCCGGCTAAAGATACGTATCTCCCCAAACCCCGTCCGGCTAGCCACGTCAACCACAGCATTGCCAAACGTCCCCGTCCCGCCAGTAATCAAAAGGGTCTTTCCTGTGAATATTGGTGAATTCATCTTCTAAGTCTCCAGGTTCGTTCGAATGTAACGATGCAAATTACGCTTAAAGCTCGTTCTAAGGCTTTCTATCTGGTAGCAGACATTTTCCCCGCCTAACTCATCTGCAATGCCATCAAAAGCTGGTTATCGATGACGATCAATCCGGTCGTTCAAGGTGCGTTGATGCCGCCTCTTCATCTCCGAAGTCTTGAGATGGATCTTGGCCGAGTTAGTCTTTTGAAGACCAGGCTTCTCATCCAGCTTCCTCTTTTGCGATTGAAGTTCAAGCTTGGTCTGCAGATCACCTGCGCTTCGTATTTTTCTTCGCAGCTGAATCGACCTTGCGTACGCATGTGAAGTTATGGCAATTGCATTCCCGCCAGAAAGATTGGACCCAATTTGATCTGGGATTCTCGTACTGTTTGAGACATTCGATTGGAGTACCATCCTCACATGTGCAAGGGTGGCTCTGCTTGTGGAATTTGCCACGAATTTTCCCGGGAAGAAGGCTTGACTATTCTGGTCTGCGCTCACAAATTGCTGCGAACTTTTCATTTGCGCGTTTCCCGTTGGTAGACCAATCGAAATTGAGTTCTGCGTACGTCCCGCGCACCCGTCCATAGCTGGCTTCCTGGCCCCCAATTGCAGCGCATTTTCAGATGCCGACTCGCCAACTACAGGATTTGCTTTCAACACTATGGCTCCTGCATTTCCACCACCGCGTGCCATCGGATCACCCATACCGATCGAAGTTCCAGCGAACGCAGACTGCACCTCTACCCAGCCGACTCCCGACACAAAGCACAACTGTGTTGCCTTGGTGAATGATTCGTCGCTCAAGTGAAGCGCTGTGGAGCCGGCCTTCGCAGTCTCAGCTTGACCGAGCTGCGCGCGGGGTCCCATTTTGAGTCTGGGCGCTCCCACCACGTTCACCTGCTCCAAGGAGCCAAGTTGCTTAAGCTGCTGTTCCATGGTCGTTTTGGATCCTGCCCCCCCGACATCAGCTTGAGACCATCCCGTCGAAGCTGCGCAAGAGGCTAGCAACAGGCAGATAATGAACCCTTTCAAGATATAACCGGTCGCAAACCCACCCAGATGGGCGAACACCAGCCGACCCAGGATTCTGCCAGCCTGCACCACCTTGTAGGAGCGAATATCCCGTCTCTTTGTTTGTTTCATTTTGCTACTCGCTCTCCCCTGCATGCCCACAATCCCCTGAATCGGTCGGTTTCGAAAGACTTGAACCCGGCCATACAATGAGCGGCTCCATTCATCCCACACTCTCCGCTCCTTTTAATGCTCCAGAAACCGCTTCTCAGAGCACAAAGCCTTGACTCGAAATAAAATGGCTCTAAGCGTCAGGAGGTTACTGATTTGACCTCGCTAAGTTGCATCATTTTCTCCCTCTTCGCCGCCCCGGTTCATGGGCAGTCATCTGATAAATTTCAGTTCGTCGCGCACTTGCAAGGCAGAGGAGCAATTGTCGCCACTGCCTTGAGCCCCGAATACACTACTCTATTAAATTTGGGAGGAGTCTACTAATGACTTACTTAAGACAGCTCGCAATCTTTCTCATTGCCTCGCTAGCCATCGCGTCGGCTCAAACCCCGCACCCCGCTTCAACCTTTCCGGTTTTTGACGGGACAATGTACCTGGAAAAGCCTAACCTCGGACCCACAGGCCTCCGGCCAATTGCCATCATTTACACCACTTTCCTCTGGAGCAATGAGGCGGAGCGCTCTGACATACCACAATCGAATGTCATTCGCGCGCTTGCTCTCCAAGCAAGTTTGTCACCAGGGATCGCCGTGATCGATATCGAAAATTGGCCAGTTACCGGGGACCCCATGCAAGTTGCATCTAGCATTCAGAAGTATCAACGAACGATCCAGTTATTCAAGCAATTCGCGCCATCCCTTAAAGTTGGATATTACGGAATTGCCCCAATCAGGAATTACTGGGATGCTATTGGCCCAAGGAACGCCCCTAAATACAAGGCTTGGCAGGATGCAAATGACAAGCAAGCGGAAGTGAGTAAATTTGCGGACGTAATCTTCCCGTCACTCTACACTTTCTACAATGATCCTGATAAGTGGCGGTTATTTGCTGAAGCGCAGATTCGAGAGGCCCGTCGAATCGCTCCCGGGAAATCCGTCTATGCGTTCCTCTGGCCTGAGTTTGAACACGGCTCGAACGATGCCGCTATCGGGAATTACCTGCCGGGCGCTTATTGGCGAATGGAACTTGAAACTGCGCGGCAGATAGCCGACGGGATTGTGATTTGGGGCGGCTTCCACGAGACATGGAATGAAAATGCTCCATGGTGGATGGAGACTAAGGCCTTCTTGAAAGAGGCTACCCTAAAGTAATAACCGCGTGTTGAAGTGACTCCTCTGAACTGGACGTGCAATTCGTCTACCCTAGTTATGCCGTTCATGGAGATGCAACTCGCCCGCTAAGCAATCGCCTCTACTTTCTGGGAGGCAATCGTGACCCACCGTTCGGCTTTCCTTATCGAATTAGCTGGCATATCTACACCGAGCATAATCGCCATCATTCCCCATAGCACTGGGTTCTGGTAAAGTCCTCCTGAGAACATGGCCCCAATGAGTGACTGAAAGAAACAAAGTGGAACCCAGGCCATCCCTGGGTTGCGTCCTGTTAGCCTTATTGCCCTGTAGACCGAAATCAAAACTAAAATCGTGAATATAGCTCCAAAGAAAGTTCCAGTCGCCATAAATGCCTCAACAATTGCGTTGTGAGGATACATTAGTGAATTTCGCTCAACGATTGCGCTTCCAAATAATGGGTGGTCGGCATACTGTTGAAGCGCATCACGAATCAGATTCTGACGCTCATAAGTTGATGCATTTCCAGAACTGAATGCCCAGCCTGAAGCAACCAAACGACCGACATCCATGCCTCGAGTCGAGAGATAGCCAAGTGAAAACGACCCCGTTAAAATGCCGGCTCCGCATATTGCTAGAGTCATCAGGCGAGAACCGCGAGTTACCGCCAGATAAAGCGAAATTGGGACTAGAACCATAGCCGCGACAGTAGCACCCCTCGATCCTGACGCCAAGATCGTGAAAACTCCAATACAAACACTGCCTGAACCCATCACCCTGAGAATCCACGACCTGTGCGTACCGCCAATTTTGAGTAATACAAACAACCCCAGGATTACCGCAGTCACTCCCATATGCCCATAAGAAATTGGATTGAGAACATCGTTACCAAACGAACGGCCGTGCTTCTCGATATCTGAGTCTGTCGAACCTCGATTCATTGCAGCAGTGCAACTGAATAGAAGAAGCAGCATGCTCAAAGGGAGGGCCTTTTTGTAAAGCTCAATGTCGCCGATGAGATAGCATACGGTAAATATCGGTATGATGATCCCGAAAATAAATAGGGCCATGACCCAGGCTGGTTCATACATTGGCGTGTCCACAATAACAGAGTCAATCATGAACCTGATGGAGTAAGCGAACCAAAATGAGAGAACCAACAAAGTAGTAAGGGTTACTCGCCCTCGAAGACAGTGCAAGGCAATGAGCTTATAAATCACATAGATAACGAAAAGAAGAACTACTGCCCGAAATGGAACCGTTGCGGCGCTCCGGTCAATTCCAAATATGCTGGGGATGAATGAGATAGCCTGAAATCCTGCGAGGTTAGCTGTTAAAACAAGGCTGGCTAATGTACCAAGATTCCCATGCCTATTTCTACTTCTCTGCTTCAATGGAGTTAATGACATTGCGCCTGCTCCGCCGTCTTTCATGAATACTACCTACCCCCGGTTAACAACACGCATAAGGTACGGGGGAGGCAAGGCAGTCGATTTCCCGAACGTAATCCTAAGCGGCAAGATCCACATTCCCCATGCTTACACAGCGTCCAATTGCAAAATAGGATTGAGTCCAATGAATGCTATACATCAGGGTCATTGCGACTCCATAAGATAGGACCGCAATTCGCGCGCCATAACCGAGATGATAGGGCAATGCTATTGCGGCCACAGTCAACACTAATCGCGTGAAATCCCATGCAAACTGCGCCCTTTGGCGCTCCAGGACATTGAGAGTCATGGTGACGGGTGAATTTATAAAGCTTGCATAGAACATAAACGCCAGGAATCGAGCATACTCGCCCGCCTCTCGCCATGTATGACCGAAAATCGACTCAAAAATCCATGGCGCTAGGATGCTAAAAAGTATGCATGGCAGCAGCCCAAGGTAGAGCATGTGCCGGGTCGTCTTGAGGAAGATATACATAAGACGCTTGGGATCAGATCGAGACAGTCGGGCAGCCTCCGACGTATAGACCTGCGCGATGCTCAATCCAATCAGGGCAGCAGGTACTCCTAATACACGATTTACCAGGCCGAACCATCCTGTACCCTGAGCTCCATAGTATTGGGCAAGGAACAAGGACGGGAGCGCAAGCCCCGAAGCGTTAATCAGCGTTCCCCACATCGAGACCAGCGGATATTCGCGATATCGGACCGCGAGTTTCACCATCCGAGAAATCCGAATACTTGCGATATTGACTGCGAAGCCGCGCCATAGATCACGGAAAAAACGGAAGCTACCGCTCATCCTGCCAACGGAATCGCCAAGAAGCAGCCCACACGGACCGTGAACGAACAGTCCAACCCCAAGTTGGGTCAAAACCTGTGCACTGGCCTGAGTAAACTTAGATTTGGCGATCTGTTTGTAGTTGTCTCGGCGCAGAGCCCAGTAATTCAGCACCTGGTAGGCGCCTCCTCCTAGGATGCTGATCGGAAGTAGCCATAAGTACCCGCGAAGAACCTGGACGCTCGTCGGTAAAATCCAGCGAAACTGACAGAAGATGACTAGTCCCGTACAAAGCAGTGCGCTGACGCAAACGCATAAGAGCGACACTCCAACCACATCAACAGCACTTTGCTCATCTTCTGGCAGTAAAATCGCGACTTCATATCTTCCAGAGGCGGCCACGACAACCAAGCTCATCAAGGAGATAAATACCTGCAATGCACCAAAGTCACTCGGGCGGTAGATACGTGTGAGAATCGGTGAGGCAACAATCGCAAGGACCTGTGCGGCAGCCGTTCCTCCAGCCAAAATCGAGATCCTTCTGACTAGTCCCCCCTCAGGCGCCCATTTGTCAAAAAGCCGCATCGGCAATCCTAAAGGCATTCTTGACGCTTCAGTCATTTGGGGTGTTTCTCATAGGCTTCCTGCAGACCATGGCCGGAGTCTGAAGGCAGAAATCAGAATGGATCTGCCCAATCATTGTGAAATCACCTGTTCTCCCCCAAGCTCAAACTCATTACTCAAGATTGCGAAGGCTCCCCTGTCATCACTCCTGCATGTCTCAACCCAGCCTCATGCGCCTCAATCTCTTCAGGTGAAAACCTCTGTCGGATTACGTGGTTCTGCCTGGGGATAACAATGCTGTAGGGAGCAACATCCTTCACAACCACAGCCCCGGCTGCAATCACACTACCGCGTCCAATCCGTACACCTGAGAGAATGATCGCCCCAAAACCGATCCAAACATCGTCCTCGATCACAATCTCGCCCTTGTCTCCTCGCGGCGACTGGAAGATTGATGTACCTACAACATCAAATCGGTGGGTGCTTCGTGACAGAAATGCCACATGAGGCGCGATAGCCACATCGTTCCCTATCACCACATCCGACATGATCACACACCGATACCCAATGCCGACGTTGTTCCCCATTCGAATCTTCCGCGTAGGCGCCCAAAAACTCACCGACCACTGGACGTGCACATTCCTGCCAAACTCAATCCACGGATATCGAATCCTGAACAATAAAACCGAACGAATATAATTTAGGAACTCTTTGAGTCTCGTCATCTTGCCCTCTGCTTGGTTTCGCATCCTTCAACCTTCGGCAAGGCATCTACATTGCCAGGCATAGCACATCCCTAGATTGAGAGATGTCACTTCATACTGCGCCAATTCGGGACTGGAAATTCTGGAAAGCCTTTTTCACTCGGAAAGCGCATATTTCGCTAAAACAGACTCGATTGTCCTCACTTGAACTTCGGGATTATAGTGACTCTCAATCTCCTCATAGCAACGCTCGCGGAGCGCCGGATCTGGCCACGGGCGACTGCACCATTTCCATAACACTCGGGCTAGATCCTGAGCATCTCCAACTCGAAACAGTTCACCGTTAACGTCAGGTAGGATGGCCTCTACCTCCGGCCCTTGACGGCTAGGGTCGTTATGACTAATTACTGGAGTTCCATAGGTGAGGCTATGGACAGCAGTCAGTCCAACTTTTCCGGGCGAGACCGTGACATTGGATGCTCGAACTAACCTGGCAATTATCTCTTCGTCGTAACAAGCGCCGAAAAACACTACTGGGAGGCTTTCAGTTTCCGCAATGGCCTTTAGGCGTGCACGATCCACCCCATCTCCGACTAACACAAGGTTGAGTCGCTTTCCTGAACGTTGCAGAATAGCCTGCGCAGATAAGAGCAAATCAAACTCGCAGTCCCGAGTTAACCGGGCGGTGCATATAGCTAGAGGCGTATCTGAGTTTCCGAACAATTGTTTGCGTAGTTCGATAAGCTCCTGATCCTGAATGGATTCCCTTATGTTCCGCTGCTTGAGATAGTCAAGGCTGTTATAAATTACCACCATTCGCTCAGGCGAAAACCCCATTTCCTGACCAATCACCTTTGCGCGCTTTCCATAAAGCAGAAGCGTGTCAGATAGCTTCATGAACTGCGTCTTAATCATCTCCCGAAGTCTTCCCTTGGTCGAAATCCACCCGTGGGTCCAAAACAACACCTGCTTTCCTGAGAGTCGGGCAAGGATCGCTGAATACCAAGTGCTGATCGAATACGGCGTTCCAAGATACACTATCGCCGAAACATCCTTTCGCAACGCTAGCTTTGCGAGTCCCTTTTGATAGTAAAAAGGCATTCTCGTGGCAAAACACGGTGCCTCAACATATCGACTCGCGTCAGGAACATTCCACTCTGGGATCGATGGCCAAAGGTCATTGTGCCCAGCGACGAAGATATATTTGTGGGTTGTCGATTCCAAGAGTTTAGAAAAAATACCCGCACGGTAGTGTGGCAGGAAATGGTAAACAATAGCAACGGTCATAATGCGCTTTCAAATGCCCCTTGTCTGGCGGTTGGATTCAGAAGGACTGGGTCAAGAAAGCAAGTGCGACTTTGGTTGAGCCGACAAGGACAGATGTTTGAATACCGCGAAAAGTGAACTGTGCTGGATTGTGAATCGCTCGCTACTCCATGCCTGGCAGCCGAATTCCCTACTTCTCCTCATCAGAGTAGTAACCCTTTCCAGACGAGTTCCCGGAACCATATCCATAGCCATATCCATACCCGTACCCGTAACCATAATAGTGGTCGGACACTCCGACACCGTTTACTACCATGCCAAGCATGTTAGCCTCGCCCGTTTGCAATAACTCCGTCGCTCTCCGGAACCCAGCGCGCGGAGTAATGCCAGCCCTCGATACCAACAAAACAACGTCCACCCACTGCGACAGGAGTACCGCATCCGTCACCAGCAGAACAGGGGGGCTGTCAATGATTACACGATCATACTCAATGCTCCACTCTCGTATAAGCTCGTGCATTTGCTCAGATCCAAGTAACTCGGCCGGATTGGGAGGGCGAAATCCCGCCTGTAGAATGAAGAAATTCGGAACCTTTGCGAGTGCCACAACAGAATCACGCCAGCTCCCTGCTCCCGTGAGCGATCCGCTTAATCCAAAGTTCTTCGGAAGATCCAATCGGTCCTGTAACGTTCCCCGGCGCAGGTCGGACTCCACGAGCAGAACGCGCTCGTCCCGCTGGCTGAATACCGCAGCAACATTCATACTCACCGTGCTCTTGCCCTCTCCAGGTACAGCGCTCCCTATCAGGATCGTTTTCGGGGGCACTCCGGGAGACGCTAGTTGAAGCGCAGTCCGCAGAGAACGAAACGCCTCCGCCGCCTGACAGTTTGGCCGCTGCAAGGAGATTATTTGGGCATTTTGTGATACTTCGCCATTCGTTCCGACCTCCTGCACACCTCGCTTGTTACGCTCTGGAGCAAAGTGAGGAATGATGCCAAAGAGCGGTATCGTAGTCAAAGACTCGAATTCCTCTGAGCTTCGAATCACGTTATCCAGGCTCTCCGCACCAAAGGCAAGAGCTATACCAACTCCAATCCCAAGGACCAAGCTCAAGGCAAGTACGAGTGGAATTTTTGGCTCCGCTTGCTCAGTCGGAAGCGTTGCCAGATCGATTGGATCCACCGTGGCCGCCTTCAAACTAGCCACCACACCAGCTTCCTTGAGCTTCTTCTGCAAGTCTTCGTATAAATCGTTGTTCGACTCGACCTCGCGCTTCAACACACCGTATTGACCAAGTCCCTCGCTCATTCCGTTAGCCGTCTGCTTTTGCTTATCCAGTGCTGACCGCATCTGCTTCTCCGTGTCAGCAGATATCTGGTATGCCGAGCGGAATCGCAACTGGATGTCCGATATCTCCTTGGTAAGAGATTTTTCCACCTGCTCCAATTCACCCCGAAGTTGCACAACTGCTGGATATTGCGAACCGTACTCTGAATTTGCCTCCGCGAGCTTCACTTTCAGATCTGCCTCTTGCTGACGAAGCACAGGCAGTACACTATCCGGCACTATCGTTCCAATAAGTTCAGGGTTCCCGGACTGAGCAACTCGATATTGAGCCTCCTTGAGAATCCGATCAGCTTCGGCATCCGTGAGTTCCTTGCTAAGATCATCCAGCTTGGAGAGCACAAGATTGTTGTTTTCATCCGTCCCAAAGATTCCGGTGGACTTTTGAAATTCGGAGAGTCTCGCCTGTGAGCTCTCTACCGTGGACTTGAGTTGCGTCAGCTGACTGGAAAGCCATTCGGAAGCCTTCATCGTGTCGTCGTAGCGGGTCATGAATGTGCGACGGGTATAGGATGAAATGATATGATTCACGACTTCTTTGGCCAAAGCAGGATCAGCATCCCTATAAACGATTTCTACCGCCTGCGTTCGGGCAATGCTATGCACGGTTAATGACTTTTCGAAACTCCTCAAGATTGCGTTCCGGCACTCAGATACCGTCTGTTCAATCTGAGATGGCTTGTCCGCGCAAATGTCCGAGCCCATAAATCCGTGTTTGACCTTCGGGGCAATTGAAGGAACTCTGTCGAGACGCAATTCGCTGATAACTGTCCACGCTAGGCTCTTGCTTTTCAAAATATGGACCTGAGTTTCCAACTTCTCGTCGAAGCCAAGACCTCCACCACCCAGGCTTGCGGTGATATCACCCATATCGAGGGAGTTCGCGCCTTCCGGGTTGATTGCCAGTTCCGCGACAGCGTCGTAACGCGGCGTCTTTATAGTGCAGTACAAGACACCCAGAGCGAAGACGATCAATACCGAAGGGAACACAATCCATCTTCGCCGATGAAAAATCCGAATCAGATCAGAAAGGCTAAGCTCGTCAGATTTTTCCCTGGCCCCGACATCGCGGGTTCTACGAATCGTGTCGAAGCTCGCTGCGCTGCCCTTGTCTTTACTTGATTCATTCACAGAGTTACCTCTTTTACCTTGCACAGAATTGCTAGTTATGTAATTCAGTAGCGTAAATCGTATAGACCGCGGCTTGAATTGCTCCTTGAATTCCCATAGCTCCATAGTTCTTCAAATTGCTCAGCGGAACGAAGACAACATCTTCGGCCTGTAATTGAATGTCCGAAGCTTTAGCATGATAGATGCTGTCTAAAGATACTTCTAGCTCCACTGTCCCAGGCGTCGCTTTTCTAAGAATTATTACGTGCTTCAGGGAGGCCACTTTCGTTGTGCTCCCTGCAAGAGCAATCACTTTCATGAGCGAGATTGAAGTGTTGTTTTCCATCAGAAATGCGCCCGGTTTGTTGACCTCGCCTAAAGCATAGACAACACCCGCCTTCGAGACGACTATCGTGTCTCCCGATGCTATTTCCACATTTGCTTTCGCTGCGGGCCCCCCAGCAGAGATATCGACTATTTCCTCTTTGTCGGCTATTCCCGAATGCAGGATTGTGACTGTCCGACCGGCTTTTAGCGTCAGACCTCCAGCAATTGCAATAGCATCGTAGATCTTATGCGGACCCATCATGTGATAAATCCCGGGGGTCGCGACCTCTCCGAGCACCTTGATACCTTGGGTCGCAAATTCCTCAACGAAAATTGTCACTTCGGGGTTCTTGACCAGTTGCCTCTCAATTAGCTCCCGTGCAATCAATAATTGAGCGTCACGCACCGTCAATCCCCGAAGGATTACATCCCCAACGAGAGGAAGGCTGACGGCCCCATTGGAGTCCACTCGCGCTTTCAAAATCAACTGCGGAACGTGGTACACGGTGAGATCGATCAAATCCCCATATCCGATGGTCATGTCGCTCTGGTCAGAGGGTGGAACGGCAGGTGAGAATGTTCCATTACTTCGCTCTTGCGCTTGAGACGCTGCAGGCCCCAACAAAATTGCTGCAAGCATTAGCAGCCCGATAAAAGACCTCACTGTCTTTGTAAATAACGCAGCAATTGATCCCCCCGAGAGTTGCCAGGACGATCGATGACGGGAGTTCACAACTTGACCAATCATAAAAGATGCCCTCAAATGCATCTACCTTCAACTAACGTTGCTGGATTGCTTCAGCGCACTATCTTATCTATTTGCGAAGATAGCCATACCTTGCATCACGCGCCGCAAAGTCACATGCTAAACAAACACATGATTACCTGAATATATGCTCTCTAAAAGCTTATTCTAAATACCTTGGAAGGCTTTCAAGGCATAACTCCACCCAAGCGTATTCTAGTTTACTTACTGTCAGACGGTGCCCGTCTTCATCGTGTTTTGAGATATTCCGCTGTCGGATGAGTCGCTGACTGGAGAAGCATGTGTCTTCTCCATTGACAGTGCTGACCGCAATAATTGCGAACTCGGATTATAGTCAGGTATCAATTCCTTCATCACCAGCAACAGTCGGCTGAGGCTATGTTCATTGCATATCTCTTGCAGTTCCCTTAGATATGTCTTCATCTGCTTGGCATTGAAGTGCGAACCCCGCAGATGAATGCGAATTTGTGGATGCACTGTCTCCGCCAAATGCTCGTCATGCAGATTCAATTCTTCGTATAACTTCTCTCCTGGGCGCAAACCTGAAAACTCGATTCGAATATCTTTCTCGGGTTGCAATCCAGATAGCAGAATCAGATTTTTGGCCAGATCGACTATCTTCACCGGTTCGCCCATATCCAGGGTGAAGACTTCCCCTCCATGGCCGATCGAGAACGCTTGCAGCACAAGCTGGGTCGCCTCCGGAATCGTCATAAAGTAACGAGTCATATCCGGATGTGTAACGGTTACCGGGCCGCCCATCGCTATCTGCTCTTTGAAGATGGGGATAACACTCCCGTTGCTGCCCAACACATTGCCAAATCGAACAGCCACAAACTTGGTCCCGCCCTCCCTTTGCTGCGAAGAGATCAGTAACTCCGCCACTCGCTTCGTCGCACCCATCATGCTGGTAGGACGAACAGCCTTGTCCGTCGAGATCATCACAAAGTATTCCACCCCATGATTCGTAGCTGCTTGGGCAACATGCCAAGTCCCGAAAATGTTGTTTTCAACCGCCGCAAATACATGCCGCTCCATCATCGGAACATGCTTGAACGCCGCCCCATGGTACAGAATCGAGGGCCGGTGGCGCTGCATCACTCGTCGAAGTGTCTCGGGATTTGTAATGCTCCCGATCTCAGGATGAAAGTCGAGTCCCGGAAACGACTTTTGCAATTCTCGATCTATCTGAAACAAGGGTGTCTCTGCCTCGTCAAAACCAATCAGGGATGCCGGGTTGAATCGTGCAACTTGCCTGCATATCTCTGAACCAATCGACCCGGCAGCCCCTGTGACCATAACCACTTTGCCCTCGATCCGCTCGCGAATGCTGGCCGTGTCCAGTCGCACCGGCTTCCTCCCCAGCAGATCCTCCACCGCAACATCTCTTAGCTGCTTTCCAAGTCCGCTCTCCTCCAGCATTCCACCAAGGCTCGGCACCATCTTATGCTCCACACCTGCGTCCAGCGCATAACGAAGAATTTGCACCATCTGCGGTCCTGTTGCAGACGGAATCGCAATCAATACCCGATTTACAGCGTACTTGCGTGAAAGGACAGCCAAATCCTCCCCGCGCCCCAACACTTTCTTCCCTTGAAGTATGAGCGACGCCTTTGAGGGATCGTCATCAATAAACCCAACTGCGTCGTACATCAGCGATGCGTTTTGCTCAAACTCGTGCAATAAGGCCATCCCGGCAGCACCTGCCCCATATATCAGTACGCGCTTGCCGTCTCCGCTTGTGCCCATATGTTGCCTGTACGCCGTATTTAGAACTCGAACCGTTAGCCTGGCTCCAAGGGTAAGCAGGCACGAAATCAACCAGTCGAAAACAAAAATGGAACGCGGAATTCCCCAAGGCCC
>Ga0075019_10001269_pt1 | contig 14368 bp, 11 predicted proteins | sample ColStrG_CSR_2013_FD_71473 | JGI IMG/M metagenome (GOLD analysis project Ga0075019, IMG submission 71473) | Freshwater sediment microbial communities in response to fracking from Pennsylvania, USA - Cold Stream Run_MetaG_CSR_2013 | ecosystem: Environmental > Aquatic > Freshwater > Creek >...
GGTTGAAAATGGCAGCACCAAAGATGAGGTTCTTGAACTCGCAAAAGCGATTCAACAAGCCGGCGCCACAATCCTCAACACCGGCATCGGCTGGCATGAGTCCCGAGTGCCCACCATCGCAACAAGGGTTCCCCGCGGAGCCTTCACGTGGATTTCTCGCGAGATCCGCCAGCATGTGCAAATCCCCGTGATCACCACGAATCGGATCAACTCTCCTGAAAATGCAGAGAAGATCCTTGCTGCGGGAGATGCCGATATGGTCTCAATGGCGCGACCTCTACTGGCCGATCCAGAGTTTGTGACCAAAGCCATGTCCCAGCAGTCCCATCTCATCAACACCTGCATTGCCTGCAATCAAGCTTGTTTGGATCACGTCTTCGCTCAAAAAAGAGCCTCGTGCCTGGTCAACCCGCGCGCCTGCGCTGAGACCGAAATGAATCCTCAAAAGCTGCAGAAAATGAAAAAGATTGCGGTTGTTGGAGCAGGTCCTGCCGGATTGTCGTTTGCTCTTGCGGCATCGGAACGCGGACACCAAGTGGTGCTTTTTGAGAAAAGTTCAGCAATTGGCGGGCAACTCAACTTGGCGCAAAAAATACCCGGAAAGGAAGAATTTTCCGAAACCATTCGTTACTTTCGCGAGCGACTGAAAACAACTACGGTCGATCTCCGCTTGAACACACCAGCCTCTCCGGCACTTTTGAATCAGTATGATTGCGTTGTCCTTGCGACCGGCGTGAAACCTCGCCCCGCTGGACTGACGGGCGAAGATGACCCCCGCTGCCTGACCTATCTGCAGGTCCTGCGCGATGAAGTCCCCCTGGGCGCACGCGTGGCGATCCTGGGCGCGGGAGGCATCGGGTTTGACGTTGCTGAATTCTTAGCCGAAGAGAAGCCCTCTTTGACGCTCAGGCTTGCGGACTGGCTTTCGGCTTGGGGTGTGGATCGAAATTACCAACACCCAGGGGCTTTGCTCGCAAAAAGCCCCTCACAGAAAAGCAAAAGAGAGATTTTTTTACTGCAACGAAAAGCGCAAAAAATGGGCGCCCGGCTTGGCAAAACCACGGGATGGATTCATCGTGAGAGCTTGAAAAAAAGTGGAGTGCAGATGCTCACTGGGGTTCAATATGACCGTTTTGATCAGGAAGGTCTGCACATCACTCAAGGCGACAAAAGTCGAATACTGAAAGTCGATCAGGTGGTGATCTGTGCGGGACAAGTTCCTCTGCGAGAATTGGAACCGGCACTCACTGTGCCGGTTTTTCGAATTGGCGGAGCCGAAGAGGCTGGTGAACTGGATGCTAAGCGCGCGATCTGGCAGGGAACCGACCTCGGGATGCGGGTTTAGGCGCGCCCCATTTGGGACGACGACCATACCCACCACCGCGTGGAGCTCCGCCAGCAGTTCCGGGTCGAGAGTCCTTTTCAGTTCCAGGTAAAAACTGACGCGCAATCAAGCGCCACAAATGGGCCTCATCACGGCTAACCAAAGAAATCGCATTTCCTTTTCGTCCCGCACGCCCTGTTCGACCAATCCGGTGAACATAATCTTCCGGAACCTGTGGCAAATCAAAGTTGATCACGAGATTGACGTGGTCAATATCAAGACCACGAGCGGCCACGTCGGTGGCCACCAAAACGCGAATCTTTTCATCCCGAAAGCTCTCAAGCGCGCGTTTGCGCTGACCTTGGGTCAAGCCACCATGAATCGGAGTTGCAACAACTCCGGCATTGGCCAACATGTCGGCTACTTTTTCTGTTTTGATTTGTGTTTTAACAAAAAGCAGAGCCGTTCCAGGGTGCTTCGTCAAAAGATCCAAAACAGTTTCCGCTTTGCGAGCCTGATCAACTTCCATTTTGGTTTGCGTGATATCAGCGTTGACGGCGTTGGCGTTGCCCACTTGCAATTGAGCTGGGTTCTTTAAATACTGCTGTGCCAAGGAACGCACATCTCGAGACAGAGTCGCTGTGAACAGCATGGTCTGCGGTTTTGTTTTCAAAAATGTCAGAATTTCGTTCAACTGAGGCTTAAATCCCACATCCAGCATTCGATCTGCTTCGTCCAGAACCAAATGAGTCACTTTGTCCAGGCTGATTGTTCCCTGCCCCAGATGATCAATCAATCGCCCCGGAGTCGCCACGACCAAACGTGGATTCAAATTCAGCAAACGGAACTGGTGAACATAAGAGACTCCACCAATCAAAAGGGTCGGAATTCCCAAATCGAGTTTTTTTGCGAGGGGCTTCATCACTTCTTCGATCTGCAAACCCAATTCGCGAGTCGGAACTAGAATCAGAGCGGAGCCATTGGGCTCACGCAAAAGATGCTCAATGACAGGAACCAGAAAAGCGAGAGTTTTGCCGGTTCCTGTTTGCGCACAGCCCAGAATATCTTGATTGGCCAGGGCCAAGGGAATCGCTTTTTCTTGAATCGGTGTGGGCACCATAAATTTCATCGACTGCAAAGCACCCAGGAGAAGCTCTGAAAGCTCCAACTTCGAAAAGCCCGTTCCCTGCTCTTTGGCCTCAGCGGCAAGCTGTCGCAAATTGGCAAGTTCCCCTGGTGTGGGCTTCGCAAATGCCAAATCCTGCCTGGGACCAAAGCGTCGACCACCGCTACTGCCGCCACGACCACGGTCGGGACCAAATCGTCGACCACCGCCACCCGAACGACGTGAAAAACCTTGCGAACCCGAAGATCCAGAGCGAGTGGGAAAAGACATGGGGAGCACCTTTAGTGAAGAGGAATGGAACCCTTACACTCTACACTGCCCCTTGGCAAATTGATATCGGAAGACCCCCACTTGAATTTTTTTCAATGCGAGGTTGCGAAAGCTGTGTCAGACTCTGAGAGCTTATGCATAAGAGAGATTTCTACCAAGAACATCTTGATCGAGTGAGCCGCAGTTTTGCCTTCTGCATCGCCCGCTTGGACGCTCCCCTTCGTGAATGGGTGGGACTTGCCTATCTCCTGTTTCGTCTCTTGGACACAATCGAAGACACGGCTTGGCCTTCTCCAGAGGCACAAGGTCGTAGCTTTGAACAGTTTGCCAAACTCTTGCGCGCACCCAGCGCATCCAACATTGCTGCTTGGCAAACGGAATTTCCATCGAGTCTTCCCGAATCAGAGCAAAAGCTCTTGCAAGCCAGCTCACAGCTTCTTCTGGATCTCAATGCGATTCCGACACCGGTCGCGGCACGGATTCGTGAGTCCTTGGACTCCATGTCTCGGGGAATGCGGCATTTTCTGCAGCGCCAACCTTTGCGGCTGCAGACATTGCCAGAAGTGAATCAGTATTGTTTTTTTGTTGCAGGTCTTGTCGGCGAACTTCTTTCGGGATTGCTTGTCGAACACCATCCTCAAGCGAGTCTTGACCGCACGGATGGATTTCACTTCGGATTGTTTCTGCAAAAAATAAACATCCTCAAAGACCAAATCGAGGATCAAAAACAAGGACGATGGCTTGTTCCATCGCGCCCCTTGGTGCTGGCAAGTTTGATTGAAAATGCCAAGGGTGCGCTTCGTTACCTGCTCTCAATTCCACTGCAAGAAAAAGGCTATCGCCTGTTCTGCGCCTGGTCGCTCTTTTTAGGTCTGCAGTCGTTGCCCTGGATCGACAACGCTTTTGCACAGAAGCTCGTGGGCAAGCTCCCCCGGTTGATGGCCGAATCGCTTCTCGCAAGTGTCGAGTCTGTGATTCTTGACAATGGGCGCTTGGAAAAACTCTTCGACGAACTCCTTCTGCCCGTTCTCAGCAAAACCCAAAAACAGATCCAAGCCCTTACGGAGCTTTCCACAAATCCAATTGAAGCCGATTTGCGTTGGTTTTTTGATTGTTTCCAAGGATCCCTCAGCCTGCAGGAGATGCAGGCTCTGCGTCTCACATGAAGTCTCTTTGGCTGCTGGGGCTCGCAGTCCTTGTCGGCTCGCTTGTCACTTCGTTCGCAGCAGATCCACCCTGGTCTTGGCTGGCGGGCTTTGTTTATATCCTCTACGACACTCTCCTCATTGCCATTACGTTTGTCACTTTAGTCCGCTCAAGAGCCTCCCACCCGACAACCTTGGACCTCAATGATATTTCTGGGGAACCTTCTTCCGCCCCAACGTTGACTGTGGTGATTTCATTCTTCAATGAAAAGAAAAGCCTCAAAGCCTGCTGGGACCACTTGTGCGTTCAGACTCGCAAACCTGAGCTTGTTCTTTTCGTCGACGACGGTTCTGAACAAGCTTCTCCGGAATGGCTTCGTCGTTTGGCCGCGGATCCCAACTCCGGAGTGCAACTCTTGGTCAAGCCACACACGGGCAAAGCCGATTCGCTGAACCGCGCACTCAAAACCATTCAGACAGACTATTTCGTCACGTTGGATGCCGACACACTTTTAGAACCTGATGCTCTGGAAAAACTTTGCGAAGCTCTCACCGTGAATCCAACCTGGACCATCGGAGGAGGCCTCCTCACGCCCAATTGTGAAAACGGTGTCTGGGCGAAATTTCTTGAGACCTTTCAAAAATTTGAATACAAACGGGCGTTTCTCAATCGACTGGCCTGGAGTCATTGGAATTGCCTCAATCTGGTGTCGGGGGCCTTTGCATTCTACAGGACCCAGTTGGTTCAAGAGGTCGGTGGCTTTGCGACCCAGAGTCTCGTCGAAGATTACGAATTGACCACACGTCTTTACGAACAGGCTCTCGGAAAAGGCCGCGATCCAAGCTTCCATGTGGCGGTCCTAGGCCAAGCTCGGGCTCAAACAGACTGTCCGAACACTCCGCTTCGGCTGCTGCGACAAAGGCAGCGCTGGTTTGGCGGATTTCTGCAAACGCATTGGCACTATCGAAGACTGATCGGACAGTCCGAAGTCGGAAACTTTGGAAAAATCCTCCTCCCACTCAAAAGTTCGGACACCCTTCAGCCCCTCTTTGGGCTCGTCGCCCTTGGCAATCTGTTGTTCTTTTTGATCTTGCGCCGAAAGCTGCACTGGCTTGTCCTGGCGGTTTTGATCGCAAAGCTTGTCCTCGATTTGATCTTTCACTACTGGGGGTTGTTTTTGTATCAGCGCTGGACAGGTGAGCAACTTCAACCCAAAACCTGGATTCTTTCTTTTTTTGTCACTCTGGCCGAACCATTTTTTTTCCAACCCCTCCGACACTTAGGCGCCGCTTTGGGATACCTTTTGTTTTGGCAAAGAAATCCCAAATGGCATGCTTCACGACCTCAGTGAATATTGAGGATCTGAGAACCTTCAAGAATTTTGCTTGGCCTCAAGCTCTGACCAGCGCGCAAAAGCCTGATCCAGCTTCTTTTGGACTTGCGCCATTTCGGCGAAAAGATCCTGTGTTTTGCTGGCATGGCTGACGATCTCAGGCTGGCCGGCCTGGGCTTGCAACTGCACAAGTTTGGCTTCCAACTCCTGAATCATTTTCTCACTGTTTTCAAATTCCAATCTTTCCTTGTAGGACAGCTTCACTTTGCCCACTGGGGTTGCGACCATCTCAGAACTGGAACTTTTACTTTTTTTCGGTTGTTGCTGCTGTTTGTACCAATCCTCCCACTGAAGTGTATCGGCAAACTGCAACATCTTTCCTTCGCCGGGAACAAAGGTATCAAAGGCCCAAATGGTGTTCGCAACCTGATCCAAAAAATATCGATCGTGGGTCACCAAAATCACTGCGCCTGAAAACTCCTGCAGGGAGTCCTGAAGAAGATCCAATGTTTCGACGTCCAAATCATTTGTGGGCTCGTCCAAAACCAAAACCTGACACCGCTTCAACATCAACTGCGCAATACGCAAGCGCGCCTGCTCGCCACCGGAGAGTTGCTGCACAGGGAGGTCCACTTTTTCTTTGCGAAATTTGAAGCGATCCAGATAGCTGCGGACATGAACAAATTGTCCTTGAAAGTCGACATAGTCACCCTCGGGACAAAGATTTTTCAACAAACTGATTCCGGGAATTAGGGTTTCGCGGTTCTGTTCAAAATAGGCCGCTTGCAAATCCTCAGCAATGCGAATTTTTCCTTCATCAGGCTTTTCCCGTCCGAGAAGACTGCGAATCAAAGTTGTTTTCCCGACACCATTGGGACCCAAAAGAGCCAGTCGAGTCTTGGGAGTGAGAGTCAAAGACAGATTGCGAAACAGCCACCCCCCGTTTTCAGAGTACGCTTTTTTTCCCAAACCTTCGGTTTGCACCAGCTTCTGAGCGCCCTTTTCAGTCGCCGCAAATTCAATTTGCACCGAACCTTGATTGTTGCGCGTCTTCAATTCGGAAAACTCATCACCGAGACTCAAGGCACTTTCAATACGTGCTTTTTGTTTGGTTTGTCGAGCTTGAGGACCTCGCGCCAGCCACTCTCGCTCTCGGCTCAAGGTATTGGCCATTTTTTGTTCACGTGAATTTTGCTGCAGAATCATTTGTTCTTTCACTTCGAGGTACTTCTCATAGCCTCCGGGCACCGACAAGATTCGCCCCGGAAACCTGGGATCGAGATCCAAAATCCGCGTCGCCACCCGCTGAAGGAAAATTCGATCATGTGTGATCAAAAAACAAGTGATCCGATGCTCGACTAAAAATTTCTCCAACCACAAGATACTGCCAACATCCAGATGGTTCGTTGGCTCATCCAGCAGCAGCAGGTCCGGTTCGCCTCTGAGAACAAGCGCCAAGGCGACACGTTTCTGCCAGCCCCCTGACAAATTCGCAATTTCGGTCTCTTCTGGAAATTGCGACAATTCCAGCTTGGCAATCCATTCGTAGGCTCGTGCAAGTTCCTCACCAGGCAATTCATAGTTTCCCAGCAGCTCACTGAGGATCGTCTGTCCTTTGCGAAACTGCGGACTTTGGACCAAAGTTCCAACCCGCAAACCTCGGGTCGTCACCACATCCCCCGAATCTGGAACTTCGACTTTTGATAAGATTCGCATGAGCGTGGATTTTCCGACTCCGTTGGGCCCCAGCAATCCAACCCGATCAAAAGTTTCGATACCAAATTGCAAATTCGAGAAGAGCACCTGCCCTGAAAAGGACTTTGCTAAATTGTTAACACTGAGAAGCAAAGCCATCAGAATCCCCGATCACAAAATGCTGTTTAGTAACGAAGAAGCGCAGAACCCCATGTGAATCCTGCACCGAATGCCACAAGCGCAACGAGGTCGCCGCGCTTGATTTTACCGAGCTGAACCGCTTCACCCATCGTCAAGGGAATGGTCGCCATGGTGGTGTTTCCAAAACGCTCAATCGTGTTGTGGGTTTTTGTCGGTGGAATCTTCAGCTGTTCAAGAACCATCGAATTGATTCGCATATTGGCTTGGTGGGCAATCACGAAATCGATATCACTGGCCTGCAAGGAATTTCTCTGCAAAAGAAGTTTCAGACTTTCTTGCATTCTCTCAACCGCATTCTTGAAAACCAACCGACCTTCCATGTGTGGAAAGAGATTGGCCTGATCGACCGATTGTAAATCCCGACGAAAGTCAAAACCAGATGCAGGCTCTTTCACACAAAGAACATTGGCGTTCTCGCCTTGGCTGGCCAAATGAAGATCGACAATGCGACTGCTTTGAGGAGCTGAATCCTGAGTCGCAGCGACCACACAAGCCCCTGCACCATCACCAAAAAGCACCGCAACATCACGGCCTTCTGGTGTCTTATTCAAGCGATTCGAATGAATTTCAGAACCCACAATAAGAATCTTGCGGTAAATGCCTGATTCAATGAAGGCTCGTGCGACGTTCAGTGCATACAGAAATCCACTGCATTGGTTGCGGATATCAAGAGCGGGAATGTTATTTTTCGCTCCCAAAGAGTGCTGCAACAGACAACCGGTCCCTGGAAAAACGTAATCTGAAAGCAGGCAACCAAAGATGATCAAGTCAATTTGATCGATATTCAGCTGTGCGCGCTGCAAAGCTTGTGCGCTGGCCTCTGTGGCCATCGATAAGGTGGTCTCACCTGGCCCCACCCAGTGTCTTTGCTGAATACCCGAGCGCTGTTGAATCCACTCGTCGGTGGTGTTCAAAAGAGACTCCAACTCTTGATTGCGAATCACTCTCTTGGGTAAAGCCTGACCAAATGAAAGAATTTGCAGATTCATGCACCCTACTCTGACAGAGTGAGCCCAGAAGCACAAACTCGACTTTCATCCTAATGCACTGCTTGTGGACCACGGACAGGGACGTGACTAAGCTATCACTGCAACGCAACAAAAGGTGGTTCGTCTATGGCTTCGGCTGAAACAACAGATATTTTCGCCTGCACTCCCGCGCAATTTCACAAAATCGTCACGGATTATGAAAAATATCCAGAGTTCCTCCAGGAGGTCAAACGCTGCCAGGTCCTGAAAACGGAGGGAAACCGCAAGCTGATTGCGTACACTGTATCCGTGATGAAAGAGTTTCAGTACAATCTGTGGATGACAGAGGCTCCAGATCTGGTGAGCTGGGAGTTTGCCTCAGGCGATATTTTCAAAACAATGAAGGGCTTTTGGAAGATGACCGATGAAGGTGGAAAATGCAGAGGAACCTACGGAGTGGAGGCCACATTCGGAATGTTCGTGCCAGGTCCCATTGCGAAAGCCTTGGTCAACGTGAACCTTCCCAACATGCTTTCTGCTTATCACAAGCGAGTGGCGGAACTTTATGGTCGATGAGTCTCCCAAGGACAAATCCAGTGAACGCAGCTCCGATTCGGCATCCGAGGGGCAACCACGACTGGCCGAGGCCCTCAAAAAAGTCCTCACAGCTGGGGTGAGTGCTGCCTTTATGACGGAAGAGAGTCTGCGCTCCTACCTGTCCGAGCTCAAGCTCCCGAAGGATTTATTACTGAGTCTCATCACGGGTGCTGCGAAAACAAAAGACGAGATCGCCGCCCGCGTGACCAATGAAGCCGTCAGCATGCTTCGCAAAATTGATTTCGTGAAGGAATTCTCACGGTTCGCCGAAGACCACAAGTTTCGAGTTTCAGCGGAAATTGAAATTGTGAAACGCGACAAGCACGCCGAAAAACAAGATCACAAATCTGGCGGCCAGCCCGGAGGTCAATAAACCAGTGGGTCAATTTTCGCGGGCGTTTCTTGTTTGCAATCTCGTGGTGGGGGCCTGTGGCCATTTGGTTTCCGCGCAACAAAGTCTATCGAAGACACAACTCCAAAACGCCAAAGCTAAAAACGCCAAATCCCAGACCCGGTCAGCTCAAGCAAAGCCTCAGGCTCGCCGGCAAACGACGGTCTCCAGCCGCTCTAAATCTCAATCCGTTCGACCGTCCACTGCACGAGCCGCAACCCGCCCGAATTTGACCCCCTTGCCCGCGAAACTGATCCCGCCTGCCTTGGGCCCCCTCACGGACGCCGAACGGATTCGCCAACTTTCAGGGCGAATCTTGGTTTACGACTACATGGGACAACCCACTCTTCTCCGCTCACACGGAGCTTTGGCAATTTCAGAACACCTCTGGATCACACCTCTTCCAGCGGTGCAAGAGGGATTGGTGCAAACCAACCTCCGATTTTTCCTGCAATCCAAACGAAATCCGTTGGTTGAAGTCCGACTGTTAGACTTTTCTTTGAGCAATCAGGTGGCCATTTTGTACTCACCGCAAATCAATCCCGTAGTAATGCAACTGTCGGACCTTGGTGACGAATCGAGCCTCGCCACAAATCTACCATCAAAATGGACTCAAGCCATCAATGACGGCGAGCTTGCGGCCGAAGCGTCTCCCAATCCTGAAATGCGTTGGTCCACCATGGTTCTGCATCCGCTCGAGATTCTTTTACGGCCCGAAACCCGTAAACTTGGCGGAGTCTGGCTGAGTCCGGGCGGTAAAATTGTCGGATTGGACATCGGCCCGCGAAGAATCCCGAAAACAACAGCTAACATGCTGGCCTATCTGCCTGCCGACGAAATCCGCAACTATCTTTACCGCCTGCCAAGCTTTACGCTTCGCCTCCCAAGCCCACGACAATCTCGCGAGGCCTGGGCCCGAGAAATGGAACTCTGGCAACAGCAGCTCACACAGGACATCCTGCAAAGCTCGGCCTATATTCCTGGTTACACCAAACATTGGCGATTGCCACGGCTGCCCTCCGGTATGATCTGTGAACAAGACACCAATACAACTCATTCGAATTGTCACCTGGATCTGCCGTTGGATTTCGGATCTCTGGGACCGCTGCTCCGGCTGCAGATATCGCTTCAAGAAAGCGCCTCTGTTTCCGAAATTGCGCAATTTGAAGAGCAGGCCCAAAGAGTCCAGACCCTGCTGAACTCCACTGCCAATTGCCGCCAGAGGCGAGTTGTTCTGCTGAACTCCGACTCACAAGTTCAAACTTGCGTTGCCTATCGAAATGATCTTCCCAATGCCCCCTCCGCAACGCTTGTTCGCGGTGCGATTTTGGAAAGTCACAATCCCCTCTACTTCGAAATCTTAGCCAGTGGCTTCAATGCCGACCAAGCGTTGAAGTTGACTCAATCCGTTCTCAAACAATTGGAAGTCCGCAACGATGTCAGACCTTAACAACTCAAATCCCAGAATGATGGACCCTGAAGACTTCTTTTCGGAGAACACCCAAGATATTAATATTGAAGCACCAAAGTCCGAAACCATGGTCTTCACTCCTGACCGCACTCAGGTGTTCACTCCCGCTGGTGAACGAACAGTTGTTTACACACCACCTGCGGTTGAGAGAACAGCGATCTGGACTCCGCCACCGCAACAACAGGTCGCGCCTGCAGCGGCTCAACCGCTGCCCCCAGTTTTCCCGGCGCCACCGGCGCCGTCCCTGCCAGTTTCTTTTACAAATCTCCCCGAGCCCGTCTCGACGCCAGTTCCGCAGGAATTGCCACCACCTCCTCCGCCGTTGAATCTTCGTGACGCCCCCGAAAAAACGATTGCAAGAGAGACCGAGACGCGAGCGCAAGTCGAGCGGCGCAGTTTGCCAAAACTGCAACTGCCCAGAGTCGATTTGAACCTCCCTTGGCCTCTGATTGTGAAAGGAGGTGGGGTTTTGGCACTCCTCGCCGGAATAGGTTTTGGAATCTGGACCCTCATCCACCCGAAGGTTCCCCTTTTTGGACCTCAGTCGGTCCACTTCACAGACGAGCAATTGCAGATCAACCGCCCCCACTTTCAACTCAAAGGGGAACCCGAACCTGTCACTTTGATCTGGACCGACATCCAGGAGCTGTATGCGAATTCTCGACTGAAGGCGAGTGCAGAAATCCACTGAGCAAAAGCACGACAGAGTCTGAGGTCCAGCTCCCCTTATGAAAACCAAGCAAGCTTCCGAATAGTTTTTTGTCATTCTCATTTTGAGGATGTTTCAGAATGCTTGCTGAGGTGAACATGCCTTTGTTTGATGGAAACAAATCAAGAGGATCGCATGCGAATCAAGATTCGATGTGGACATCCTACTCTGATCTTTTCTTAGGACTGTCTGTCGTTTTCCTGTTGCTCTATGTGACGGCAAGTTTGCGCCAAGGAACAGAGGGAATTCAACAGCACGTCAACTATCAAAAGTTGTCCAAAGAAAATGCAGATCTGCAACAACAATTGCAAGTTTACAGCACTTTGAAACAGGACTATCTCGACAAACAAGCCAATCAAGACGAGCGTCAAAACTACGAAGAGCTGATGGGGAAATTGGATCTTCTTCAAGACCAGGCCAAAGACGAAAAGAATCGCTTGCAAAATCAAGCCAAAGAAAATGAGAAAAAAGCCGCGGCTCTGAATAAATATCAACAGATGATTCGCAACATCATCAACACCAACATGCTCGCCAAATCGCGCATCAAAAATCGTGACACGATGATTGCGGACCAGGGTGAAGAAATCACCGATCTGCAGACCGCTGTCACACAGAAAAAGGCGCAGATCGCAGCCGAACAGAATAAAATTGCAAACCTTGAAGAAAATCTCCAATCCAACCTGCAAAAATTGAAGAACGCTTGGAAAGCCCACAGCTTGACTAAGAAAAAGTATGAGGATCAGCAACGCTCCTTGACCGCTAAAGCTGAAAGTCAAATCTCAGCTCTGAAAGCGCAAGAAGAAAAAACCGCTCGCGATCTGGCTAAATTGAATTCGGAACTCAAACAAACAGAGACCGCCTTGACTCAGGCCTCATCAAAAAACACGGAACTGACGGCAGCCAATTCGCAGCTTTCAGCGGACCTGTCGGCAAAGACTCAGGCCTATCAGGCACAAGTCTCGAAACTCAAAGGGGACTTTGCCGCCCAACAAGCCAAAGACCAGGCGGAGTTCGCTGCCAGTCTGAATCGAGAAAAGCTCTCTGGACAAGCCCGTGCCGCCAAGGAAGCTGCATTTCGCGAAGCTGCAGAAGGAAAAGCTAAAGCTTTGGCGGGCCAGTTGTCAGATTTGGATGGCAAATTCAAAGCTACCAGTTCAGAACTGGCGAAGGCACAAGAAAATCTCAATGCCCGAAAAAAGATTGCGGGTCAGATTGCCTCCAATTTTGCAAAAAATGGCATCAAAGCTGATGTGGATCAGAAAACCGGAGACGTCATCCTGGCATTTGGCGGCGAGTATTTTGACTCCGACAGCGCAAACCTGAAACATGGGATGCGTAAAATATTGGAGCAAGCCGTTCCTGTCTATTCTGCAAGTCTTTTTGACGACCAGAAAGTCGCAGAAAAAATTTCCAACGTGGAAATTGTCGGCTTTGCTTCCCCGACATACAAAGGTAAATATGTCGATCCTCGAAGTCTGAATCCAAGTGATCGACAAGCCGTCAACTACAACTTGGACCTGAGTTACAACCGCGCGAAGTCTATCTTCAACCATATTTTTGATCAAAATAAAATGTCGTTTAAATACCAGCAGAAACTTTTGCCTTTGGTGAAGGTCACAGGAAAATCATTTTTGGATCAGGCGGATCGCGGAGTTGCAAGCGAGTCTCCTGATTCCTTTTGTCGCAAAAATGACTGTTCAAAAATGCAACGAGTTATCATTAAGTTTAATTTAAAAGATTAAGAAAAAGGGGCACTTATGCAAACTGAACCTTCGTTTTTCCTGATGCTGATCCAACACCTGGTCACTCTGGCCCGATGGGTCCACATGCCAATTATGTTCTCGGCCTTCTTCTTTGCCATCGGCCTGCGCGGACTTGTGTACTACACGATCCGACGGCATGAATGGTTCGCCTGGGAGTTTGAGAAACGCGTCGGACGATTTCTGAAACGACAAGATATACACAAATCGATGAATGTCTCTTTCTATGTCATTTGCAAAAAATTGATGGAAGTGACTTTCTACGAAGTGTTTGAAAACCGCGAAAAATTGAAGCGCCGGAAACACGATTACGTGATGGGATTCACGGATCGCGTGTTCCTGGTCAAACAAGGCTGTGCTTGGATTGTCCATGACTTGTTGAAACAAATTCGCTTCCTTCGCTACGGTTCGCAGCCTCCTAAGCTTTCGAACATCACTCGCAATGTCTTCACGAAGAATCCCTATTTCAACACGATCGTGGGCCTGCTCCCGACCGAAAAAACCAACGAAATTCTGAACATCCTGCCTGGTCTTTTCGTCATTGGCGGAATCTTTGGTACTTTCTTGGGCGTTATGAAAGGGATTCCAGAACTGTCTGGTATGGATCTCAACGATCCCGAAAAAACGAAGTTGATCATGGACGGATTCTTGGTCGAAGTCGCCATGTCCATGGGCTCTTCTTTACTTGGAATCTTTTTCTCCGTGTTCACAACTTTGATGAACACCTGGTTCTCACCAGATCGAACATTTGCTGAGACAGTCGATCGTTTCGAAAACTCACTCGATTTGTTGTGGAATTTTTCTCACTCAAATGAGGTCCCCCGCGAAAATCAGCCCTTTGATGAGAACCGTGATCCTCTTGAGGCCTTGGCTGAAGCCAGCCTTGCTCAAGAGTTAGGAAAACGCAAATTCACACGCGACTCCGAAGACGATCCCAAACCCAAACCCAGTGCGGCCTGATGAAGTGACCGATCGTATCGCCTCTTGAACAAGGGGCGAAAAGGACGAACCGAAGTGAGCGAATCCGCAAAAACTGCCTACATAGGCCTTTTGAAAGTGAAAACAACGCAAGGTGAACAGGTTCACCTTGTGGATCATTTTCCTGTGCAGCTAGGCCGCGCGACAGACGCGGACGTGATCCTGGTGGAACCTTCAGCCAGTCGGAAACACGCCAAACTTCACTTTCAAGAAAATCCTCCTCGGTTCCAGGTCGAAGATCTTGCATCGGCCAATGGCACGTTTCTCGATTCTCAAAAACTGAATGCGGGTCAGCTCTTCACCTTGACCGCCGAAAGCCGCCTGACTTTTGGACGCGGTCAGGACATCTACCAAATTCAGATTATCCCCCGACCCGTGCAACTGGCCGATCTCGAGAGT
>Ga0075019_10001270_pt1 | contig 14367 bp, 11 predicted proteins | sample ColStrG_CSR_2013_FD_71473 | JGI IMG/M metagenome (GOLD analysis project Ga0075019, IMG submission 71473) | Freshwater sediment microbial communities in response to fracking from Pennsylvania, USA - Cold Stream Run_MetaG_CSR_2013 | ecosystem: Environmental > Aquatic > Freshwater > Creek >...
GTCGTTGCCGGTGGAGTCATTGCAATGGGAACCACAAAGTACGTCGGGATTGGCGGTAACACCATCTCCGCAGCTTTCAACTCGAATCTCCCGCCGTACGACTGGGCAGTAAAACTACTCTTCACTGGATTGTCGCTGGGATCGGGCTTCAAAGGCGGGGAAGTGACACCGCTGTTCTTTATCGGTGCCACCCTTGGAAATTCACTGGCGCACTTTTTGCCACTTCCTTCGTCGCTGCTTGCGGGCATGGGTTTCGCGGCGGTATTTGCCGGAGCCTCCAATACGCCCATCGCCTCGTCCCTAATGGCGATGGAACTCTTTGGCGCGGAAGCCGGAACCTACGCAGCCATCGCCTGCGTCTTCAGCTACCTCTTCTCCGGCCACTCAGGCATCTACCACTCCCAGCGGATCGCCTCCAAGAAGTATCTGGATACTTAGTGATTAGGGTGTGACGCATCTAACGCCAGATTCAACGCGAGTACATTGACCCGCGGCTCGCCCAGAATGCCAAACTGGCGCGGAGTGGTGTGGGCTTTCACGAGGGCCCGGAGTTCATCCTCAGTAATTCCGCGCAACGGAGCGATCCTGCCGACCTGGTAGTACGCAGACGCTGGAGTGATGTCGGGATCCAGACCTGATCCTGAAGCGGTCACTAAATCGATCGGTACAGGGCCCGCCCCCGCGACCGCCTCAGCGGAAATGCTTTGTTGTACGCGAGCAACCAGCGCCTTGCTTGTCGGACCAAGGTTTGACCCACCTGAGCTCGCCGCATCATAGCCTGTCCCTGCCGAAGACGGCCTGCTATGAAAATAGGTGGCACCGCTGAAAGTCTGCCCAATCAACCTCGAACCAATGAGTTGACCGTTACGGTCGTAAACCAGTTGTCCATTCGCTTTATCACGAAAAAAAGTTTGGGCAATTCCAGTGACAAACAAGGGATAGACAACACCAAGCGCGATGGCAGTGATCAATGTGTACCGTAGCGATGTAAAAAAATGCTTCCTCATAACCTATCTCCGAGAGCTTATTGTCTAGACAAAATGAACTGCCGTAATCAAAATATCGATTGCCTTAATGCCAATAAAGGGGACAATAATTCCTCCAAGACCATAGACCAAGAGATTCTTCTGAAGCAGAGCCTCCGCGGACATCGCTTTATAGCTGACACCGCGCAATGCCAGCGGAATCAAAGCAACAATAATCAAAGCGTTGAAGATGACCGCTGACAGAATCGCAGACTCCGGTGTGTGCAACTGCATAATATTCAGATGGTTGAGCACGGGAAATACCCCCGCAAACATGGCGGGGATAATTGCAAAGTATTTGGCCACATCATTTGAAATAGAAAATGTAGTCAGTGCACCACGAGTCATCAGCAGTTGTTTGCCGATAGCCACAATCTCAATCAGTTTTGTGGGATTTGAATCTAGATCCACCATGTTACCCGCTTCTTTGGCAGCTTGCGTGCCCGAGTTCATCGCTACGCCTACATCGGCCTGAGCTAGAGCTGGCGCGTCGTTTGTTCCGTCCCCCGTCATAGCGACGAGCTTGCCCTCAGCCTGTTCACGCCTGATAAGATCCATCTTGTCCTTTGGCTTAGCCTCTGCGAGGAAGTCATCCACACCCGCCTCCCGGGCTATCGCTGCCGCCGTCAACGGGTTGTCGCCGGTAATCATGACGGTCCGAATTCCCATGGCGCGAAGCTGGTCGAACCGCTCTCGCATTCCTCCCTTTACGACATCTTTCAAGTGAATCACTCCAAGCGCACGGCCATTTTCCGCAACAACCAGCGGTGTGCCACCGCTCCGGGCAATGTCCTCCACGCTTGCCCGTACCTCAGTTGGCAGGGATGATCCCATACTTGCTAGATATCGAGCAATTGCATCCACGGCGCCCTTGCGGATGCTCATCCCGTCCATGTCGAGCCCAGACATCCGGGTCGTCGCGCTGAACGGAACAAACGTCGCATTCAGATTCGCGAGTTCGCGACCGCGGAGGCCATACCGTTCCTTCGCGAGGACAACGATAGAGCGACCTTCTGGCGTCTCATCTGGTAATGACGAAAGCTGCGCCGCATTCGCCAGTTGATCGCTGGAAACGCCAGCTGCAGGCACAAACTCAGATGCCTGACGATTGCCGACAGTGATGGTCCCCGTCTTATCCAGAAGCAATGTATTGACGTCTCCCGCAGCCTCCACGGCGCGCCCGGAGGTTGCCAGAACATTGTGCTGTACAAGCCGATCCATACCCGCAATTCCAATAGCCGAGAGTAGGCCACCAATGGTCGTTGGGATTAGGCACACCAGCAGCGAGATCAACACGAAGACTGTCTGCGGGGCGCCTGAGTAGATAGCGAACGGCTGTAACGTTACGACCGCTAGGAGAAAAATAATCGTTAAGCCTGCGAGAAGTATATTCAACGCAATCTCGTTTGGAGTCTTCTGCCGTTCCGCTCCCTCGACCAGCGCAATCATGCGATCCAGAAATGTCTCGCCTGGGTTCGACGTGATGCAGACTTTGATCATGTCCGAGAGCACGCGTGTACCGCCGGTCACCGCAGAGCGATCACCGCCAGCCTCGCGAATGACCGGCGCGGACTCCCCAGTGATGGCGGACTCATCCACCGATGCAACCCCTTCGATGATGTCTCCATCCCCCGGAATCATCTGCCCAGCGATGACCTGGACAACATCTCCGGTGCGCAGTTGCGAGCTTGGAACTTCTTCAATCCCAGACTTGCCGATGCGATACGCGCTAGTCTCTGCCTTTGCTCTCCGCAGCGCGTCAGCTTGCGCTTTGCCGCGTCCTTCGGCCATTGCCTCCGCAAAGTTTGCGAAAAGCACTGTGAACCACAGCCACAGTGTGATCTGTAGATCGAAGCCGAAATGTCCGACGCGACGTAAAGTATCGGAGATAAGTAGAACGGTGGTAAGTATGCTGCCTACTTCAACTACAAACATGACAGGGTTTTTCATCATGGTGGCGGGGTTTAGTTTTACTAGCGCATCCACGCCTGCGCGCCGCATAATGTGAGGGATTAACAACGACTGGCGATTTCTATTCTCGTGCATCGACATTACGGACTCCTTAGAAGCTCTTGCCTGCGCCCATGAGTAGGTGCTCCAATACCGGGCCAAGCGCCAGCACCGGGAAGAATGTGAGCGCGCCAACAATCACGATGACGCCTGTCAGCAACGCTGCAAAAAGGGGTGTTGTGACCGGGAAGGTGCCTGCAGTGGCTGGGACGCTTTTCTTCGCAGCTAGATTTCCTGCAATCGCAAGCATCGGGATAAGCATGAGGAATCGTCCAATGAACATCGATATGCCCAGCGTCAAATTGTACCAGGGGGTGTTCGCATTCAAACCTCCAAAGGCTGAACCGTTATTGCCTGTTGCAGACGCATAGGCGTAGAGAATCTCAGCAAGTCCATGTGGACCATGATTCGTCAGGCTTGAAAGGCCAAACGTAGGCGACAGTACGGCGACGGCGGCAAATCCCAGAATGACAAGCGGAAAGATGAGTAAGTAGAGCATCGCCATCTGAATGTCATACGACTCAATCTTTTTGCCGAGATATTCCGGCGTTCGTCCGACCATTAGTCCAGCGATGAAGACCGATAAAATCACGAAGATCAACATGCCGTACATCCCGGCACCAACGCCACCAAATATAATCTCACCGAGCAGAATGTTGACTAGTGGAACCATTCCTCCGAGGGGAGTAAATGAGTCGTGCATTGCATTAACCGCACCGCAACTAGCATCAGTGGTGACGGTTGCAAACAGAGCCGAGTTCGCGATTCCGAACCGTACCTCCTTGCCCTCCATGTTTCCACCTGCCTGCCCCGAGGATTCGGATTGTGCAGTATTGTTCAGCAATGGATTGGGTCGGGCCTCTGCCCAATAGCTCGTAAAGACACCAGCAAGGAAGAGCACGGACATTGCGGAAAAGATCGCCCAACCATGTCTCGGGCTGCCAGTCATTTGGCCCAAAGTCACGGTCAGGCCAGCTGGTATCAGGAAAATCGCAAGTAGCTGAAGTAAGTTGGAAAGCGGTGTAGGATTCTCGAATGGGTGCGCACTGTTTCCATTAAAGAAGCCACCACCATTGGTGCCAAGCATCTTGATCGCTTCCTGTGATGCGACCGGGCCCTGTGCGATGGTCTGTGTTGTGATGTCGCTTGCCGCGGCTGCTGCGTCTGGACCCGTAGGAGTTAATTTCTGAGTCTCAACCAGCTTTGCAGAGTCATAATGGCGAACATTCTGAACGACACCCTGCGAGATCAGAGCGACGGCAAGTGCTGTTGAAAGGGGCAGCAGAACCCATAGAATTCCGCGCGTCATGTCGACCCAGAAGTTGCCAAGTGTTTTCATCTCGCGGCGAGCAATGCCGCGAATAAATGCAATTGCCAGTGCCAGTCCGACCGCAGCGGACCAAAAGTTATGGGTGGCGAGACCGACCATTTGTGTGAAGTAACTCATGGTCGTTTCGGGAGTATAGGATTGCCAGTTGGTATTGGTTGTGAACGAGATCGCCGTGTTCCACGCAAGCTCAGGTGCTACCCCTGCGAGGTGCTGAGGATTCCACGGCAGAAACGATTGGAGTCGCTCGATTGCATAGCTCAGAACAGTAGTGACAGCACTGAGCATGAGCATCGAGACCAGGTATTCGGTCCACCGCATCTCCTGCTCAGACGTCACGCCAGTTGCTCTATAGAGTAGACGTTCGATAGGCGTCAACACTGGATCAAGCCAGGTCTTACGGTGCTCGAAGACGAGGGTCATATATGAGCCGAGGGGTTTAGCAATTACAAGGATCAAGCAGAAGAAGAGGCCAATCTGCAGCCATCCATTGGTGCTCATTAGAATTTCTCCGGGCGAAGCAGCGCGTATACCAGATATGCCGTCAGCGCAGTTGCAAGGGCTAGCAAAAGGATGTTTTCAATCATGGCTTCGGCCTCACGTTGACCCGGTTACAAGCTTCAACATAGGCATGAGCGACTCCGAATAGGAGGAGTGTGATTGCTACAAAAATAATATCGAGCATATGGCTCCTGGAGTTGGGCTGTAGTACCTAGAGCACTCAAGAATTCAAATAGATTGAGATGGGACGTCGCGAGCAATTGGACGCCCCACATGGCTAGAAGTGCCAGATCAGATCGGCAGCCAGAGTTAGGGCCTGATTCTTCCCCAGTCCCAGTGGATTGGGGCTTGCGCCCTGAGATACCCCTTCAAGGTTTGAGATTGAGGCACCGGGCGCAATGTTGAGCGCCGTCACCCCATACTTTGTGAAGGCATGGGTGTAGCTTATTTCGGGCCGGAAAGTGATGGTACTTCCTGCCCAGAAGTCAAAACCGATCATGTGTTCTTCGTACTTCGCAGGGGTACCTGTGCGTTGGCCTTTAATATCATTGACCCATTCATTTCGGATATTCAGCGAGGCAGTATTATGCCAGAAATTATGCTCCACATAATTGGTTATTGCGAGCTCCGGCGCGAAGCAACGTGACGACTGCCTGGCGGCGGGTAGCCGAGGATCCTGGCAGACTGCCCCGAAGTTGAGGTTGACGGGCGGTGCAGCATTTGCGTTGTTTTGAATACGCTGGTAAGTCGTTTCGGGCCAGGGAGTCGTTGCCGTCGGGACGTACTGGCCGGAGAAGGTATTTTGATCTGTAGCGTTAAACCAATACATATTTGGTACTTGTTTCATGTACTGGTACCAGAATTCTGTGTCCGTATGCCAGGATGCGTTGAATCGGTGGTACCACGTCTCATAGTAGGCGGCCAGATTGTTGTAGGCATATTTGCCGTCATTCACGCTGTTAGCGCAGGTATATGTGGCATCCCCACCCTCATGCCATGTGTATTGCAGGCAGAAGTTTCCGGTAAGCTTGGCGTCTGTGGTCCACGGCATCGTATCGCAGCCTGCGGAGACTCCGGCCTGTGCGGTCCAGTGCTTGCTCATTTTTACGGTAGCATTGGCACCTGTCTGGGTGTAACAGTCAAAGGTGTAAAGGATTGAGTGCGAGTAGGTGTAATTATTGGGGGCGAGTTGAGCCTCGATATCGGGCAACGAGATATACCGCCCAACGCGCACGTTCATCCCCTCGCCAACGTGAGGAAAGTAGAAGTCCATATAAAACATAACGGGGTCGAATCCGTATTGGCTGTTCTTGACGAGGAGTTGCTGGCTCAACAATCCGTGGGAAGTGGTGAATCGATAGTCCACACCGTAAAGCAGGGTAAGTTGGTAACCCCAGTCGAAGTGTTCTTTTTGCGCGGTGTTGACATATCTGTCAAAATAGAGCGCCGCCTGGTCTAGTTGCACGACGTTCGCATACTCGTCATATGCAGACGGAAAGTTGGACGGGATGCCCTTACCTGCGTTCGTCTTGTTATTGGTAGAGCCGTTGGCCCCAACTTCGAGCCAACCGAAGATCTTGTTCTTCCCTTTGTTGCCATCCAGTGCCTGCATGAGCGGATAGCTCTGTTCGTCGATTGCGCCAATGACTGGCGTGCCGCCGATGGGCCAGTCTGCAGCGGGGTAGGGTGGAGAGAAGAGTGGCTCCGGCGTGCCACGGCGTTTGTCTGCAGTGGATTGGTTGCTCGGTGCGTTACCGGACCAGTCAGCGACATAGGCGCGTCCAAGCCGATGAATGAAGTTGACTGTTCCGGGAGTAGAAGGAGACGGAGTTGGTTCGGTAGGAGCTTGCGCTTCAGAATTCGCCGGTGCAGCAGACGTTGAGGAAGCGGTATCAATTGCTGGTGTTGGAGGAGCTCCGGTCTGGGCGAATGATACGCTCCATGCGAGCGCGATCACGAGGGCAACAGAGGAGCGAAACACGATGTGTGTCATGTCTCCAGTACATCGTTGGTCTGCGTAGAAAGTCCGTAGGAAACAAGTTAAGAAGGCGTAAGTTTGCCTTTATGCAGAACGGAATCGGTAGCCGATCCAGGGTTCGCTCTCGATGTAGCTCTCCGCTTCGGGCACATCGATTTTTTTTCTGAGTTGCGCTATCAGCACACGCAGATACTCCGGTTGATTCGCCCCGGCGGGTCCCCAGATAGCTCGGAGCAGGGTCTTATGTGTCATCACTCGGCCCGAGTTCTGCAGGAACAACAGGAGAAGGTCAAATTCCTTGGGCGTCAGATGTATCTCCTGCCCTCGCACGGTGACGCGATGTGCGATCTGATCGATCAAGAACACGCCGTCTTGCAGGATCTCCGCGAGAGGCTGTACCGATCGGTCGTGGTGTCTACGCAACTGCACCCGCACCCGCGCAAGGAGTTCTGGTGTGCTAAATGGTTTGGTCATATAGTCATCGGCACCAGCATCCAAAGCTGCGACTTTCGTTTCATCGTGTTCCCGCACGGACAGAACGATAATCGGAGTCGTGCCGATTTTTCGTATGGACTGGGTCAGTTCCACCCCATCCATGAGGGGCATGGAGAGGTCAGTAATGACTAGATCTGGCGCGGATTTTTCGTAGAGTCGCAGCGCCTCGAGGCCATCATGCGCTACGAAGACTTCGTAGCCGTGGCTCTCCAAAGAGCCTCGCAGTACCCGGGTAATCTGGCGCTCGTCGTCCACAACCAGGATTCGGATCGTCGCTTTCATCTATGGAGTCTCCTGCGTCACGATATGTAGGTCGACGTGCGGTGCTGCGGATACAAACCGGGCAATCTCCCTGAAGTACAGATACTTCTTGAGACCCGATAATTCTGAACGCCCGAAAATAATCTGAGTAATGCGGTTAAGATGGCAAAACTCTGCGGTTGCTTCGGCTACGGTTGTGCCCTTCAGATGTACTACCTTTGCCCCCAGGTTGGCTGCAAATTCAAGGTTGTCCTCCAGGCTCCGCGCGGAGTCCTCAGACTTGTCCGAGTCAGTATCGAGGTGGAGGACAAACAATTCCGCATCCAGGCCCTGTGCGATGCGTGCTCCGCGCGCTACTAGATCTCGTGCTGACGCGCTCGCGCTTACACACACGGCAAGTCTTTCCGCAACAGTCCAGTGGGAGCCAAGCTGCTTAAGCCTCACATACTCATCCAGCGTGCGATCAACAGCTCGCGTCACGCGCTGCAACGCCATCTCGCGCAGGGCGATCAGGTTTCCGCGGCGGAAGAAGTTTGAGAGCGCTCGCTCCACCCTCTCCATCGGGTAAATATCTCCGCGTCTCATCCGCTGGGCTAGGGCCTCTGGCGTCAGGTCGCTCATGACGATCTCATCGGCTCGGTCGAGAACCCAGTCTGGCACCGTTTCGCGGACCGTAATTCCGGTGAGAGACTGCACCCGAGGTGTGACACTTTCAATGTGCTGGATATTCACAGTAGTCAGAACGTCGATGCCTGCCTCCAGCAATGTGAACACATCTTCGTAGCGCTTGGCGAAGCGACTGCCCTCGATGTTGGTGTGTGCCAACTCGTCGACGATTGCGACCTTGGGGTGACGCGCAAGAATTGCATCCACGTCCATCTCGGCGAACATGGTGCCCTTGTAGTTAATCTGTCGAACCGGCACATGTTCCAGTTGGTCAGCGACAGACGTGGTGCCGGCTCGCCCGTGTGTTTCGACGAGCCCGATCACCACATCCTCACCGCGGCTCTTGCGCCGGATTCCCTCGCTTAACATGCTGAAGGTCTTGCCCACTCCGGGTGCATAGCCGAGGAATATCTTGAACCGTCCGCGGGTCCGCTCCGCAGCCTCGGCCTTATTTAGAAAATCCTCCGGATTCCGTCTTGGGTCTGACATACCACTCATCGTTCTAGCATACGGTCGTAGTATCAAATACGTGAACTCAAATCGGATTGTCGAAGTGGTGCGCTGGATTGTCGCCGGGCTTAGCCTGACCGGCATTGTGACGCTCTATGTCGTGTTGCTGAAGGCCAACCCTGCAACGGTTGCACTCTCTCTACTATTGCTGATTCTATTTCTGGCGGCACGTTGGGGGTTACGGTACGCTATCGTGACCTCCATCGCTGCAACTCTTTGTTACAACTACTTTTTCCTCCCTCCTATTGGTAAATTTACAATTTCCGATCCCGAGAACGTTCTTGCCCTCTTCGTGTTCCTTGTAACATCTGTGTTTGCCAGTCGCATGTCGAACCGGATTCGGCAGGAGTCTGAAGATGCACGGGCACGGCAGGCCGAGCTCGAAGTTCTATACCGGCTAAGCCGTGCATTGTTGCAGACCGACGAACTGATGCAGCTCACCAACTCCATCCCAGCCGCAGTATTGTTTGCGACCGGGGCCAAGGGTGTTCTCTTCTTTTTGCTGAAAGGTGACCGCGTCTATCGGGCTGGTGCAGATTGGAGCGTGCAGTTATCCATCGAGCAACTGCGTGAGCTTTCCTATAACCCAGGAATCATCTCGTCGGCCTCGGCCAACGAGACCATGATTCCGCTTCGCACAGGGGTTCGTCCAGTCGGGGTGCTTATCGTGTGCGGAACTCGTCTATCTCACCAGAGCTTGGATGCGCTCGGCGGTCTAATCTCAATCTCGCTGGACCGCGCCAGTGCTGTGGACGACGTGACTCGTGCCGAAGCCGCAAAAGAAAGCGAACGCCTGCGCAGTCTCATGTTGGACTCCATTACCCACGAGTTGCGCACTCCGTTGACGTCTATCAAGGGGGCAGTGAGCACCTTGCTGACCTCCAACCTGCGCCCAGAGGTCTCGAACGATCTATTGCAAGTAATCGACGAGGAAAGTGATCGCCTCAACCGACTTGTCGCGCAGGCAGTCGAAATGGCTCAGCTTGATACCCAGGAAGTCCGCATGACCTTTAGCCCACAGAGTTTGTCGGGCATGATTGATGCTGCGCTCGAGACCTATAAGATCAGTCTTGCCGACCACCCTGTCTCTGTGAATCTACCGCCAAATCTTCCGCCCGTGGATGCCGATCCCATCTGGATTCAGAAGCTGCTCGGAAATATGCTGGAGAATGCTGCGAAGTACTCCAGCTCGGGCCAGCCGATTGTTGTGAGTGCGGAGCTGCGGGGATCGATGGTCGCCTGTAGCATCGCCGATCGCGGTTTCGGTATTGATCCCATGGAGCAGTCCCTTATCTTCGATAAGTTCTACCGCGCCCACAATCGCGCACATCACACGCCCGGAACTGGGATGGGGCTGGCAATCTGCCGTGCCATCGTGGAGGCGCACGGCGGGACCATTGCCGTGACCAGCCAGCCTGGACATGGATCGGTGTTCACCTTCACGTTGCCGCACCACATCGATGCCTGAAGCTACTTCGCCGTCGGTGCTCCGGGCGGTGGAGGAATTGTTATATCCAGCGTCGTTACCGGGCCAAGTTTATCGAGTGGCGTCCCAAACTCTGCTTGATTGCCAACGACCACAATGGCCAGCTTCGAGACATCGATATATTTATTCGCAACCCGCGTTATATCCGCTGCTGTGACCTTCTCGATCCCACCCTTGAACTGCTCCAGAAGGTCTGGCGGATAACCATAGAACGCCAGTGTGACCTGCTCGCCCAATGTCTTGTCGCGCGAGTCGAACTGAAAGATAAAGCTGTTCAGAATGTCGTCCTTCGCGCTCTTCATCTCGATCGCGGTCGGGGGCTTAGTCTTCAGCAATTCGATCTGTGCCAACATAGCCGTGGTTGCGTCGACCGTGCTGGAACTCTTGGTCGCGGCCGACACAGTGAACGTGCCCGGATGGTCGTACGCCGCGCCGTATGCGCCGCCGACACTGTAGGCAAGTCCAAGACGGGTCCGCACTTCCTGGAACAGCCGTGAACCGAAGCCACCCGAGAAGATCTGATTCATTACCCGTAGCGCATAGTAGTCCGGATTACTGCGCTCCGTGCCCAGGCCCACAATGTAAACATTCGACTGGTTGACGTCCGTCTTGTTGACGAAGTAAACCGCATGCTTCGGGTCTTTGAACGTCGCAGGAATGGTCTTCTCCTCGACTCCGCGAGCCATCGGCTCAAAGGCTTTGCGCAGCTTCGATTCCATCGCCGCCGAGTCGAAGTCTCCGGATACGGCAACTATCATTCCATTTGGCACCACAGTCTTGTCATGCCACGCCGCCAGGTCGTCGAGCTTTACGGCTGCGATCGTCGCATACTCTGTTTCGCGGCTGTACGGGCTATCCTTCCCGTAGGCTACCTGCGAAGCCTCACGTGCTGCGATGCCGCTGGCGTCATCATTGCGTCGAGCGATGCCTGTCGCGAGTTGCTGCTTGCCCAGTGCCAACTTGTCAGCCTTGAAGTCCGGGTGCAGCAGCACATCCATCGCAATGCCGAAGACCTGGTCGAAGTCCTGCTTGAAGCTCGACCAGTGGACCGAAGTCGTAGCCAAACCTCCGCCAGTTTCCACATCGGCAGCTTTCAGTGCGAGCGTCTCGTCCAGCGCGTCGCCACTTGCAGTCTTCGTTCCGCTAGTGCGCCATGTCTGGCCGTAGAGACTCACCAATCCAACCTTGTCGGCCGGTTCGTCCCGACTACCGCCCCGAATCAGGATCGAGCCATTTACAAATGGCAGCTCATGATCCTCCTGCAGAAAGATCGTCAGCCCATTGGCCAGCACAATCTTCTTCGGCTGTTCCGGCTTGAAGTTGTGTAGCGGCGGGACTGGAATCCTGGTCCACGGTTTCGACCCCGATGTTGTTGCTCCCGGTTTGGTCTGCTGTGCCAGCGCTCCAGTTGCTACTACCAACACCGCTGCCAAAACGCTAAGCTTCCTCTGCAAGCCAATCCTCATCTTGTGTCCGTTCATTGCGCACCGCCAGTCTTTGCCGATGCGTTGTTGGCTGCGGGCGCTGCGAACTCAATCTGTGCCACGGTCCGGTTGCTTTCTAAGAAGGTCTTCTGTGCTACGCGCTTGATGTCCGCCTTGGTCACCGCGTCGATCTTTGCAATCTCCCGGAACATCTCGCGCCAGTCGCCGAAGCGTGTCTGGTATTCCGCCAGTTGTTCCGCCAGACCAGCGTTGTCCGCTAGGCCGCGCAGTTTGTCGGCCTTCGCGCGTGTCTTGTACTTCTCCAGTTCCGCGTCCGAGACGTCTTCCGACTTCAGCTTCTCCAATTCCTTATGAATCGAATCGCGCATCTCCTGGTCCGTATGTCCGGGCAAGGGAACTGCGTACACCGCGAAGAGTCCGGGATATTTGTCGCCCGGGAAGCCACTAAAGCCCTGCGCCGTCGCGGCAATCTTCTGGTCGCGCACCAGGCTGCGATACAACCGCGCCGTGCGGCCATTTGAGAAGATGTCGGTAATCGCGTCGTATACCGCGTCATCGGGGTCGCGATAGTCGGGGCGGTGATAGCCCTCAAGATAGAACGGCTGGGTCGCTTCCTTGATCACAACAGTCTTCTCCGCTGCCTGCGGAGGTTCAATCGTAGTCATGTCCTCGGGCTTGGGGCCGGCAGGAATCTTGCCGAAGTACTTCTCCAACACCGGAATCGTGGTCGATGCTTTTACATCGCCGACGACCGCAATCACGATGTTCGAGGGCACATAGTAGATCTTATGAAAGGCTTCGGCCTCCGTCGCGGAAACCTGCGAGATCTCGCTCTCCCAGCCAACGCCGCTGCGTCCATACGGGTGCGCGACGTAGGCAGTCGCAAGCATCTGCTCCACCATGCGCCCGATCGGCGAGGAGTCGATCCGCATCCGGCGCTCCTCCTGCACCACGTCACGTTCCTTGTAGAACTCCCGCGTGACCGGCTCCCCAATCCGGCCGCTCTCCATGTAAGCCCAAAGTTCCAGGCGATTCGACGGCATGCTCCAGAAGTAGTTCGTCGAGTCCTCGCTGGTCTCCGCATTCAGTCCCTCTGCGCCGTTTTCTTCGGCGATCTGCGGAAACTCATTCGGAATAACATACTTTCCGGCAACCTCCTGCGCGTCGTCGAACTTCTTCTTCAACTCCGCCAGCTTGTCCGCATTCTGCCCAACGCGTTTGCGATATTCCGCGTCATAGGCCGCATATGCCGACTCAACTTTCGCCAGCGCCACCTTCTCGGCGGCATAGTTTGTCGTGCCAATCTCATGCGTTCCCTTGAACGCCATGTGCTCGAACATGTGCGCCAGGCCGCTCTGCCCGCCGGGGTCGTTGGCCGATCCGGCATTCACCATCGTGAAGTAGCTGAAGACCGGTGCCTCGGGCCGTTCGCAGACAATCAACGTCAAGCCGTTCGGAAGCACCTTCACCGTGGTCCGCTTCTCAAAGCTCGCCATATCCTGCGCGCCTGCTGCTGTTGCCAGCACTGCTGCCATCGCACAAACTGTCGAAACCCGATTCCAGCCTCTAAACAATCGAAAACCTCCGCCCTACGCAAAACCAATCATATCCGTGCCATCTATTTGGACTCTATTCCGTCCGGTTCGTCCGTTCACTGCTTCTTGCGAAGCCACTCGGCCGCAGCCGCACCCATGCCAATCACGCCATACCCGAAGCGCTTCAGGGCTCCCTCGGCCTCTGCCTTCAGGGTGCCAACCACATTCTCCAGAAACATGTTTTGCGTCCACTGATTCCGCACCGCGCCCGGTCCATGGCGAAAGCAGTTTGCCGCCGCCCGAGCCCAGTTCCCAGATTCAACCGCCGCGATCAACGTCGGATAGCCATGCAGCAGGCCCAGCGGTCCAAGGTTGTAGGCCATATCCAGCAAGGCAATCTTGATGCTGTCGGGAAACTCGTTGTATCCCGAAATGCGGGCTCTCAATTCGCCGTCAAAACCAGCCAGCACCGTCCGCAGAAGGGAATCGATATCCTGCTTCTCGAGCTCCAGACTGCCATCATGTCGATAAAAGAGCGCCGGACGACCCATCGGCATCGCTTCTACACGCGCAAACTCAGTCGCAATCTCGGTAGAGGTTGCGGCTCGGTTGCCGATCACGAACGGCAGTTTCTCCGCCGCCGCTGCATCGGGAACCATAAGTCCCACGCCAACAGTCACATGGCCACGAGTATCCAAATACATCCACGGGATGGACCCCTCAAACCATTCCAGTTTCGTCAGCGATTCATCCAGATATGTAGCCATCAAAGCCCCTGTGATCTGATATCAACTCTAATGGAAGGGGAAGCTGTGCGCCTTCCACATCCCACTTCTTGACTTACTGAACGGCCATTCAGTAAGCTGCAACCCACGGGAGGCATTCCTTGCCAACGCACCGCCAGATCAACAAAGTTGCCGTCCTCGGCGCCGGAACCATGGGCTCCCGCATCGCAGCCCACCTCGCAAACGCCGGAATTCCAGTCGTACTCCTCGACATGGTTCCACCCGGAACGCCGACCGACGCTCCCGCAGCCGCTCGCAACAAGTTCGTTCTGGGCGCGCTCGACGCGCTCAAAAAGTCCAGGCCGGCCGCGTTCTACACGCCAGACGCCGCCCGCCTGATTAC
>Ga0075019_10001271_pt1 | contig 14366 bp, 11 predicted proteins | sample ColStrG_CSR_2013_FD_71473 | JGI IMG/M metagenome (GOLD analysis project Ga0075019, IMG submission 71473) | Freshwater sediment microbial communities in response to fracking from Pennsylvania, USA - Cold Stream Run_MetaG_CSR_2013 | ecosystem: Environmental > Aquatic > Freshwater > Creek >...
GGGACGATCCTTGATTATCGACGCTAGCAGTTTCTCGTATCGATCCCTTCGTCCGTGCAGGTCAGTCGCGAAAAGGCAAGTTGGCAAAACAGATCCTTATTTTGCTCAGGTTCTCAATCTTATAGCCCAAAACTCCCAAGGAAAAGCGCCCACCATGTATAGCCGCCCAGCGGGATCTGTCCGCGGATGTGTCTCGGCGTGGGGGAGGCTGTGGACGGAATGGGCGCGTGGTAAGCCAGAATCCCATCCGGAACGACGAAGGAATCTGAATGAAAACTGAATGAAGAACTTGCCTTTGTGGCCATTCTTGGCATTGCGGACTATCGTAGAATCACTAAGTTCCGAGGAATCAATGAGCGACTGGGGAACAAATCCACCGCCCCCCGCAAAGACGCAGATCGACCGAATGCAGAGCAAGGCGAGAAACAGAAACCGGTTTGCGGAATATGAAGGATTCACCTTGAAACAGATGATTTGGACTGTATGCGTTTTTGTACGCGCTCGCTGCACATTAGGATTGCTCTGCACTAACCACGATTAGTCAGGCCGATTCGTAAGTGAATAAACTGTAAGGTATTTGCTTCTCTATCAGGAGGTTGCAGGGGAGGTCTAAATTAGTGGTTGTAGATGGTGTGTCTGCCAGTTCCACCACTTCCGCACTTTGTAAATTACCTGCAATCAATAGCTTAGCAAGTTCGTCCTGTGAGGGCATTCCCAACTGCGCCGGATTTTGCACCGACTTCTTGCACGCAATGCGCTCCTCCGGCCGCTGCAAGTCCGCCAGCCGCGCAAACAACTTGTGAACCGCAGCCTCTCGCGAGTGTACATAGCGCATCGTGGTCTTACATGTTATCGTGTCCGGCGACATACTGCAACGTAAAGGGGTCCGTGTACTCTCCGGCCTCGGTCAGAAAAGTATGACGCAGAGCGTGCAGGCCGGCATCGGGATGAGTCTTGATCCTTTTTCGTATCTGGCCTATCTGTTCCTCCAGCATCCTAGGCCCCAGAGGCTTTGTCAGATCTTGCGGGCTCGTGAAGACATAGTCGCAACGGGAGGCTTTCAGAAGCCGTTGCAGTACTTCCTTCATTTCGTGATCAATCACCAGCTTGCGCTTTCGCGCGCGCCGTTTTAGACCGCGCTTGATTATTAGCTCTCCGCAGATTTTCACGTCTGCACGCTGCTCCGTGCCCACTTTCACATGGTCGATCCTACGTGAAACCACACTTTGCTCGATGACCTAGCCGACGCCATCCTCGACGGTACTCGCAAACAAGCACTGGAGTTCTTCGTGAGTGTGCCCCTGCTCATCTTCGACGACCTTGGCCTGCGGAAACTGCCGCTCACCGCCGCCGAAGTGGAAAAGTGGGCCTATGCGGCGCGGGTGCTCGGCGATGTGTCGATTGTGGCTGACGGCAAACCTTTGAGGCCGAAACTTGTCTCTGTGGACTTCCCATCACTCGAACAAATGAAAGAGGGACTTGGAGAGACTCACAATCTGATGTTTTTTGTTCCGGGCGACGCAGCGAAAAGCTGGGGAGCCAATTTGCCGGGATCGCCGGTTATGGCGGCGGCTGACCCTGAAGAATGGGTTACCATTTTCCTCGTCTGGGTTGGCTAATGTTCCGATGGGACACCGGTTCCGCCGATTGTGTACTGACTCCAACTTGGGTGTTGAGGAGGCAGTGGAGGACCAGTGATCCTCGCTTCCGCATCCCCACCACTGATCCCTACTCGCGTGATCTCGCCCGCAGTAAATCTCCGCATACGGCCTTCACGCCAAAGGTTCCCTCAACCTTGGCCGACGAGTGACAAAATTGCCAACGCACTCTAACATCGCGGGCTACTAATCGTCCCCGCTTTTCGGAGTTCTGGGCGGTTGACGGGCAAACCTGAGACAACCGCGCGGACGACTGATCTCGAAACCACGCTTCGACATCCCTCGATTCCACAGCCAGAGGTGCCAACCTTCCGTGTTGCGTGAGCTTAACCGCTGAATTGCGCGGCAGATCCCTGGCTGCTCAAGTGTCGGGGGCAGGAAATTTTCGAGCTTTGCAGCACCGTGAAGAGGAAATGCCCGGACTGTCGAACACGAGTTCGTTTCCGACCGGTTGAGCAGGTTACTTGGAACTCGCGGAGGTCCCCGGGCCCTTTACGTTTTCCTGTAGAAAACGCCGAATTACCGCCCAGGCCCTTTGGTTCTCGTCCGCGGAGAATCCGCCGTGATTGCCGCCAACCACTGTGTAGAGTTGGTTTGGCACTCCCGCAACATTAAGTGCCTTGTGTAAGCGCACCGCCTGTGAATAGGGGACCAGTTCGTCATTGTCGCCGTGTATCGTCACTATCGGAGGAACGTTGCCATTGACGTAATTGATCGGGGAGACGCGTTTGGCAAGATCATCAGCGTTGGGCTGATTGCCGAACCATGCCACAGCATATCCCTTGGCATTTGCTCCATGGAGTTCGTCCAGAACGTCGGTGATGCCAAACCAGTTCACGATCGCCGCGACACGAGGATCCTTGCTTGTACCTGGGTTGGCTCTCCATATGTCATCGTCAGGCGCACGACACTCACGATCGAATCCCTCTGCCGGCGTGAGCATGCCGGTAATGAGTGCAAGGTGGCCTCCGGCCGATCCGCCCTGGAGCACAACGCGATAAGGGTCAAAATTGTATTTCTTTGCATTAGCGAAGACCCAGTGCAGAGCACATCGGCAATCTTCCACGGCGGCGGGAGCGAGCGAAGCCCGTCCCAGGCGATATTCGACATTCACTGCCGCAAAGCCCATTTGCAGGTAAGGCATTATTTCGAGAACACGATCTTCCTTCGTGCCCTCGATCCAACCCCCACCGTGGATCACCATTACGACGGGCGTTGGTTGTGAAACATCGACCGGCCTGTAAACGTCGAGTCTGTTCTCGTGGTTGTTCGCCGTGTGATAAACAATGTTCGGATGCACATCATATCGGAATAGAGCGGCAGCGAATGAGGCGGCGTCGCTCTGCGCTACAGACACTGAGGTGAAAAGCAGCAGGAACGGAAGCAGCAGGAGTCTTCTCAACGTCTCTCGCATGAATTGGTCTGTATGTGTTTCAAGAAGGGCAATTTTTATGATTACGATAGCAGCATACTTGGAATGCATCCCAGTTGGGAAGGGACTAACGGACCAACGCATGATTTCGATTGGTTGCGCCATGCCAACCGCGATTTCCGTCGATTTCGGTTCTGGGGATTGGTTCGCAGCCGCAGGAACGGCGGATAACAAGTTCCGTAGGGAGGACCACCCGGGCATGGAGAGATCTCAGGTCTGACCCGGGGGCCCGCCGGATCCACTCTAGTAATAGACGGGTTGCGCTTCGTCCAAGCTGGGCGGCCGGCTGACGGACAGCCGTGAGGGGTACCGCCAACAACGGAGCGAGGTCAAAATCGTCGAAGCCCACGATCGCGACTTCCTGCGGTACCGGTATGTTTTCTCGCTGCAGGGTCAGCAGAACGTTGATCGTGGCAACGTTATTCATTGAAAACAAGGCCGTCGGCGGCCTGGAAGAGCGGAGTCTCTGTAGAAGGCAAGGGCCGACATCCGCACCATCGTCAACAACGGCGAAGCGCGGTTTGAGCCCCGCTTTCTTCATGGCCTTTTCATATCCAGCAATGCGCTGCGCTATGGAGTTGAACTGACTGTCGTAGCCAATGCAGAGAATCGATTCGTGTCCATGCTCGATGAGATGGCTCACCGCGTTTTGGGCTCCCTCGTCGTTCTCTACCACTACCTCGCCTGCGTCAAAGCCAGGGAACGTACGGTCCAGCATCACGACGGGGATTCCCCGGGCACGCAGATCTTGCAGCTGGCCAACGCAGTTTGGGTTCATGGGAACGATGAGAATACCCGCGACATTGCGGGATTTCATCATCGCCAACTCCCGGGCCTCGCTATCCAGGTCCCGCTCCGAAGCTATCAGAAGTGCCATGTACCCCTGTTTTGCGGCTTCTTGTTGTACCGCATGGGCGCATATGGAAAAGAAAGTGTCGGCCAGGTCGGGCACAATGAGTCCGATGGTTCGTGCTGCCTGGCCCTTGAGCATGCGGGCCGCTTCGTTGGGTTCGTAGCCGAGCTTCCGAATCGCAGCGCGGACCCGGGCAGCGGTCCGAGCACTTACTAGCTTGCTGCCATTCACGACGCGCGAGACGGTCATGGCACCTACGCCACACTCCCGGGCTACATCCGCGATGGTCGGACTACCGGAGCGTCTCCTCGCCATTTCTCTCCTTTGAGCGCACCTGGAACGGCGCTTCAGCCACGCTGCCGATATCGGCTGCACGATTTTCGTCACAAGCGTTTCGCGCCGCCGCCAAGCATTTCGCAGTATACCGAAGAGAAGTTTTGACAGCCGCAGTTGTTCCCAACGGGACCGCTGTCGTAACCCGGCCCTACGGTAGGCAGCCGTGATCGAGTTCAATCCTGCGGGCGGCGTCGCCCTGCAGTAAATTGCAATTCCACATAGCGCCCGCAGGCGCCAATTGGACCCCAAGGAGAAGGATGATGCAGTGATTAGAATCACGGCGGGGCAATTATTTCTTCGCCCGCCGCCGATATGAGGTAACGTTACCAATCCAATAAAATAACGTTTTTTTGATTGACAACGTTCGCGGTTTGGGGGTAAGAAGGTGAGTCGCTACTAGTTTCGTACTACGACGTACGTCAAACCGTGACCGTTTAAGAGGGAAGGTTCGCGGAGCTGTTGCGATTTGCCCCTGCACTTCTCAGCCTTCTGCGCAGCTGACCCATTGGAGGCACTTCTGATGACATCCTTAAATGCTGGATTCTCGACTAGAGCGGGCCGCGTTGCCTGGCTCTTAGCTGCCACCTTATTGTTCTCAATCATATTTGTTCTAGTGTCGGCGTCATCGGCCCAATCCATTTTCGCCAACCTGTCGGGCACCGTCACCGACACTAGCGGCGCGGTCGTCTCCGGCGCGAAGGTGACGATCCAAAACGCCAGCACCAAAGTGGCTCGACTACTGACCACGAACAGTGCCGGATATTTCTCTGCCACCCAGCTCCCTACCGGTACTTACAACGTAATTACCGAAGCCAAAGGGTTCGAAAAATATCAGGCTACCGGAATCGTTTTGAACAGTTCTGATGACAAGACGTTAAACATCGGCCTAAAGGTGGGAGCCGAAACCGAAACGATCGAGGTAAGCGCCACAGCTGGCGAGGTCGCGATTACCGACAGTGGCGAGAAGTCTGATCTGATTTCGGCCAAGGAATTGAATGATCTGTCGCTGGTTGGCCGCAATGCGACTGAGTACCTGAAAATCCTGCCTGGCGCAGCTCTGAGTGCTAACGGCGGGGTCAACAAGCTGGCGTACAGTGGCGAAGTGGTCGGGATCAACGGTTTTGCAGTCAACAATCAAGCTGGTGGATTGTCCGGTGTGAGCGTAAACGGCCAAACCGGACAGGGAATCGCTATCACTCAGGACGGCCAGAATGTTTTCGATCCAGGCGCTGCCGGCGCGGCTACACCTGTGAATCCCAACCCTGACATGATTTCGGAAGTCAAGGTGCTGACCTCGAATTTCTCAGCCGAGAACATGAAAGGCCCGATCGTGGTTAATACTGTTACTCGGGCTGGCGGTAATTCCTTTCATGGCGATGCTCACTTTTACGCGCGCAACTCCGCCATGAATGCCGAGGATGCCTTTAACAAGGGCATCGAGTCCGATCCCAGCAATGGCTTCACGCCGGGGCAATTGAAAGGACCGAGCGCTTATTACTATCCTGGCTTCGCCATTGGTGGGCCGGTGCTGATTCCGGGAACGGGGATCAATAAGTCTCGGAAGAAGCTGTTCTTTTTCGATTCTTACGAGAACTATCATCAAAAGATTGATGGGGGGATCAATCGTGCATTTGTCCCGACTGCCGCAATGTTGAATGGCGACTTCAGCACCCTAAGCCAAAGCGCGTATAAATCAGTCGGGCGCTTTGCGATGAATACCGTCCCGGTTCAACCGGCGAAGGGAAAGTATTTTGGATTCGATGATCGGGCTGCGAATGGCTGTTCAATCTCAGGGGGCATTCTCTCGTCTCAATGTATTGACCCGAATGCTCTGCTCCTGATGAAGGATTACATCCCGGCGCCCACCAGCGCGGCTCCCGACGCGAACGGCTATAACTACGTTTCGGTAGTCACCGAACAACAGAACTCCTGGCAGAACGTTGTCCGAGGCGACCTTAACATCACCGATAACACCAAGCTGTATGTAAGCTGGAGTCGCCAGCGCGAAACCGCGAACATGCCCCTGGGCTTATGGAATAACCCTGGGGACTGGGTCGTGCCCGCTCCCAGCGCTACGATTGGCGCTAACGGATCTGATTTTACGGCCGTCAACTTCGTGCACGTCTTTTCGCCGACGTTGACCACCGAGGCGCGCTTCGGTTACACCAAGATTAACTTTCCGAGCACCCCGGCAAGTCCGAGCAAGCTCCTGCGCAAGGACATGAATCTCCCGCTTAAGGGAGTGTTCAACAACCCCGACGCGCCGGCGATTCTTAGCTGGAGTCAAAGCATTCCCGGTCTGGGTGATGTAGGTCACGATTATCACCCGACGATGATTGCTCTGAAGGGTATTCCTAGCGCCGCCGCTGATGTCACAAAAGTGTGGAATACCCACACGATGAAATATGGCTTCTACTATGAACACACCTATAACAAGCAGGACAACTGGGGCCAGTTCATGGGGGTACTCACCTATGATCCATGGAACGGCATAAGCGGTAACAACTACGCGGATATGCTCATGGGCATTGGCAATGACGGCTACTTCGAGCAGGCTCTGCCTCCGCCGACCAACCTGGCCCAGAACGTTTCGTCATTTTATGCTCAGGATCACTGGAGATTGACCCGCCGCATCAGTGTCGACTACGGAATGCGTTTCGAGCATTACGCCAAGCCGTACGCGGATAATCCGTGGGGAATCGCAGTGTTTAATCCAGCCGCGTACGCCGCCGGCACGCAGGATTCCGGCATAGCGTGGCACAGCATTGACAACAGCATACCTCTCTCGGGCACGACCAGCCGCTTGTTCTTCTTCTCGCCACGGGTGGGAGCAGCCATTGACGTGTTCGGGACGGGTAAGACAGTCATCCGAGGTGGCTGGGGCAGGTTCCGCGCCTATGACTCCGTCCAGAGCAACTCTTATACTGGGCCGGCACAAACAGCGCAGGGTTCCGCAGGATGGTCGTGCGGATTCAACGTCCAGAACTGCGCTACATGGGAGATGCTTGACACGCACGCCTCCACCAATTGCACCGCGACCGCGGTGGGAACTGCTCCCGCGAACTGCGCACCAGCTGTCATATTTGGACAAAAAGCAAATTTCACGGGCTCCAGTTTCAGCACGATGAATCCCAGGAACGACGAGCAGCCGCTTGTCACCAGTTACAGCTTGACGATTAACCAGCAACTGCCCAGTAGGTTTAGGCTTGAGCTTTCCTACGTGGGTAACCATACCGACTTCATGCAGGGAACAGTCAACATCAATCCCGTGCCCCTAGGCACTCTAAACGCCCCGGGATTCACCTGTAAGCAAGGATCCGGACCGTCAGACGGATTCTGTCAGCAGGCCTATCGTCCGTTCTCGAATTATCAAAACATCACGCAAAGCGTTACTGCCGGAAAAGCGCAGTATGACGCATTGCAAACCAGCTTGACCCGCAGCGTAGGCTTGCTGACGTTGCAGGCAAATTACACGTGGGCCAAAGCCCTTGGCGATGGCATTGCAGTTAACAATGGCGGTCTGAGCGGCGCTCTGCCAGATTGGGGTGTGCGCGAATACTGGTCCGTTCTGCCGCTGGATCGGGCACACGTGTTCAGCGCGGCTTACGTTCTTAATTTGCCGAAGGTTCATGGCGGCAACTCACTCCTGCGCGGCGTTGCCAATGGCTGGCAGATTTCAGGCATCACGCAAGTCGAGAGTGGCGGACAAGTGACCGCCGCTGGCGGCGGTGCTGGCGGCAATTCGGGAGCGACCAGCCTCAATTTTGGGTTGACAGGAACTGCCGGATCAGTTGCATTATTGGGTACACCCGATGTCAACCTTTACACAAACATCACCTGCAATCCAACCCAAGGCTTGAACAAGAATCAATTCGTTAACCCGAATTGCTTCTCTTTGCCGGGGCCCGGACAAATCGGCAACGGCCGCATTCCTTACATGGCCGGTCCGATGTTCTGGAACAGCGATCTGACATTGTTGAAGAGCATCAAAATCACGGAGCATCAGAATGTTGAATTCCGGATTGCTGCCTTCAATTTCCTGAACCATGACTTGCTGTCATTTAACAACGGTGACAACAACCTGAAAATGGCCTTCTCCAATGGCGTTTTGACCAATGCCACGGATACGGCGCATGCGTGTCCGGGAATAAACTGCCAGGCATTCGGTTATGCCAATTACCACTACGGACACCGGATCCTGGAGATGGGTGTCAAATACTCGTTCTAAGACCGTTACGAATGGGGGTGGCTCTCGCGAGCCACCCCCATGTATTCTTGCTGCATGCTGCGGGTGTTCTCGCTCCTGGCTTTATTCCTCGCCGTTAACCCGGTCCTCTCAGCAATTCCGTCAAAAAGCTTTGAGCAACTCTCCAGAGAGGCGGACGCCGCTCGCCAGGCGGAACGCCTGAATGACGCCATCACTCTGTATCGAGCAGGCGTACAACTTCGGCCTGGCTGGGGCGAGGGCTGGTGGGCTCTGGGAACCTTGCTTTACGATCAGGATCGCTTTCCGGAAGCGGAGAACGCGTTCCGCCGCTTTGTTGCGGTCACGCCGGCGCCGGGTTCAGCTGATGCTTTCCTGGGGCTTTGCGAATACGAGACCCAAGAATACGACCGCGCTCTGCGTCACTTTCGCCTCTGGGCGCGGAATGGGTGGACCGGAACGGCGCAGCTGATTGACGTGTCGGTCTTCCATTTTGCCCTGCTTCTGACGCACGAAGGTCGATTTGTCGAGGCGCTGTATCTTTTGTCCACAGAGGCCTCAAAAGTGGGGAATACTCCGGCGATATCTGAGGCAATGGGGCTAGCCTCTCTGCGGATGCGGAGCCTCCCCGAGGATTATCCGCCGGAACGGCGCGAACTGGTCTGGCTCGCCGGACAGGCTGCTTTTTATGCGGCGGAGTTGCAGCACGATCTTGCACGCGCTGATGAATATGCAACCCGCATGGAGTCGCGGTACAACGAGACGGCGGATGTGCACTATTTCCGCGGCACCCTATTTACCTTCGAAAACAAGAGCAACGAAGCAGAGCGCGAATTTCGCGAGGAACTTCGCGTTTCTCCCACGCACGTTCCGGCGATGCTCGGAGTCGTCAATATCGCCCTCGACGGTAATCGTTTGACTGAGGCTGCTTCGCTCGCCAAGCGCGCGACCGAGATTGAGCCGAACAACCCCGAGGCCCATCATCTCTGGGGCCGCGTTCTGATGGCGACCGGCAAGTTCCAGGAGAGCGCGCAGGAGTTGCGACGCGCTAAACAACTGGCTCCTGACGGCGCTATGATTCGCAGCCACCTGGCGATGGTGTACAGCAGGCTAGGTCGAACCCAGGAAGCGAAAGCGGAGGCGGATGCCTTCCTCACCTTGAAAGCAAAGCAAGGTGTCCTCGCTCCGCCAGAAGAGAAGACGCGGCATGATGTGAAGCGGTCGGGAGAGGCGAAATGATCGCGGTTGGCTTTTTAGCGCTGTCATTGGTGGTAGCTTTGAGCGAAGGGCCACCTGCGGAAGCTGGCACACAGACCTCCGCAACTTCCCGAGCCACCTTTCAACAACTGTCGCGGGATGCGGATCTGGCGCGCGAGGAGAACCGCCAGGATGCAATCCAACTCTACCAGCGAGCGCTGGCTCTCAAGCCGGAGTGGCCAGAAGGGTTGTGGTATTCGGGAACTCTCCTTTACGAGGAAGAGCGTTATTCCGAATCTCGAGACACTCTGCGGCGCTTCGTAGCCCTGCAACCCGACGCGGGCCCTGGCTGGGCTTTGCTCGGTTTGAGCGAATTCCAGACCCGACAGTACCCGCGCGCACTGGATCATCTTCAGCGAGCCATGGCCCTGGGCCTGGGCGAGCGGAAGGAGATGGCACATTCAGTTTTCTACTTCGTTGCGGCACTCCTCACCAGGCTTGAGCGTTACGACGATAGTATGGACATGTTGGTCCGTATCATTGCTCAAGATGAGAATCCTGCATTGCTGGTCGAGCCCGCAGGTCTGGCAGGGCTCAGAATGCCATTTGTTCCAGGAGAGATTCCTGCCGATCGGCGCGACCTGGTGCGGCTGGCGGGTGAAGCTGTTGTCGCGCTGCAAACGCAGCATTATGAGGATGCTGACGCGGCATTCAAGAAGTTGCGGGCCGCGTATCCGGACGAACCCGGGGTCCACTTTCTGTACGGAGCTTATCTCATGCCGCTGCACCCCGACGACGGAATTCGCGAGTTGAAGCGCGAGCTGGAGATTTCTCCGTCCCACGTTCTGGCAAGAGTCCGCTTGGCGGGGGCTTACCTGGAGCAACAGAATATTGACGAGGCTATCCGCCTGTCGCAGGAGGCCGTAAAGCTGGATACGAAACGGGCCTCAGCACATATGCTGTTGGGAGAGGCGTTTGTGGCCTCGGGGCGCCTTCCGGAGGGCATCAAAGAATTGGAGAGTGCCCGCGATGCTGACCCACAAACCTTGCGAATACACTGGGACCTGCTTCGCGCTTACACCGCGGTCGGGCGGGGCGACGATGCGAAACATGAAAAGGAGGAGATCGAAAAACTTACTCACCCGGCATCAGACAGCGGTCCAGCCCACCATGAAGAATCCTCCACAGCAGCGCCCATTCAATAGGATTCTCGCCCTGGTTCTATGCGGCGTGGGGACACTTCTGTCGACGCGAGCGCTACCTCAAGGACTAGCAGCTTCCCCTATTCATTTCTCGTTTCGCGCCATCCCATTTTCTCTCGACAGCTGCGAAACTCCGCAGCGACATGCGCCTGAAACGATGGCGGGAGGGGTCGCCGTATTCGATTACGACCGCGACGGCAACCCTGACATTTTCTTCGCGAATGGGGCGGACATTTCAACGCTGAAAAAGGATGCCCCGAAATACTGGGACCGCCTCTATCACAACAACGGAGACGGAACCTTCACCGACGTCACAGAAAAGGCAGGACTCAAAGGCACTGGGTATGACGTAGGCGTGGCGATCGGAGATTATGACAATGATGGATATGAAGACATCTTCGTCGCCGGAGTATATCGAAACACTCTCTATCACAATAATGGAGACGGGACTTTTACGGATGTGACCGAGAAAGCTGGACTGGCGCAGCCGGATAAGCAATATGGCCCCCTGTGGTCCGTGGGCGCAGCCTGGGTGGACGTGAATAACGACGGCCTGCTCGACCTATTCGTGGTCAACTATATGAGCTGGGACGGAACCAAGGAACCGGACTGCAAATTTGAAGGCAAACCTGAATACTGTCATCCTAAGTTCTACAAGGAACTCCCCAATCAATTGTTTCGAAATAAAGGAGACGGGACCTTCGTTGACATATCCGAACAGGCCGGAATTCGCGCACACCCCGGAAAGGGCATGGGCGCGGCCATCGCCGACTACGATGGTGATGGCCTGCCTGACATTTTTGTCTCGAATGACAAGCTATTCAATTTCTTGTTCCACAACAAGGGTAACAATCGATTCGACGAGGTTGCGTTTGAGGCGGGCGTAGCCTTGCCCGAGCATGGGAACCTGATCTCAGGCATGGGCACGGACTTTCGGGACCTGAACAATGATGGGTATCCCGATATCGCAATCGCCGCTTTGCAGAACGAAACGTTTCCTGTCTATCAAAACGATGGCAAAGGTCATTTCAACGAGATTACAGCACGTAGCGGCATGACGGCCCTGAGCAATCCCATGTCGGGCTACAGCGTCAACATCGCAGATTTCGACAATGACGGCTGGAAGGACATATTCATCAGCCGGGGAGACGTGGCGTCCCCCAACATGCGCAGTCGCGTTCAAGTGGATCAGCCAAACACTGTATTCCGGAATCTTGGTGACGGGAAACTGCGCGCGCTCACGGCCGAAGCCGGTTTCACCGATCAACCGCCGCGCCGCCACCGCGGTGCTGCCACAGGCGATTTCAATCACGACGGCAAAGTCGATCTTGTCGTAACTGCGCTAAGTGCTCCCGCAGAGATCTGGATGAACGACAGTCCAGCCAACAACCACTGGCTGGAGTTTTCGCTTCAGGGCACGAAAAGCAATCGTGATGGGATCGGGACCCGGATCAAGGTGACAGCAGGCGGGCTGATTCAGTTTAACCACATGACGACGGCGTCTGGCTACGCCTCTTCCAGCGCAGGCCCGGTTCATTTTGGCTTGGGCACGGCGAAAGTGGCGGATGAAGTAGAGATCCTGTGGCCGTCGGGTAGGCGGCAAGTGCTCAAGGATGTTGCCGGGGATCGCATCGTATCAGTCAAAGAACCGGAATAGGCCTACGGTTCGGGCTGCGGACCATTGCTGCGCGCTTTTGCGTTAAGCGCAAGCACGATCTGCCGTTCACGCGCACTGTCCTCAGGACGGTTCATCCGCGCGTACAAGGACGCGAGTTGGAGGTGCACCTCAAGGAATTCCGGCCATTCCCGCTCCAGCGGTTCAAGTTGTTTTCTGGCCTCCTCCAAGTGGCCCATTGCCGCTTCTACGGCGCCCACTTGAAATCGCGCCGCCGCAGAATCGGGACGCAATGTCAACGCGCGGTTGAGATATGGCTCGGCACCAGCATTGTCGCCATCGTGCCGCAGAATTCCACCCAAATGGATATTCGCGTCAAAGTCGTTCGGATCGGCTTCCAAGGCGCGATGGAATGCCGTCTTGGCGCGTTCGTTGTCCCCAGCCTTGAGCAAGGCTCGTCCTAGGAGCGTCGAGCCCCCCGGCAGGTTTGGATTCAGGTCGAGTGCTTTCCCGATCGTGACCACGGCTGTGTCGTATTTTCTGAAGGCATATTGAGAGGCACCGGTGAGCAGCGTCGCCTCTGCAGAGTTCCCGTTCTTCAAAATCTGATCAATTACAACCGCGCCCTTGTCTGTTTGACCGTCTTGGATAAGGGCAGTTCCGAACGCATACTCGATGGCTTCATCGTGTGGATGAGCCTTGTACTCCGGTTCCAGGAGTCGCGTTGCGTCGCTGTATCGGCCGAGTCGCAAGTAGCAATCGGCCAGCAGGTACAGGGCCTGCCGATTTTCCGGATCTTGCTTGTGTACGCTTTCAAACTCAGTGCTGGCCTTGGCGAAGTCTGCCTCTTTGTACCAGGCAAGGCCAAGATTCAGAAGCACAATGCCATTCTTCGGATCTCGCTTCAACGCTTCGCGGTACTGACGAATGGCGTTCTCGTAACGCCCTTCTTGCGCGAGGGCCACTCCTAAGTTTGTTCGAGCCTGGAGCGACTCGGGGTTTCTCCGTAGCAATTCCTCATACAGCCTGATCGCGCCCTCCACATCGCCGCGGTCGTAGGCGGCTACCGCCTGGTTGTAGAGAGCCTCGAGACTTGGTGCTTGGGCAATGAGAAGAATCGGGCCAAGCAGAACGAAGGGAAGAAGAAACCGTAGGTGCTTGGAGAGTCGGTAGCGGTTGGCCGTCCAGCGAGCGGTCTGTTGCATTCGCCTCATGCATCCTGACTCATGAGAAATTCGAACACGGCTGCACTCAAAATAATCAAGTATAGTATGGCATGAATTGTGGGCGTAACTGACCGATGCGACCGCGCCTGAAAGTCGTTGCCTCCGTCTTGAAAGCGATGAGGCACAGCGCTGTTTGGGCTCTTCCGATTCTTCTGGTAACCAGTTTTTTTGCCCACGCCGATTTGTCTTCGTTGGCCGCGGAGCATCCGGACTCGAACTCCGGCTCTCCTGATGGAGAGCCCCAATCCGCCGGGGGTCCTTCGACTCCGTTGATAAAGTTTCGCGACATTGCCTCCAAAGCAGGTTTGACGACGACGCCCAATTCGTCCTCGGAGCGGCACTACATCGTCGAGACCATGGGTGGTGGCGGAGTTGGTCTATTTGATTGCGACAACGACGGCAGACTCGACATTGTTGTGGTGAACGACTCCACGATCGAGCAATATCTCCACGGCGGTGATTTGATGGTCACCCTCTACCACCAGGACGGGCCCCCCGGGGAATTGCACTTTACCGACGTAACCAAAAACTCCGGCTTGACCGCCCGTGGCTGGGGAATGTCAGTTGCCGTCGGCGATTATGACAATGACGGCTTGCCGGATCTCTACGTGGCGGGGTACGGGCACAACGTCCTATATCACAA
>Ga0075019_10001272_pt1 | contig 14365 bp, 11 predicted proteins | sample ColStrG_CSR_2013_FD_71473 | JGI IMG/M metagenome (GOLD analysis project Ga0075019, IMG submission 71473) | Freshwater sediment microbial communities in response to fracking from Pennsylvania, USA - Cold Stream Run_MetaG_CSR_2013 | ecosystem: Environmental > Aquatic > Freshwater > Creek >...
GTGTCGAGGATCGACATGATGCTGCCGAGCACGACGACCAGGGCGAGCCGCTTCAGGTGGGGATCGAGGCCGGCGGACACCGGGTCGAAGGGCCTGCTCGCCGGCCTCGATCCCCACCTGAAGCGGCTCGCCCTGGTCGTCGTGCTCGGCAGCATCATGTCGATCCTCGACACGACCATCGTGAACGTGGCCATCCCCACCTTCGCCCGGGACTTCAGGGCACCGCTGTCCACGGTCCAATGGGTGTCGACCGGCTACCTCCTGGCGCTGGCCATGACGATCCCGCTGACCGGCTGGGCCGTCGAGCGGTTCGGGGCCAAGCGCATGTGGATCGCGTCGCTCGTCCTGTTCCTGGTGGGGTCGGCCCTGTCGGGGGCGGCGTGGTCCATCCAGAGCCTGATCGTGTTCCGCATCCTGCAGGGGATCGGCGGCGGCATGATCATGCCCATCGGCCAGTCGATCATGGCCACGGCGGCCGGACCCCAGCGGATGGGCCGGGTGATGAGCCTGTTGGGCGTGCCCATGCTGCTGGGCCCCGTCCTCGGACCGGTCATCGGAGGCCTGATCATCGACAGCGTCTCGTGGCGGTGGATCTTCTACGTGAACATCCCCATCGGTGTCGTCGCCATCGCACTGGCCGTGAAGTTCCTCCCGGGGCACCAGAAGACCGACAAGCTGTTCAAGCTGGACGTCCTCGGGCTGTGCCTGCTGTCGCCCGGCCTCGGTCTGTTCGTCTACGGCCTGTCCCAGGCCGGGCAGGGGTCGGCCGCCTCCGTGCTCGTCCCCGCCGGCGGCGGCCTGGTCCTGATCGCCGCATTCGTGGTCCACGCCCTCCGGACGAAGATCACCCCGCTCATCGACGTCGTCCTGTTCAGGGACCGGCAGTTCTCGGCGGCGGCCGCCACCACGTTCTGCTTCGGTGCGGCCCTGTTCGGGGGCATGTTCCTCCTGCCCATCTACTACCAGGTGGTGCGGGGCCAGTCGGCGCTCACCGCCGGGCTGCTGATGGCTCCCCAGGGGATCGGCGCCGCCCTGGTCATGCCGTTGGCCGGACGGTGCACGGACAGGTACGGGGCCGGCCGGGTCGTGCCCGCCGGGCTGGTGGTGGCCATCCTCGGCACCGTCGCCTACACGCAGCTCGGTGCGCACACCAGCTTCGGCTTCCTGGCGGTGTCGCTCTTCGTCCGGGGGATCGGCTTCGGCTTCGTGATGATGCCGGCCATTTCCGCCGCCTACCAGACCCTGCACCCACCCCAGGTGCCGCGCGCCTCCACCGCCATCAACATCGTCCAGCGCATCGGGGGCTCGATCGGCACCGCACTGGTGGCCGTCGTCCTCGAGCACCAGATCACCGTGCAGGCCCACGGCCTCGCCGGTGGCCTGTCGGCCGCCGACTCGGCCCCGGCCTCGGTCGTGGCCAAGGTGGCCGGACCCCTGGCCACGGCGTTCGGCAACACGTTCTGGTGGGTCCTGGGGCTGACCGTGCTGGCGCTCGTCCCGGCCCTGCTGCTGTCCCGGCAGCCGGCGGGGCGCATGCCGACCGCACCGCCCGTCCCCGTCGACTGAGGCCCGCCGGACGGTGGCCGTGGTCCGGTCGTGCCGGGGCGGAATCCAGGACGACGCGCTAGAGTCGGGACCTGACCGTGAAGCGGGTCCTGTGAGGCCCGTACGGACAGGAGGATGCAGTGGCCGAACGAGAGCGCAGTCACACCCGCCCGCGGGGTGCTGTCTTCGTTCCCCGTGTCCAGGTCATGTCCGCCGATGACGTGCGTCGTGCCGTCACGCGCATGGCCCACGAGATCGCCGAGCGCAACCGCGGCCTGCACGACGTCGTGCTGGTGGGCCTGCAGACCGGCGGTGTCGCCATCGCCCGGCGTCTGGCCGAGACGCTCGCAGAGGTGGAGGGGGCCGACGTCCCCGTCGGCACGCTGGACGTCGCCTTCTACCGGGACGACATCGGGCTCCGCCCGGTGCTGCCCGAGGCCGCCACCGACATCACCGCGGACCTGACCGGCGCCACCGTCGTGCTCGTCGACGACGTGCTCTTCACGGGCCGGACCATCCGGGCCGCCCTCAACGCCCTGGGCGAGTACGGCCGGGCCCAGGTGGTCGAGCTGGCCGTGATGGTCGACCGGGGGCACCGGGAGCTGCCGATCCGCCCCGACTACGTGGGCAAGAACCTGCCGACTAACCGGGAGGAGATGGTCGACGTGTCCGACGAAGGGGTGTCGCTGGGGGAGCTGGTGAACCGGTGACCGGGTTCCCCACCCACCTGCTGAGCATGGACGACCTCGACGCCGACGCGATCGGCGAGGTCCTGCGGGTGACCGACTCGTTCGCCGAGGTCGGCCGTCGGGCCAACCCGAAGGTCCCGGCCCTGCGTGGCCGGACGGTGGCGACGCTCTTCTTCGAGGACTCGACCAGGACCCGGATGTCGTTCGAGACGGCCGCCAAGCGCATGTCGGCCGACGTGCTGTCGTTTTCCGCCGGGTCCTCCTCGGTCAAGAAGGGCGAATCGCTGCGGGACACGATCGAGACCATCCAGGCCATCGGGATGGACGCGGTGATCATCCGTCACAGCTCGTCCGGGGTGCCCGCCCGGGTGGCCGAGTGGGTCGACCACTGCGCCGTGGTCAATGCCGGGGACGGGTGGCACCAGCACCCGACCCAGGCGCTGCTCGACCTCTACACGGTGCGCCAGTCGTTGGGGGGCGGACAGGTCGGCACCGACCGGTTCGCCGGACTGCGGGTGGCGATCGTCGGTGACATCCGCCACAGCCGGGTCGCCCGGTCGCAGATCACCGCCTACGCCGCCCTCGGGGCCGAGGTCACCCTGGTGGCCCCGGCCACCCTGCTGCCGCCCGCGCTCGACGGCTGGCCCATCGCCTCGGTCTCCCACGACCTCGACTCGGTGCTGGCCACGACCGACGTGATCAGCCTGCTGCGGCTGCAGGCCGAGCGGGGCAGCGGGGCCTACGTCCCGACCATGCGCGAGTACTCGGCGGGCTACTCGTTGACGGCACGACGCGCCCTGCAGCTCCCCGCCGAGGCCATCATCCTGCATCCGGGGCCGATGGTCCGCGGGGTGGAGATCGCCTCCGAGGTGGCGGAGCTCCCGTCGGCCCGCATCACCGACCAGGTCGGCAACGGGGTGGCGGTGCGCATGGCGGTCCTGTTCCTGCTGCTCGGACACGGCTCGCTCGACGGAGCGGCGGCATGAGCGCGCCCGTGCAGCTGGTCATCACCGGAGGGACCGTGATGGACGCCACGGGGGAGCGCCGCGCCGATGTCCGCGTGGTCGACGGCGAGATCGTCGAGGTGGCCGAGGGGATCCAGGTCCCCGCGTCCGCCACCGTGCTCGAGGCCGGCGGTTGCGTGGTGGCGCCCGGACTGGTCGACCTCCACACCCACCTGCGCGAACCGGGGCGCGAAGAGGCCGAGACGGTCGAGACCGGTACCCGTGCCGCCGCCCTCGGCGGATTCACCGCGGTGGTGGCCATGCCCAACACCGACCCCCCGCTCGACTCGGCCGAGTCGGTCCGCAACGTCTATGCCCTGGCCGAGGGGGCCATGGCCCAGGTGGCCGTGGCCGGTGCGATCACGGTGGGACGGGCGGGGGAGCGGCTGGCCCCGATGGCCGAGCTCGCCGCCCTCGGGGTGCGGCTCTTCACCGACGACGGCGACGGCGTCCAGTCGGCGGGCCTGATGCGCCGGGCGCTCCAGTACGCGACCGGGCTCGGCGTCGTCCTCGCCCAGCACTGTGAGGACCGCAGCCTGGCGGACGGCGGGACCATGCACGAAGGTGCCTGGTCGAGCCGTCTCGGGCTCCCGGGCATGCCGTCCGAGGCGGAGGAGGTCATGGTGGCCCGGGACATCGCGCTGGCCCGCGCCACCGGCGGCCGTGTGCACTTCCTCCACCTGTCGACGGCCGGATCGGTCGACCTGGTGCGCCGCGCCAGGGCCGACGGGGTGCGGGTGACCGCCGAGGTCGCCCCCCACCACTTCACCCTGACCGACGGGTGCGCCTCCGGCTACGACCCGGTGTTCAAGGTCAACCCGCCGCTCCGGCCCCAGGTCGACGTCGATGCGGTCAAGGCGGCACTGGTCGACGGCACCGCCGACGCCATCGCCACCGACCACGCCCCGCACGCCCCCGAGCTGAAGGACCTCCCGTTCGACCAGGCGCCGCCCGGGATGCTCGGCCTGCAGACGGCCTTCGCCCTGGCCGTGACCGAGCTCGACCTCCCGCTCGCCCGCATCCTGGCCCTGCTCAGCTGGCAGCCGGCCGCCATCGCCGGGCTCGACCCGGCCGGAGGCGGCGCCCAGGGCGGCCTCGTGGCGGCGGGCTCGGCGGCCAACCTGTGCGTGGTCGACCCCACCGCCACCTGGACGGTCGACCCGACCGCGCTCGCCTCGAGGAGCCGGAACACGCCCTATGCCGGGCGCACACTCACCGGACGGGTGCGCCACACCGTGTCGGCCGGCGAGCCCGTCGTCATCGACGCCGAGGCGCAGCGATGAGCCCCCGGTCCGGCTCCGTGCACCGCGACCCGGCGCTCCTGGTCCTGGCCGACGGCCCGGTGTTCGAGGGCGAGGCCTTCGGCGCGGTGCCGGCCGACGGCGTCTCCACCGGGGAGGCCGTGTTCAACACCGTGCTCTCCGGCTACCAGGAGGTCATCACCGACCCGTCCTACGCCGGCCAGGTCATCGCCTTCACCTACCCGCACATCGGCAACTACGGGGTGAACGCGGCCGACGATGAGGCATCGCGGCCCCACTGCAGCGGGGTCATCGTGCGCGACCTGGCCGACGCCCCGTCGAACTTCCGGTCGGAGGGCACGCTGGAGGGCTTCCTGACCGGCCACGGCGTGTCCGGCATCACCGGGATCGACACCCGCCGGCTCACCCGCCACCTGCGCGAGCACGGGTCGGTCCCGTGCGCGTTCGGGACCGCACCCGAAGCCGAGCTCCTGGCCGCCGCCCGCAGCGCCGAGCCCACCGACGGACGCGACCTGGTGTCGACGGTGACCACGTCCGCAACCCTGGTGCGGGGGAACGGCCCCTATCGGGTCGTGGCCTACGACTTCGGGATCAAGGAGGCGATGCTGCGCCAGCTGGGCGACCTGGCCACCGTCACCGTGGTGCCGGCGTCGACCCCGGCCGAGGCCGTGCTCGACCTCGGGCCCGACGGCATCTTCCTGTCCAACGGCCCGGGTGACCCCGCCGCACTCCCCGGCATCATCGGCGAGGTCCGCCGGCTGGTCGACCACGGCCGGGTGCCGGTCTTCGGCATCTGCCTCGGCCACCAGCTGCTGGCCAGTGCGCTGGGCGCCACCACCTACAAGCTCCCCTTCGGCCACCACGGCGGCAACCATCCCGTCCGGCGCACGTCGACGGGTCGGGTGGAGATCACCTCCCAGAACCACAACTACGCCGTGGCCGCCGACTCGCTGGGAGCCACCGAGGTCACCCATGTCAACCTGAACGACGGGGTCATCGAGGGCCTGCGCAGCACCGAGGCCCCCGCATTCAGCGTGCAGTACCATCCCGAGGCCGCGCCCGGCCCCCACGACGCCCGCTACCTGTTCGAGGAGTTCCGGATGCTGATGGACGCCCACGGTGGGCCGACCGGGGGTACCGCCTGATGCCCCGTCGCGACGACCTCGAGTCGATCCTCGTCATCGGCTCCGGACCGATCGTGATCGGTCAGGCCTGCGAGTTCGACTACTCGGGGACCCAGGCGTGCCGGGTGCTGGCCGAGGAGGGGTACCGGGTGGTCCTGGCCAACTCCAACCCGGCCACCATCATGACCGACCCGGCCATGGCCGACCGCACCTACGTCGAGCCCCTCGACCCCGACGTGCTGACCGCCATCATCGAGCGTGAGCGTCCGGACGCACTGCTGCCCACGCTCGGCGGGCAGACCGCGCTCAACCTGACGATGGCGCTGTCGGAACGGGGTGTCCTCGAGGCCAACGGCGTCGAGGTGATCGGAGCCAACCCCGAGGCGATCGCCACCGCCGAGGACCGCGAACGGTTCAAGGAGGCGATGGAGGAGATCGGGCTGTCCACCCCGTCCTCGGGCTTCGCCCACTCGCTCGACGAGGCCATGGCCATCGGGGCGTCGATCGGGTACCCCATCATGGTGCGCCCCAGCTACATCCTGGGCGGGGCCGGCACGGGCATCGCCCCGGACGCCGAGGCGCTGATCCGACTGGCGGCCGAGGGCCTCGACGCCTCGCCGATCAGCGAGGTGCTGATCGAGCGGTCGATCGCCGGCCAGAAGGAGTACGAGCTCGAGGTCATGCGCGACCACGCCGACAACTGCGTGGTCATCTGCTCGATCGAGAACGTCGACCCCATGGGCGTGCACACCGGCGACTCGATCACGGTGGCGCCGGCCCAGACCCTCACCGACGTGGAGTACCAGGAGATGCGTGACGCCGCCTTCGCCTGCATCCGCCGGGTGGGGGTGGAGACGGGCGGCTCCAACGTCCAGTTCGCCGTCGACCCCCGAACCGGCCACCAGACGGTCATCGAGATGAATCCGAGGGTGTCGCGCTCGTCGGCGCTGGCCTCGAAGGCCACCGGGTTCCCCATCGCCAAGATCGCCGCCAGACTCGCCGTCGGCTACCGGCTCGACGAGATCCCCAACGACATCACCGGGGCCACGCCGGCCAGCTTCGAGCCGGTGATCGACTACGTCGTCACCAAGATCCCCCGGTGGGCGTTCGAGAAGCTGCCCGGCGCCACCGACGAGCTCGGCACCCGGATGCAGTCCGTGGGCGAGGTCATGGGCATCGGCCGCACCTTCCCCGAGTCGCTCCAGAAGGCGGTGCGCTCGCTCGAGCAGGGCCGGTCGGGACTCAACGGTGACCCGTCGGAGTCCGCGGTCGACGATGTCCCGGTGGAGCGCCTCCTCGAGGAGGTCGCCACGGCCACCCCCGAGCGGATCTACCAGGTCGAGTCGCTGCTGCGGCGTGGTGTGGACGTGGACGAGCTCTACGGGGTGACCGGCATCGACCCGTGGTTCCTGTCCGAGATGGCCAAGATCACCGATGCCCGGATGGCCCTCGACCTCCAGGTGACGCTGGGCGTGACCGTCGACGACCTCGACCGCCGGGAGTGGCGGCGCCTCAAGCGCCTCGGCTTTGCCGACGCGCAGCTGGCCCATCTCTTCGGCGGCGACGTGTCCGCAGCCGACGTGCGCGCCGCCCGGGCTGCGGTCGGTGCCGCGGTCACGTTCAAGACGGTCGACACGTGCGCCGCCGAGTTCGAGGCCCACACCCCGTACCACTACTCGACCCACGAGGACGAGGACGAGATCCGGCCGTCGGGTCGGCCCCGGGTCATCATCCTCGGATCGGGCCCGAACCGCATCGGACAGGGCATCGAGTTCGACTACTGCTGCGTGCACGCCTCGATGGCCCTGCGTGCCGCCGGGTTCGAGACCATCATGCTCAACTGCAACCCCGAGACGGTCTCGACCGACTACGACACGTCGGACCGGCTCTACTTCGAACCCCTGACCGACGAGGACCTGGCCAACGTGATCGAGGCCGAGCAGGCCGCGTCCGCCGACGGCGGCCGGCTGGTCGGGGTCATCGTCAGCCTCGGGGGACAGACCCCGCTGAAGCTGGCCGCCGGCATCGACGAGGACCTGGTCCTCGGTACCTCGCCGGCCTCGATCGACCTGGCCGAGGACCGCGAGCGGTGGAACGAGCTGTGCGGCCGGCTGGGCATCCCCCAGCCTCCCGGGGGCACCGCCACCACCCCGGGCGAGGCGGTCGCCGTGGCCGGCCGGGTCGGGTACCCGGTGCTGGTGCGCCCGTCCTACGTGCTCGGGGGCCGGGCCATGGAGATCGTCTACGACGACGAGCGCCTGGTCGACGCAGTCGAGGCGATGTCCGGCGTCGGGGGCTCGCTCGGACGCGAGGGCGGCGTCACCGCGGACCGACCGGTGCTGGTCGACCGGTTCTTGGAGGACGCGGTCGAGGTCGACGTCGACGCGGTGCGCGACGCCACCGGCGAGGTGGTGATCTGCGGGGTGATGGAGCACGTGGAGGAAGCCGGTGTCCACTCGGGTGACTCGGCGTGCGCCCTGCCGCCCCAGACGCTGTCGCCCGAGGTCGTCTCCGAACTGGAGCGCCACGTGCGGGTCATCTGCGAGGCGCTGCAGGTCCGGGGCCTGTGCAACGTCCAGTTCGCCGTGAAGGACGACCGGGCCTACGTGCTCGAGGCCAACCCGCGGGCCAGCCGCACCGTCCCCTTCGTGGCCAAGGCGACCGGCGTGCCCTTCGCCATGGTGGCGGCGCGGGTGATGGTCGGGGCCACGTTGGCCGAACTGCGCGCCGAGGGTCTGCTGACCGATCCCGTCGGGGGCCACGTGTCGGTCAAGGAGGCCGTCATGCCGTTCAACCGGTTCCCGGGGGTGGACACGCTCCTCGGGCCCGAGATGCGCTCCACCGGTGAGGTGATGGGCATCGGCACGACCTTCGGCCTGGCCTTCGCCAAGAGCCAGATCGCCGCCGGCAACCGGCTCCCCACCTCGGGGACGGTCTTCTTCTCGCTGGCCGACCGGGACAAGGCGGGTGGGCTCTCGGTGGCCCGGGGCTTCGCCGACCTCGGGTTCGATCTGGCCGCCACCGCCGGCACCGCCGCCCTGCTCCGGTCCGAGGGCATCGCCGTCGCCACCGTGGTGGCGAAGGTGGGGGAGTCCCATCCGGGTCGGGTCGACGCCGTCGAGCTGATCGCCGGCGGCAAGGTCCAACTGGTGGTCAACACCCCCCGGGGACGTGGCCCCCGGGCGGACGGCGTGCACATCCGGGCGACGGCGCTGGCCCACCTGGTCCCGTGCCTGACCACCGTGGCCGCGGCCCGGGCCGCCGCCGCCGGGATCGCCGACTGGATCGCCCACCCGCTGTCGGTACGGTCGTTGCAGGAGTACCACCAGTCGTGACCCGGGTACGCAGGCCGGCATGAGCGACCCGGCCGCCGGCCGGCGTGGCCGGGTGGGGCGGGCGTGGCGGGCCGCCACCCGCGACGACGTCGACCTGACGGTGCCGGTCGGCACCTTGGTGCTCCCGAACCCGGTGATGACGGCCTCGGGGACGGCCGGCCACGCCGACGAGCTCGAGGCTTACGGCCCACTGGCCGCCCTCGGAGCGGTGGTGGTGAAGTCGCTGTCGGTCGCCCCGTGGCCCGGCAACCCGGCGCCGCGGGTGCACCAGGCCGGAGCGGGCATGCTCAACAGCGTGGGCCTGCAGGGACCGGGGATCGAGGCATGGGCCCGCGACGACCTTCCCCGCCTGGTCCACGCCGGGGCCCGCACCGTGGTCAGCATCTGGGGGCAGCGGGTGTCCGACTACGCCGAGGCGGCGACCGTGCTGGCCGGCATCGACGGCCTGAGTGCGGTGGAGGTGAACGTCAGCTGCCCCAACATCGAGGACCGGCGCCACATGTTCGCCCACTCGCCGTCCGCCACGGCCGAGGTGCTGTCCACGGTGTCCGGCCACCTCGACGGGGTGCCGCTGTGGGCGAAGCTCAGCCCCACCGTCGCCGACCTGGCCGAGGTGGCCGGGGCGGCACTGGCCAACGGGGCCGAGGCCGTCACCCTGGTCAACACCGCGCTCGGCATGGCCATCGACCTGGAGACCCGGGCGCCGGTGCTCGGGTCCGGAGCCGCGGGGGGCGGGCTGTCGGGACCGTCGGTCCACCCGATCGCCGTCCGCGCCGTGTTCGACGTCCGCGCCGCCCACCCGGACGCCACCATCATCGGGGTCGGCGGGGTGATGAGCGGGCGCGACGCCGTCGAGCTGCTGCTGGCCGGGGCCGATGCCGTCCAGGTCGGCACGGCGACCTTCCGTGACCCGAGGGCGCCCTGGAAGGTGCTGGACGAGATCGGGGCCTGGTGTTCGTCCCACGGCGTGCGGGCCGTGCGCACGCTACGTGGGCAGGCACACGGATGACCGCACCCGGCGGGGCCGCCCCGCCGACGGGGGAACGTACGTGACGAGCGGACCCGACAGTGAGCAGACCCGACAGGAGGAGGAGCCGATGACCGTGGGATTCGCCGAGCGGGTGGCCGGTGCGGTGGCCTCCACCGGTCCACTGTGTGCGGGGATCGACCCGTCGAGCGAGCTGCTCCACCACTGGGGGCTCGACGACACGCCGCAGGGCCTGCGAAGTTTCGGGCTCGGGTGCGTGGAGGCCTTCGCCGGGGTGGTGCCGGTGGTCAAGCCGCAGGTGGCCTTCTTCGAGCGGATGGGGTCGGCCGGCATGGGTGTCCTGGAGGAGGTGCTGGCCGCCTGCCGCGATGCCGGGCTGCTCGCCATCGCCGATGCCAAACGGGGCGACATCGGGTCGACGATGGCCGCCTACGCCTCGGCCTGGCTGGACCCGGCCAGCCCGCTGGTGGCCGATGCCATGACCGCTCTGGCCTACCTGGGCCTGGGGGCACTGCAGCCCGCCTTCGACCTGGCGGCGTCCTCGGGGCGCGGGGTCATCGTCGTGGTCCGGAGCTCCAACCCCGAGGGACGGTCGCTCCAGGAGGCCAGGACGGCGGGCACGGGAGCGGACGGACCGGGGCCGGCGGTCGAGGACATGCTGCTGGGCGAGATCGCCGCGCTCAACCACGGCGGGCTCCCGACGGCTGGCACGGTCGGGGCGGTGGTCGGTGCCACCCGGACCCGGTCGGCGTTCGACCTGGCCGCACTGGGCGGGGTCGTGCTGGCCCCCGGCGTCGGGGCCCAGGGTGGGACCGCGGACGGCGCCGCCCGCCTGTTCGCCGGCTGCCCCCCGGGCACGGTGCTGCCCAGCGTGTCGCGCTCGCTCCTGGTCGCCGGGCCCGACACGGCCGCCCTGCGGGCGTCGGCGGCGCAGGAGTGCGCCACCTTCGGTGCGGCCCTCGCCTGAGGCCGCCCATCCGGCCCTCCGCCAGGTCGCCCGGGGGTCAGGAGATCCGGGGATCGGGCGCGGGAGGGGTCAGCGGTCGGCCGTCGGCAGGTCCTCGGGGAAGGAGATGGGCGGCGCGGGCGGCAGGTACTCCTCGGGGATGTCCGACGGCGACTCGTACCAGTCGACGTCGAACACGTTGGACACGCCGTCCGTCTCGACCGTGCCACTCAGGCCGGCCTCGCGCGCGGCGAGGAACGTCTGGCGGCCGTCGATGGTGCCGTCTGCCGCGGACTGCCAGGTGGCCAGGTCGACCCGGGCCACGAGGCTGTAGACGCAGCCATCGCCCACCGAGCCGACCCGTCGGCCGATCATGCAGTGGTGGGGCCCGTCGTCGATGGCGTAGATGCGTCCGTCGCCGTGCCCGGCATGGGCCCGGATGCGGGCCGGGTGACCGAAGAGGTGGATGCCGCCGTGCGCCCGCTCCTTCATGGCCCACAGGGGACTCGCGGGGATCGTGCCCTCGGGCTCGTCCTCGCTGAGGGGCGTGGCGTCCTCCGGCGCGGTGACCGGGAAGGTGTTGGCGGCGGTCCCCGGCTCGAAGTGGAGCTGGCCGTCGGCCCGTGACTGGAAGGGGCTGTCCTCGTCCTGTCCGGTGGCACTCATGGATGACTCCTCTCGTGCGGGCGACCTTGCACCCAGCGGTTGGCGCCCCCATCGTGCCACGGCCGGGCCCCGGTGCCGCCACCCCGCCGGCTCAGGTGCCCGCCGAGGTGGGGAACCAGCCGGACACGGCGGCTGCGGTGGCCGCCCTGGTCCGTTCGAGCGCCTCGGCCGCGGCCGCCCGGTCCACGGCGCACAGCTGCACGGCCTCGCCCGGGCCGAGCTGGCCGAGGAGGGGCAGGTCGGCCGAGACGACGCAGGCCACGACCGGGTAGCCGCCGACGGTGGCGTGGTCGGGGAGCAGGACGATCGGGTGCCCGTCAGGAGGCAGCTGCACGGCACCGGTCACCATCGGCGTCGAGGTCACCGGCGGCCCGGGGTCCACCCCGGACCCGGTGTCGGGACGGAGCCGCAGGCCGACCCGGTCCAGCTCCCGGCCGACCCGCCAGGCGGTCGCCACCAGCCGTCGGAACCGATCGTCGCCGGAACTGTCGGGTCCCAGGGCATGGGGCCCGGGCACGACCCGCAAGGACGTGCCGGCGCCGCGGCGGTCGGGCGCCGGACCGTGACGGTCCAGGCGACCCCGAACCCTTCCGGGGATCCCTCGGCCGAGGCGGTCGCCGACGCGCAGCTGCCCGGTGCCCAGTCCGGAGAGGACGTCGGAGGACCGTGACCCGAGCAGCTCGGGCGTGGCCATCCCCCCGGCCACACCCAGATAGGCGCGCAGGCCCCCGGTGACCCGCCCGACGGCGACGAGCTGGCCGTCGCGGACGGGGACCACGGCGCCGTCCGGCACGGGACGCCCGTCCACCTGCACCTCCACCCCGCCGCCGGGAGGACCGACCACGGCCACGTGGCCGTCGCCCACCACCCGCACCGACGGCCCCGTCACGGTGACCTCGACGGCGGCGGCCCCGGGATCGTTGCCGAGCAGCAGGTTGACCGAGTGCAGCGCCCTGGGGTCGGCCGCGCCCGCCCGGGGGACGCCCAGTTGGGCCACGCCCACCCGTCCGCCGTCCTGGACGAGGTCGAGCAGGCCGGTGGTGACCACCTCGAGCGCCGGCCCGTCGCCGGCGGCCAGGACTGCCCGGTCGCCGGACGCCGCCCCCGGGACGGGGTCGTCCCCGCGGGCGACGACGAAGCGCACCCGATCGCCCGGCGCCACCCGGGAGGGGGGCGACCGGTGCGGGTCGAACAGTGGGGCGGTGGTGCGGCCGAGGAGGTGCCAACCTCCGGGCGTGGCCCGCGGGTACACGGCGGCGAACCCGCCGGCCACGGCGACGGACCCGGCGGGTACGGCGGTGCGGGGGGTGGAGCGGCGGGGGAGCGCGGCGAGCTCGGGCGGCAGCCCGGTCAGATAGGGGAACCCGGGGGCGAACCCGACGAAGGCGACCTCGAGCTCGGCGCCCACGAGGAGGTCGACCACCCGCGCGGCAGGCACGCCGAGCATCCGGGCCACCTCGTCGAGGTCGGCACCGTCGAACCGGACGGGGAGCACGTGCTCCGTGCCACGGTCCGGTCGCCCGGGGGCGACCGCGGCCGCCAGTCGGTCGAGCCAGGAGGCCGCCGCCTCCAGTCCTCCGGTGCCCACGTCGGACCCCAGCACCACCAGCACCGAGGCGAAGCCCACCACGACCTCCTCGACCGGGACCGGCACCCCCGGGCCGCCGCGCCCCTCCGACGCCGATTCCGCCAGCGCGTGGGCCGACGCCACGTCGACCGTCGTGGCCAGGAGGGCGCGGTCGCCGAACGGCACCACCGTGGGCCCCTGCCGGGTCACCGGCTCACGGTGCGTCCAGGACGTCCGGGACGTCCGGTGCGGCAAAGCTGCGGACCGGGACGCCGGCCCGGGCCAGGGCGGCCCGGGCGGCACGGGCCCGGACCACGGCTCCGTCGCGGTCACCGTGGATGCAGAGGGTCCGGACGGACAGCGCCACCCACGATCCGTCGGTCGCCTCGACCCCGCGGTCGACCGCCAGGGAGCGGGCCCTGGCGCCCACGGCCCCGGGGTCCTCCACCATCGCCCGGGGGTCGGAGCGGGGGACGAGCAGGCCCCCGGCGTCGTAGGCGCGGTCGCAGAAGCCCTCGGCCACCAGCCGGATGCCGGCTCCGTGCGCCGCGCCCGCGACCGCGCTGGCCGGCGGGGCCACCACCGCACCGCAGCGGTCGGCCAGCGCCCCGACGACTACGGCCGCCACCTCGGGATCCGTCGCCATGCGGTTGTAGAGGGCTCCGTGGGCCTTGACGTAGGACACCGTCGCGCCGACGGTGCCGGCCGCGTCCACCAGTGCCTCCCACTGCTCGACCACGTCGGCGGCCAGGCGGTCGGCCCCGACGTCGAGGTCCCGGCGACCGAATCCGTCGCGGTCGCGATAGCCGACGTGGGCGCCGATGACGACACCGTGCTCCACGCACGCCGCCGCCGCCGCCCGCATCACCGCCGGCCCGCCGGCGTGGAAGCCGCAGGCGAGGCTGGCGCTCGTCACGTGGTCGAGCAGGGCGGCGTCGCCGTCGGTCCAGACGTCGTGCTCGGCCAGGTCCGCGTTGAGGTCGATCACCGTCACCGTCCCAGTATCCGTCACGGCGGGCACCACGGCGAGGGTGGCACGTCGGTGCCCCTCTGCACCCGTCGGCCCGCCGGTGACCCACGTGGCAGATGACCGGCTGCTGCGGAGGCGCTATCGTTCCGGCCATGCCGCAACCGCCTGCACTCACGCCCGAACAGCGCCAGGCCGCACTGGCCAAGGCCGCCAAGGTCCGCCGCGAGCGGGCCGAGGTCAAGGAGAAGCTGAAGCTCGGGTCGATCGAC
>Ga0075019_10001273_pt1 | contig 14365 bp, 11 predicted proteins | sample ColStrG_CSR_2013_FD_71473 | JGI IMG/M metagenome (GOLD analysis project Ga0075019, IMG submission 71473) | Freshwater sediment microbial communities in response to fracking from Pennsylvania, USA - Cold Stream Run_MetaG_CSR_2013 | ecosystem: Environmental > Aquatic > Freshwater > Creek >...
ATGCAACGTGGTAGGGTCGTCGATTCCACGTGCTACCCATGCCGGCGCGTATACTCACGCGGGCCCCGAGATTGGCGTGGCCAGCACCAAGGCCTTCACCGCGCAGCTTACCGTGCTGTACATGATCGCCCTCACGGTGGCACAAAAAAAGGGCACCATCACAGAGCAAAAATTTCACGAGGTGCTGGTGGAGTTGGAGAACATTCCCGCCAAGGTGGACCGCGCGCTGCAACTGAATGCACAGATCCAGGTGATCGCCGAAGAATTTAAGAATGCCCACAATTTCATCTACCTGGGCCGCGGCTACAATTTTCCCGTGGCGTTGGAAGGGGCGCTGAAGCTAAAAGAGATTTCATACATCCACGCCGAAGGATATCCGGCCGCGGAGATGAAGCACGGACCCATTGCGCTCATCGACGAAGAGATGCCGGTGGTGTTCATTGCCACCAAAGATGCCTCGTACGAGAAGGTCGTCTCCAACATTCAGGAGGTGAAGGCGCGGAAAGGGCGTGTGATCTCCATCGTCACCGAGGGTGACCTGCAGATTCCAAAGATGTCGGAGTTTGTGATCGAGGTGCCTGCCACGCTGGATCCGCTCATGCCGCTGGTATCTGTCATTCCGTTGCAGTTGCTGTCGTACCACATTGCGGTGATGCGCGGATGCAATGTTGATCAGCCGAGAAATTTGGCTAAGAGCGTGACGGTCGAGTAGTGGCAGAAAGCGCCAGTCGAAGAAGTATGAAACGCAGTTAAAGTCTTTAAATAGTGCGCTATAGTCGTTAAAACATGTAGTAGTATTGGCGCAGTTTCTAAATTTTAAGCCTTTTCAGTTGCCTTCATCGTCAGTTATTCATAAGCTGGGATCTGACGGGAAGTGTTGTGGCAAGAAGAGTTTTTAAGGACGGAACCGATGTTAATTTGCCAGCAACCTTGAAGAGCAGTCATGGTGAAACAATCCAACTCATGCCGGAAGGAACTTTTAAGGTAACAACCTATAGTCAGCGGTATTTCAATGCAGTTAAATTTTATGACGCCTCGGGACAATATGAGGTAAAGCGGGATCGCTTAAACCTAAATTCTGGTGGTTATCAACTAAAAAAATTTAGCCCAGACACGATCATCGCACAAACTTCTTCTACGACCAAGGGGAGGTTGTTTTTGTAAAGCAGAAATAGAAATTGATCATGCATAAAAGCTTATACTCTACGCACGTCTAAAAGTGGCAAGGGTGGCTGATCATCTTGAGAGAAGAATTTGAATCTCGTTTCTTGCTGAAGCCGATATCGGCTTCCTTAAGCATGCGCGCCGAATAATCCTCCATTCCACCAAACGCTGTCCGGAATCGGAGATGGAGGCCGCTGCTAATCGAATTCTTCTAATTTGAAATTGCTCGACTGATTCACAAAGATTCTTCAGGCAGGCAACGCTTTTGGGTAGTTTCCGGCTGGTTTTCCGAAGTAAATATTTTTCGTGGCCAACATGTTTAGCGAGCAGGCTTTTTGTAAGGCGCGCACGTGGATTAATGACAGTAAGTTTTTTGAATTGAAAGGCGATCATTTGACTTATTTCTTCGTCTCGTTTGGCCCAATTAAGGCGTGGCTTATTAATTGTTCGTTGTGTTTTATTTTTTCTGTTAAATTCTTGAAGCCATTCCTTGTCGTGTCGGTAGAGCCAAGTATAAAGTGCGGGATTTTTATACCTTACGTTTTGTACTTTTGAGTTGTCAAATTGCTTAAGCAGCCTTTCCCATTTACTTCTTTTACTGGAGAGAAGTTTGGCAGATACAATTTTAACGGCACGAGTATGCCCCTTTGAATATTTTGAAACCGTTTTCGCGTCGGTCCCGAGAATGCGTGCGGTTTCACGAAAAGATTTTTTTTGTTTGATGCAGGATTTAAGTAGATTGTTCCAAACCTCGCCCCATTCAATGATACGATAATTATCCTCTCCATGGACGAGGCTTCTAGTGTAAACCATTCCGCAAGAGCAAGTCATGACAGAAATTTCCCGTTTTGATTTGCGATCCGTATGGGTACTGATTTTTTCAATGACAGATTCTCCATAATGTTCAGCCGCCTTGTTCCGACATTTCCATGGGCCGTCGACAATAACACTTTTTCGATTAGTCTTCGGCGGCTGGATTTCGTGATTTAGAAATTCTGTTACTAGTACGTGACGCAAGGGGTGGAAAATGTGCGTTGGTCTCTTGATGATTTCCCATAACCAATACTCCGGGGCGGCAACTTTTAGAAACAGCGATTCCCCTTGACCGTTTAGGATAAAGTTTTTGAAATTTATGAATAGACTATCTCGGTTAATTCGTCCTCGGTCCAAATATCCTTTTGCTTCAATTCGAGTAATGTAATCGACCTTATTAATATCAAAGCCTGAAGCTCCTTCAAGCAATTGGTTAAATTGATTGGCAATCTTTAGGATAAGTTCGCTAGAATTTTCTTCAGTCTTCCAATGGGGGATAAATTTAACTGGCGGCGGTAAGTAGTAAGAGTAATTCAATTCAGATATACCTGGGGTGTAGTCAAGAACAAAGACATTGTGGAAAGGGCACACGGTTATGTCGGGAATCTGGTGTATTCGATGCCAATAGGACTGCCCGTAATTCTTTAAGTCATTAGAGAAACAAACTGGACAACATTTCGGGTGTCGGGGACGTATAATTTTTGAAGCGTTAATCCCGACACGTGTGTGAAGAGACCCTCCTGAATTCCCCTTCATGGACTCAAGCACCTTTGTTCTTTTTTTCTCCACCATCAAGGGTCTATAAAAAGGAAACAGAGTGAGGGTGTTTATGATTTCATCCACTGATTTTACCCGACTTAAACGCACGCGTTCAAAAAGGGAGTTTAGATGGCTTGGTAAATCGATCGTTGCCTTGGTGGTTTCATCCCCAAAGAGTTGGCGAGACAATTCTTTCGGGCTATCATTTAATGACTGCCAGCTGAAGCGGGCAATCAAACTATAGAGTACTTCGTCAGGAAAGGGATTTGGGAAACCTTGGATCATGCCTGGTAATAAAAAAAAAGAAGGAAAACGAGTCCTTCTTTTACCCCAACCCCAATCCTGGTGTCGCTTTCTCGATTTTGCCCTGCTGATAAGACGGGCAACTGTCAGGCGGCCTTCTTACTCAACGGCACTTTTGTTAACCCCTTGCTTTTAATCTTTTCATAATTGGATTGCTGGTCATCCCCATTATTTATTGCGTCGATTAAATCACCTTTAGCTTTAAGTCTTACCTTTTTCAAAGTTGACTCATGTTGTGTCTCAACCATAATTTCTTCGGCTTTTTCTTTAGCTTCAAGTGGTGATAAATCTGGATATTTGTTGCGCAAGGCTTTCAGACACATTGCTATTTCGTTTTCGTTGAAACCATTATCGATAAAAGTCTTCACCATTTCCGAGATCGATAACTTCGGTCCTTTTTCATTATCAAGATCATCGAGAAACTCAAGACCTCTCAAAGAAAGATCGGGGAAACGGTTTAGCGCTTTAGGATCCTTTCTTGATCTTGCCAGTGCCATCATTGCCGGCTTGGTCATTTTTAAATGCTCCTCGGCAACATCGTCAATAATTGAAACATCAATGGTTTCCTGTTCAAGATTTAAAGCAGTTTTCTGTGCCTGAATGTGCAGGGTCATTACCGAATCGAAGATTCCCTGAGATCTCCGATAGTAGGCTTCAGAGATTTCGCTGGTGAGCGGCCCAGGGGTCTTTAAGATTTGCCGCCGCCATAGTGCGGCCATCAACTTTTTCCATCCGGTAGAATCCTCCTTAAATTCTTTAATGATAATTGATCCCAGACCTTGTGCTCGACGCGCTTGTTGAAAGTTGCCTGCAATAATGCTTGTAGCCTCGGCCGTACCAATGTACACGATTGGCAATCCAACCACCGCATTTAAATTTTTAAGAAAATTTATAATTTGGTCTCTACTTCGGAACTGAATGGATTTTAGATGGTGAATTTCATCGATGATCCAAATGCCAACATGATGGCGCGCCGCTATATTTCCAACCACAGCGCAAAGTTCTTCGGTGTTATACCTTGCCCTGGTGTATTGTTCAACATACTTAGAGCCGGTCAACTTATCCACTTCATGAAGAAACATGATGCACATCTCTTTTAGAGACCCGCGGTGAGTACAGTTCGTTTTCAAATAAGTGATTTGTGTTGTATTCCCACGATGGATCAATTGGTCGAAACAACTCCGGAGTATCCTTGTAACGGAATGTGTTTTTCCTGCGCCGCTGATACCGAGGACTGAAAACCCTGACGGCACAAAATCATTTAGCGTGGGGGGAACATAGCCCTTTTTAGTTGCGTTTTCCATCCATTCCCGCGTCGCGTTTACAATCGAAATGGTGTTGTCGGGATGGCGCAGCCTGTAACTTTCGTAAATAGCATCATAAAGATGGTCGTAAATTTCCATGTGCACTTCGTGCGCATAAAACCAATCCGATTTCAGACTATTTATCAAGGTCTTTCTTCGTGCGAAACTCTCGTTTAGGGAATCAGAGTAGTCTACCTTTCTACCGATCTTTTTGAAAAGTTCGGTGGCGTCGAGCCTTTCGGGAAGGCTTAATAGAAGTTCATTTGTTTTTTCGTTTAGCTCCATATTTAACAGTTTAATTGTTTACTTCATCCAATAAGTCATCATAGTCCGGTTTTTTCGAGAGAGTCTTACCACGCTCAATTCTGGGTGACTTATTTTCGCTGGTAGGCGTTGGTTTTTCTTCGTTATTAATATTTATCAGCCTTTCTTCCTTTCGGGCTTCTTTTCCTCCCTTGGTGCGCGCACCGGATTTTCTGCATCTGCGGTTGATCGTTTTTTCGTTTTCGTTATCGGTAATTTCGTGAGCCTCTTCCTCGCCGGGTTTCAACTCGTCTTTTCGAGATTTATAAAAATCATTGCTGGCGATTACTTCCCATTCATTTGAAAATTGAACATCTTCTTTGCCTCTCAGCCGAAGAGGAATAAATCGTTTGCCGTGCAACCAAAAAACTTCATCGTATTTCCTGGGATCATAGGTCACTACCACTGGATCAGGATTAGGTACATGGATTAGATCTTCGAGCAATTGAAAATCAACTTCATCTATGGGCACATAGTGCTGTCGATTAATTCTGATTCCCAGTCTAGATGGAATCAATTCTTTTTGCGGCATGAGGTTTAACCAGAGCGTCGTTTTATCAACGATCCGTTCTTGCCCATGTCCATTCTTAATAGCCCATTTGTAAATCTCTGCAGGGATGAGATCTACTTTTTCAAATTCCATTTCCTTTGTTCGCGAATAACTATCTATCCAGTGTTTGTTATTGTAGTCAATGACGGTTCGAATGGTAATCTGATAGAGTTCTTTCAAGTTAACTGTAGCATCTTTTCTGGTGTCTCGTGCGAGCCGCTGCCCGTGATCTTTAGTGACTTGCCCTTTGTCTTTAAAAAGATGGTTGACGCGATCCTGCACTTTTCCAATCAAATTTTCGACGATACCTTTCATTGAGGGATTATATGCGGCGGTGTTGCTGACAATGATATCTAGATTTTGAACTATAGGATTAGACTGCGGCCCAAGAAACTCACCCCGGTCAGCTATAAATTCCTCTGGCATACTTTGAGTAAACCAATCCTGCGGTTTAATATCAAGGCCTATTTCTTTCGCAAATTCAACTTTGTTGCGCCCTGTGTTATAGATAGCATTGCAGAGTGACATGTATGACGGGGGTTCCAGGGTGATATGTATTCCTACGATCATTCGTGAAAAAGTATCAACGACTAGATAAAACGTAGGTCGGCCGATACATAAGGTTGGGTCCAAAGAGGATACTATCTGAATGTCCCTCATGGTGGAATCTATTTGAAACACTTTGCAGGCGCCTGGGGCGATATCGTTGGCGCGTCCGGAAAGGAGTCGTTTGCTATTTTGGTAAATGCGCCTGCCGAAGCGCTTTCTCACGATCGCAGTATTTCCCCTGGATCGCTCCCCATGAAAACGGAAGGCCCCTTCAGTGAAAACTTTTCCGTGCTTGTCTTCCTTGTAAAGATTTCGTTTCGTTTCCAGGTACGCTTTCCGGAGTGTGAATCCTGATTTAAGAAAATAGTTGTGATAGCCCGTTTTTATAATTTGCCGACAGGCAGCGCTAGTGGCTTTAAGATTTCGATCTTTACCGCGCGCGCCGCACCGGGAAAAATCGGGGTATAGGGCGGCAGGTGTCATCCCGTTACGCCAATACATTTTGAGCCATTTATAAATGCTTGGAACTGATGACTTGCTCATGTCAACGGCCGCGTTGACAAGAGAGTTTCTTAAGGTAGGGGAGAATAGTGCGGGAACTTCTTGAGTAATTGGGCGTATCGAGTTCCATGCTTTAGCCTGAATTTCCTCCAAGAATTTGGATGACCTAGTCGAATTAACACTTTTCATAAAGGGATCATTCACCGGTAGTGCAAGGTCGCCTTTGTTAATTCGGTCTACCGTCTCTTCTATTGAATTTTTAACAGGGAAAGTGCATTCGTTCAAATCCTGTTTGCATTCAAATAGGTAAACTTCATCGCCGGGGTAATCCAAATGGACTATCCTGAAATATTCGCCCGTAGACGTTGAGCGCAACAAAACATTTTTAGAGAGCAATAATAAATTTTCCATCAGTTTATTTTATTTAAAAAATCCTAAATCCTTTTTCCATTTGATCAATCTCCTTTTCGGTAAGTGGAATCCATTCAATTCCTCTTCCTTCCCAGTAGGTTTTTTCGATCTCGAATTTTTCGATTGTTCTTCGTGAATATTTCTGAGAGGGTTTGACATTGATCGCAACAAGGCGGTTGGACAAGTCCACCAAAAAATCAGTAGTCATCGTCATCGGTTCACCATCATCGCTACCGTGCCGGATATTTTTCTCAAAAGCGATTTGAATGGTTTCATTTAAAGGCAAGGGGTATTGCTCGCGGATATCTAATACAGAATCGTCTTTGTCGAGCAATAGGAAGACTCTCTTTTCAAGAGTAGACAGCAGGTGATGAATCCGTTTTGTCTTCTTTCCAAGGATCCTTGATGAAAGCCCACGTGACGATATCTCGTGGACGAGTATCCAAGGAATGTACTTTCCAAGACGACCTTCTCCTCGCTTTTGTTTGTATCGGCTTTTGTCAGATGTTCTTTTTTTCATAGATTGTTAATTAATGGAAGTAGTTGATTTTATTACCAGGATCTGTTGTCGAGAAATTGATTTAGGCTTTGCCCTAAGAGTATTTAACGCCCAACCTCAAGAGAAGATGAATTCCTTTTAGTTGAGAAAACTAAGAGTAGACTTTCAGTATTCTGCAATATTTCTGTCTTCGCCACTTTGCTAGAGGGTGAGGTTTTTTCTCCAAGCAGTCGTTCAATCGCATTTTCTAATTTCCCCTTTTCGCTCTGGTGAAAATATTTTATTAGGTTGGTCCTGTTGACGACAAGACCACTATCTTTTAGAAATTCAAATCGGCGTTTTAATCTCCTCATCCTGTATTGGTCAATAGTTTCTTCGCTAGACAGTAAAAAGTCTTTCATGTCTTTTGTCAATTGAACAGGGTCGATTCCAATCCGACGAGCAATGTTAGTTCTGGATACTCGAAATCTTGGGTTCTTCTTTCGCATAGCATTAACACACGCCTTTATTTTGATAAATATTTTTTCGTCTTCCAGATTTTTCCTTTCGATGGTTATTCTCGATTTTAATTTCTTCAATTCTTCTCGTTGAGCTTGATACCAATGAAAATCGTTCTTTTTGATCCAGCGTGTAATTTGTTGTCGTTCATTTCGAACTTTCTGCCCCTTGCCAATATCAGAGTTCAGTTTCCAAAAAAGCTCTCTCTTAGATTGAATAATTATTTTACTGGGGCGAACAATTCTTTTGAAATACCTTGGGCCGATGCTCAAAAATGACTGCGCTATTTTGCCTTCAATAATTTGGTAACTTAAAGCGTAAGTCGTTCCGCAGTAATCGCAATTGAATCTTCCGATCGTCCTTCCTTTACGTCTTAGGTACTTAAATTTTCCATTTTTGATCACTGATTTTTTGTAGTTGAGACATGATGTGCTGTGGCATTGCCAAGGACCCTTACCAAAGTATTGAATGTCCCAAAACGGAATTTTTAATGGACTCTTTGGCTGACATGATATGAAATGGTCAAAAAGAACGATGGGATAAGTTAAAGTTCTCAACTTATAGCCGCCTATAAACGCGGAAGTAACAAATTTGAAGTCGCTATAGGTATCGTGATTTAGTTTTTGATAGAAGGAGGCAATGTGGTCAAGAAGCCTTAAAACGAAAGTGTGGTTTCCAGTTGAAAATCCGATTTCGATGAGTCTTTTTTTGAAATCTAAATCTATTTTTTCTTCAGATCGAGTGAGTCTTTGGCATTTTTTTGCAATATCAAAAAGAAGGGTTGACTGATTGAATTTTGGTTTTGTTTCTGAACAAAGTTCTATTTGAGGCGGGAAAATAGTGTGGGATGGAGAATGTTTATGGCTGCTAATTTCAATCTCTTCTAGGAAGCAATTATGAATGTGACAAATTTTGATTCCTGGTATTTGATGTATACGATTCCAATAAATCTCAACGTTGTGCTGGGAGTTCTCTTGGATGCATAACGGGCAATATTTGGGGAATATGCCTTTTTCTAGTCCGACTAAGCCGCGTTTAATTTTTATATTCTTGGTGTTGGCTTTTATCAACGGCAAAAGTGAGTCGATCATTTTGGTATCAAAAAAATTAAAGAAGTAAGGCCAAAGTGTATGTTCCATTAATATTTGTTGGGAACTCAAACCTAAAATGGCGCATGTCATTTCCGATATTTGATCAAGGTGAGTTGCGAAGCAATGTGAGTAATAAGTTGATTCATTGCCTAGAAAACTTGCCTTAGTCGTGTAAATTGATTTCGAGCATGTGTGTAAATGATACCGCCCTATTAAACTGTATAGTGATTCATCCGGAAATGGTTTTGGAAAATAAGTCAACATTTTTATTTTTTATTTAATAGAACTAAACCAATGGGTTGGGACTTTCAAAACGTTCTACAGGTATATGCTGGATTTTCCCGATTTTTCCGGCTAGGTGTTCAATTAAATTTTAAATTGTCTAGAATTACCTTATAGAAATAAGTGATCACGTTTTATGTTTTTAGTTTGTTAAAATAACGGCGCGAGAATTAGCATCTTTTAAATCCTCAATAGTGGATGCTGGACTTTCGCCATTTTTCCAGTGACATGTCCATTTTTTTTTAAATAGTAACAAGCTGTTGGGAGCCGTTATAATTTCTGGAAGGGCCGATTAGCTTTCTGCATCATTTAAGAGATTTCATTTTTTTATTTTCCCCAATAGGATGTGGTCATGGAATTTTTCTTTGGAACTAATAGAAAAAATTTTAATCTTGGAAGGAAAAAAGTCACAAATTCCAGCATACTTATTTGAGAATATATGATGACCGTTAAGCAGGCTTTAGAAACGGAAAACATGGAATTTGTTATTAAAAAGATGGAGAGGTATGCCTTAGCCCAGCTGAAAGCCACGAGGATTAAAGACTTTAATGGAAAACAGCCAGCTGATTTTGTAGGGGATGTAATTTTAAAAGTAGCTGAGGGAATCAGAAAATGGGATTCTTCTAAATTGTCGTTTGCTGATTTTCTTTTTGGGTGCCTGAAAAGTGAGATAAGTAATTTTTTTACCTCTCGACGAGTTAGGCACACAGCTGATCTCCCGGAGAATATGTCCGCGGTGCGATCAAGAAAAGATATTGCAGGAGAGCGTTCTGAGGTGTCCGAACTTCTTGAAGGAGCAGGCGCCAATAGCGAAGAGTTAATAGTTTTTGAATGTTGGCTGGACGGAATGACCAAACCTAGTGAAATAGCCAGAGATCTTGGTATCCCGGTGGAAACCGTTTATAAAATAGGAGACAGGCTTAGGATTAGGCTGTCAAAAGTGAGAACTAAACTAGTATAAGATATGGATCCAACATTAGATGATCGAATTGACGATGCGCTTTTTCACCTGTATTTGGAAGCTGACGAAAACTTTATAAACGAGGTGATTGAACGGGAGATAGAAGATCCGAAAGCTTACGAAAAAAAAATCAAGCAAATTATTTTTTTGGCAAAAGCTACTGCCAACAAGAAGAATGATGAATACATTTTGACACTCGTAGAAAAATTTCAGGATGCACTCTTGAAAAACCTTGACAAACCAATTTCTATATTGAAGCAGCTCGTTCAACAGGATGCTTCGCTTGCCTTTTACAAAAATCTGGAAAACCTTACCAATGAAGATATCGTCGAAATAATTAAGGATAAAAATCTGGTAGAACTTTTGGAAGAACTGGAAAGAAATGAAAATAAGTAAAGGTAGCAATGCCGCTAAAGAGCTTCTGGACGATCTAGGTTTCGATGAAATAACCGATATACCTATTGACCTTTTTGCTTCTGGATTAAATGCAACCGTTATTGAAACAGATCTTATAAATTGTGATGGCAAAATAACTTTCGGAAAGGACAAAGTAATTATAAAAGTAGATTCAAAGATATCTTTCCCAGCGAGGAAACGATTTGTACTAGCCCATGAAATTGGCCATCTAGTGATGCATAGGAATTATTCTTTGCCGCCAGAGACATTTTTAAATTTGAGCCTTATAGCGGGCCTTGAGAATCACATGAAAAGTGGAGTTCAAGAAGTCGAGGCAAATGAGTTTGCTGGCGAATTGTTGATGCCGGAGAAAATATTCCTGGAGGCGGCACATGGGAGAAAATTTAGTCCGGCGCTCCTAAAGAGTTTAGCGGAGCGATTCAAGGCAAGCATAACAGCGGTTGCTTTCCGTTGCCTTTATTTTGATCTCCATCCGTTTGCTTTATTTTATATAGAAAACGGTATCCAAAGGTATTGGAGGAAGTCCAGTAGTTTTAGGGTCTGGGTGCCAGAAGTGAAAAATGGTCTTGAACCGCCCTCCAATTCAGTTGCGATGGAATATATAAGAAGCAATTACGACTTCATTTACAAACAAGACGATAAAGCTCAGTTGATAAAAAAATCTACTTGGTTTGATATAGAAAGGTTAAGACAGGAAGAAAACGATATCTACGAGTATTGTATACCAACGAAAAGTAACAAGAGTGTATTAAGTGTCGTTTGGGAGAATTAATAATTTAGATGTCCTCTTTCCTCATGTTACATTTCATCTGCGAGATGGCACTTTTTTTTATTCTGTTCAGCTAAAAAACAGTTTACCCTCTTCAGCAATGCCGGTCTATGATAGAATGTCAAAATGTAGCCTGACCTGGATTCTTCCCTAATTTTGAAACCGGTGTGATTGGTGTAACGAAGCTAACCGCGAGAAAGAGCGACTAATTTACTTGGGATCCTAATGATGCTGACAAGAAGCCTATTGGAGAAAGACCTTAGCCTTTTTTTACCGTTGAATAGGAAACAATATCGCAGTTTTTTAGCACTTCAATTAACAAATTCAAAGATACGCTGACCAGCCAGATAACGTCAATTTAATTTTTATGTGACTTCATTGTTTCTTGCCAAATTCTCCTCGCATCAGTATCAAAACTGGTCATTTTTGAGCAGTTGTAGATTATTGAAATTTTCCCCGCATTAGATTTCATTATTTCGTTCCAACCCTCTATGGCACTGGCAGCGGAGGCTTCATCAAGATGGCCCGGAAAATCAAACTGCAGATACTGTTTCTTATTCTTAGAAATAAAATTAACATCAACTAAATTCTGTTGCATGAGGGATAAACTTTTTTAGCGAAAAATTTTGAAAATAAATTCTTTCCGAATCCTTAACTTTCAAGACAAAAATAAGAATCTGAATCTCTTTGAAATGACTAAACTAATGGAATTAAGGCAAATTTTCCCCCAATTCGATCCAGAGTTGCTAACACATCTAGAAAAGATTGGCCAAATCACTGAATTCGAGGAAGGCGAAATGCTGATGAAGCCAGGCCAATATTTTAAAAATTCGGTCCTCATTCTGGATGGACGTGTAAAACTCTATCGGGAAGGAGACGAGGGAGAAGAGTTTTTCCTTTATTACTTGGAGAAAGGAAGCGCTTGTGCTCTGTCGATGATTTGTGCCACCAAGAATGAAACTAGTGCTATCAAGGCAAAAGCAATTTCCCCAGTTACAGCCCTTTCAATACCCATTCAGCACATGGATGGACTAATGAAGGATTATCGCGAATGGTATTATTTCGTCCTGGAAACTTATCGTTCCAGATTTGAAGAATTACTTGAAGTAATTGATCATGTTGTTTTTCATTCCATGGACGAAAAACTTGAGTTTTATCTAAAACGTCAGTTTGAATCAATGGGTGACAAGATTACTATTACCCATCAGGAAATTGCTGATGACCTTAATTCATCCAGGGAAGTTATTTCTCGTCTGCTAAAGAAGTTGGAATCACAAAAACGAATTTCCATATCCCGCCACGAAATTGCACGTTTGAATTTCTGACCGCCTTTGTGTGACTGAAGTCACAGCCAGGAGATTTTACTATACCGACCTTTGTGGAAGATTAAGGTCACATGGAAAATTTAATGGGCTATTTGGCCTCGGGGTTAATTGGTGTCTCACTCGGACTTATTGGTGGTGGCGGCTCCATCATTACGATTCCAATCCTGGTTTATCTGTTTCATTTGGAGCCCACAGCCGCAACTGGTTACTCCCTTTTTATTGTGGGAACAACCTCCCTGGTTGGAGGTATTAAGAGTGCGTTGAATAAGATGGTTGATTTTCGGAGTGGAATATTGCTCGCACTGCCTTCAATGCTGACCATCTACCTTACTAGGCATTACTTCCTTCCTTCCATCCCTGATGAAATTATTTTGACTCGATCATTTATCATCAGCAAGGATTTAGTGACGATGATTTTCTTTGCATTCATCATGATCTTCGCTGCAATTAAAATGATTCGAAATGCGGAAGAACCTGAATATAAAAGTCATGTTGAACCTCATAATCTTTTCAAAATTATTCTTCAGGGATTGGGAGTTGGTGTTGTGACCGGTTTACTGGGTGCAGGTGGTGGATTTTTGATCATACCCACACTGGTTTTGCTTGTTGGACTTCCTATGAAAAGGGCCGTGGCAACTTCATTAATTATTATCGCACTTAATTCGTTTCTGGGTTTACTAGGGGATATCGGAGGAAATTTGAAAGTAGATTATTCACTCATGTTTATCCTTTCGGGACTTGCCATCGTTGGTATTTTCATGGGTGGTTATTTTTCCAAATACATTCATGGAAATAAACTTAAGTCAGGCTTTGGCTGGTTCACTTTAGCAATCGCCTTTTTTATTATAAGTAAGGAATTATTCTTCTAAAGAGTTTAGTGACTTGGATCACTGAAGTCTTGAAGCAATTTTATCAATTTCGTTGAAGATAAATTAGTAAAATGAAAGTCGAACAGATTTATACAGGATGTCTTGCCCAAGGGGCCTATTACATCCAGTCAGGTAATGAAGCAGTGATTATCGATCCGCTTCGTGAAGTTGACTATTATATCCAGAAAGCAAAGAGCGAGGGAGCGAAAATAAAATACATTTTGGAAACTCACTTTCACGCAGACTTTGTTTCCGGTCATTTGGATTTAGCATCCAAAACGGGAGCCACGATTGTTTATGGACCAACAGCCAATCCCAAATTTAAAGCACACATTGCCAAGGATGGCGAAGAGTTAAAAGTAGGAAATGTGACGATTAAAATATTGCACACACCGGGTCATACTCTTGAGTCAACTACCTATCTATTAATAAATGAAGAGGGTCGCGATGCAGCGCTATTTACAGGAGATACTCTTTTTCTGGGCGATGTGGGCCGGCCAGATCTTGCCCAAAAAGCCGCTCATATGACGCAAGAAGAACTTGCCGGGCTCTTATTTGATTCTCTCCGCGGTAAGATCATGCCGTTATCGGATGATATTATTGTGTATCCAGCACATGGTGCAGGTTCAGCCTGTGGAAAAAATATGATGAGGGAAACGGTTGATTCTTTGGGGAATCAGAAGAAAGTGAACTACGCTTTGCGTTCGAACATGTCGCGTAATGAATTCATCAAAGAAGTAACGGAAGGATTGCAAGCACCTCCCGCTTATTTCCCTGAAAATGTGCGGTTGAATAAGGAAGGATATGAAAATATTGACAACGTAATTAAAGGGGGTACACGTCCATTGACCGTGGATGAGTTTGAGATGATTGCCAATGAGACTGGTGCTTTGGTTTTGGACACCCGGTCAGCGGATGAATTTAAGAAAGGTTTTATCCCCAACTCTATTAATATCGGAATTGATGGAAGCTTTGCACCGTGGGTTGGCGCGCTGAT
>Ga0075019_10001274_pt1 | contig 14359 bp, 14 predicted proteins | sample ColStrG_CSR_2013_FD_71473 | JGI IMG/M metagenome (GOLD analysis project Ga0075019, IMG submission 71473) | Freshwater sediment microbial communities in response to fracking from Pennsylvania, USA - Cold Stream Run_MetaG_CSR_2013 | ecosystem: Environmental > Aquatic > Freshwater > Creek >...
GGCAAGGCTGCAGGAAAACGATGCGCGCTGTTTGTGGTCAAGCCGTGGGTCCGATGACGGGAAACTGGCAGGGGCCGATGGTAATGTGAAATCCGCCGCGACACGGCCTGCCCGCGAGGCGCAGCCTCGCGCACGACGGCTGACACGCGATTGCCGGCACATGCCTGCGACAGCGCCACATCATTTTGCCGCGCTTGGATGGATACGCCGGGCTGAAAGCGATTGCCAGGCACCACAAAGGTGCATACGACGGTTTTTCAGCGATGATCGCGGACGATGATTAAGGTAACGCGCGATTAGCACGCGGAAGCCCGGCATGTAACCGAGCGCCAGGCCGCCTCGCTGCAGCAGGCTGCCGCCTCGATGGAACAACTGTCCACCAATCTGGCGCTGAGCACCGAAAACGCGCGCCAGGCGTCGCAACTGGCCACCTCCGCCAACGACGCGGCGATGGCCGGTGGCGAAGTGGTCGCGCGGGTCATCGATACGATGAGTACGATCACCGCTTCGAGCAAGCGCATGGCCGAGATCATCAACGTCATCGACGGCATCGCGTTCCAGACGAATATTCTCGCGCTCAATGCCGCCGTCGAGGCGGCGCGCGCAGGAGAGCAGGGGCGCGGCTTTGCGGTTGTGGCCGGCGAGGTGCGCGAACTGGCACAAAGAAGCGCCCTGGCGTCACGCGAGATCCGCACCATCATCGACGAAAGCGTCGATAAGATCGGCACCGGCAGCGCGCTCGTATCCGATGCCGGCGAATCCATGAAATCGATCGTTGCGCAGGTGAAGCACGTCCAGGACCTGATCAAGCAGATCGCCGAGGCTGCGCAGGAGCAGTCGGCGGGCATCGGCAGTGTCAGCCAGGCGGTTACGCAGATGGATCAGGCCACGCAGCAAAATGCCGCCATGGTGGAGCAGAGCGCGGCGGCAGCGACCAGCCTGATGACGGAAGCGGCCCGGCTGGCCGAGGCCGTTTCCGTGTTCAAGGTCGCGCAGGCGGCATAGGCTTCAAGCGCGCCGCGTCACGCGCTCAGCCGGACTTCTTGCCGGTAATGGTGATGCGCTGGGAGTTTTCCAGGTTCCATTTCTGCCAGCCGGCTAGTTTGTCGGCGAGGGATTTATTATCTTCTTTAAGTTGTTGATTTTCTCGTCCAAGGTCTTGAGCGATTCCGGTAACTTCTCCGATGCTGTCGAAGATGCCACCGAGGGCTTGGGAGATTCCAGTAATTCGGGCGGTACAGGCATCGCCTGAGCTTCGGGCGGCGGACAGACTGGCTTCGAGGTCGCGGCGCATCCCGGCAGCGTTGCGAGAAACAGAAGCCAGACTGTGATCCTTCGACTGAATATCTTTTGCATGTTCTTCGCGCTCCTTTGCCAGTGACTCCGTCAATGCCTGCTTTTCCGCTGCCGCCTTGGCCGCGGCCTGCTTGATTTCCTCATCGTGCGCGAGCTTCACGCTCGCCGCCAGTTGCGCCGACGATTGCGCCGCCAGTTGCGACTCCACCAGCACGCCCGCGACGCAGGCCACGACGGCGACCGCGAAATAGTTCAGCACACTGCGCCCGCGATCCCTGGGCGGTTCACTCGTGACCGGTTCATCGTTCAATTTTGGTTCCTTTCATCCGGGTTTGGCTTGCACGTATGCGACCCTGCTTGCGTAGGCCGGTGTCGCAGCCAGTTCAGCCAGGGGCGCAGCGTCGCCTTTCTACCGCATTTCCCGCCAAAAAAATGCCGGGGGAGACGCAACCGTACGGATGACGCGCACGGCAATTGCGCTCAGGGCGGCTGTTCAGGGGGGCGGCACCCAGCCCGGGGGGCGGCGATCAAAGAATGCGGCGAGCCCTTCGCGCCCCTCGGGCGAGGCACGCTGCGCGGCGATGGCGCCGGCTGTGAGCTCGGCAACGCCGTCCGTGAGAAGCTTGGCCTCCAGGGCCAGGATCAGGCGCTTGGTGTGCGCTTGTGCCGCCGGGCCGCCCGCGCACAAGGCAGCGGTGAGCACGCGCAGGCGCTCATCCAGGTCTTGCGGAGCAACCACCTCGTGTGCCAGCCCGAGTTGCACTGCGCGCACCGCGCTTATGCGTTCGGCCGTCTGCATGTAGTGCAGGCTCTGGCGCGCGCCGATGGCCCGCACGACATAGGGACTGATCACCGCGGGCAACAGGCCCAGGCGCACCTCGGTCATGCAGAAGGAGGCGTCTTCGCTTGCCACGCAGATATCGCAGGCGGCGGCCAGGCCAACTCCGCCCCCCAGGGCGGCGCCATGGACCCGCGCGACCGTGGGCTTGGGCAATTCCGCAAGGCGCCGCAGCATGGCAGCGAAGCGCCGCGCATCGATCAGGTTGTCGTTTTCCGCGGCCGCGGCCGCACGCTGCATCCAGTTAAGATCGGCGCCGGCGGAGAAACTCCGGCCACGTCCCGCCAGGACCACTACCCGCACTTCCGGGTCGGCCGCAAGCGACTGCGTGGCGGCGTCGAGTTCGGCAATGACGGTTTCGTTGAACGCGTTGTGCACATCCGGACGATTCATCCAGATCGTTGCTACCGCGCCCTCGCGTTCGACTATGAGCGTCTCCGGCATCCTGGCTCCCATCGTTGGCCGCGCTCGGTCCGCGCGGCAGGGCATGATCTGCAAGGCATGCCGCGATTGTGCTCCGGGGCGACCGTCCCGGCCAGCCATCTGTGCAATGGCGCTGTGGCGGCGGCAGGTTCGCCGGACGTCATAATGGCGGTTGTACGTCTGCCGGCGCCTCCCATGAAATCATCCGAACTGCTCGGCTATGCCGCTGCCTTCCTCACTACGGCATCATTCGTTCCGCAGGTGCTGCACACCTGGAAGACAAGGCGCGCCAGCGGCCTGTCGCTGGGCATGGTGTCTCTGTTCACCCTCGGCGTAGCCCTCTGGCTGGCCTACGGCATTACCCTGGGTGCATGGCCCGTTATCGCCGCCAATGCCATCACGCTGGCGCTTGCGCTCTTCCTGCTGGCCATGAAGCTGCGCTTCTAGCGGCGCTTTTTCAGCGAGCCGCGCTAGGCAACAGGATCCTGCGCGCTGCCGGCGGCGGCGCGGCGCAGGCGGTCGTTGACCGCTTCCCACTCGGCCGTCGCGGGCGGTTCGGAAACCAGCAGCCGGTCGACCTGCGCGTCGTCCAGGCAGCGCAGGTGCGCGTAAAGGTCGTGGGCGAATTGCTGCGGCGCTGCCGCGGCGGCGATGGCGGCGGCAGCACTGCCCGGGCCGTCGGCCGGCAACGCCGCCAGTACGGCGGCTGGCGCCAGCACGCCCAGGCGCTGCGGGTGCAGCTGCCGGGCACGCGCCGGCAGCTGTGCGCCAGCCAGCAGTTCCAGCGGACGGCGCGGCGCGTAATGGCCCGCCACGCGCCCCGAAACCCGGGGCGTGACGACGTGGTCGGCAGCGATATCGATGCCGCTGCTTATGCCATGGGCGAGGACCTCGCGGGAGATCGAACCCGGCCGCAGGATACGGGGTGGCATGACCGTGCAATCGACGATGGTTGACTCGATACCCAGCGCGCAGGCCCCGCCATCGAGGATGACATCCACGAGGCCCTGGGGCTTCTCGCCCAGGTCGGCCTGCACATGCGCGGCCGTGGTCGGGCTGATGCGGCCGTAGCGATTTGCGCTGGGGGCCGCGAGCGCCACCGCGGCATCGCCGCGCGCGGCGCCCAGGCTGCGCAGCAACGCCTGTGCCCAGGGCCCCGAAGGACAGCGCAAGCCCACGGTGGACTGGCTACCGGTGACCAGGTCAGAGGCTCGCGGGCGCCGCCACAGGATGAGCGTCAGCGCTCCGGGCCAGAAGCGCGCCATGAGCGCGCGCGCTGCCGGGCTGATATCCCGCGCCCAGGCCTCGGCGGCTTGCGCGTCGGCCACGTGAAGTATGAGCGGATGGTCGTGTGGCCGTCCCTTGACGTCGAAAATGGCCCGGACGGCAGCCGGCTGGTCGGCGTCAGCGGCAAGTCCGTAGACCGTTTCGGTGGGCAGAGCAACGAGCCCGCCGCGCAGCAAGGCTGCAGTGGCGCGCTGTATGGCGGCGGGGTCGACAACGCTGCCAGGAGGCCCGGCGGCGCTGTACTGCGCGCGGTAATCCTCGCTGAACTCCGCGCCGAGCTTCGCGCCGTTCCCAGGATCTGCCATCACGGCGAAGCGAAGCTGCCCGAACCGTCCGCCACAGCAGGCGGGACGCCGGCAAGGGTTGCAGGAAGTTCCATACCCAAAACGTTCGCCACCGCCGCGGCCCGCGTCATGGCCAGCTCGAGCGTGGCCCCGAGTACGGTGACGTGTCCCATCTTGCGGCCCCGTCGTGCCTGATCCTTGCCGTACAGGTGCAGGCAGGCTCCCGGTATCGTCAATACCTGCTCGAAGGCCGGCGGTCGCTCGCGGCCTGCGTCATCGAACCAGATATCGCCCAGCAAATTGAGCATGACGGCCGGGCAGAGCAGGCTGCAGTCGCCCAGCGGCAAACCCGCGAGCGCGCGCACCTGCTGGCCAAACTGGCTGGTGACGCAGGCGTCGATGGTGGCGTGGCCGCTGTTGTGCGGCCGCGGCGCGATTTCATTGACCAGCAGTTCCCCGTCGTGCAGTTCGAACATTTCCACGCATAGCACGCCGGCGTAATCGAGACGGCTGGCGATGGCGCCGGCAATGGCCCGGGCACGCTCGGCCTGGTGGGGCGCAATACGCGCGGGCAGCAGGGTCGCCGCGAGGATGCCGTGGCGGTGTTCGTTCTCATTGACAGGAAATATCGCGGTGGCGCCGTCGGCACCGCGCGCTACCAGCACGGACAGCTCGCGGCGCAGCGGCAGGCGCTTTTCCAGGACGCAGGGCACCGACTTGAGCTCGCGCCAGGCCGCTACCAGTTCCCGCGCATCGGCGACCGGCAGCTGGCCTTTGCCGTCGTAGCCCAGGCGCGCCGTCTTGAGGATTCCGGGAAACAGCGCCGGGTCTGCAGCAGCGAGTTCGGCCGTGCTGCTGATGGGCGCATGCGGTGCGACGGGAACACCGCAGCTCCGGATGAAAGCCTTCTCGCGGAGACGATCCTGCGCAATCGCCACGGCAGCCGCCCCAGGGCGCACCGGCCGCACCGCCGCCAGCTGTTCCAGGCTGGCAGACGGTACGTTCTCGAATTCCGTCGTGATGGCCGCGCACAGCCCGCTCAGTTCGCCCAACGCCGCCGCATTGTCGTAGTCGGCGACGATCTGGCGCTCAGCCACCGCTCCGGCCGGCCCATCGGCGCTCGGGTCGAGCACACACACGCGATAACCCAGCGACTGGGCCGCATGACAAAACATCCGCCCCAACTGGCCGCCGCCCATCACGCCCAGCCAGTTACCCGGAGCAATCGAAGCAGACTTCGTATCGGAATTCAAGGACCGGTCCGTAAGTTGAATATTTCCCCGTCTCGCCCAAAACAGCACATCAGCGATAAACCTTTTAGCAGCGGGCAAAAACGCAAATAACGGGGGTGGGGTTCGGGGAGGGGCGCAGCCCCTTCCTGAAGCTTAGCCTTTCGTATTCAGGGCCTGCAGGGCCGTGAATACATCGCAGCCCCTTCCTGAAGCTTAGCCTCCCCGAATTAGGTCCCGCAGGGACCTAATTCAAAGTGGCAGTGTCATATTGCGCGCGCGCTCGCCCTGCGTGGCCCGGAACTGCGCAAGCTTCATGGCCACGACAGGATCATCCAGCGCCAGGGTGGACACCGCGAACAACGCCGCATTCGCGGCACCGGCCTCGCCAATCGCAAAAGTGGCAACCGGCACGCCCTTGGGCATCTGCACGATGGACAGCAGGCTGTCTTCGCCCCGCAGATAACGCGAGGGCACCGGCACGCCCAGCACGGGAATGAGCGTTTTGGCGGCGAGCATGCCGGGCAAGTGGGCGGCGCCCCCCGCGCCGGCGATGATGATGCGCAGGCCGCGCTCGCGTGCGCCCTCGGCATACGCGAACATGTCATCGGGCATGCGATGCGCGGAGATGACGCGCGCCTCGAAGGGAACGCCGAATTCCTGCAGCAGGTCGCAGGCATGCTTCATGGTGTCCCAGTCCGATTCCGAACCCATGACCACGCCCACCAGCGCGGGGTTGCGCGTCATCAGTGCCACCGCACACACGTGGGCCGGCGTGCCTCGCGGCCGACCGGCAAACCCTGCTGCCCTGCTGCGTTCATGCGCCTACTCCGTAATGAGCCGATCCAGCGCCTCGCGATAGCGGGCCGCGGTCTTGTCGATGATCTCCTGCGGCAGCGCCGGCGGCGGCGGGGACTTGTCCCAGGGCTGCGCCTGCAGCCAGTCGCGCAGGAACTGTTTATCGAAGCTGGGCGGGGAGATGCCCACGCGGTATTGATCCGCCGGCCAGAAGCGCGAGGAATCCGGCGTCAGTACCTCGTCCATCAGCCGCAACTCGCCGCCGGCATCGAGCCCGAATTCGAACTTGGTGTCCGCAATGATAATGCCCCGGTCCAGCGCCATCGCCGCGGCCTTCTCGTAAAGCCGGAAGGAGAATTCGCGCACGCGCTGCGCCAGTTCGGCACCGATACGGTCCACCACCTGGGCGAAGCTGATGTTTTCGTCATGCGCGCCCAGTTCGGCCTTGTGCGCCGGCGTGAAGATGGGTTCGGGGAGCTGCTGGGCCTGCTGCAGGCCGGGCGGCAGGGCTATGCCGCAGACATGGCCGTCGCGGGAGTAGTCGCTCCAGCCAGAGCCTGCGAGGTAGCCGCGCACGACGGCCTCGATGGGCAGCGGCCGCAAGCGCTGCGCAACCACCGCGCGCCCCTGCACCTGGCTGCGCTCGCCCGGCTGGACCACGCTGAGGGGGTCGATGCCCGTGAGGTGATTGGGTCCGGCATCGGCCAGTTGGGCGAACCAGAAATTGGACATGGCATTGAGGACCTGCCCCTTGCCCGGTATGGGCTCGCGCATGATCACGTCGAAGGCGGAAATGCGGTCGGACGTGATGATGAGGAGCCGGTCATCGCCCAGCGCATAGGTGTCGCGCACCTTCCCACGGTAGACCAGCGGCAGCGAGGACACGCGGGACTCGAGCAGTGGCGCTGGTGATGGAGCTGGCGGCGTGGGTACTGCAGCAGTAACCATGGCGTTACCCGAAACGGGCCCAGACAATGGCGATCCAGGTTCCCATGGCAAGCAGGAGAGCGAGCAGGACGGCGGCACTGCCCATGTCCTTGGCGCGCTTGGCCAGAGGGTTGATTTCGAAACTGTGGCGATCGATAGCCGCTTCGACGGCCGTGTTGAGGAGCTCGACGATGAGCACCATGACCACAGAGCCTATCAGCAGCAGGCGTTCCACCAGCCCCACGGGCAGGACCAGTGCTGACGGGATGAGGACCACGGCGAGGAGAATTTCCTGGCGGAACGCATCCTCGCCGGCCCAGGCCGCCAGCAGCCCATCGATGGAATAACGCAGCGCGTTGACGACGCGCTGCACCCCGCGCTTGCCCTTGAGCGCCCGGCTGTCGCCGGGATCGGCAGGATTTCGGGCAGGCGGGGGGGGTGCGGCCGAATGCATCAGGCTTGCTTCAGCGCACGTGCTGGACCAGCTCGCCGGCACTGTAGCGCTTGGCCATCTGCGGCAGCGGCAGGGCGTGCAGCTTGGAGGCCATGCCCTCGCAGCCGAACTCGAGGTAGCGCTGCTTGCAGATCGACTTGGTGGCTTCGCGGGCCGGCTTGAGGAAATCGCGCGGATCGAACTTGGACGGATTATTGGCCAGATACTTGCGCACGGCCGCCGTCATGGCCAGGCGGATATCGGTGTCGATGTTGATCTTGCGCACGCCGTGCTTGATGGCGAGCTGAATTTCCTCGACCGGGACGCCGTAGGTCTCCTTCAGGTCGCCGCCGAATTCGCGGATCGTGGCGAGCAGGTCCTGGGGGACGCTGGAGGAGCCGTGCATGACCAGGTGCGTGGTGGGAATGCGCGCATGGATCTGCTTGATGCGATCGATGGCAAGGATGTCACCGGTGGGCTTGCGCGAGAACTTGTAGGCGCCATGCGAGGTGCCGATGGCGATGGCCAGGGCGTCGAGCTGCGTGCGCTTGACGAAATCGGCCGCCTGGTCGGGATCGGTGAGCAGCATGTCGCGCGTCATCTTGCCCTCGGCACCGTGGCCGTCTTCCTTCTCGCCCTCCATGGTCTCGAGCGAACCCAGGCAGCCGAGTTCGCCTTCGACGCTCACGCCCAGCGCGTGGGCGGTGTCAACGACCTTGCGGGTGACATTGACGTTGTAGTCGTAGTCGGCCACGGTCTTGCCGTCTTCCTTGAGCGATCCGTCCATCATCACCGAGGAAAAGCCCAGGCGCATGGCCGAATCGCAGACCGCCGGCGACTGGCCGTGATCCTGGTGCATGGCGATGGGGATATGCGGATACGTTTCGATCGCCGCTTCGATAAGGTGACGCAGGAAATGCTCGCCAGCGTACTTGCGGGCGCCTGCCGAGGCCTGCATGATCACCGGGGAGTCAACCTCCGCCGCGGCTTCCATGATGGCCTGGACCTGCTCGAGGTTGTTCACGTTGAATGCCGGCACGCCGTAGGTGTGTTCGGCGGCGTGATCGAGCATCTGACGAAGTGAAATAAGAGCCATGCTTGTCTCCTGTTATGAATTCCGTTGCCTATCGTAGCCCGTAGCCGGCCCGTCGGCGCGGTTCAGGCCGCCGCAGCGCGCTGCTGCAGAATTTCCACGGCGGGCAAGGGCTTGCCTTCGAGAAACTCGAGGAAAGCGCCCCCGCCCGTCGAGATGTAACTGACGCGGTCGGCAATGCCGTATTTGGCAATGGCCGCCAGCGTGTCGCCGCCACCGGCGATGGAGAAGGCGCCATTGGCCGTCGCGCTCGCGATCGCGGTTGCCAGCGCGTGCGTTCCCTGGGCGAAGGCATCGAACTCGAAAACGCCCAGCGGACCGTTCCAGATGATGGTACCGGCATCCTGGACGAGGCGCGCAAGCAGCGCGGACGTTTGCGGACCGACGTCGAGAATCAGGTCGTCCGGATGCACGTCGTCTGCCGAACAGGTACGCGCGGGAGCGTCCGCGGCGAAGCGCGTGGCCACCACCACGTCGACGGGCAGCGGCAATGTGGCGCCCTTCTTTTGGAGGGTCTCGATGACCTTGCGGCATTCGGGGACAAGATCGGGTTCCGCCAGGGACTTGCCGATGGGCTTGCCGGCGGCCAGAAGGAAGGTATTGGCGATGCCGCCACCGACGATGAGCCGGTCGACCTTGCCCGCGAGGTTATTGAGAATGGTGAGCTTGGTGGAAACCTTGGAGCCCGCCACGATGGCGACCAGCGGGCGGCGCGGTTCGCCCAGGGCACGCCCCAGCGCATCGATTTCGGCGGCCAGGAGCGGACCGGCGCAGGCGACCGGCGCAAACCGGGCGACCCCGTACGTCGTGGCCTCGGCCCGGTGCGCCGTACCGAAGGCGTCATTCACGTAGATGTCGCACAACGCGGCGATCTTGCGGGACAGTGCCTCGTCGTTCTTCTTTTCGCCGACATTGGTGCGGCAGTTCTCGAGCAACACCACCGAACCCGGTGCGACCGTTACACCATCGACCCAATTGGCGACCAGCGGCACCGGTCGCCCCAGCAGTTCGGCGAGCCGCACGGCGATGGGCGCAAGCGAGTCGGCCGGCGTCAGCGTGCCCTCCGTGGGCCGCCCCAGATGGGACGTGACCATTACGGCAGCTCCGGCTTCCAGCGCCTCGCGAATGGCCGGGACCGACGCGCGTATGCGGGTATCTTCGGTTATGGCGCCCGCGGCGTCCTGCGGCACGTTGAGGTCGGAACGGATAAGCACGCGCTTGCCCCGCAGCATTCCCTGCCGGCAGAGCGTATCGAGCGTAAGAACTTTCATGAAGGGCGCTTTCCTTGCATTGGAAGTCCTGGGACACGCGCGGACCGGGGTGCCACCTCCGGGCCGCCGGGCGCGCGTGCCAGCACGACCTCCGGGGATTATAGGATTGGTAAGGTTCACCGCCGGCGGGTAACCGCACCCGCCGCGCTGCCGGACGAGCCCGCAAGCGGCGAGGTTTTCCGCCGCCCCGGCGCTAGGCGGCCATCAGCGCCATGGTGGTATCGAGCATGCGATTGCTGAACCCCCATTCGTTGTCGTACCAGCTGCTCACCTTGACCAGACGCCCCGAAACCTTCGTGAGCGTAGCGTCGAAAGTGGACGAGTGCGGATCGTGGTTGAAATCGACCGACACCAGCGGTCCGTCGCTGTAGGCCAGGATGCCCCGCAGGGGGCCTTCGGCCGCCGCACGCAGGATGCCGTTGACTTCCTCGACGGTGGTGTCGCGGGACGCGATGAAGGACAGATCCACCAGCGACACGTTGATCGTCGGTACGCGGATGGCAAAGCCGTCGAGGCGGCCGTTGAGTTCGGGCAGCACGAGTCCGACGGCGGCGGCGGCGCCGGTCTTGGTGGGGATCATCGAATGCGTGGCCGAGCGGGCCCGCCGCAGGTCCTCGTGGTACACGTCCGTAAGTACCTGGTCGTTCGTGTACGAGTGCACAGTGGTCATCAGGCCGTTCACCAGGCCGATGGCGGCGTGCAGCGGCTGCACCAGCGGTGCAAGGCAGTTGGTGGTGCAGGAGGCATTGGAGATGACGGTGTCGGTGCTCTTGAGCACCTTGTGGTTCACGCCGTAGACGATCGTGGCATCGACGTCCTTGCCACCCGGGGCCGAGATGATCACCTTGCGGGCACCGCCGCGCAGGTGCGCCGAGGCCTTTTCCTTCGTGGTGAACAGGCCCGTGCACTCCAGGACGACGTCGACGCCGAGCGAGGCCCAGGGCAGTTGGGCGGGGTCGCGGCTGGCGAGCACCTTGATGCGGTCGCCGTTGACGACCAGCGCGTCGTCCTGGACCGTTACCGTACCAGGGAATTTCCCATGCACGGTGTCGTGACGCGTGAGGTGCGCGTTGGTCTTCGCGTCCCCGAGATCATTGATGGCGACGATCTGCAGATCGTGCTTCTTGCCGTCCTCATAGTGCGCCCGCAGGACATTGCGGCCGATGCGCCCATAGCCATTGATGGCAACCTTGATAGTCATGATGCGGGTCTCCCCCCAGTTGTGATTAAACGGCATCCCCGTCGACACTTCGGGCGTCTGCGCGCACCTGGTGTAGCCGTCGCCGGGGTAGTGATCGTTCGATGCGCCTGGGCACCTTGAGCTCGCGCTCCAGGCGCGAGGCCGGGGCGTGCCGCAAGCGCCTATCGGGCCACCGAGGCGGCAGATTTTACCAGCCGGGTCGGAAAAAACGCCCTCCCGGCACGGAACTATCGGCTGTAATTCTCATAAAGTGTGGCGCAATAACCGCAGGCCTCGGTTACGCTGCACACCATGAGCACGCCCCGTTTTCACGTACCGGATGCCTCCACCGGCGCGCGCTTGCGCGATCTCGCCCCCGGCATGGCGCTGCCGCTGCCGGACCCGGCCAATCACCATGCCCGACGGGTGCTGCGGCTGCGCCCCGGCGATCCGATCGTGCTCTTTGACGGCCAGGGCCACGAATACCACGCCCTGCTTGAAGAGGCGCCCGCCGACACGCCGGTCAATGCCGGGCGCTTTGCCGCCCGTGTCCAGCGCGGCGGCGCCGTGGACCGCGAGGCCGGTGTACCCATCACCCTGGTACAGGCGCTGAGCGCCACGGAAAAGATCGACTGGCTGGTGGAAAAATGCGTGGAACTGGGCGTGGCGCGGCTGGTGCTCGCGCCAGCGGAACGCAGCGTGGTCCGCCTCGATGCGGCGCGTGGCGAGCGCCGCCTGGGCCGCTGGCATGACATCGGGGTGGCGGCTTGCTGCCAGTGCGGCCGCAACCGGTTGATGGAAATCTCCCTGGCGGCCGATCTCCGCTCGGCATTTCAATGGGCGGTGCCGGCGGCGGGTGCGGCCTGGCTGCTGGACCCGGGGGCGCCAGCAAGCCTGGCAGTCGGCGCGGCGCGCGCGGAGGCACGTCTGCCGGTCGCTTTCGCGGTGGGGCCCGAGGGGGGCTTTACGCCTGCGGAACTGGCCCTGGGTGAATCCTCCGGCTATGTTCGCGTAAGGCTGGGTCCGCGGGTCCTGCGGACAGAGACTGCGGGGCTTGCCGCCGTTACGGCCTTGCTGGCCCTGAGCGGAGAGTACGAGCGCTAGGGCTGGGTGTCAGCGCCCGCGGTACCGGCCGCTCCGGCTCGTGTCACCGCACTGCAGCACGAATCAAACCACCACCACGCGTGAGCCATCGGTTTGCTGCGGCTCGCGCCGCTCGGTCAGGAAGGCCAGTACCGCGTCGCGGCGGGCGAGCGCATCGCGATAGCCCAGGTCGATGAGCGCACGGGTAAAGGGTGCCTCGAAGAGGAGGTAGCTGGCGAGTCCGGCGCCGCTGGACTGGTAGGTGCCGATGCCCTCCAGCAGCGCGCGTATGGGCTTGGGCAGTTCGGCGATGTAATCGCTCGCGATACCGTCCAGACGGCGGCTGGGGGAAATGCTGAGTGTCTCGATGGGCCGCACCCCCGTCGCCCGCTGCAGGGGGATCGGCAGCCGCTCGGCAATCTGGTTCATCTTTTCCAGGCGCTCTACATCCGACGCCAGTGCATCGAGGAAGATCGTCGACAGCGTGTGGCCGGCGACCTGGGCCAGCGAGGGATATTCCGTGGTATCAAAATTGGGAAGCACGCCCGGATTGCCGGTCTGGCCAACCCCGATGACCATGATGCGTTCCGCACCCAGGTGTATGGCCGGACTGGTCGGCGACAACTGGCGCATGGAACCATCGCCAAAAAATTCCAGGCCGCCGGCATCGGCCTGCGCCAGATCGAGCTGAACGGCGGGAAACATGAACGGTATGGCCGAGGAAGCCAGCAGATGCGGCACGCCTATCCTGGCGCGCACCGATACGCGCTGCATCTTGTTTGGAAATGCGTGATCGTTGAGTGCCTGATAGAACGTGACGTGGCGGCCCGAGCTGTAACTCGATGCGCCCACCGCCAGGGCGCGCAAGTAGCCGCGCTCCAGAGCCTGGTCGATGCGCGGAAAATCGATCATCCGCGTCAGCAGTTCGCGCAGGGGCTCGTTGTCAAGCAGGGAGCGCGGCCGTGCGCGCAACGACCGGCGGACGATCCAGCCCAGCGACAGCAGCGATATCCAGCGCGCGCCGCTGCGCACGACACCGAAGAGATCGGAGCGGTAGACCTGGTCGGCGTGGAAGTTCTCCCAGACCTGAACGAGCTGGGCCACCGCGTCCTGGAAATTATCGGCGCGGCACGCCAGGGCCGTGGCATTGATGGCACCCGCGGAGGTACCCACCAGGATGGGAAAAGGGTTCTGACCCTGTGCGATTCCGGGATCCAGCCCGCGGCGCACGTCACGCAACAAGGCGGCAACCGCCTTGAGCACGCCCACCTGATAGGCCGCGCGCGCGCCGCCACCCATGAGGATGAGGGCGGCGGGGGACGTGCGGAGCCGCAGGCGGTCGGGCTGGCGATCGCTCATCCGCTTACGCGCCAGGGTTCACGCGCAGCCACCGGTGGCGTCCGCGTGTGCGCGGCTGCCTGCCCAAGCAACGGCCTGCATGGCGGCGCCTCGTTGAAAGCGGGGCGCAAGTCAACGCGGTGAGTTGGCGTCGACGACGACCAGCGCCGCCATATTGACGATGCGCCGCACGGTGGCCGAGGGCGTGAGGATGTGCACCGGGCGCGCTGCCCCCAGCAGGATGGGGCCGATGGCCACATTGTTGCCCGAGATGGTCTTGAGCAGGTTGTAGCTGATGTTGGCGGCATCGATACCGGGACATACCAGCAGGTTGGCGTCGCCCTTGAGCGTCGAGCGGGGCATGATGGCCTTGCGCAGGTCGGCGTCAACCGCGCAATCGGCGTGCATTTCACCATCGATCTCCAGCGCGGGCGCGGCCGCGCGCACCAGCGCAAGGGCCTCGCGCATCTTCACGGCCGAAGGGACGCCGCTGGTGCCGAAATTCGAATGCGAGAGCAGCGCAACGCGCGGCGAGATGCCCATGCGGCGCATTTCGTCCGCGGCGTTGATCGTGATCTCGGCAATCTCCTCGGCCGATGGGTCGACATTGACATGGGTGTCGACGAGCGCAACCTGGCGGCCGGGGAGCATCAGCAGATTCATGGCAGCGTAGACCTTGGCTCCCGGCCGACGGCCCAGCACCTGGTCGATGTAATGCAGATGGATGCCATGCGTGCCGAAGGTGCCGCAAATCATGGCGTCGGCATCGCCGTGATGGATGAGCATCGAGCCGATAAGGGTGTGGCGGCGGCGCATCTCGATGCGCGCGTATTGTTCCGTGACCCCTCCCCGCTCGGTCATGCGGTGGTAGGTCTGCCA
>Ga0075019_10001280_pt1 | contig 14337 bp, 10 predicted proteins | sample ColStrG_CSR_2013_FD_71473 | JGI IMG/M metagenome (GOLD analysis project Ga0075019, IMG submission 71473) | Freshwater sediment microbial communities in response to fracking from Pennsylvania, USA - Cold Stream Run_MetaG_CSR_2013 | ecosystem: Environmental > Aquatic > Freshwater > Creek >...
CCTCTGGATTGAGGGAGACTTTGGCCGCATCCCTGGCAACCTCAGCCCTCGTCTGCAGAACGCCAAAGCCACCCGTGAACTCGAGGCATTGGGCATCGAGGTGCGCAGAACGCCGTTGGGCCGATTCTCTTTGCTGGTGGCCTGGACTGGTTGCTTCCATTTGGCCATAGGTCCTCGCGCCAAGGTTAAGGCCTCCGGTGACCGAACTTTTGGCCCCGACACCGAAGACGCCGAAATCAAGGCTGCCGTGGACTTCCTGCTCTCCAATCATGAGGAACTTGGCCTGCCCAAACCCCAGACCACCTGTTTCGATCCTGATACGGTCGTGTACTGGCACAAAGGTTCCAGGGGTGTTATGGACACCTGCTGGGGGACACCCAACCAGTTTATCTTTTGGGAAACCCGAGAGGGCAGCAAACGCTACTACGAACTCATCTACGACTTTGAGGGTCTGGTCACCTGTCTGCTCTACGGCTGGGAGGACAGCGGCTTGAAACGTGTTATGGTCTACAACCCCCAAGAGTATAGGCCCACGGCCTTGCCGTAGCCATGACGTCTATCCGTCAGACCGGCTAACGACGCCGGGGGTGCAGGAGTTTTTTTAATTCCCCGACACAGGGATTATCCCCCGGCTCCGCCTCCGCCAGGTAAAACTCGATGCGGGATCGCGGTTCCTTCAAAAGCCGGAATACAGTCCCCTCCGCGCAGTAATGCCTGAGCGGTTCACTCAAAAAACACAGCCCCACCCCCGCCGCCACCAGATTCACGGCCAGAATCCAACTGGCCGATTCCTCCACAATCTGCGGGGCAAAGCCCGCCTGCCGACAATGAGCCAGCAAATCCGAGTACAACTTGGGATTGCTGCCGTAGGGAAATAAAATGAACTTCTCCCACGCCAGTGAGGCAAAGGCAATCTCGCGCCGCGCCGCCAGCCGGTGATTCTCCGGCAATACGATGCCCAGTCGCTCCCGCGCCACCGGCAGACATTTCAAGCCCGCCTCCCGGGCGGGCAGGGAGACAAAGGCCGCATCCAATCGACCCCGCAACACCTCACGCAAAAGCGGATCGGAGTGGCCCTGCTGCAAACGCAAATCAACTTCCGGCATTTTTTTTCTCAGCCGCCGCAACAACACCGGCAGAAAGCTGGCCATGGCCGCTTCCGTATAACCCATGGAAAAAACACCCCTCGAACCCTCCGCCGCCTCGCGGGTCTGGCGCAGCAAAAGCTCCACCGCCTCCAACCCCTCGCCCACATGTTTATATAAATACCGCCCGGCCTGGGTCAGGCTGATGCGGCGTTTTTCGCGACTGAACAGCTCCCGGCCGAGTTCCTCCTCCAACTGCGCCACCTGCCGCGACAGCGCAGGCTGGGACAGGTGCAGCTCCCCGGCCGCGCGATGGAAGTTGAGATGGTCCGCCACCGCTTGAAAGGCCCGCAAGTGTCGCAATTCGATGTTCATGTCCGATGCATTATAATTATCAGTTAATAACTTATTAATATTGGATTTTTATCATAAAAAGCCCGAGAATCAATCCCAACAAATCACCTTTATGGCTCAAACATTGTTTCAAAAAGTCTGGGACGCCCACGCCGTCCGGCAACTGCCCAACGGCCAGACCCAGCTCCTCATCGGCACCCACCTCATCCACGAGGTCACCAGCCCCCAGGCCTTCGCCATGCTGCGCGACCTGAAATTGCCCGTCCGCCACCCCCACCGTACTTTTGCCACCGTGGATCACATCGTCCCCACCGACGAAGTCGCCGAACCGTTCGCCGATCCCCTGGCCGATGCCATGATCAAGGAACTGCGCAAAAACTGCGCCGAGTTCCACGTCACGTTTTTTGACCGCAGCACCGGGAAACAGGGCATTGTCCATGTGGTCGGCCCCGAACAGGGCATCACCCAGCCCGGCACCACCATCGCCTGCGGTGACTCCCACACCTCCACCCACGGCGCCTTCGGGGCCATCGCCTTCGGCATCGGCACCACGCAGGTGCGCGACGTGCTGGCCACCCAGACCATGGCCATCGGACCGCTCAAAGTGCGCCGCATCCAGGTGGACGGCAGCTTGCGCCCGGGCGTTTACGCCAAGGATGTGATTCTGCACATCATCCGCAAACTGGGCGTGAACGGCGGCACCGGCTACGCCTATGAATATGCCGGAACAGTCTTTGACGGTTTCAGCATGGAAGAGCGCATGACGGTCTGCAACATGTCGATCGAAGGCGGCGCACGCGTCGGCTATGTCAATCCCGATGCCAAAACCTTCGAATTTTTGAAAGGCCGGCCCTACGCACCCAAAGGCGCCGACTGGGATCAGGCTGTGCTCCGCTGGCAATCCTTTGCCTCCGACACCAACGCCACCTATGACGATGTGGTCAAATTCCGCGCCGAAGACATTGAGCCCACCGTGACCTGGGGCATCAACCCCGGCCAGGCCGTGGCCATCAACGAAAACATCCCGACCGTTGAAGAAGTTCCGGCTGACGACAAAGCCATCACCCAGGAGGCGCTCGAACATATGAAGTTCGAACCGGGCTCCCCGATCAAGGGTAAAAAAATCGACGTGGCCTTCCTCGGCAGTTGTACAAATGGACGTCTCAGTGATTTCCAGGAGGCGGCCAAGTATCTCAAAGGCCACCGCGTGGCCGCCGGCGTCAAAGCCATCGCCGTGCCCGGCTCCCAGGGCGTGGCCGTGCTGTGCGAGGAATTGGGCATCGCCCGGATCTTCCGCGAAGCCGGTTTTGAATGGCGTGATGCCGGGTGTTCGATGTGCCTGGCCATGAACCCGGACAAACTTGTCGGGGATCAGCTCTGCGCCAGTTCCAGCAACCGCAATTTCAAGGGCCGCCAGGGCAGCATCACCGGACGCACCCTGCTCATGAGTCCGGTCATGGTCGTGGCCGCCGCTGTCACCGGCCGCGTCAGCGATGCCCGCGAGATCTTCCACTCCTGAACCTCAACTCAAACTTTAAACATCAACCAAATCTATGGCTCTTTCCCCCATCACGCAGGTAACCGGCCGGGCTGTGCCCGTCCCCGGCGACGACGTTGACACAGACCGCATCATCCCCGCGCGCTTCATGAAGTGCGTCACCTTCGACGGGCTGGGCGAATTCATGTTTTACGACGTGCGCTTCGACGAAAACAAACAACCCCGTCCGCATCCCCTGAATGAAAAAAAATACCAGGGCGCCAAAATCCTCATTGCCGGCAACAACTTTGGCTGCGGCAGTTCTCGCGAACACGCCCCGCAAGCCATCTATCGTTTCGGCATCCGGGCCGTCATTGCAGAAGGGTTTGCAGAAATCTTTTTCGGCAACTCCACGACCCTGAGCATGCCCTGCGTCACGGTCAGCAAGGCCAGCCGCCAGGCCCTGCAAAGCCTGGTCGAAGCCGATCCGGCCTTGGAGCTGAACATCAATCTGGAAACCAAGACCATCACGGCTGGAAGCAAAACCTTCCCCCTGGACATCCGCGATAGCGCCCGCCATGCCCTGCTCAGCGGGCACTGGGACCCCATTGCCGACCTGCTGGAAGGCGATGCAGCCATCAGCAAGGTGGTTTCGTCCCTGCCCTACATGGCCGCCTGAAACCCCTTAACGCAAGGTCGCAAAGGCCTTAAAACGCTTGGCGGTTGATAACTTTTGTTTTTACAAAGACCAGAGGCATTTTGCTGCCTGGCGCCTTAGCGTTAAAACGGCATTTACACTTTTGTGGGGCCGGAAATTCTTTCGCCTCCCTCAATCTTTCTCTTGGAAGAATCCATTTCCCTTTGTAAAGATTAAGACCCCATGGCAACACATCCTTTCTCCGATCTTCGTCTGGAACTGAAAAGCGGCACCGCACCCTGTCATTATTACTCCCTGCCCGCCCTCGGCAAAAAACTGCAGCAGCCCCTCAACCGCCTGCCTGTCAGCATCCGCATCGTACTCGAATCCGTTCTGCGCAACTGCGATGGCAAACGCGTTTCCGAACAGGCCGTGCGCGAACTCGCGTCCTGGGCCCCCAACTCCCCCCGCACCGAGGAAATCCCCTTCGTCGTCGCCCGCATCGTCCTCCAGGATTTCACCGGCGTCCCTCTGCTGGTCGATCTCGCCGCCATGCGCAGCGCCGTTTCCAAGCTCGGCAAAAATCCCAAGATCATCGAACCCCTTGTCCCGGTCGATCTGGTGGTGGACCACTCCGTGCAGGTCGATTTCAGCGGCGCAGCCGACTCCTATCAGCGCAACCTCGACATCGAATTCCAGCGCAACCGCGAACGCTACCAATTTCTCAAATGGGGCATGCAGGCTTTTGAAACGTTCAAGGTTGTCCCGCCCGGCATCGGCATCGTCCACCAGGTCAATTTGGAATATCTCGCCCAGGGCGTACTGACCGGTGCCGAATCCGTTGTCTATCCGGACACGCTCGTCGGCACGGATTCTCACACCACCATGATCAACGGCATCGGCATCGTCGGCTGGGGCGTCGGCGGCATCGAAGCCGAAGCCGGCATGCTCGGCCAGCCCGTCTATTTCCTGACCCCTGACGTGGTTGGTGTTTACCTCAGCGGATCTCTGCGCGAAGGCGTCACTGCCACCGACCTCGTCCTCACCCTCACCCAGATCCTCCGCAAAGCAAAAGTGGTCGGCAAATTTGTCGAATTCTTCGGCCCCGGTGCCACCTCCCTCCCGGTGGTGGATCGCGCCACCATCGCCAACATGGCCCCTGAATACGGTGCCACCATGGGTTTCTTCCCCATTGATGCCGAATGCAGCAACTACTTCCGCGCCACCGGACGCAGCGAGGAACAGATCGCCCTTTACGAAGCCTATTACAAGGCCCAGGAACTCTGGGGCATCCCGCAAAAGGGTGAGATCGATTACTCGCAGGTGTTGGAACTCGACCTCGGCAGTGTCATCCCCAGCGTGGCCGGACCCAAACGTCCCCAGGACCGCATCGAACTGGGCAATCTTAAAAAAGAATTCACCAGTGCGTTTTCCAAGCCTGTAGCCGAAAGCGGCTTCGGTAAACAAGCCGAAGATCTCGCCAGCGTTTCCGCCCAAGTCTCTCTCAACGGCAAAGGCTCCACCCGCATCGGTCACGGCAGCGTCCTCATCGCCGCCATCACCAGTTGCACCAACACCTCCAACCCCAGCGTCATGCTCGCCGCCGGGTTGCTCGCCCAAAAAGCCGTGGCCCGCGGTCTGACCGTGCCTCCCGCCGTCAAGGCCTCCCTCGCCCCCGGCTCCCGTGTGGTGACCGACTACCTGAACAAGGCCGGGCTGCAAAGCTCCTTCGACCAACTCGGTTTCAATCTCGTCGGCTACGGCTGCACCACCTGCATCGGCAACTCCGGTCCCCTCGCCCCCTCCATCGAGGAAGCCGTGGTCAAAAACGATCTCGTCGCCGCCGCCGTGCTTTCGGGCAACCGCAATTTCGAGGCGCGCGTCCACCAGAACATCAAGGCCAACTTCCTCATGTCCCCCCCGCTGGTGGTGGCCTTCGCCCTCGCCGGTCGTGTCGATATCGATCTCAACAGCGAGCCTCTCGGCAAAGGCAAAGACGGCCAGCCTGTCTTCCTGCGCGACATCTGGCCGACGCTGCAGGAAGTGCGCGACAAGATGGCGTCCTCGTTGAAACCGGAAATTTTTCGCGCCCTCTACAAGGACTTCGCCGCCCAGAATCCGAAGTGGAACGAAATCCCCTCCAGCACCGGCAACGTGTATGAATGGGACCGCAACTCCACCTACATCCAGGAGCCGCCCTTCTTCACGGAATTCACCCTGCAACCCGGCAGCATTGCGGAAATCCAGTCTGCCAAAGCCCTGGGCATTTTCGGTGATTCCGTCACCACCGACCACATCTCACCCGCCGGTGCCATCAAGAAAAGCTCGCCAGCCGGCGCCTTCCTGCAACAAAACGGAGTGACCTTTGAGGACTTCAACAGCTACGGCTCCCGCCGCGGCAACGACCGCATCATGACGCGCGGCACCTTCGCCAATGTGCGCATCAAAAACCTCATGCTGGGCGGCGAGGAGGGCGGCAACACGCTGCTCCAGCCCGAGGGCACCAAGCTCTCCATCTACGACGCGGCCATGGAATATAAAAAACGCGGCACCGCCCTGGTCATCATCGCCGGTCAGGAATACGGCACCGGTTCCTCGCGCGACTGGGCGGCCAAGGGCACCAACCTGCTCGGCGTCAAAGCCGTTGTGGCCCAATCCTTCGAGCGCATCCACCGCAGCAACCTCGTCGGCATGGGCGTACTGCCTTTGCAGTTCAAGGAAGGTACCACCGCCCAGACACTGAAACTGGTCGGCACTGAAACCTACGACGTCGTCGGGCTCAACGCTGACATCAAACCGCAGCAGGACCTGACCTTGAAAATCACCCGTGCCGACGGTGAAGTGGTCAACGTGCCCGTGCGCTGCCGCATCGACACCCCGATCGAGATCGATTACTACCAGCACGGCGGCATCTTACCCTACGTCCTGCGCCAGCTCGTGGCCCTGGCCTAGGGCACACGGTCCCTAATTAGCGGCAAAGAGTGCCGTACAAAAAAACGGGTTCGTACAGGAAGCTTGGGATGCAAGCGCAAAGCCGATCCCCTTGGTTTTTTGAGCCCGATGCCGATGCCTTGGCCCTGTGCGACCACTTGACCGGCGAGGCCCTGCAATTGCTCGATCACATGGAAAGATCCGGTGGCCAGAGCGTTCAAGGGTGAGATTTGGCTGGCCGACATGGGCCTGGTGCAAAAATTCGCCCATGTTTGGTTTTGACCGAACCTCCGGCTGTTGAGGATCTCGCCATCATTACGGTTTGTCATCACACCACGTGAAGCTGATGCGAAAACCCGGGGAACTCACGCCGTCTGAATGGAACCTGTTTTACGCCCGATTTCTGGAACGATTTTCCGCCTGAAGATGGGTTGCGCCCTGGCAACGGTGGTGGATCTGGAAAATCTTTAGTGTGCCTCAGGTCTGGTGTGGCCTACCGGGAACCGAACTTGGCCAGGAAACCCTTTTCCCGCGCCACCTCGAACATCCGCACGAAAAACCAGCACTCCACCGCATACCAGACCAGATTCAAGCCCACCGCCCAGAGCAGATGGTCGAGTGGAAACCGTCCGTCATACATCACCGCACGCATGCCCTCGAAGACATGCGTGGCCGGGATGCACCAGGAAACCGGCTGGAGCCATGGCGGCAGTTTGCTCAGGGGATAAAACACCGCTGCCAGCGGCTGAATCAGAAACGGAATGGCCCAGGCCAGTGCCTCCACCGACTGCCCGTAACGCAGGATCAGGGCCGTCGTCACCATACCCATGCCCCAGCCCATCAGGATCAAATTGGCAAAAAACGGCACCAGACAGATGCCGATGGAAAAAAGATTGAAATGGTAGAGCACGATGGAAAGCAGCGAGAGCACCACCACGATCACTGTCACCTTGAACAAGCCCACCAGATAGGTTGCCGCCAGGAACTCGCGCAGCCGCACCGGAGCCACGAAAATATTAAGGATGTTGCGCGACCACACATCCTCCAGAAAGGAAATGGTCACCCCCTGCTGGGCCCGGAAAAACACATCCCAGAAAATCATGGCCCCGATCAAAAAAGTCACCGCCCCGGCCGGACCCGAATAAATATCCCGGAGATAAACCGTGAGAAAACCCCACACCAGGAGGTCCATCACCGGCCAGTAAATCATCTCGATCAAACGTGGCACACTGCGCCGGTACAAATAAGTGTAGCGCAGGACCAGTCCGTAAATCACCCGGAAATTCATTTCCCCGCCCCTTCCGCATCTTCCAGGTCCCCGCTGCGCGCCACCCGGATGAAAACCTCCTCGAGCGACTTCTCCTGGAACTTCTCCATGATCTCGCGCGGTGAGCCCTCGGCGAATATCCGGCCCTTCTGCATGAACAGCACCCGGTCGCAAATCTCCTCCACGTCGCGCATGTTGTGTGAGGTGTAGAGCATGGTCATGCCCCGCTGCTGTTGCACCTGGCGCAGAAACTTCCGCACCTTGTCGGCAATGTCCGGATCCAGACTGGCCGTCGGCTCGTCCAGCAGCAGCAGACGCGGATCGTTGAGGAAAGCCTTGCACAAATTGACCCGGGCCGATTCGCCCGACGACAATTCACCGCAGATTCTTTTCTGCAGGTTATCGATTTCGAGAAAGGCGAGCAGCTCGCGGATTTTTTCAGCAGGCCGTGGCACGCCGTACAAACGCGCGAAAACCATGAGATTTTCCCAAACCTGCAAATTGGACGGCAACGACGTGTAGGCTGAGGAAAAATTGACCTGCTGGAGTATCTCCACGCGGTCGCGGGCAATGTCCCGTCCGAAAACGCGCACTAATCCCGAGGTGGGTGTCACCAGGCCGAGCAAAATCGAAATGGCGGTGGTTTTGCCCGCCCCGTTCGCGCCCAACAACCCCACGATCTCGCCTTCGCCGACCTGAAAGGACAAATCCCGGATGGCGACCACGGTTCCGAAGTTCTTGTTCAAGTGCTGGATGTCAATCACCGGTGGCATCGGCACAAGCTAGTGCATCTTTGCGCAGAACGCCACAGACAACGCAGGCCCGCGAGAATGGGTATGGACAGGGCCCCGCCCAGCACCTAATATCCATTCCTTGCCCCTGCAAAAAAGGGACGCCAAGGAATATAACATGTCATTTCAAAATCTGGGACTCGCCGAATCCGTAGTCCACGCCCTGCAACGACTCCGCTACGTCGAACCCACCCCCATTCAGGAACAGGCCATCCCGGTCGTTCTCTCAGGCAAGGACATGATCGCCTCCGCCCAGACCGGCACGGGCAAGACCGCCGCCTTCACCCTCCCCATCATCAGCCGCCTCGGTCGGCACGCCCCGGTGACCCGCTGTCTCATCCTGGAGCCGACACGCGAACTGGCCGCCCAGGTCAAGGAAGCCCTCAACGATTTCACCGCCTTCACCAACATCACCACCTGCCTGCTGCACGGCGGCGTCAAATACGAAAGACAAAATCAGGAACTGGCCGCGCGTCCTGACATCGTCATCGCCACCCCCGGCCGCCTGCTGGATCATTTGAGCAACCGCGCCCTCAGTCTTTCCAAGACCGACATTCTGGTGCTCGACGAAGCCGACCGCATGCTGGACATGGGTTTCATGCCCGATGTGCGCCGCATCATCGAACAGTGCCCCAAGCAACGGCAGACCATGCTTTTTTCCGCCACCATTCCGCCCCAGTTGCAAAACCTGATCTCCTGGGCCCTGCACGAGCCGGCCCAGATTTCCATCGGCATGCGCAGCAACCCCGCCGAGACCATCCAGCATGTCCTTTATCCCGTGGCCATGACCCAGAAAATGGATCTGCTGCTGGCCCTGCTCGAACACGTCAACTACGAAAGCGTCATCGTCTTCTCACGCACCAAGATCGGTGCGGATGAAATCGCCTATTCGCTCAAAGCCAAAAACCACAACGTGGAAGTCATCCACTCCGACCGCACCCAGAGCCAGCGCACCCAGGCTTTGGATCAATTCCGCAGCGGTGAGGTGGAGGTTCTGGTGGCCACCGACATCGCCGCACGCGGCCTCGACATCACCGGGGTCACCCACGTGGTCAACTACGACGTACCGGAGAATCCGGAGGATTATGTGCACCGCATCGGCCGCACCGGCCGGGCCAACCGCAGTGGCGACGCCCTGACCCTCTTCACAGCGGCGGAAATCGATTCCGTCAAATCCATCGAACGCATGATCAGCCGGGAAATTCCCCGCAGCAAATTGGAAGGGTTCAACTACACCTACACCACCCTGTTGCAGGAAGATCAAAAAGCGGGCATGCGTTCCAGCCGCCGCACTCCCTCACGTCGCAGACGCTGAAATTCAGGCCCCCGTGGCCGGCCGCGTGACGGGCTTTTGAATGCGCTGGATGGATAGTGCCTTGCCGCTGGAATCGTCAATTTCCACGACCACCCCGTCCACCTGCAGTTGCTTCGACGATACCGTCATCCGCACCGGCATCAGTGTGCGGTAACGCTCCAAAATGGGTTCTTTGTCACGCCCGATCACCCCGTCGTGACCGCCGCAAAAACCGGCATCAGTCAGGTACGCCGTTCCGCCCGGCAAAATCTTGTCGTCCGCCGTCTGCACATGGGTATGCGTACCGACCAGCGCCGACACCAGACCGTCCAGGGCATGACCGACGGCGATTTTTTCCGAAGTGGTTTCGGCATGAAAATCCACAAAGATGCAGTGGGTTTCGCGGCGCACCAGTTCCAGAACGGACGGAAAAGCCAGCACCGGATTATCCACCGGTGCAGGCATGAAGGTGCGGCCCATGGCGCTGACCACGCCCAGCTTCTTGCCATTGCCAGACACGACCACCCAGCCCGCTCCGGGGCAGGAGGAGGGAAAATTGAACGGCCTAATCAGACGCGGTTCCTCGGCGAAAAAAGGCAGGATCTCGCGTTGATCCCAGGAATGATCGCCCAGCGTAATGACATCCACCTTGCAGCGCAGCAGTTCATAAGCCAGTCGCGGTGTGATGCCGTGCCCCCCGGCGGCGTTCTCGCCGTTGACGATGACGAAGTCGGGCGACCACTCTTCACGCAGTTCCGGCAACGCCGCCTTGACGGCATCGCGGCCCGGTTCCCCCACCACATCACCCAAAAAAATCACACGCATCGGGAAAGCCTAGGGGAAGCCTTGCAAAGGTTCAAGGTTCGGGTTTTAAAGCTTACGAAGCCGATCGGATAAGCTTTTCAGGCCTGGCGACACAAAAAATCCCCGCCTGTGCCGTTAGGACGAAGTCTTTCTACCCTTAAATCAAGGGGGGACGGCGCGCTCCCGTGCTGCCTTCCAATAAAGGCATGACATCGGGGATTACGACGCTGGTGTCCCATCTGTATAATAAATATCGGTTGAAAGCCTGACATCCGGTACACGTACACCGCAGGGAAATGTTGCGGCCCGGCTTTGAAAAAAAGCCGGACCAAAATCTGGTTTTCAAAGAACCTGGACTCAGGCCCGCAATTCGGCCCCCACGTTCCGGCAAACCGCGTCAATGATCCGCTGCTGCCAGCCGCTGACGTCCTTCTCAGTCAAGGTTCGCTCACGGGAACGATAAGTCAAGGCATAGGCCAGCGACTTGCGATCGGGCCCCAGCTTGGCGTCGTTGGAATCCGCAAAAACATCAAAACATTCCACCACTTCCAGCTCGGCAATGCCGCTCTGGCGGATGGCCTGCAGGACATCGTCCTGCCTCACCTGGCGCGCCACCACAAAAGCCAGGTCGCGCTTGACGGCAGGATAGGATGGCAACCCCGCATAGTGCGCCGGGCCAGCGCTGCGGAAGGTGGTCAGTTCGATTTCCGCCGCGTAAACCGGTACCTTGATCCCCTCCGCCTTGAGCAGGGCGGAATCGACCGGACCATAGGCGGCCGACAGGGTCAGCTCCGGGAATTTGGCCTTCAGCGCTTCCAAAACGCCTTTCAGTGAAAAATAATCATAGTCCCGCGCGGGGCCCGTCCAGTGTCCGGCCTGTTCCAGACCCGCCGCCACCAGCAGGAGTCGGCGCGACTCTTTCAGACGCTGCTTGTCCTTGTGATAGACGGTTCCGATCTCGAAGCCTTTGACCGATTCCAACCCGTGGGCCAGGTTGTGCCGGACGCAGGGCAGCACGGTTTCCAAAAGACTGCCCCTCAGGGCGGCGTGATCTTCCGTGAGCGGGTTGAGCAGATTGACCGCATCCGCAGACTCGGTGCGGGAGCGCAGACTGTTGGTGCTCATTTCATAATAACCCCAGGCCACCAGCAGGTCGCGCAATGCGTTTTCCGCATCCTGCACCGCATCCGCCTTGGACCGCGGAGCCACTCCATGCGGCACCCGCCCCTGCACACGATCCATCCCCTCGATGCGGGCGATTTCCTCAATCAAATCCACCTCACGCTGCAAATCCGGTCGATAGGACGGAATGCGCCAGCCCTTGTCCGCCGCCGTGCAACCCAGCGCCCCCAAAATCTGCATGACGCGTTCCAGGGAAACTTCATAACCCAGGAGCCGCGCAACCGCATGCTCCCGCAACGTCACGACGATTTCCTCCACCGCCACGGGTGCTGATTCCAGCGCCGGGCCGGGCTTGGCTCCGGCCACTTCCTGCAACAGTTCCACCGCCCGCTGCAAAGCCAGATCCACGGCCAACGGGTCCACCCCTCGCTCAAAGCGATATGAGGAATCGCTGATCAAGGCCAGGCGACGAGAAGTGCGGCGCACATCCGCCGCTTTGAAACGGGCACTTTCCAAAAGAATGCGCGTGGTGCCATCCGTGACACCGGAATGTTCCCCGCCCATCACGCCCGCCAGAGCCACCGCTCCCCTGGCATCGGCAATGACCAAATCCTGTCCATCCAATACATATTCCCTGCCGTTGAGAGCCTGGAATTTTTCGCCGGCCGCTGCACGCCGCACCTGCAGGACATTGCCATCTATCCGCGCCGCATCAAAGGCATGCAGCGGCTGACCGGTTTCAAACAAAACATAATTGGTCACGTCCACCACATTGTTGACCGGATGCAACCCCTGCGCCTCCAAACGGGCCTTCAACCAGTCGGGACTCGGACCCACCTTGATATTTTCCAACAAGCGCGCCGTGTAACGCGGGCAGGCCTGCACTTCAGTCACTTGAATTTTAAACGGTGCCGCACTCACAAAGGGCGCAGACCCCGCGGCAGCCTGCATCTTGCGCACGGCACCCAAAGCCGACAACTCCCGCGCCAGGCCGCGATAACTCAACAAATCGGCCCGGTTCGGCGTCACTTCCACCTCCAGCACTGTTTCCCCCTGAAAAATCTCCTTCAAGGGCGTGCCCGGTTTGATCTCGGCCGACAGATGCATCAAACCCTCGGATTCCCCGGGCAATTCCAGTTCCTTGGCCGAACACAACATGCCGTGCGAATCCACCCCGCGCAGTTTGCTCGATTTGATGGCGAACCCACCCGGCATGGCCGCTCCCGGCAAAGCCAGCGGCACAATGTCACCCGCCTGATAATTCTGCGCGCCGCAAACCACCTGCCGCAAGGTGCCGGAACCGTCATCAACCTGACACACGCTCAACCGGTCGGCATTGGGATGCTTGTCCCGCACCTGCACCCGCGCGGCGACAAAATGGTCCCGCGCAAAACCCTGACGGCTGACCGACTCCACCTCGGTGCCGCTCATGGTCAATTTTTCGATCAACTCCTCGTCCGTCCAGGTCCAGGAGCAGTAATCGCGCAGCCAACTCAGTACAATTTTCATAGTTTGAAAGCTTATCATTAAGCCCCTGAACCGCCTCACGGGGCAATCAAAAATATCAGACCGGGCGGCCTGCGGTTATTGCCACACCTTTTGCAAAACAGCCAGGTTGCGCCGCATCCGGACCAGATAGGCGTCGGCCTCCGGGTTTCCCACCTCCAGAGTGTCGATTTCCACCACCCCAGCCCCGCTTTGCCGCGCGATTTCCTCCAGCAGTTTGGGCGCATAGCCGTTCTCGGCAAAAAGCACTTTGACGTGATTTTTCTGGATGAGTCCGATCAGCCGGCGCAAATCCTGCGGGCGCGGTTCTTTTTCGGGAAATTCCTCGATGCAACCCAGATCATGCAAATGATACCGGCGGGCCAGATAGGGAAACGCATCGTGGAAGGTGACGAGATTGCAACCGGACAAAGATCCCAGCGTGTCACGATAATCCGCATCCAGCTTCTGCAATTCCCCGAGATACCGTTCCGCATTGCGCCGGTACGTTTCGGCATGCGCGGGGTCGGCTGTGGCAAGGGCATCCCGGATGTTGCGCACCTGCTGCAGGGCATTGACGGGATCCAGCCAGATGTGCGGATTGTGCCCCCCTTCCGCATCCCCGCTTTTGCCCGCCTGCAAAGCCATGACTCTGGGATTGTCCAGCAATTCCACACCCCTGCTGCTGTCCACCACCGCCAGGGACTTGCTTCCGGAACGGCTGATCAAATCCCCCAGCCAATCCTCCAGTCCCACCCCGTTCATGACAAACACATCGGCCCAGGTCAGCTTCTGCAGATCACCCGGCTTGAATTCGTAGTCGTGGGGACTGGTATCCCGGCCCAACAGAATATCCACCTCGGCGGCATCACCGGCCACCTGTTTGCAGTGCGCATAGAGGGGCAGGAAACTGGCCAGCACATGCAGCTTGTGGGTCTGCGCGGAGCCTGTTGCGGGCAGCAGCAGACAAAGGCAAAATGGGCGGATCCATTTCATAATGAGAATTGATTATCATTATGAAAAGCCACCAAGGCAAGGGGTAATGCGCCGCCGCCGACTATTCCTTCCACCAGTGCGGACGGGGGGCGCG
>Ga0075019_10001282_pt1 | contig 14322 bp, 17 predicted proteins | sample ColStrG_CSR_2013_FD_71473 | JGI IMG/M metagenome (GOLD analysis project Ga0075019, IMG submission 71473) | Freshwater sediment microbial communities in response to fracking from Pennsylvania, USA - Cold Stream Run_MetaG_CSR_2013 | ecosystem: Environmental > Aquatic > Freshwater > Creek >...
CCATGGTCATGATCAAGGCCAAATCGTCGGACTGGTCCGCCACCGCCAACTCCGACGCCAACGGAGCCTTCAACTTCAACGCCATTCCCCTCGGGGAATACGTCGTCACGGTAGCAGGCCGCGGATTCGAACAGGCGCGGCAGGAACTCACCGTCATCTCGAGCGCGCAGCCGGTGCTGCACTTCGCGCTCAACATCGCCGGAACCAAAGAGACGATCAACGTTTCCGCCGCCCCGGAAAGCGCTCCCACCGATTCCTCCACGCCCACCACGCTCGTCAATCGCCTCGAGATCGCCCGCACTCCCGGCGCGGCGCGCTCCAACAGCATGGCCATGATTACCGACTACGTCCCCGGCGCCTACATCACCCACGACCAGCTCCACATTCGCGGCGGACATCAAACCAGCTGGCTGCTCGACGGCGTGCCTGTCCCCAACACCAACATCGCTTCCAACCTCGGCCCGCAGTTTGATCCCAAAGACATCGACTATCTCGAAGTCAGCCGCGGCAGCTATGGCGCCGAATTCGGCGACCGCACCTACGGCGTCTTCAACGTGGTGCCGCGCACCGGATTCGAGCGCAACCGCGAAGCCGAACTCGTGCTCAGCGCGGGCAACTTCTATCAGACCAACGATCAGTTCAGCTTCGGCAGCCACAACGAGCGCTTCGCCTACTACGCCAGCGTCAACGGCAACCGCAGCAATCTCGGCCTGCAACCCCCGGTTGCGCAAGTCGTGCACGATGCCGCCAACGGATACGGCGCTTTCGGATCGTTCATTTTCAACGTCGACCCGTCGAACCAGTTACGCCTCGTGACTTCGTTGCGCAAGGACTACTATCAGATCCCCTACGATCCCTTCCCCAACGACGTCGAGAACAATCCCGTCAATGGGCAGTATCCCAGCCTCAATCTTCGCGACGGCAACCACGAATCCGACGCGATGGCGAATTTCTCCTGGGTCCACACCTTCAATTCCAAGGTGCTGCTGACGGTTTCGCCCTTCTTCCATCGCAACGGCGCCAACTACGACAGCTCGCCCGCAGACATCAGCCTCGCCACCACCGACCATCACACCTCGACCTACGCCGGCGGACAAGTCAGCTTCAGCGCCAACTTTTCCACGAACAACCTGCAAGCCGGCTTCTACGCCTTTCACCAGAACGACAGCCAGTTCTTTGGGATCCTCTACAGCAATGGCGCCAATCCGTTAGCGGAGAGCGATCCCGCCTCCGGCGGCCTGGCCGCCTTCTTCCTCGACGACAAATTCAAACCATTTTCCTGGCTCACGCTCTCCGCAGGAATGCGTCCCACCCACTTCAGCGGCGGAATGACCGAGACCGCCATCAGCCCGCGCTTCGGCGCCGCACTCAACATTCCCCGCCTCAATTGGACCTTCCGCGCCTTCTACGGCCACTACTACCAGGCCCCGCCTTTGCTCACCGTGGGCGGGTCGTTGCAACAATTTTGCACGGCGAATAGCTGCGGCTTCCTTCCACTTCAAGGTGAGCGCGACGAGGAACATCAATTCGGAGTCACCATTCCCTACCACGGGTGGGTTCTCGACGCCGACAACTTCCAAAGCATCGCCCACAATTTCTTTGATCACAGCTGCATCGGATCGGGCCTGTGCCTGCCCATCACCATTGATCGAGCCAAAGTGCGGGGCTGGGAGCTGACCCTGCGTTCTCCCCGCATCGCCCATCGCGGACAGATTCATCTCGCCTACTCCAACCAGATCGCCCAAGGCAAGCTGCCCATCAACGGCGGCCTGACCAATTTTTCGCCTCCCACCGCCCTCTTCCCGCTCGATCACGACCAGCGAAATACCCTCAACCTCGGCGGCGACCTCACCCTCCCGTGGCAGGCCTACGCTTCCACCAACATCTATTACGGCTCGGGCTTCAGCAACGCCTTCCCCGGCCAGCCCTATCCCGGCGATCACCTGCTGCCCCACACCACGTTCGATCTGACGCTGGAAAAAGATTTCGGCGAGCGCCTCTCGGCCTCGCTCAACGGGATGAATGTTGCCAACCGCCGCGTCGATCTCGACAACAGCCAAACCTTCGGCGGCTTCCACTGGAACAACCCCAGAGAGCTGTACCTGGAACTCCGCTACCGCTTCCATTACTAAGTTGAGAAGAGATGAACACGTGGGGACGGACGCAGCTTGCCCTGAGCGTAGTCGAAGGGTCCGTCCCGCGATGCCGAAGGCAAGCGGCCCCGGGCACGAATTTATGAGACGGGTGGAGATTTTGGGAAAGGGGAAGAGCGACCCTGCCAAATCCCGCTCCCGAAACAGCACCGTGGAAGCGCGGCGCTTCAGCCCTGTTCTCTATCCCGATTCGAAAGGCACCACCCTCTCGGGTACTAAATCCCCCAAATTCATCTCCATCCAGCACGACCAAATGCCGATAGGAACTCTGAACCATGTCGATGTCGATCGAGAAGTTCTGCAGCACATCGCGCGGGGAGGGCGAGAGCCGAAATGTGTAAGATTTTTCCAATCATCCTGATCCTGTTGGCGGGCACCTCATTGAGCGCCCAGACTCCAACCCCGCCGGACGCCGACCAGGGCAGAATCCTGGCCCTCGAGAACTCCTGGAACCAGGCTGTACAGCAAAAAGACACCTCCGCCATGTCTCTTCTGCTCGGCTCAGAACTGGTCTACGTCGATTACGACGGCAAGCTCATGGATAAGCTGCAGTACATCGCCAGCGTGCAATCGCAACAGCTGCATCCCGTCCATATCGCCAGCGAATCCATGACGGTACATCTCTACGGCACAACGGCCGTGGTGAACGGCGTCTATCGCGAGAACGGCATGAAGAATGGCAAGCCCTACATGCTGCGCGAGCGCTTCACCGACACCTGGATCAGCCGGGGCAGGGGCTGGGTCTGCGTGGCCAGCCATTCGACACTGATCAATCAGTAGCGCCGATGCCCAACTCGACACCGGCTGTTTCGCCGCCGGTGTACAATCGTCCTCACCTCAACTACTCCCTTGAGTTCCCTCGCGACAGACGTCCACCTGCGTTCCAACCGAAATCTGAGAATCGTTCTCTTGCTCCTGCTGCTGGCGGCAGCGGCGGAATTCGTCGTGCGCGCTCCACTTCGCTACCTGCATCCGACCAACTGGAGCGACCTCTCGCAAAACTATGCTGCGGCCAGAATCTGGCTGCGCGGACAGAACTTCGCCGATCCTGAAAATTTTGTGGCGCTGTGGCGGGACGAGGTCCACTCCCCCCTTGACGCCAACACCGTGCGCACGCATCTCGCCCCTCCGCCCGGAACCCTCGTCCTGATGGCGCCCATCGGCGCGCTGCCCTGGCCCGTCGCGAAGATCGCGTGGCTCGCGGTTTTGCTGGCATCGTTCGCGCTCACGGTCTGGGCTCTGATCAAGGTGGGCGGATTTCATCTCGGACTTTTTCTCGAAGATCCGCGCACCATCCTCTTCATCGCCGCATGCCTGGCGCTCGCCCCGTTCCACACCGGCATCGCCGCCGAGAATCAGACCATCCTCGTCGTCGGCCTGTGTGCGCTCGGAATCTGGGCAGCCACCGGCAAGCGTGACCTCGCCGCCGGATTGCTGTTCGGCGCGGCCTGCAGCCTGAAGCCGCACCTCGGATCGTTCATTGTCCTTTACTACCTGCTGCGCCGCCGCTGGCGCCTGTTCGCGACTGCCGTCGGCTTTACCGCCGTCCTCGCCCTGATCGCCATCGCCTGGATGCAGATTTGCGGGGTCTCCTGGCGTGCCGACTTTTTTCACAACATTAAAGTACTCGCGGCGGCAAATCGCATCGACGATTTCACCTCCGCCAATCCGATCCGCTTCATGTTAATCAACCTGCAGGTTCCGTTTTATTCCTTCACGCACCAGGCAAAATCGGCCAACCTGATGGCGCTGGCCATAACTGCCGTACTTCTTTGTGTCTGGGCCTGGTTCGTCATGCGAAATCGCGCCCGCACCCCGGAACTACTCTCCCTCGCGACGGTAGCAGTGATCACCCTGCTGCCGGTCTATCACCGTTTTTACGATGCCTCGCTACTCGCCATTCCTCTGTGCTGGAGCCTCACCGCGCTCAGCGGCCGCCTGCGCAATGCCGCCAGGGCCGCGCTGCTTCTCGTGCTGCCCTTCCTCGTTCCCGGCGCAGCCATCCTGCAGCAGGCAGTCTTCGACCACCGCATCCCGCCGTCGTGGCCCGAATCCTGGTGGTGGGACCGCTTCGTCATGCCGCACCAAACCTGGCTCTTGCTCGCTCTGTGCCTGCTGCTGCTCTACACACTCGCGAAAGAAAGCCGCGACCCAAAGGCCGCCTAGCCCCGTCTTTGACCTCGCTGGCATCAATAAAAAAGGGGGTGCCCCACGCTTGCCCTGAGCGAAGTCGAAGGGTCTCGCCTCTTTTGCGAGATGTGGGAGGCGGAAATGTTTGCACAAGATCCGTAAGTGCCGTCGTCCTCCAAAGGGGAACTCGGGGAAACTCCGGGACAGGCAGACCACCGCACCTCATCTAACCCACGCCAACCGCCGTCAATTCGGCTGGATGTCCTTCGGGAAAAAGTTCACGGGTTGGATCGACTTGCAACCAGAGCACCGCCCCCACACACAGCAACGCCACCATCGGGACAAACGGCCAGTTGTAGCTGCCGAAACGGCTCACCAGAGTTCCGAAGATCACTGAGGAAATAGCCGAAGCCAGGTTGCACGCCGTGTTCATGAATCCAAACACCGCACCGGCGTTCTTGCGGCCAACGTCAAGACAGAGGGCGCAGAGGCTGGGCTGCTGAAACAGAATCGCGCCGTAGGCCAGCGATAGGAACACCAGCGCCTGGCGCCCGCCAGGCGAATAAATCGCCGCCACGAAAAACAGCGCCGCCGAACTGAGTCCCGCTACTCCGATCCAGCGGCGCGCGTTGCGCAGCCCGTGGCGCTTCACCATCCAATCGCCTGCGAAGCCTCCGAGCACGTTGGCTGCAGCCCCGACCGCGTAGGTGAGCGACGACAGCACCAACGCAGCTTCGCTGAATCCGCGGCCTTTCACCATATAGGTTTGCAGCCACGCCTGGAAGAATCCGAAAGAGTAAACGTAACAGGCTCCGATCGCGGCAATGCGCCACAGAGCCGGAATGCGCAGCGCTTTGCCCCAGGCCATTCCGTGATGTTGCGCTCCGCGAGCGGAGCCGATCTCGCGCAATTCCGCTTCGCTGATCCCCGCTTTCTCATGGGGCGAATCTCGAAACCACACATACCAGGTTACGCTCCAAGCCAGGCCCAGCAGTCCGAACACGAAGAAGGGCGCCCGCCATCCATAGTGCACTTGAATCGGCACCACCAGCAGCGGCGACATGGCGGCGCCGATTTGACCGGTCATCCAGATGATGCCCCAGGCACGCGTGCGCTTGACCACCGGAATCCAGCGGCCAATCACCGTCGATGCGTTCGGATAAGCGCCCGCCTCGCCCGCTCCGAAGCAGAACCGCACGAGCAGTAAAACCGAGTAGTTCGAAATCGCCCCGGTGAGCGACGTGAAAACCGACCACCAGGCCACGATCCGGGTGAGCACCCGCCGCGGGCCAATGCGATCTCCTAAGGCGCCAGTCGGGATCTCGAATGCCGCGTAGGAAATGAAGAAAACGCTGCTGACCCATCCCCAGGCTTGCGGGCCGATATGCAGTGCGTCCTGCATGCGCGGGCCGGCCACCGCAATGCAGACGCGGTCCAGATAGGTAATCACCGAGAGCAGCGACAACATGCCGAGCACTCTGTGCTGATATTTCATGAACCCTTCAGCGGCTAAGGCCTGCCGCCCGCGACGTGAGTCCGGCGATGATAACACTCGCTCAACCGGGTTGGCTCCGCCGCGGCCGGCGTTGCACAGCCGAGTCCCCAAGCCGCGCCGGCCTTTTTGAGACTTTTCACCCCTGCGCTTCGTATCACCATGTACGGGAGGAAATGCGATGAAACCTTCTTGGACGTTGCTTGTGCTTATCGTGCTGTTGCTGGGTATTTTGGCTGGATGCGCGCCGGGTCCGAACCAGTTCAAAGGAACGGCTAGCGCACACTATGGAGTCGCGGGATTCTGGCTCGGCCTCTGGCAGGGCTTCATTGCTCCGTTTGTTTTTGTGGCGTCGCTGGTCAACAGCGGCCTCAGTATCTATGAGGTTCACAACAACGGAGCTTGGTATAACTTCGGCTACCTGTTCGGCCTGGCCTGCTTCTTCGGCGGCAGCGGCAACCGCGCGGCGCGGCGGCGGTGAAGGTTGGGCAAGGCCGCGGAGGGCGGGTTGCCGGAATGAGCGGCGCTTCAGCGCTGCATCAGGGTGCCAGATATTCGCCGGGCCAACCGAACCAAAAGTGGTGAGATCGAATATCAGTGCTGATCTGTGGAATCAGCCGTACCGTCCGACCACTTGGCGACCGGAATCAGGAATACAGTCAATCGATCCTGAGGGTCGTCGGCTCGCAGAATCGGGGAGCCTGGCAGATCTGCGCCCCAGGTCAGAGCGTCCGTTCGCGGCACAAAAAACATCAGGTGGGGATGCCAGTGCCCGTCATGATCGTTCAAATACCCTTGCTTTGACATCATGTAGCACATTGCGCCAGGTTCCGGCGTCGGCAATTCCTTCTTGTCGAGACCGGCCTTTATACCTTCGAACATTTGCGCTTTGGATTGTCCAGCTAGTAGCCACTCGGTCTTTTTGATTTCGAATGGAAGATAGGATCGTGCGGCTGGCGGGTTGAAGCAGATGGGAGCACGCAGCTTGGGATTCCAAAAGTCTGGATCGTCGATTCCAGCGGTCCACGAGCGTTGCACCATGCACACGAAACCGTTCTTGCCTTTCACCGCGGTTTCGTAACCATGCCGTCCCAGGACCAAAACCTCGGCATCGTGTGAGACGGATTCCGGGGCCGCGCTCCGCGCCAGGGCTATCTCGGCATTGCGATCCGCCATCAGATATTGCTCAAGCGAGGCCATGCTCGGATACGGTGTTTTGGAGTCCTGTCCCTGTGCTTGCGGCGCACTTACCGCCGCTGCGCACATGAGAATGAACATAAGACCAAAGCGATTCATAGCGCCAGATTATAGCCTGAACCTCTCACATGTCTTGACAAACGATTCAGGTGACGTGCGCGAGAATCAGCTCAAGGTCATTGCCATCCCGCTCCCCATTAGAGTTAAATCTCTATCGTGGATTTAAAATCGTACCGCCGAATCATCCTCCCCCTGATCCTCACGCTCACCCTCCTCTCCGCGTGCCACCGCACCAAAACTCAGGCGCAGAAGCGCTACCCCTTCACCGGACGCGTCGTCTCCATCGACACGCAGGAGAAAGCCGCCGTTATCGACGGCGACACCATTGCCGGCTTCATGGAAGCGATGGCGATGTCGTACAAGATCAAGCCACCCGAGCAACTGAACGAACTGAAACCCGGAGACACCATCTCCGCCGATGTGGTAGTCGTCGAGCCCGACAGCAAGAACGCCGACGCCGGCCCCGACTACTGGCTCGAAAATGTGAAGGTCACCGGCCACGCCAAGCCCACGCCGCCCGCCTCCGGAGCCTCGCAGCGCATTCCCGCACCCGGCGACGAAGTTCCCGACTTCGCCTTCACCAATCAAAACGGCCAGCGCGTCTCGCTCCATCAATATCGCGGCAAGGTTCTGCTCATCACCTTCATCTACACGCGCTGCCCGTTCCCGGATTTCTGCCCGCGCATGAGCGCCAACTTCGACGAAGTCTACAAGCAGCTCGCCGCCAATCCTTCGCTCGCCGACACCCGCCTGCTCAGCGTCAGCTTCGATCCCGAACACGACACGCCCAAAGTTCTCCGCGACTACGCGTACTCGGTGGCCCACACCCACGACGCCGCAATTTTTGCCAAGTGGCAATTCGCCAGCGCCAGCAACGCCGACCTGCCGAAGGTCGCCAATTTCTTCGGCCTCGTCTGCACCCCCGAAGGCGGCATGATCACCCACAACCTGAGCACCACAGTCATCGGCCCCGACGGAAAAATCGCGCACTGGTATCACGGCAGCGACTGGCAGCCCTCTGATCTAATAAAAGCCGCCACCGAAGCCGCGACCCACAAAGTGTGAAACGAACGTTGCTCATGTAGGGACAGCCGCCTCGGCTGTCCAGCGAGCGAAGCGAGCCGGATAAACACCGAAGACCAGGTGGCGCGACCGTGGAAGAGCGGCGCTTCAGCGCCGCGGGAAAGCGCTAAAATCTACAGGGCTTCAGCCCAGCGTTTTCAGGAGCCGCGTCCAACCGATAGAAAGGACTTATGAAATACCTTCTCTTCATCCTCGCCATCGCCGGCATCGTCGTCTCGTCGCTCGCCCTGCGCGAACATTACCGCACCGAAGGCGACGCTCCCTGCAGCATCAACGAGCGCTGGGATTGCGGCATCGTCAACAAGAGCCCCTACGCCATGATCCCCCACCACGCCGACGATTGGCCCCTGCACTTCCAAATCCCCGTCGCCGTCTTCGGCATCCTCGGATACATCCTCATGTGCGCCCTCGCGCTCACGCGCTCCTACCGCCTGCTGCTCGTGCCAACGCTGGCCGGCCTCGCCTTCTCGCTCTACCTCGCCCACATCGAGAAAGACATTCTCGGCGTCTGGTGCATCTATTGCGTGATCTCGCTGGGCATCATCTCAATCATGACTCTGCTGACCCTGGGCACAGTGGTCGCCCAAACCATGCGCAAGGAGTAAACACGTCCGGCGGACCCCTTGGTCCGTCCCGCGAGCGAAGCGAGCCAGCATCAGGTCAAGCGCGTCGTCTATCTTCTCTTGCGCGCGCCAATCTTGCGGTTGATCTCTCCCGCGAACTCAGTGAAAAAGTTCAGCAGCGCCCCATATCCGGCCTGCCCCAGCACGGCGTATCCCCCGTTCTTCCACGCATTGCGCGGATGCGGCCGCCACGCCGTTGAAATCAATCCTCCGCCAAACGCCCCGCCATACAGCGCCCATTGCGGATGCATCTCGCGCTCCGTCTCATCGTAGGTAAGAAAATTTCGCAGAATCGCATGCCGCGTCCGCCGCCCAAATCCCTTGCACTCGCACAGATCGTACAGCGGCTCATACTTCAGCGCATAATTTCCCAGCGCCGCCAGGCTGTTCGCCGAAATGAATTGCCCTTCGCGCGACGCAAACCGCTCTCCGTACGCACCCCAACCCTCGCCCCACTGCACCGGCGCCTCGCGCCACTGATCGATGCCCGCTGCAAACATGCGCTTCACATAAGCGCTGGGCGTGCTGAGCGTCTGCTGCAGATACACATACTGCCGCTGCCGGTTCGTCAGCGGGACCGTCCGCCTCTGTCCCACAAACGGCCCGGTAAACCAGCCATTCTCCCAATCCCGCAGCCGGAAGAAGGCTTGCTCGCCCAGTTTCTTCGTAGCCTCCGCCGCCTGGATAGTCACATCCTTCGTTTTATCCGCAGCCGCCTGCGCCGGGTTTCCACCCGCATCCTTCTTCTGCGGTTCCGGAGCCGATGGCGTCGGATTTTGATGCGCCGGCGGTGGCTGCGACCCGGGAGCATCCTGTGCCCAGACAGGCGCAAGGCAACCGGCAAAGCAACCAAGTAGCAGTGCCCCGCGAAGTCCTCGAAGCGAAGTTGAAGCATCCCTATCCAAAGATTCCTCTGTGATCCGCCGTGCCCTCTGTGGTGAAAGCAATGAGCCGCGGCCTCCGTGATCCCCTGTGGTGAAAGCCTTAGCCTCTCACGATAAACTCTCTACGATGCCATCCCTCTACAACCGCGTTGCCGGACAAAGCGTCGAACGCCTGGCCGCACTCAGCGACGGCATCTTCGCCGTAGCCATGACACTGCTGGTTCTCGATCTCCACGTCCCCGCCCGCGAAGCCATCCACAGCGAGCGCGATCTCTGGCAAGCGCTGATCCTCCTGGCCCCGCGCCTTCTCATCTTCTTAATGAGCGTGATGACCATCGGCATCTTCTGGGTCGGCCAACAAACGCAACTCAACCACTTCGCCCGCGCCGACCGCAACCTCGCCTGGATTCACATCGCGTTCCTCTGCGCCGCGGTGCTGGTCCCATTCACGACCTCACTGCTAGCCGAGTTCATTCACTATCGGATGGCCCTTCTGATCTACTGGTTCAATATTTTGCTCCTGGGCGCGACGCTCTACTGGAGCTGGAGCTACGCCACCCGCGCCAAGCTTCTCAACGAAGATCTCCCGGAAGAAATTCATCCGGCAGTAATTCGCCGCATCGTGATCGCGCAATCCCTCTACGCGGCCGGAGCGAGCCTATGTTTTCTAAACACCTACTACGCAATCGCAGCGATAGTCCTGGTGCAGCTCAACTACGCCATAGCCCCGCAATTCTGCTGGGGACTATTTTCGCGCAAGTCTGCTGAAAAATAGCAGCGCTCTCCCGTGGAAATTCGCGAAGGGCACGGCTTCAGCCGTGCCGTAAGAGGGAAAAACGATGAGGGCTTCAGCCCCTGAGGCTTGTCCGTGGGTAGGTTCTATCCGCGTTGATCCGCGCAAATCCGTGGCGAGAAGGTTTTCTTACCCTCGCTCGAACGCGTGCTTCTTCTCCAACTCCTCGATCGCAGCCATCCGCGCCTGCTCAAACCGCTCCGCCTGATTCATCAATCCCGCGGTAGCCTCAGCCCGCTCGCCCTCGATCCGCAACAATCCCTGCGCCGCCACCAACCGCGCCGCAACTTCCAGCAAATGCGCGGGCGTAGTTTGCAGATACTGTGACTCCGCCGGATCCCCGAGCCAGATTCCGGGTGCCCCACCCTTCTCGCGTTCTGTGCGAGAGGGTGGGGATTTTGACTCTCCCAGCTTCGTCTCCCAATAAACTTTCCGCTCCACAAACTCCGCCATCACCTCATCGCTCGCCTTGCCAAACACCCACTGCCCGCGCTTGAAGTCATAATGACGGCTGGAAAACGGCACCGGCAGAAGTTTCCCCGACTTCAAAAACTCAATTTGCCGCTTGTCCACTTCCTTGCGCAGCGCATTGATCACCGGAGCCTCCGCATCCTTCGGCTCGAGCGACGGCATCACCTCGCGCACCGTCTGCGACAAATTCACCGCGACGGGACAATGCAGCCCATCCGAACCCACCAGCGCGATGTCCCCATGCAACACCCAAAAATCCGCCCCCGACTTCGACGGATGAAACGGCCACTCCAACTTGATCGTCAACGGCAACCCCGAACGCGTAACCCAAATCCTCGATCCCGCCGCATCCACAACCCCGCCATCAGCCTGCGCCATGAAGATTCCTTCTTGAATGGAAATAAATGGAAAGTCGTGCACAATTTTACCGCGATCTCAAGAAAAGCCCTGTCATGCTGAGCGGAGCAGGACGGCGAGCGAAGCGAGTCGCCCTGCGCAGTCGAAGCATCCCTATTGCATCGGGACTCTCGGGGAGTGGGGATTCGAACACCTACCCCGCCTTCTTCCGCACCTTCGTCCCCATGCGCAACAACTTCCGCACCGTCCCGGTAGGCAACCGTTTCATCTCGTCGTACAACTCCGTCACGGCCTCGAAGAATCCCGCCATCGCCTCCAACCGCTCGCGGGTATAGTCCGCGCCCGGCTCTTTCCCATCCAACTCCGCCAAGCAACGCCGCAACACCTCGCGCGTCGGATCGATCTCCCTCCGCTTCCTCTGCTCGATCACCAACCGGAACATCTCCCACACATCTTTCATCGACTCATAATGTTCCCGCCGGTCACCCAGCACATGCACCGCCCGCACAATACCCCAACTCTCCAATTCACGGATCGAAGTGCTGACGTTCGACCGCGCCACGCTAAGGGTCTCCGCAATCTCCTCCGCCGGTAAAGCCCGTGGCGATAAATACAGCAACGCATGAATCTGCGCCACCGTCCGGTTAATCCCCCACTTCGTCCCCATCTCGCCCCAATGCAAAATATATTGCGTCTGCAGACTGGTCAGTTCAGCCATGTCATCTCCTTCAGTGTAAACAGAATATACAGAATACTCTGTTCGAACCCGAAGCTCAATCGTTTGGCGCAATACGAGCTGCCGCCAACCTGACCCTCGCTATAATCCCTCATCAACCTCACTCTTCATCCCGCGATCACTTTCCCGGTCTATCTTCATTTCGGCCGCTACACCGTTCACCCACATCTTTTTTTCGAAACCCTTTCCTACCTGATCGCCTTCCGCGTCTATCTGGGTCTTCGCCGGCGTTTCGGAGATCCCATCTCCACCCCGATCCGCTGGGCCGTCATCGCCGCTGCTATTGCCGGAGCGGCCTTCGGCTCCAAGCTTCTGTTCTGGCTCGAAGACCCCGCATTTACCTGGCATCGCCTCCACGACCCCAGCTACCTCATCGGCGGCAAGACCATCGTCGGAGCCCTTGCCTTCGGCCTCGTCACCGTCGAACTCACCAAACGCTACATCGGGCTCCGCCAATCCACCGGCGATCTCTACGCCGTTCCGCTTGCTCTCGGCATCGCCACCGGGCGCATCGGATGCTTCCTCACCGGCATCGCCGACAACACCTACGGCACCGCGACCACCCTGCCCTGGGGCATCAACTTCGGCGACGGCATCCCGCGCCACCCAACGCAACTCTACGAAATCGTATTTCTCCTCGCTCTGCTCCCGATTCTCTACGCAGTTCTGAAACGCACTGTCATTCGGAAAGATACTGTCACTTCACGAAGTGAAGCACTTGCAGAGTCGAAGGATCCCCACTTGCTCGGGACTCGCAACTCGGGACTCGCGCCTCTCCGCCTCCTCCCCGGCGACGCCTTCAAATTGTTCATGGTCGCCTACATGACGTTCCGCCTGCTCTGCGACTTCATCAAACCGTACCCACGCATCTTTCTCGGACTCGGCGCAATTCAGTGGGCCTGCGTCCTCATCCTGCTTTACTATTCCCGCGACGTCGCGCGCTGGCTCCGCGCTACTCCTGCGCAAGTCGCAGCACAAAAATGAAACCTTTCGCCACCATCGCTCTTTCCCTCGTGATCATCATCGCGAGCCTGGTCTTTCTCTCGTCTTCCATTTGCGCCGTGTCCAGCGGAATGAACAGCATGGATCGGTTCACGTGGAGGGATCGCGTCTTGTTCGTTAGCATCGCCTTGATCGCGTTCGGCGCTATCTTTGGGAGCGTCCGGCTGATTGCCAAACTCAACCGCCAATCCGAAGACGAGTAATTTCTTGGAACCCACCCCGCTTTGCTCTATCATTCCCGCGTCTTCCCGCATCCAGGTTGGTTGATTTCGAAAGGCACGCGCCGCTGTGGACCGTTTCGCCGCCAACACGCTTCGAACCCTCGCAATCGTCATCATCTCCATCTTTGTGATTGGCACTTCGCTGCTTCTTCTTCTCCTGGCGCTTTGTTTCGGCGCGCTCGGGAACATGAATGGGAGCCATGACCCGAAGGCAGCGGAGTTGGTTATTCTTCTGCTGGTGATTACTGCCGCCCTTATTGCCGGGAGCATCTTCGCCATCGCCAAACTATCGAAGGGCATTGTCCGCAATACCCCCGAGTACCAGTTCCAGGCCGGCACCGTGCCAACCGTCGCCATGGCCTCACCAGGCACTCCGCCTCTACCAGTTCCAGAGGCGACTCCGTTGATGCCGGCTGCGGCGGAGGTCGAGTCTCGCCCCACCTTTGACCTCGCCTCCCACCTGTCTCCCGGCAGCCGCGCAGCCATCCGTCAACTTGCTCTCGCGATCGTCGCCAAGCTCGCCGTAGAATCGCCCATCCTTTTCGCCAGTTGGACCTCCATCTATGGGCTCAAACAGATTCCATCCGTCGGACTGCGCGTCGGCCTTCTCGCCTGGGGCCTGGCCAGCATCGCGCCGCTCCTCGTTCTTCTCTACGCCCTGCTCCGCCACCCCGGACCCCGTGCCTTCGCCTACTCCTTGGTCATTCCGGCGCTGCACATTTTCTTCGGTTTTTTTGGACATTCCGCCAGCATCTTGTTCCTGCTACTCCATGCTCGCCCCGGCATTTCACCCGCGCTTTCTCTTTTGTCAACTCTGCCCTGGTTCCTCGACATCCTGATCCTTTACCTCGCCTGGAAAGCGATCCGCCGTACCGGCGTGCAACCCAACTCCACTCGCCTCATCGTCGCCGCCGCCGTGATTTTCGTCTACACGTCCCTGCTTCCCTTCCTCGCGGTTGTCGCCAGCGGTTTCCGGCGCTAGGAGCGAGCAAGTATTCCCACCGTGCTATATGATTTTCGCGACAACGGCGTGAACGCGGCGCATCACGGAGATCGCGAACCAACCTAGCGCGAGGTGAATCCATGGCGAAAACCCGCCCCTACCTCTTCTACGACGTCG
>Ga0075019_10001284_pt1 | contig 14299 bp, 13 predicted proteins | sample ColStrG_CSR_2013_FD_71473 | JGI IMG/M metagenome (GOLD analysis project Ga0075019, IMG submission 71473) | Freshwater sediment microbial communities in response to fracking from Pennsylvania, USA - Cold Stream Run_MetaG_CSR_2013 | ecosystem: Environmental > Aquatic > Freshwater > Creek >...
CTGGGCCTCCGCTACACCGTTTTGAAGTTCTCGGGCAACACCCCAACAGAAGTGACGCCCGACACGGTTTTCCGCGCCGGCGACCGCGTCCAGTTGGTGGTCGAGGCCAACAACGCCGGATATCTGTATATCGTTAGCCAGGGGTCCAGCGGGAGTTGGAAGCCCATCTTCCCGTCGCCCGAAGTCGAAAACGGCGACAACCATGTGGAGAGCCTCCATCCCTACACGCTGCCTTCGGAGAAGCACCGGATGGTGTTCGATGAAACCGTTGGGGCAGAAAAGCTATTCATTATCCTCTCGCGCCAGCCCGAGTCCGATCTGGATAAGATGATCTATTCACTTCAGGGCAAGCCCGCTTCGGCGCCCAAGCAATTGGTTGCGGGGCAGAATCCGCAAATCGACGACGCCACCGTCGGCCGTATGCGGAAGGCCTATGCGCGCGATCTGATGATCGAACGAGTGACGCCGGAAACTCCCGGCGAAAAGAAGGAAACCGCGGTGTACGTGGTGAACCCCACCGGCAGTTACAGTTCGCGCGTAGTGGCCGACCTTACCCTGGCACACCGGTAGCCTAGTACCGTATCTTGGCTCACGCGTTCCATCCGTCACCGGGGGTGATATCGTAATAGACAAGAGGAGGCCCCGCCCTCGGGGACCGGAATCAATTCCATGTCGCTTACCTCACGATCTCTCATTTCGCTCTGCGGAGCCGCGAGTCTGGCATTTGTCTTGTACGCGCAGGATAAACCAAAGAAGAAAGACCTTACGGCTCGCGAGCTGTTCTATGCCGCCGTGCAGGCTGCGCCCTCCGCGCCAAAGGCCGACGCTGCGAAGACGACCGCTACGCCGGCCTCGCCGCGCGCTCAAAGGACCACTCCCAAGCCGGTTGCAGTGGCGCGCGCGGACAACAAACTGCCGGTCGTCCCGCGCGCCGGCAACGCCAATCTGCCCGATGACGGCCAGGTCACTAACGCCTCCTCCAGCCCCCCGAAGAACGGTTCCGCGGCTGCGGCAGGACCCGCGCTAGGCTTGCGCTACACCATCTTGAAGGTGGCCGGCGGCAGCACGGTGGAAGTGGCTACCGATACTGTATTCCGCGCCGGCGACCGCATCCAATTGAAGGTAGAGGCCAACAATCCGGGGTACTTGTACATCATCAGTCAGGGTTCCAGCGGCACATGGAAACCCATTTTCCCGTCACCCGAAGTCGAAAGCGGAAACAACCGCGTGGAGAGCCTGCACGCCTACACCCTGCCTTCGGAAGAACATCGGATGGTGTTCGACGAAACGCCCGGCTCCGAAAAGCTCTTCGTCATTCTTTCGCGCCAGCCCGAGCCCGATCTGGAAAAAATGATCTATTCGCTCCAGAGCAAACCCGCCGCGGATAAATCCGACGAACCAGCACAGTCGTCCAAGCAGTTGATCGTGTCGGCCAACCTGAACATTGACAACGACACCGTGGGCCGCATGCGAAAAGCTTACGCGCGCGATCTGATCATCGAGAAGGTGACGCCCGCGACTCCCGGCGAAAAGAAAGAAACCGCCGTGTATGTAGTCAATCCGACGGGCAGTTCCAGTTCGCGCGTGGTAGCCGACCTGAGCCTGGTGCACCAATGATCCGGCGGACGCTCGCCATTGCGGCAATCTCCGCAGCTGCGTTCGGTCAGTCCCGCACCATGACCGAAGGCCACCACCGCATGGAGATCATGCTGGAGCGGCTGGATGGGGGCGCGTGGCATACCATCGACCCCGGCCTGGTGCTGGCGCAGGGCGATCGCGTCCGCTTCAAGTACCGCACCAACTTCGACGGCTATTTGTACGTGATGAACCAGAGCACGTCGGGTAAGTACGAGCAACTCTTCCCCCGCGACGAAACCGGCCATGACAACCGTCTGGTGGCCGGTAAGGAATACCAGGTGCCCTCCACGGATACGGTGTTCCGCATTGCCGGACCGGCCGGCCACGAGATTGTGTTTTGGCTGGTCACTCCGGCCCGGCTTAGCGAAGCGCCGCCGCATTATCAGCCGCCGCCTGCGGAGAGGAAAGCGGCTCCGCCGACCCTGATTCCCCGCTGCGATGACGCCATCTTGCGTGCGCGCGGCGACTGCATAGATTCCTCGGCCGGCCCCAAACTGGTGCCGCGGGACGCGGAGGTGCCGCAAAACCTCGCCCAAGCCGCCGGCCAAAACGACCCGCGGGACTTGCTCTTCATGCGCCAGAAGAACACGGCGGTCATTTCCTCGCCGGCGCCGCTCACGGGGCCCCTGATTTACGAGTTCCGCCTGGCTCACCGGTGATCGTCATGCTATCGAAACGAATCCCGCTCACACATTTCCGCGTGGCTTTTTGCGCAGCTCTCGGGGCGGCGCTTTGGGCGACGTTTTGGGCTACGATGGCCTGCGCCCAAACGCCGCCGCCCCAGGAAAAGAAGGAGCGCGATCTCAGAATCGAGAAGATCGACAAGACCGCGCCCCCCACAACCATCCCTGCGGTGGGGCCCAAGCCCGTGGTCATTCCGCGCAGCTATGCCGTAATCGTGGGTGTTTCGCGCTATCAGAAACTGCCCGAAGACAAGCAGCTTCTATATGCCGAGCGAGATGCACAGGCGATCTACACGGCGCTGATTAGCCCGGAAGGCGGCAACTTTAAGGTGGAGAATGTCCACCTCCTGACCAACGACAAGGCAACGCTCGCCGCGCTGAAAAGAGAGATCGACGGATGGTTGCCCTCCGTGGCCAAGGAGGGTGACCGGGTACTGATCTACTTCGCGGGCCACGGCTTCTTAAGCGATGGCAAGGGTTACCTTGCCCCTCACGATTTCGACCTGAACAAGGTCGCCACCACCGGCTACCCCATGGACGAGCTCGGCAGCGTCATCGGCAGCAAGATCAACGCAACTTACAAGATTCTGTTGACCGACGCCTGTCATTCGGGCGCCATTGCGCCGGATGAAGTAGAAAGCCTGAATAAGACGCTCGTCAATTTGAATAAGTCGCTGTTTTCGCTCACCGCCAGCAGGGCTCGGGAGCGGTCATTCGAGAGCCCCGACCTGAAGGGGGGCCACGGCGTGTTCACCTACTACGTGGTGCAAGGCATGGAAGGCGCCGCCGACACCTCCGGGGATGGCGTGGTTAGCGCCGACGAACTGGCGGAATATGTCCACACACAGGTGCGCGAGTACACCAGCGGACAACAGAATCCGACCTCCGACAAAGCCAATTACGACCCCGAGATGTTGCTGGCGTACGTTCCGTCGAACGCCAAACCCGCCGAAGCACCCGCGCCGAAATTCGGCACCCTGATTTTCGAAAGCAACATGGACGGCGTGGAAGTTTTCGTGGACGGGAACACCATCGGAGTCCTGTCTAAAGGCAAGCCGGTGTCTGTCCCCGGCCTGGCGCCCGGCGAGCATACAGTCAAGGGCGTGAAGATGGGATACGAGCCCGATGGCCCGCGGCAGGAGATGGTTTACCCGGGGCAGGAATCTACTGTCAGTATCAAGATCACGATCGCGCGCCGCCGCAACAAGGCCGCAGAAGACCTATTGGATAACGGCCTGAGGTATTACCAGAAGGGCTACGAGCAGAACTACAAGAAGGCGGCCGAACTGTTCCAGAAGGCGTTCGCGGCCGACCTCGCCAACAGCAAAGCGGCTTACTACCTGGCGCGCACTTACAATGCTCTCTTCGATGAGGATAAGGCGCAAGAGTATTTCAAGAAAGCTATCGAAATCGATCCCGATTACCTGGAAGCGCGGGCCAACTACGGCGGCATGCTTCTGGACGTGGGCGCCACGGACGAATCCATCAGGCAGCTCAACACCGTGCTGCAACGTGATCCCGACCACGCTCAAGCCCTGACCATGCTGGCGCAGGCATACCGGTCCAAGGAACTTTTTCCGCAAGCCATCGACGCGTCGCGCAAAGCCATTAAACTGTCGCCGAAGAACGCCGAACCCCACCTTTGGCTTGCCGACAGCCTGCGTTTTACCAGCAAATACACCGACGCGATCCCAGAATACGACCAGTACCTGCAGCTCAGCGATTTCAACAGCAAGCTCGCCGGCCAACTCAACTACTACGTGCTGGGCTCCCTGATCGGCCTAGGCAAAAAGAAGCGGGCCGCTGAGCAGGACATCTGGAAGGAATTCCGCAACATCGCCTACTTCGGCAAGTGCGAGTGCGAGCAAAAGCTGACCAGGCTGGACGCCGCGATCGCCGATTGCCAGACGGCACTGACCTACGATCCCAAAGATCCCTTTGCCCATTTCACCCTGGCGGTTGCCTTCATGACGCAGGCAAAGAAATCGGGGAGCGTGGCGGAACTCTCGCCCGCGCTGAACCATTTTCAGCAAATGCTAGCCATCAATCCCGACCTGGACCAGGCCTCTCTTGCCCGCAAGAACGTGACGGCCATCCAGGAGTTTTTTCGCCGTCCGTAGTACAACTGGTACGTTAGTCTTTGGTCTCCTTCTCAAACATCTCCAAGCAGTACGGCAAGCAGTTGATTTTCGTTGACGCCTCCTTTCAGTTGAACCCCGGCGAGAAAGTCGGCCTGGTAGGCCCCAACGGTTCAGGCAAGACCACGCTCTTCCGCATGGTGGTCGGCGAGGAGGTTCCCGATGAGGGCGTAGTCTCGGTTCCGAAAAAGCTGACGATCGGCTATTTCCGCCAGGACGTGGAGGAGATGAAGGGCCGCTCGGTTCTCGACGAAGCCATCGCGGGCAGCGGGCGGGCCGGCGATCTGCACCACGAACTGGAAGCGCTGCACCGCGCCATGGAAGATCCCGAGCGTGCCGGCGAGATGGACCACATCCTGGCACGGTTCGGCGAAGTGCAGGAGGAGTACGAACATCTCGGCGGCTATTCGCTGGAGGCCCAGGCTCGCGAAGTACTGCACGGCCTCGGTCTCAAGGACGACCAGATTGACGGCGATGTCGGGGCGCTTTCGGGCGGCTGGAAGATGCGGGTTGCTTTGGCGCGCGTACTGCTGGGCCGGCCGGACGTCCTGCTCATGGACGAACCGACCAACCACCTGGATATCGAGTCCATCATCTGGCTCGAACAGTTTCTGAAGTCGTTTACGGGGGCGTTGCTGATGACGTCGCACGACCGCGAGTTCATGAACCGCGTCGTGTCGAAAATCGCGGAGATCGACTCCGGTGAGATCGTTGCCTATTCGGGCGATTACGATTTCTACGAACGTGAACGGGCCATCCGCGAGGCCAACCAGCAGGCGGCCTTTTCCCGGCAGCAGGCCATGTTCGCCAAGGAACAGCGGTTCATTGACCGCTTCAAGACGCACGCGGCCAAGGCCGCCCAGGTACAGAGCCGCATCAAGGCGCTGGACAAGATCGACAAGGTGGAACTGCCTAAACGGCGGCAGGTGGTGAAGTTCGAGTTCCGCCCTCCGCCGCGTTCCGGCGACCAGGTTGCCGTGATTGAGGATCTGTACAAGAGCTACGGCGCGCGCGTGATCTATGAGGGTTTCAATCTGACCATCCGCCGCGGAGAACGCTGGGCCGTAATGGGGCGGAACGGTGCGGGCAAGACCACCCTGCTGAAAATGATCGCCGGCGCGGCTGCGCCCGATGCGGGCGGCGTGCGCCTGGGCGCCAGCCTGATCATGGGGTACTTCGCGCAGCAATCCCTGGACGTGCTCGACCCCGATCTGACCATCATCGAGCAACTCCAGAAAGACTTCTCGCAGGACGGTCTGGGCCCACTCCGCACGCTTGCCGGAGCCTTCCAGTTCTCGGGAGACGATGTGGATAAGCGCATCCGGTCGCTCTCCGGCGGCGAGAAATCGCGGCTAGCCATGGCGCGCATGCTCTACAATCCGCCGAATTTCCTGGTGCTCGACGAGCCCACCAACCACCTGGACCTGGCCACCAAGGAGATGCTGGTCGAAGCCCTCCGCGAGTTCGAAGGCACGATGATCTTCGTGTCGCACGACCGCACGTTCCTGCGCGGCCTCGGCTCCCGGGTCCTGGAACTGGGCGGCGAAAGTGGCACCGGCAGCCAGCCCGTGGTCTATCCGGGCTCGTATGTCGAGTACGTGCAGAAGATGGGGCACGAAGCGCCGGGCATTTATCAGTGAGGCACCGGTATCGTTTGATCTGCGCGCTGGGATAGAATGATACTAATGCTGGAACCACGGAACATTGGAGAGATTCTGGGCGGCCGCCGTGTTTTGGGGCGGCCGGTCACGTCGCTTCTGGAGTTGAACGATGCAGTCGAACGTGGGTTGCCCAAGGCGACCCTTCGCAATGTAGTGAGTCACGTCTTCCCGGAAGCGGCCGAACAGCGTGCCATGATGCATCGAATCATTCCGGAGGCGACGTACAAAAGGCGACGTGAACGTCTGAGTCACGCGGAGAGCGAACGCACCGAGCGGCTGGCACGGGTGGTGGCGATGGCCGAAGATGTCTGGCAGGATCGCGAGCAATCCCGCCGTTTTCTCACGACGCCCCATCCGGAGATCGGGGGCCGGACCCCCTTGGATGCGGCTCTGACGGAATTGGGCGCGCGGCAGGCTGAGGAAGTAATGGCTCGCATTATTTATGGCCTCCCGGCGTAGCGGTCCGCTGCGGGCGTTCCGAATTGCGGACATGCGCCATACGATTCTTGACGGGACGGGTGCGATGCTCTACGGCGCTCGCTGGAATTCTCCGGGGCGGCGCATCATCTATGCCGCTGAAACGTATGCGGGGGCGTTATTGGAGATCCTGGTCCATGCATCCGGCGGGGTGCCGCTGAGCCAAGGCTACATTGAGATTGCGATTCCGGCCGGAATGTCAATTGAGGAAATCACGCCGGAAGATGTGCCGCGATGGGATCAGCCATCATTTCGAACGGCACGGGGCTTCGGCGATCAATGGTATGACGAACGCCGCACGCCGGTGTTGATCGTACCGTCCGTGGTGACCATCGTCGAGCGGAATATTCTGATCAACGAGGAACACCCCGAGTTCGCACGCATCCGCGCGAGCCGGCCCTTGCCTGTCCGTTGGGACGCGCGGCTTTGGGCAGAGTAGTGCGTTATCATTTCCACTGATGCGCCATCTTTCTCTCCCCATCTTGCTTATCCTTCTGGTCTTTCATGCACGGCCGGCAGGGAATTTCGCTCTCACCATCGACAACATCATGCGCGGGCCCGGCCTGGTGGGCTATGAACCCACCGCCGTGCGCTGGTCGTACGACGGCGAGCACCTGTACTTCCAGTGGAAACAGTACACCGACAAAGAAACCGCGCCCGCCGACATCTACACGGTGAACCGCGACGGCTCGGGCCTTCACAAACTGGCTGACCAAGAGATCAAGTTACTGCCACCGGTTTCCGGGGACACCACCAAGGACAAACGCCTCACCACCTACGCCATGGCGGGCGACCTGTTCCTCTACGACAACACCACCGGCAAGACGCTGCAACTCACCAAGACCACCGACGCCGAAAACAATCCCCATTTCACGCAGGATGGTAAGAGGATCTCCTTCACGCGCTCGGGCAACCTGTACGTGATGTCCCGGGAGAGCGGGATACTGAACCAGTTGACGGATATTCGGCCTGCGGCGGCTCCGGGCCCCGCGGGGGCGCCGGCGGCCGGTGGCCGCGGCGGGCGCGGCGGAGCGGCAGGGCCGCCCACGGGCGCCACCGGCGATCAGCCGCCGCGCGGCAGCGACAGCCAGGAGTACCTCAAGAAGGAACAGAAGGAATTGTTGGAAGCCATCCGCGACCGCGCGGCCCTGCGTGAAGAACAAGACCAAAGACGCAAAAAGGAGAACCCTCGCAAGCCCTTCACGCTCGGAGTGCGCCAGTCCATCGGCGCCCTGCAATTGACCCCTGACGAGAAGTACGCCGTCGCCTCCGTCTTAGAAGCCGCCGCCACTCCGGCCAAGAATACCATCGTGCCGAACTACATCACCGAGTCGGCATACACGGAAGACATTCCCGGCCGGTCCAACGTCGGCGACACGCCGGGCACGTCGAGCCTCGCCATCATCGAGGTCGAGACCGGCGAGGTGAAATTCGTGGACCCTGGGATCAAGAAAGCCGTACCCGTTGGCGCTACCGAAACGCCGCGCCCAGCGGCATCCAACGACCGCGACGTGCAACTCGGCATGCCCATCTGGTCCGAAGACGGCGGCAGGGCGGTGATGTCCGCGCGCGCGACCGACAACAAGGATCGCTGGATCCTGGCGCTCGACCCAGTCACCGGTAAGGCCCGCGTGCTGACAACCATTCACGACGATGCCTGGGTCGGCGGCCCCGGCGTTAACACTACTCTTGGCTGGATGAAGAACGATCGCGAGGTCTACTTCCAATCCGAAAAGACGGGTTTTTCCCACCTTTACGCAGTGGCCTTCGAGGGCGGCGAACCGCGCGCGCTCACCTCCGGCAACTGGGAAGTGCTGGCAGTCCGCCAGTCCAAGGACAAATCGAAGTTCTATCTCACGGCCAACGCCGAAGGCCCGGCGGACCAGCACCTATACGAAATGAGCGGCGATGGCGGCCCGCTGACGCGTCTTACCAAGCTTCCCGGCAAGCACGCCACCACTTTTTCGCCCGATGAGCGCTGGATCGCCGACGTCTACTCCTACACCAACAAGCCGCCCGATTTATATGTGCAGGAAAACCAGCCGCTGGCCGTACAGAAGCGCCTCACCACGTCGCCCGCGCCCGAATTCTCGCAGTACCCATGGCAGGACGCACCGATCGTGAAGGTGCCGGCGCGCGATGGCGTCCAGGTGCCCGCACGGCTGTTCAAGGCTGCCAATTTCAAGAAGGGCGGCCCGGCGGTGATCTTCGTTCACGGCGCAGGCTATCTGCAGAACGTCGACCACAAATGGTCCACTTACTACCGCGAGTATATGTTCCACCACGTCCTCATGGAGCGCGGCTTTCTGGCGATCGACGTGGATTACCGCGGGTCGGCCGGCTACGGCCGTTCATGGCGCACCGCGGTCTACGAGCACATGGGCGGCAAGGACCTGGACGACATCGTGGACGCGGCGAAATACCTGGTGGCACAGCACGGCGTGGACCCCAAGAGGATCGGCGTCTACGGCGGCAGCTACGGCGGATTCATCACGCTGATGGCCATGTTCACGCAGCCCGAAGTTTTCGCGGCCGGTGCCGCCTTGCGCCCCGTCTCGGACTGGGCGCTTTACAACCACGGCTACACATCCAACATCCTGAACACGCCTCAGGCCGATGGCGAGGCGTACCGCAAGTCGTCACCCATTTTTTACGCCGAGGGGCTGAAAGGCGCGCTGCTCATCTGCCACGGCATGGTGGACACCAACGTGGAATTCCAGGATACGGTGAGGCTGGTGCAGCGGCTGATCGAGTTGCGGAAAGAGAACTGGTCGATCGCCCCATACCCGGTGGAAGACCACGGTTTCGTACAACCCAGCAGTTGGGCCGATGAATACAAGCGGATTCTGGCGCTGTTCGAGAAGAACCTGAAGAGCCCGGTGGGGTAGCTCAGGCCGCCACTTCCACACATTCGGCTTCCCAGAGCGGCTCGTTGGCCACGGCGTCGTCCACCTTGCCGACCCATAGAGTCACATCGTCGGATTGCGGCACTCCGGCGGCGAAGGTCTCGGCCTCCTGCAGGACAACGTCCACGATGTCCCTGGCTCGCGTCTCGGCGCAGGACTCCACCTTTTCGAGGAAACGGGGCCACCCCCACTCTTCGCCCTGCTTGTTCCTGGTTTCACACAACCCGTCCGTGTACGCCACTACCAGATCGCCGGGGCTGAGCGACACCGCACCTTCGCGGTAAGAGGATTTGCGCAGCATTCCGATCACCGGTCCGCCGGATTCGAGAAAGATGGTCCGGTAGTGTTTGCCGTTCTTACGCAGCACGAAGGGAGGCTCATGGCCGGCATTGACGTAGTGCAGCCGTTGCTCCACCGGATCGAACCGCGCGACAAACAGCGTCGCATAACAGTTGTCCGGGCAGATTGCATAGAACAGCTCATGAATCGACCGCACCAGTTCCAGCAGGCTGGAATTGCCGGTGAAACGCAAAGTGCGGATGGTGCTGTGGAGGGACGAAGTCAGCAGCGCGGCGGGCAACCCTCTGCCCGAAACGTCGCCTACCGCCAACCCCAGATTGCCCGCGTTCATAAGGAAGTAATCGAGATAATCGCCACTCACGCCGCGGGCGGGGCGCCAGTCGCCATAGTAATCCAGACCGGGAATCGCCGGCCGCACCGCGGGAAAAATGCGTTCCTGCACCGAGCGGGCCGCTTCCCATTCTGCTTCACTGGGAATGATCGGACTGCCGACACGTAGTTTGATCGGGGATACGTTGGGTGTCATCGGAATGTCCTCGCTTCGTATTCTGAGACGCCGCAAAGTCCAAATTGGGCGCAGCCTTCACAAAACTTTACACCCGCGGAACTTGTTGAAATGAAAATACATTGGGCCGAAAAAGCACATCCACGCTCAGGCCGTCGTGCGCGTCATTCAAGAAGTGCCCGGAGCGCCCTGTACAATTGCTGGTGGAGGCACCATGTATCGCGCAGCGCTCCTATTCGTACTGCCCCTGCTCACCCCGCCTACGGCACTCGCACAATCTGCCCCGCCCGATTCCGCGGCGCTCCAGGCCCTGGTGTCCGAGATCCGCCAACTACGCCAGGACCTGAAGGTTACCACCGCAGCCACACAGCGTGTTCAGATCGCATTATTCCGGCTGCAGATTCAAGCCACTGCCGTCGCGCGCGCCGCGTCGCGTTTCGACGAAGTGCGCTCCAAGATTTCCCAATCCCAGTCCCACCACAGCGAGATCGCCGCGAGGATGCAGCAGTTCGAGGAAAAGCAGCGCGGTTCCCAGGACCCTAACGAAGTGAAAATCATGGCGGAGATGTTACCCCAACTGAAAGCCGAGCTGGATCGCGAGGAGAGCGAGGGACAGCGGTTGCAAGCCATTGAGGCCGAGGCCGCGTCGCAACTCCGGACCGAAGAAGCGAAACTGAACGACCTTCAGGATCAGTTGGACAAGCTCGACAAGGCTTTAAGCGGCTTCACCGGACAGTAACGTCGTATAATCGGCTGATGTTCCGCTGCCTGTTTCTGATTTTCTGCGCCCCCCTGCTATTCGCCCAATCGGACGAAATTCGCGCCATGCTCAAGAATTCGGAAGCCGCCTGGAACCGGGGCGACCTGGTTGCCTTCGCTTCGGACTACGAGGACTCACCGGGCACTACCTTTGTCGGTAAGGAAGTCACGCGCGGCGGCAGGCAGGCGATTCTCGGCCGCTACCGCCGCGGCTATCCCACGCCGGAAGCCATGGGTACGCTGACCTTTTCCGAAATCGAAGTGCGGCCGCTGGGCAAAGAGTATGCGCTGGCGCTTGGAAAGTTCGCGTTGCAGCGCACGGCCGCGGGCGGCGGCGATGCCAGCGGCCGGTTTACCTTGGTGCTGCACAAAACCAAGGCAGGATGGAAGATCATCCACGACCACTCGAGCTAGGCGGCGTCATTGCCCCACACGCCACGGCGACGCCGTATTCCACCCGCGCAGCGCCTCCGTTGCCCATGCCACGCCCTTATCGGCATGGCAACCGCCACAGCCGTTGGGAATCTTCAACCGCTCTCCCTCGGACGGCGAAATGAAACGGAACGTATGCGCGCGCACGTTCACATCGGCGATGGTCGGCTGGATTTTCGGCATGTGACAGTTCACACACTCGTTGCCGCTCGATACGGCGCGATGGTGAGTGTGCTGCTCCACGGTTGCGCTGCGCGGCCCGTTGGGCGATCCTGGCCCATGGCATTCGAGGCACATCACGCTGGCCGGCTTTAGTAAGTCCGCGTTGTTGGCAGTTCCATGCACGTCGTGGCAACTGAAGCAGGTAACCCCGTGCGTGTACATGGCACTCGAGACGAAGTCGTTGCCCTGCATCCGGTTCTTGTGGCCGGTGCCGTCGGCGAAGTGGGTGAACGTGGTTTCCCCCAACTTGTGCTCCTCAAGCTGCCAGAAATCCTTCAGGTCTTGGCCCATGTGGAAGCCCACCGGCCAGTCGTAATACTTGCCCTCAATCGGGCTCTTGAGGGGCTTTCCCTGCGAGTGGCACTGGATGCAGGTATCGTTGGCGGCCACCGAATCGAGGCGCGCCGGATTGACGATGTTGGTGCGCGACGGTTTCTGGACGTGGACGCTGCCCGGTCCGTGGCACTTTTCGCAGCCCACATTCCACTCGGTCACCGTCTTGCTCCGGATGTTGTAGTTCACGGAGTGGCAGCCATCGCACAGCGGCCCGGTCGGCCGCTTCATGTTGTCGGCGGGGTAGAAGGGCACCCACCAGTCGGTGCCTTCGCGGACGAAATAGGCGCGCCAGATTTTGTGGGTGACGTCCCACTGCGCCGGCAGTGGAAAATAGTCGTCGCCCACTTTCTTGAAGTAGCGCTGCTTCCACTTGCTGCCGTAAGTGAAGGCGATGTCGTCCTTAGTGAAGGTCAGGAGCGGATCCGGCCTGGTCAGATCCGGGAGGATGGCTTCCGGATGCGCTTTGGGATCCTGCACCACGTTGGCCATGCGAGTTTTGCTCCACCGGCCGTAGATTTCAGCGTGGCAGGTCTTGCAGGCCGCTGAGCCCACGTATTGCGGGGCCTGGGCGGATAGCGCGAGAGGCAGAAAGGCAAAGCAAAGCAGACGGGAGAGCATCGACTGCGATTATGGCACGGAAGACCTTGGCGGCCGGATGCTGCATGCCCGGGTTGCGAAAGGTCACACTCGCCCGCCGCGAGGTTCGATCTCGTCGATCTCGCGCTGAAGTTCCTGGGCTTGACGGCGGCGGCGCCAGAGGCCGAATCCCGTCCAGAGTGCAAGCAGAGCGATGAGGGGAAGCGCAGTTCGCAGGCGCTCAAATCCAAGAAAGGACTTTCCGATCAGTATCGCAACCAGACTCAGGCACGCCAGTAACAGGGGCCCGTGCCATAACCATGCGCTCCTCAAGTGATCACGGCGCCGCTCCAGTTCTTTGCGATAGTATTCCAGGCCAGTTGCGGCCGCAGCGTCGGGACGGGAAGGGCGGCGCCAGATCAGACCACGAAACCGGTACAGGGAGACGGCGACCCAAGCGGTGACGGCCGCGAATCCAAGTTCCAGAAGACGGTCGTGAACCGGCGCCAATCGCAAAACCAGTACCCCTGCGAAGAGCAGGGCCGCGCCGATGCTCACCAGGATCTCCGAACGCGTGCTGGAATACAACTCCTCCGTCCGCCGTTTCACAATATGTTCCAGGTTTACGGCTAGCTTCTCCTCTGGCTGGTTCTTCCAAATGGCAGCCGGGTCTTTCCCCCTGGTCTGATCAGACATAGCGTTTCTCCTTGAAAAAGCGGCTCGAAAGGATGGTCTTGATGCGGTGAATTTTCATTCCGACATTCGCTGGCGAAAGCCCGGTAATCTCCGCGATGGTGGCCGTGTCCATCTCCTCCAGATAAGAAATCATGATCTGCCGGTCCAACGGTTTGAGTTGCCGGATAAAGCCCGAGAGTTGGTCGAGCGCTCTTTGCTGATCGATGTCCGGCTCGCGATCCTCGCTCGGGGCCGTTCGCTCGATCTCTTCGAGACTCACAAAGCCCGCGTTTTCCCGGCGCTCCCGGTTCACGTACGAAACCGCGGTATTGTGAGCGACCCGAAACGTCCACGTCTTCACGGAGCACCGACCGTCAAAAACTCGGAAACTTCTCCAGAGCTGAAAGTGGATGTCCTGGCGGAGATCGTGACGTTTGTCCGGGTCGGCTTCGTATCCGGCGGCCACCCGATCGAGCGCACGGCCGAATTCGCGGATAGCGGCTTCATACAACTCATCCCGCTCCGGCGGCGGCACGCTGCTCCGACTACGGCTCACAATACTAATAGTCGATGTTCAGGCGAGTTTATAACAACATGGTGTGTTTAACAGTGGGCGCAGCGGTAGACTGAGGGAGTTTGGGATGGGGCAAATGAAGCGACGGGATTTCATCTGGACGGCCGCGGCCGCGGCCATCGGCGCCCCAGCGCGGCTGCGAGTGCCCGTTCATCGAATCATGGACGCTCGGGCGCAGTGCCCGCCGGAGAAGCTTCACCATTTCTGGTCGAGCATTTGGCCCGAAGCTGTCCGGGACTACAGCCGGGGCGGCATCGAACTCCAAACCACCGACGGGCCTGGGGAAGTCCGGCGCTCCCCCGCCGATAGGCCGATATTCGTAGGGCTCCGCCGCGGCGTCATCAACCTCGTTTTGACCGACCACATCCCGATGTTCTGGGACCGCGGCCAGGCGCTGGCAGGCGCGACCACGATCCA
>Ga0075019_10001287_pt1 | contig 14282 bp, 15 predicted proteins | sample ColStrG_CSR_2013_FD_71473 | JGI IMG/M metagenome (GOLD analysis project Ga0075019, IMG submission 71473) | Freshwater sediment microbial communities in response to fracking from Pennsylvania, USA - Cold Stream Run_MetaG_CSR_2013 | ecosystem: Environmental > Aquatic > Freshwater > Creek >...
AGCGCGGACAGCGAAGCAATCGACGTTCCCAGGTAACGCGCACCCGCAGCCGGCGTGAATTCGGCGTGGCGCAGGCGGTGGTCCACGTTGGCACTGCCCATTCCGCGCAGCAGTTCCGACGCCAGATGCAGCTCTTCGAGCGTGCTGTGCGGGCTGAGCAAGGCGCCGATGGACGCAGCGCCGTGCTCGGTCTTGACCTGCTGCAGGCCGTTGGCCACGTATTCCAGCGCCGTTTGCCAGTCCACGGTCTTCCATTCGCCGCCCTGCTTGAGCATGGGCGCGAGCAGACGCTCGTCACTGTTCAGCGCCTCGTAAGAGTAGCGGTCGCGGTCGGCGATCCAGCACTCGTTCACGGCCTCGTTCTCCAGCGGGACGACGCGCAACACGCGGTTGTTCTTGACCTGCACCACCAGATTGGCGCCGGTGGCGTCGTGCGGGCTGACCGACTTGCGGCGCGACAGTTCCCAGGTACGCGCGCTGTAGCGAAACGGCTTGCTCGTCAGAGCGCCCACCGGGCAGATGTCTATCATGTTGCCGGACAGCTCGGAGTCCACGCTGTTGCCGACAAAGGTCTCGATTTCGGAGTGCTCGCCGCGGTGCGACATGCCCAGCTCCATCACGCCTGCGACCTCCTGGCCGAAGCGCACGCAGCGCGTGCAATGGATGCAGCGGCTCATCTCCTCCATGGAAATCAGCGGACCCACGTCCTTGTGCAGGACGACGCGCTTCTCTTCCTCGTAGCGCGACGACGAGCCCCCGTAGCCGACCGCCAGGTCTTGCAGCTGGCACTCGCCACCCTGGTCGCAGATCGGGCAATCAAGCGGGTGGTTGATAAGCAAAAACTCCATCACCGACTGCTGTGCCTTGATCGCCTTGTCGCTGCGCGTGCGCACGACCATGCCTTGCGTCACGGCGGTGGCGCACGCCGGCATGGGCTTGGGCATTTTTTCGATATCGACCAGGCACATGCGGCAGTTGGCCGCGATGCTGAGCTTCTTGTGATAGCAGAAGTGGGGGATGTAGGTGCCCGCCTTTTCAGCGGCCTGCATCACCAGGCTGCCTTCGGTGACTTCCACCTTCTTGCCGTCGAGTTCGATTTCAATCATGGGAGGAGCTCGTTCAAACGTAGGCCGGGACCATGCAGGTCTTGTGCAGCACGTGGTGTTCAAATTCGTGCCGGAAATGCTTGATCATGGCGCGCACCGGCATCGCTGCGGCGTCGCCCAGCGCGCAAATGGTGCGCCCCTGGATGTTTTCCGCCACGTTGTCCAGCAGGTCCATATCGCTGGCCCTGCCCTGCCCGTTCTCGACACGGTCCACCATGCGCGACAGCCAGCCCGTGCCTTCGCGGCACGGGGTGCACTGACCGCAGGACTCGTGCATGTAAAAGTAACTCAGGCGCTGCAGTGCCTTGACCATGCAGCGCGTTTCGTCGAGCACGATGACCGCACCCGAGCCCAGCATGGAACCCGCCTTGGCGATCGAGTCGTAGTCCATGGTGCACTCCATCATGATGGAAGCTGGCAATACGGGCGACGACGAACCGCCAGGAATCACGGCCTTGAGCGCACGCCCGCCGCGCACACCGCCAGCGAGTTCGAGCAGCTTGGCAAACGGCGTTCCCATGGGAATTTCGTAGTTGCCCGGGCGCTCGACATCACCGCTGATGGAATAAATCTTGGTGCCGCCGTTGTTCGGCTTGCCGCACGCCAGGTAGGCCGCGCCGCCGTTGCGGATGATCCAGGGCACCGCGGCAAAGGTCTCGGTGTTGTTGATCGTGGTCGGCTTGCCGTAGACGCCGAAACTGGCGGGAAACGGCGGTTTGAACCGCGGCTGCCCTTTTTTGCCTTCCAGCGATTCGAGCAAGGCGGTTTCCTCGCCGCAGATGTAGGCGCCAAAGCCGTGTGCCGCGTGCAACTGGAAATTGAAGCTGCTGCCCAGGATGGCGTCGCCCAGCAGGCCGGCGGCGCGTGCCTCTTCCAGCGCGGCCTCAAAGCGCTCGTAGGCGGCAAAAATTTCGCCGTGGATGTAGTTGTAGCCTACGCTGATCCCCATGGCGTACGCCGCAATCGCCATGCCCTCGATGACGATGTGCGGGTTGTACATCAGGATGTCGCGGTCCTTGCAGGTGCCCGGCTCGCCCTCGTCCGAATTGCACACCAGGTACTTCTGCCCCGGGAACTGGCGCGGCATGAAGCTCCACTTCAGCCCGGTCGGAAAACCCGCGCCGCCGCGTCCACGCAGCGCAGATTCCTTGACCGTCGCAATGACCTGGTCCTGCGTCATTCCCACAGCGCCGGTCTCGGGGTTCGGCGGCGCGCCGTCCTTTCCCAGGATCTTGCGCAGCGCCTGGTAGCCCCCGCGTGCCTCGTAGTCCTTCAAGCTCCAGTTGGAGCCGTCCAGGCCGGCGTAAATCTGCGGCTCGATATGGCGACCGTGAAAACAGGTCTGCACGCCGCTGGCGCGGAACTGGTCGATGATGTGCTGGGCTTTCATGCCTTCCCCTCTGCCGCGCGGATGGCGTCAACCAACTGGTCAAGTTTGTCGTCACTCATGAAGCTGCACATGGAGCGGTCGTTGACCAGCAGCACCGGCGCGTCGGCGCAGGCGCCCAGACACTCGCTCTGCTGCAGCGTGAACAGGCCGTCGGCGCTGGTCTCGCCCATGTGGATGCCGAGCTTGTGCTCCAGGTGATGCAAGGCCTTCTGGCCGTCGCGCAGCTGGCACGGCAGGTTGGTGCACACATTGAGCTTGTACTTGCCCAACGGCTTGAGGTTGTACATGTTGTAGAAGGTGCTGACCTCGTGCACCGCCATGGGCGCCATGCCGAGGTACTCGGCCACCAACTGCTCGCTTTCGGCGCTCAGATGGCCTTGTTCCTGCTGCACGATGGCCAGGCAGGCCATCACGGCCGACTGCCGCTGTTCGGCGGGGTACTTGGCGACTTCCTTGTCGAAGCGCGCGCGGGTCGCGTCGGAGATCATCGGTCAATCTCTCCAAAAACAATGTCCATGGTTCCAATAATTGAGACGGCGTCGGCGATCATGTGGCCGCGCGCCATTTCGTTGAGTCCTGCCAGATGGGCAAAGCCCGGCGGGCGGATTTTCAGGCGGTACGGCTTGTTCGCGCCGTCGCTCACGATGTAGATGCCAAACTCGCCCTTGGGGTGCTCGACGGCGGCGTAGGCTTCGCCTTCGGGAACGCGAAAGCCTTCGGTAAACAGCTTGAAGTGGTGGATCAGCTCTTCCATGCTCGACTTCATCGCCTGGCGCGAGGGCGGGGCAACCTTGTGGTTGTCGGTGATGACAGGACCCGGATTGGCTTGCAGCCAGTCCACGCATTGCTTGATGATGCGGTTCGACTGCGCCATTTCTTCCATGCGCACCAGATAGCGGTCGTAGACGTCGCCGGTTCGGCCCACGGGAACGTCGAAGTCGAGCTTGTCGTACACGTCGTAGGGCTGCTTCTTGCGCAGGTCCCAGGCGATACCGGAGCCGCGCAGCATGGGGCCGGTAAAGCCCATGTTGAGCGCGCGCTCGGGCTCGACAATGCCGATGTTGACCGTGCGCTGCTTCCAGATGCGGTTCTCGGTCAGCAGCGTGTGGTACTCGTCCAGACAGGCCGGAAAACGCTGCGTGAAGTCGCCGATGAAGTCCAGCAGCGAGCCCGAGCGGTTCGCGTTCAGGTCGGAGATGGCGCGCGCGTTACGCACCTTGCTGGCCTTGAACTGCGGCATGCTGTCGGGCAGGTCACGGTACACGCCACCCGGGCGGAAGTACGCGGCGTGCATGCGCGCGCCGCTGGCGGCCTCGTACATGTCGAACAGGTCTTCGCGCTCGCGGAAGGTGTAGATCAGGATGGTCGAGCTGCCCAGGTCGTTGCCGTGCGAGCCCAGCCACATCAGGTGGTTCAACAGGCGCGTGATTTCGGCATACATCACGCGGATGTACTGCGCGCGCACCGGAACGTCGATTCCCAGCAGCTTCTCGATCGCCAGGCAGTAGGCGTGCTCGCTGCACATCATGGAGACGTAATCCAGCCGGTCCATATACGGCAGCGACTGGATGTAGGTCTTGCTTTCGGCCAGCTTTTCGGTGGCGCGGTGCAGCAGGCCGATATGCGGGTCGGCGCGCTGTATGACTTCGCCGTCGAGCTCGAGCACCAGGCGCAGCACGCCGTGCGCAGCCGGGTGCTGGGGACCGAAGTTGAGCGTGTAGTTCTTGATTTCAGCCATGCTTGAGCCCTGCTTACTGCAGCCCCCCGTATTTGTCTTCGCGGATCACGCGCGGCGTGATTTCGCGCGCCTCGATGCTGACCGGCTGGTACACCACACGCGCCTGCTCGGCGTCGTAGCGCATTTCCACGTGACCGGACGTGGGAAAGTCCTTGCGGAACGGGTGGCCGATGAAGCCGTAGTCGGTCAGGATGCGACGCAGGTCTTCGTGGCCTTCGAACACAATGCCAAACAGGTCGAACGCCTCGCGCTCGAACCAGCTCGCCGAGTTCCACACCGGCGTCACCGATGCGACGCTGGGCATGTCGTCGTCCGACGCGAACACCTTCAGGCGCAGGCGCTGGTTCAGGCTGACCGACAGCAGGTGGCTGACGACGCAAAAGCGCGGGCCTTCGTACGCCGCGTCGCGGTAGGTGGAGTAATCAACGCCGCACAGGTCCATGAGCTGCTCGAAGCGGCATCCGGGCGCGTCGCGCAGGATCTGCGCACACGCCAGGTAGTCCTGCGCAGCCACCTGTACCTGCACCTCACCCAAAGCGATGCTGATGTGCTTGACCTTGTCGCCCAGCGCCGCCTGCACAGCGTCGCGCGTGGTCTCTGGCCTGACCGTGTAATTGCTCATGCTGTTCCTCAGGCGCGTGCGATGGTTTGGGTGCGGCGAATCTTCTGCTGCAACTGCAAGATGCCGTAGACCAAGGCCTCGGCGGTCGGCGGACAGCCAGGCACGTACACGTCCACAGGAACGATTCGGTCGCAGCCGCGCACCACCGAGTAGCTGTAGTGGTAGTAGCCGCCGCCATTGGCACAAGAGCCCATGCTGATGACCCAGCGCGGCTCGGACATCTGGTCATATACCTTGCGCAGCGCCGGTGCCATCTTGTTGCACAGCGTGCCGGCAACAATCATCAGGTCGGACTGGCGCGGGCTGGCACGGAACACTTCGGAGCCGAAGCGGCTCAAGTCGTAACGCGCTGCCGCGGCGTGCATCATTTCCACTGCGCAGCACGCCAGACCAAAGGTCATGGGCCAGATCGAACCGGTCTTGGCCCAGTTCACCACCGAGTCGTAGGTGGTCGTGGCAAAGCCTTCGTTGAATACGCCTTCAATCATTGATTACTCCCAGTCCAGGGCGCCTTTTTTCCACATGTAGACAAAGCCCACCGTCAGCACGACGACAAACTCCAGCCCCACCAAAAAGCCCGCCATACCCGTCTGCTTGAGCGTGACGGCCCAAGGGAACAGGAACGCGGTTTCCAGGTCGAACAAAATGAACAGGATGGCGACCAGGTAGTAGCGCACGTCGAACTTCATGCGCGCGTCTTCGAAGGCTTCGAAGCCGCATTCGTAGGGGGAGTTTTTGGCCGGATCGGGCCGGTTCGGGCCGAGGATGTAACCCAGGACCTGGGGCACCACGCCAATCGCGGTACCAATCAAGATGAACAGCAGGACTGGAAGGTATTGTTCTAGGTTCATCTTGGGGCGCACTACCATGCAATAGCTGCTTCCACACAGACCGGAAACAGCCAGATTATTTGGTGCCGTCGGCGAGACTCGAACTCGCACAGCTTTCGCCACTACCCCCTCAAGATAGCGTGTCTACCAATTTCACCACGACGGCGGCTCTCGTTAGCCGGGCTTGCATGAGGAGGCTTTCGCCCTGTGGCTTGCCCAGCGTCTTAAGAGTTTACCCTGAATTCACGGGCCTTCCCGAGGCCCGGGGGCTTTTACTTGGCTGGAATCTGGGCAGCGCCAGACGCGGGCACAGCGGGTGCCAGCGCAGCTGCCGACGCTGCGGGCGCAGCCACCTGCGCGCTCTCGAGAACGCTGCTTCCGCTGCTGGGACGCAGGTTGCCAAAATACGCCAGACCCAGGGTGCTAACAAAAAACACCGTCGCCAAAATGGCGGTGGTGCGCGACAGGAAGTTGGCACTGCCACTGGCGCCAAACAAGCTGCCCGAGCCGCCGCTGCCAAACGCAGCGCCCATGTCTGCGCCCTTGCCGTGCTGCACCAGAATCAGCGCAATCATGGCGATGGCAGACAGCATCTGCGCGGTCAGGATGATGGTAATCAAAATATTCACACTGCACTCCTAGTCGGAACAGGGCCTGAGCCGGTGGCACCGGCGGCCTCAATAATGGATAAAAAATCAGCCGCCTTGAGCGCGGCGCCGCCAATCAGGCCGCCGTCTACGTCGGCTTGCGCCAGCAATGCGCGCGCATTCGTCGCGTTCATGCTGCCACCGTAAAGAATGCGCACATGCGCCGTCGTTGCGGCCTGCAGTTGCGCGCGCAACACGGCGTGGATTTCCTGCGCCTGTTGTGGCGTTGCCGTCAGGCCTGTGCCAATCGCCCACACCGGTTCGTACGCGACCACGATTTCACTGATGCAGTGCCCGTTGTCGTGAATCACCGCTGCCAGCTGTCGCCGCACCACGTCCTGCGACGCACCCGCTTCGCGCTGCGCCAGCGTCTCGCCGACACAGACGACGGGCGTGATGCCGCAAGCGAGTGCGCGCTGCACCTTGTGCGCCACTACCGCGTCGCTTTCGCCGTGGTACTGGCGGCGCTCGGAATGGCCCACCAACACGTAACGCGTCGCGAATTCGCGCAGCATGGCGGCGCTGACTTCGCCGGTATACGCACCGACCTCGTGCGCCGACACGTCTTGCGCACCGAGTTGCAGCGGCGAGCCGGCAAGCAGTGCCTGCACCTGCGCCAAATACGGCGCAGGTACGCACACGGCAACGGCGCACGACCAGTCGTGCGCACGCGCGAGAAGCGCCTGCAGCAGGGCGGCGTTTGCCGCCGCGCTGCCGTTCATCTTCCAGTTACCGGCGATCAGCTTGTTTGTCATGCGGCACTCCTGTCGTGCACCTCGTGCAATGCGGGTCAGCGAATGGGGACTAGGGCGCTTACTCGTTGGCCATCGCCGGACGGTCCAGCAAGGCCTTCATGGACAGCTTGATGCGGCCCTTCTCGTCGGTCTCCAGCACCTTGACCTTGACGATCTGGCCTTCCGACAGGTAGTCGGTGACCTTCTCGACGCGTTCGTGCGCGATCTGGCTGATGTGCAGCAGGCCGTCCTTGCCAGGCAGCAGATTGACCAGGGCACCGAAGTCCAGAATCTTGGTGATCGGTCCTTCGTAGACCTTGCCGATTTCCACTTCGGCCGTGATCTGCTCAATGCGGCGCTTGGCTTCTTCGGCCTTGGCCGGGTCGCTGGATGCGATCGTGATGGTGCCGTCCTCCTCGATATTGATCTGCGTGCCGGTTTCTTCGGTCAGCGCGCGAATGACGGCGCCGCCCTTGCCGATGACGTCGCGGATCTTGTCCGGGTTGATTTTCATGGTGAACAGACGCGGCGCAAAGTTCGACACCTCGGTCTTGGCTTCGGCCATGGCTTCCTGCATCTTGCCCAGGATGTGCATGCGCGCTTCCTTGGCCTGCGCCAGCGCAACCTGCATGATTTCCTTGGTGATGCCCTGGATCTTGATGTCCATCTGCAGTGCCGTAATGCCGTTGGTGGTTCCGGCAACCTTGAAGTCCATGTCACCCAGGTGGTCTTCGTCGCCCAGAATGTCGGTCAGAACGGCAAAGCGGTTGTCTTCCTTGATCAGGCCCATGGCGATACCGGCGACGTGCGCCTTCATGGGGACGCCAGCGTCCATCAGCGACAGGCAACCGCCGCAGACCGAAGCCATGGACGAGGAACCGTTGGACTCGGTAATTTCCGAGACCACGCGCATGGTGTAGGGGAACTCTTCCTTGCTCGGCAGGCAGGCAACCAGGGCGCGCTTGGCCAGACGTCCGTGGCCGATTTCGCGGCGCTTGGGCGTTCCCACGCGGCCGGTCTCGCCGGTGGCAAAGGGGGGCATGTTGTAGTGCAGCATGAAGCGGTCTTCGTAATCGCCGCTGAGTGCATCAATGCGCTGTGCGTCGCGCTCGGTTCCCAGGGTGGTGACGACCAAGGCCTGCGTCTCGCCGCGCGTGAACAGCGCCGAGCCGTGGGTGCGCGGCAGCACGCTGTTGCGGATTTCAATGGCGCGCACGGTGCGCGTGTCGCGTCCGTCGATGCGCGGCTCGCCCGCCAGAATCTGGCCGCGAACGATTTTGGCTTCGATCTCGAACAGCAGGCCTTCGACGGCGACGGAATCAAACGCCAGGCCCTCGGCCTTGAGCGCGGACATCACGTCGGCATAGGCGGAACGGCAGGCCTGGGTACGCGCCTGCTTGTTGCGGATCTGATAGGCCGCAACCAGCTTTTCCTTGGCCAGGGCGTCGATCTTGGCGATCAGCGCCTCGTCCTTGGCCGGAGCCTTCCAGTCCCAGACCGGCTTGCCAGCGTCGCGCACCAGTTCGTGGATGGCGTTGATGGCGATATTGCCCTGCGTATGGCCAAAGACCACGGCGCCCAGCATGACTTCTTCGGACAGTTGCTGCGCTTCCGACTCCACCATCAGCACCGCCGCTTCGGTGCCTGCGACGACCAGGTCGAGCACCGAATCCTTGCGCTGCGTCTGGCCGGGGTTGAGCACGTATTCGCCGTTGATGTAGCCGACGCGCGCGGCGCCGATGGGGCCGTTAAAGGGAACGCCGCTGACCGACAGCGCGGCGCTGACGGCAATCAGGGCGGCAATGTCGGCGTCCACTTCCGGGTTCAGCGACAGCGTGTGCACCACCACGTGGACTTCGTTGAAGAAGCCTTCGGGGAACAGGGGGCGAATGGGGCGGTCGATCAGGCGGCTGGTCAGCGTCTCGTATTCGCTGGGCCGGCCTTCGCGCTTGAAGAAGCTGCCCGGGATTTTGCCGGCAGCGTAGGATTTTTCCAGGTAGTCGACGGTCAGGGGGAAAAAGTCCTGTCCAGCCTTGCCTTCGGTTTTGGCGACGACGGTGGCCAGCACGACCGTGCCTTCCATGTCGAGCAGCACGGCGCCGGTCGATTGGCGGGCGATTTCGCCGGTTTCCAGGGTGACGCTATGCTGGCCCCATTGAAAGGTCTTGCTAACTTTTTTGAACATGGTCATGGTGCTTCTCCGTAGATTTCAGGGTAACAACGGGAGGTGCAGGCCACCTCGCCCTAGCCCAGATCCAGCACTGCAGTCCACGATGCCATTCCACAGGGGCTTGGCGCAAACCCCGGTGGAATGACACAGCTTCGTTCTGCTGATGCAGTCTCTGATGGAAAAAATGCCTGAGCCAGTGACCTGACCCAGACATTTCTGTAGCGATCGCATCAGGCGGTACGCGCGAACGGACAGGCCTGACGCATAGGATTTCGCCAGCCCTTACTTGCGCAGGCTCAGCTTGGCGATCAGCGCGGTGTAACGGTCGGCGTCCTTTTCCTTCAGGTAGTCGAGCAGCTTGCGGCGACGGCTCACCATGCGCAACAGACCGCGGCGACCGTGGTGGTCCTTGGCGTGGGTCTTGAAGTGCGGCGTGAGTTCGTTGATGCGCGCGGTGAGCAGGGCCACCTGAACTTCGGGACTGCCGGTGTCGCCGGCTTGGCGCGCATTGTCTTTGACAACGGCGGCTTTGATACTGGATGCAATCATGTGATTTCCTTGGATGGGGCCAGACGGAAGCCGCGCCTAAGCCGCGCTGCCCCGCATTCTTTCGCCCCGGTTTTAGAACTTGCGCCTGGTGCTGGAACTGCTCCAGGCGTGCGCCGTACGCCATGTACAGCCTTGGAATTATAGCCCGAAGGCAGGGAATCGATCCAGATGGTAGCCAGCCTGCGCGTTTCAAGCCCTGCCGGGCAAGAATAAAAAATGCACGTGATGCCTTGATTTTGCCACGGGCGTTCGCAATTTTTGGCCATGCGCTGCCCACGGTGGGCGGCGCCCAACGCAACAGGAGTTCACCATGTTTTATGCCAGCGCCCACCCCGTTCTGCGTCGCGACGTCTACGCCCCTGCCAGCCGCTCGTTGCAGCGCTTTCTGAACGACACCCTGCTCGCGTCCAACCAGGCTACGCCGCAGTACCAGCAGGACGAAGCGACGTTTCAACTGACGCTGGACCTGCCGGGCGTTGCGCGCGACCAGCTCGCCATTTCGATCGAAGGCGCCGTGGTGCGCATCCAGACGCGCGAAGGCGCCAGCCGCCGCTACCAAAGCACTTTCGAACTGCCGCAGGAAATCGACCCCGCACTCAGCGAAGCACGGCTGGAGCACGGCGTTCTCACGCTCAAGCTCGGCAAGAAGGTCCCGCTGAGCAAGGCGGTAGAACTCAACGTTTTGTGAGCGGCGCGGCGTCGATCGCGTCCAGCGGCCAGCGCGGCAATACGTCAAAGGCGTAGTCGCGGCTGGCTTGGGCGCGGCCGCTTTGCAAGCGCATGGCGGCGGCCATGGCAATCATGGCGCCGTTGTCGGTACACCACTGCAGCTCCGGGTAATGCACCTGCACGCCGCGCGCAGCACACGCCGCGTCGAGTTGCGCGCGCAAGGAGCGATTCGCCCCCACCCCGCCAGCGACGACCAGCCGGGCCAAGCCCGTCTGCTTCAACGCCGCCAGCGACTTTTTCAACAGCACCTCGACGATCGCTGCCTGCGTGGAAGCCGCCAGGTCGCATTGCAGCGCCTGCGGCAATTGGGTGAACGCGCTCACGCCCTCCGCCGCTTGCATTTTTTTTGCCTGCACCAGGACGGCGGTTTTCAGACCAGCGAAAGAAAAGTCCAGATTGCCGCTGTGCAGCAGCGGACGCGGCAAGGCGTAGGCGCTGGGATTGCCGCGCTCGGCGCGCTGTGCGAGCAAAGCACCCCCCGGGTAATCGAGGCCCATGAGCTTGGCTGATTTGTCAAAAGCCTCACCGGCAGCGTCATCGATGCTCTCGCCGAGCACGGTGTATTCGCCCACGGCGTCCACGCGCATCAACTGGGTATGTCCTCCCGACACCAGCAAGGCAACAAAAGGAAATTGCGGCGCAAGCGCGCTGAGAAAGGGCGACAACAGGTGCCCCTCCAGGTGGTGCACACCCAAGGCCGGGCGATCCAGCGCTGCCGCCAGTGCGCAGGCCACGCCGGCACCGACCAGCAGGGCACCGGCCAGGCCCGGGCCGCGGGTGTAGGCGAGTACATCGATATCCGCCAGGCGCCTGCCAGCCTGCTCCAGGACCTGCTGCGTCAGAGGCAGCACGCGCCGGATGTGGTCGCGACTGGCGAGTTCGGGAACAACGCCGCCGTAGGCCTGGTGCATGCTGATCTGGGAGTGCAAGGCGTGCGCCAGCAAACGCGGCAGCGCGCTGCCGGCGGCGTCATACTCCACCAGCGCAACGCCGGTTTCGTCGCACGACGATTCAATGCCCAATAACAGGGTGGGAGACGCTCTGGCCATAGGCCGCAGAGTGTAGTGGAGGCCGGCCTGGTTGCGCGCAGCGCCGTACGCTGCAGGCGCGTATGCGCACCACGCGGCGCGCGCTGTGCACGCCCTTGTGCACGCCCTTGCGCGTCACACAGGGTTGGCGCGCGCCCTTGCTCAGGGGCCACTGCGCTGGGACTGTTGCGCCAGGACTCCTACGCCGCGCGGGCCTGGACGTCGGGCTGCACAATGCGCCGGCGCTTGCGCACGACCACGGTTGCAGGAGCGACCGCCTCGCGGATGCGCGAGCTGGCGTAAGACTCGCCGCGGCCACTGTTGCGCGCGTGCGCAATCGCGGCGGCAACCGTGGCACCGCACAGCGCTTGGATGGTGGAACCGTTGACGCGAACAAAGTGTCCTGCGCCGACTTCCGCCAGCAGGCCAAATTCCTGGCCCATGCGCACGATGCCGATCACGTTAAATTCCTTGGGTGCAGCGACAAAGGCCCGGATGGTCTGACTACCCAGAATGACTTGCATGGGCGTACCGCTGCCCGGCGCCCCGGCAGCGCGCCCGGCGCCCTGGCCGCCCGGCCTGTTGCTGCGGTGGCTGCTGCTGCGAATGCCAACGCCGCTGCTACCGCTACCGCCACCGCTACCGTTATCGGTACTGCCGCCACCGCTGTTGCTGCGATTCATGCCGTCGCTCTGGAAGCAGCGGCTGGCCAGGGGTTCGGCGCTTGCGACCGGAATCGCCGGGGTGGAAACACTTACACGGTGGGGTGGCATCGTCATGATAGATTTTTTTGCGCGGTGAGAGGGCGCGGATGCTGTGGCGTTATGGCGCGATCTTCAGCAAGGCGAAGGCGGGCAACTTGATCAAAATGTGATGAATTGCTGCCCGGTTGCAAATCCACCGTCGCCACGCCGCCGCTCCCGCCATCCATCACAATCGGGCCATGGCAATCGGCGCATACATCAAGGAAATCGGTCGTGGCAAGGACGGCGCGCGCGCGCTGACGCGCGAGCAGGCGGCGGATCTCATGGGCCAGGTGCTAGACGGCAAGGCCAACGACCTGGAAATCGGGGCCTTTTGTCTGGCCATGCGCATCAAGGGAGAAACCGCGCTGGAAATGGCGGGCTTTCTGGACGCGGCGGAGCAGCGCCTGGCGCGCCTGCCGGCGCAGCCGGAACAACGCGTCATCGTTCTGCCAAGCTACAACGGCGCACGCCGGTTGCCGGCGTTGCTGCCACTTTTGGCGCTGTTGCTGGCACGCCAGGGCTTCGCCGTGCTGGTCCATGGCAGCGCGGGAGAGTCCCGGCGAGTGTTTACATCTGAAATATTTGCTTACCTTGGAGTGCCGGCACGCACGCAAATCGACGCGCTGCAATCGGGAGAAGTGCACTTCGTCCCGACCCAATTGCTGCACCCCGGGCTGCAAAGCCTGCTCGATGTACGCCGCAGTACCCAGCTGCGCAACCCGGGCCACAGCATGGTCAAGCTGCTGCTCCCCTGCCAGGGGAAAACCCTGCTGGTTACGAGTTACACGCACCCCGAATACGCGCTGTCCATGCAGCAGGTGCTGGCACTGCGCGGCGCCAGCGCCCTGCTGCTGCGCGGCACCGAAGGCGAGCCGGTCGCAGACCAGCGGCGCAGGCCGGACATGACGCGCATGCTGCACGGACACGCCCTGGATACGCAAAGGCACGAAGCAGGCAGCCTGCATGACTTGCCAGCCATTCCGCAAGGCCTGGACGCCGCCGCCAACGCCGACTACGTGCGCGCCATGCTGGACGGATCGCAAGCCCTACCGGAGCCCATAGCGCATCAACTGCAATCGATTGCCGAACTGGCAGCCCAGCTATGACTTCACACGCACACTTACCCCAGGTACCGCGTACGGCAGAGGCCGACGCGCAGGCGCGCGCGCGCGCTGCGCCGGGCCGCGTCACGCTGGTCGGCGCGGGGCCGGGAGACCCGGACCTGCTGACCATCAAGGCGCTCAAGGCGATACAAAGTGCCACGCTGCTGCTGGTCGACGACCTGGTGAGCGACGCCGTCGTCGCGCTCGCCGGCGCACAGGCACGCGTGGAATACGTGGGCAAGCGCGGGGGCTGCCGCTCCACGCCGCAGGAATTCATTGAAAAGCGCATGGTCAGCGCGGCGCTCGCCGGCGAGCACGTGGTGCGCCTGAAGGGGGGCGACCCCTTTATTCTGGGACGCGGTGGCGAGGAAGTCGAATGCCTGCACGCCGCCGGCATAGCCGTCGACGTGGTCAACGGAATCAGCGCCGGAATGGCTGCCATGGCGTCGCTGCGCCGCCCCTTGACGCAGCGACTGCTGGCGCAGGGCGTGGTGTTTGTCACCGGTCACGCCGGAACGTCCAGCCAGGCAACCGACTGGCGCACACTGGCATTGGCAGCGCAGCAAGCGCGCTTGACCCTGGTGATCTACATGGGAATAGGCGGTGTGGCGCAGATTGCGCAGCAGCTGTTAACGGGCTTGCCCGCGTCCACGCCGGCTGCGGTGGTGCAGAACGCCAGCCTGCCGAACCAGCACCACGTGCTGTGTACGCTGGGAACGCTGGCTGCGACCATTCAGTCCGAGGGCATGCGCAGCCCGGGGATCATCGTCGTCGGGGACGTGCTGGGCGGCACAGCGGCGCTGCACGCGGCCCAGGCCGCAGCGGCCGAATCCGCGCAAGCGCAGAGCTGAAACCGGTGCAGGACTTTGACGTCGCCATTGTGGGCGCGG
>Ga0075019_10001290_pt1 | contig 14262 bp, 17 predicted proteins | sample ColStrG_CSR_2013_FD_71473 | JGI IMG/M metagenome (GOLD analysis project Ga0075019, IMG submission 71473) | Freshwater sediment microbial communities in response to fracking from Pennsylvania, USA - Cold Stream Run_MetaG_CSR_2013 | ecosystem: Environmental > Aquatic > Freshwater > Creek >...
ACCACGGCCTCCAACATCGGCAGCTATGGCATCACTGGATCGGGCCTCTCGGCGAACAGCGCCAACTACATCTTCACCTTCGCGCAAGCGTTGGGGAATGCCAATGCGCTCAGCGTTGCCGTGCGTCCATTAACGGTGACCGCGAACGCACTCGAGCGCGCATATGGTGCCATGAACCCGCCGCTGACATACACGATTACACCCGCAACGGCGAACACAGGGCTAGTGAATGGCGATACCTTAACCGGCGGGTTGACGACCACTGCGGTATTGTCATCGCCATCGGGCAATTACCCCATTTTGCAGGGCAGTTTGGCCGCTTCAATCAACTATGCTCTGAGCTATGTTGGAGCATCGCTGAAAGTCAATCTGCCGCCGATTCAGGCGCTAGACGCATTTACGCCTCAACCAACGCCGCAAACTCCAACGCCCGTTCAAAACTGCACGGCCTCGTCCAATATTCCATCGCTCAGGGATAATGGCCAAGTCGTGATCACGGATGCAACAAGCTGTACGCCTTAAAGTTATCAGAGATTCTACGGTGGGAAATTTCGGCCCACTCGGGTCGCCTACTCCATTCGACCTGTCGGCTCCCTTCCAGAGTAAGTCACTGCGGTCGCGGGGCATCCGCGAATTTGCTAAGTCGGCTCTGGAAATACACCCCCACCCAGACCGAATTTTGTTCCGGCTGCTTCATGCCCAAAGACGACCAACACCTGCTCCAATCCGCCCCCATATCCGGAGCGCCATTTTAAGGCCCGTACAGCGCCTATCCGCCGCATCGCAGCCAAGGGACAGAGAGATAAGCAAATAGTTTTTTATAAACCTCCCGGTGGCACTGAGGGGCACAGGCGCCCTCAACAGGACGTCACTCCGGCTTGCGCCAGATTTACGTTTTTGCTGACCGCCGCTTCAGGCCGAATGACTCACCCCACAATTTCTTCCGGCTTGAAGAAATAGGCGATCTCGATCGCGGCATTTTCGTCGCTGTCCGAACCGTGCACCGAATTGGCTTCGATGCTCTCGGCGAGTTCCTTGCGGATGGTGCCGGGTTCAGCGTTCGCAGGGTTCGTCGCGCCCATGATGTCGCGGTTGCGCTGCATCGCATTCTCGCCCTCAAGCACCTGCACGACGACGGGGCCTGACATCATGAAGCTGACCAGATCATTATAGAAAGGGCGTTCTTTGTGGACGGCGTAAAAGCCCTCGGCCTGTTCCTTGGTCATATGGATGCGCTTGGAGGCAACGACGCGCAGCCCGCCGTCTTCGAGCATTTTGGTGACCGCGCCGGTCAGGTTGCGGCGGGTGGCATCGGGCTTGATGATAGAAAAGGTGCGCGTAACGGCCATGGGGGAACTCCGTGAGTGGGATTTAAGTTGCGCCGCCTCTAAGCGTTGCACCGCAGCAGATCAACCCCGCTTACTGATCCTCCGCCTCAGTGGGCGCCGCGCCACGCTCGGGCGAGGCTTTTTTGCCACAGGCGCACTTCGGCTTGGCCTTGTGCTTAATCGCGGTTGTGGCGAATTCTACGGGGGTGAGGACGCCATCGCCATTGGCATCAGCGTTGCGGAATTTCTCGACGCGCTTCGCGGCATATTCCTCAAAGCTCAGCATCCCGTCATGGTTCAGATCCATCTTCTGGAACGAGCGCCGCTGGCCGCTGAGAAACTCCTCGAGATCGATATGGCCGTTGCGGTTCTTATCATAGCGTTCGAAGCGCTTCTGCTCCTTTGTCTTTTCGTCGGCTTGCGGCAGGTCGGGAAAATCGTCGGCAGACAGGTTGCTGTCCTTGGGCGGGCCCGGATCGGGAATCTTCGGGAGCGTGACGCCTGGTTCGGTCGCAACGACTGCCGCGATGTTCGCGGCCGGCGCTTGATTACGCCACACCAGCACCCCTGCTGCGATTAACAACAGCGCTGATCCGACCCCCGCAAGAAACCGCCACATCCGCCTCGCCCCTCCCAACGTCGTGTAAACTTTGGTATCATTCCATCAACTCATCGACCAATCAAGCGAATTTGCAGTGCCCAAAGCGCGCGGCGCGCGGGGCTGGCGAGCGGATGGTTCGCGCGCAGCCGCGCACGGTCATCGGTTTCACAGCGACACAACAGGCGGTATGCGCCGAGACGTCCGCCGGTCACCACCGCGATAATCGCCGCCAACGTCTCAAGCCCCGGTTCGGACGTGGCACGTTCGCTCAGCAACGCTCCCGTCAATCCTGAACCCAACACCGCCACAACATCGAAAAGCAAAGGCTCGACGGGGGGTGCGCCACTATCGAGCGCGATCAGTTGCTCCCGCCACCAGGCAAGTTTGATCTCGCCAAGCAGCGGCTCGCGCACCGAAGGCATGATGGCTTGCAGCCGGGCGTCGAGGGCAAAAATGACCCGCAATCGGGCCCGCGCCGCACGAGGTGCACACAGTGCGAGGGAATAGTCGGTCGCGTCAAACACTGCCGACCTGCCCCCCCAACGCCACCCAACCGACGCATGATGGCAAATATTGCATTAACCCTCCCTTTTGAGGCCAATTTAGTGATGAATGCCGCAATGCGCAGGCTCACTGATGTTTTTCAAGCGAGGTCATGCGCTCATGCGAATAGTTCTGCAACGGCTAGCGGGCCAGAACCGTCTCCCCGACGGCACCCGGCGCGCGCTCGCTGTTGTGGGAGCCAAAGCGATACTGCGCGACAACGACGGCAGCTCGATGATCGAGTTCGCCATGGTTGCCCCGCTCTTCCTGTCGCTCATTCTGGCGACGGTTCAAAGTGGCTTGATTTACTTCGATTCGCAAACGCTGCAAACGGCTGCTGACCGCGCCGCGCGTCAAATCGTCATTGGTAATCTTACGACCGGTCTCACTTCGGCCCAAGCACAGGCCCAAATCACCAGCATCGTCAAAGCGAACCTGCCGCTCACGATGACTGGGCCGAATGACACCGTTAGTATCGATCTCCAGACCGGCGCAACTTTTGCGGCAGTCTCTGCGGCGTCACAAACGATTTCGTATAATTCCTCGGGCGCAGTGACCAACACGTTCAACTCGAGCACCCAAGCGGGTGCTTGCTCGGTCGGCGTGTTGAAGCTCTACTATCTGGCCCCGCAGGTTGCGCTAATTTTCCCAATGATGTCGGGAAACACGATCAACGTTAATTTCGCAAACTCAAAAAGCAGCCGGGTAATTGTGGCCACCTCGGTCTTCAAAACCGAGCCATTTGGGGGGGCGCAATGCACTTAATTTCAACGAAACCTGTCGGCAGGATGCGCGCCGCCGTGGGCCAATTTCTGCGCGACAATGGCGGCACGAGCGTCATTGAGTTCGCGTTCGGGTTGCCCATTCTCACGTTAATCTATTTTGGCACTGTCAATTTCTGCGATGCCATCACTTTGCAGCGTAAGGTGACGTCGGCAACGCGCGCGCTTGGCGACCTCACCACGCGAGGGCAGGCTTACACAACAGCGACGATCACCAGCACGGTGTTCGCCGGTGCCAATTTGATCATCTCACCCTATTCAACCACAACTGCGACGATGACGGTGACCGATGTTTGCACCGACGCGGTAGGAAACACCACCACGCAATGGGCCGTGCAAAGCGTCAACGGCGCTGCACCCGCAGCACTAACGATTCCTGCCGCGCCAGCAAACGCCTTCACACTTCCGGCGGCGATAAAACAAAACAACACGTGCTTAATATATTCAAGCGTTTCGTATCAATATTCTCCAATCCTCGGGAACTCTTTCATACAACCATTTACAGTTTCTGATTCAATTTACATGTCACCACGTAACATCGCCAACATTAGTTTTACTCCTTAGAGTCCGGAACACCATTATGTCTCTCAGTCAACTCAAATCAACAGCGGCGCGGATGATCCGCAACGATGAAGGCAATGTCATGATGATCATGGCGCTGTCGCTGATCCCCGTGCTTGCAGTTGCTGGTTCGGCCGTAGATTATGGCCGGGCCGCGAGTGCGCAAGCGCAGCTCAATGCGATCGCTGACTCCGCAGTCCTGCAGGTTCAGTCGCCCGGCGAGCTCGCCAAGCCGACTGCCACCGCGCTCACCGATGCAACAAACTTTTTCAACGCGCAGGCTGCTACGGTCAAGGGGATCACGTACAACACCGCCAATACGCTCGTTACTGTGGCAGATGATAACGGCACCACCACCACCACGGTGTCAAATGACCCCTCGGTCACCACGGGAACCACCAACGATCCGGCCAACACTCCGTCGCATTTCGGGCGGACGGTGACGATCAAATTCGCCACCTCCTCTCCCAATTATTTTATGGGAATCGTCGGCAACAACGCGATCGCGATCAACGGCATTGCTGGTTCCGGGGTCTCAAAAGCGCCGAACATCGATTTTTATTTGCTGCTCGATACATCGCCCTCGATGGCGTTTCCCACGACGCAATCCGGCATCACATATCTCCAAACGGCGACCAAGGACTATAATACATGCGCTTTTGCGTGTCATAACAATGTTGCGAACCAATACAATAATCAGGTATATGACAATTCGTTTTCTACGCTCGTCAAGACAAATCCGCATGTTATTCAAGTAAATACTAACGGGTATTTACATGATGTTACCCAGATCGATACGCTAGGGAGCTATGTTGAAGACAAGCAATATATGCAAAAAAATGGCGTGATATACACGACAACAAATACATCGTGCACCGGTTATTATCACCCTGTTTGCACAACAACGACAACAAATGTGCCAAATCCCCTCTACAACGCGCCGGGAACAACTTCAAATTCTGGGCCGTTGGTGTTCAATGCGGATAACACCTACGCGGACACGTATTGGCTGACACAAAACCAAGGCATAGCGTTGCGCGTTGATGCGGAGCGAACGGCAACCGCCAATCTAATGTCGGTTGCCCAAGCGGCTGCCGCCAAAAACGGCGCAACGTACCGCGCCGCGCTATACACCTTTGACTATGCTCAAAATGTTCAGGCGCTTTCAACGATCACAACTTCAACGACGTCAGCAAGCTTGAATAACGTTAGTGCGCAATCGGCGAATATCAAATTGCTGGAGATGTACACCACAGGCGGCTGCCCGCAGCCAACATTCTGCAATGGCTATCTCGAAACAAGTTATAAGGGGGCACTGTCTGCGATGCAGTCCGCGCTTCCGTCGAACCCCGGAAATGGCACGAACAACCCCGGTGACACGCCGCAGCAGATATTGTTCATCATTACCGATGGCATCAGCGACGAACAATCATCACTGGTTGGTGCGCCGAACTCGACTCAAACCGGTGGCGACAACGAAGACCGTACCCGGTCGCCGATGGTGCAATATCACCTCAACCAATGCAACGCCATCAAAGCCGCCGGCACACGCATTGCCATTCTGTACACGCAGTATCTGCCGAGCGCGATTACCAGCGATGGCACGCAAGGCGCCTACGTCACGGGCTTCCTGTCACCTACCGATCAGGCGGCGGCGCAATTGACGAAGTGCGCATCGCCGGGGCTGATGTATACCGTCACCACCGGACAAGACATTTCCACCGCTTTGGCCGCGCTGTTCAACCAAGCCGTATCGCAACCGGTTTTGATCAAATAGGAGACACAAGGAACCGCAGCCGCTCGCGGCTCGGTTCCTGCCGTCACGCTACCGGTTACATACCTGCTTGACCGCAGCGATGATCTTGTCGGCATTCACCAGAGCGAGCCGTTCGAGGTTCGCCGCATAGGGCATCGGCACATCTTCGTTCGTCACGCGCAGAACGGGCGCGTCGAGATCATCAAAGCCCTGCTCCATCACTAGGGCACTGATTTCGGACGCTATCGAGCAGGCCGGCCAACCCTCCTCGGCAACCACCAGCCGATTGGTTTTTGCGACCGAAGCAAGCACCGCAGTAGTATCGAGCGGGCGTAGCGTCCGTAAATCGATCACTTCAACGCTGATGTTCTCAGCCGCGAGCTTGTCCGCCGCCTCAAGCGCCATGCCGACGGTAATCGAGTAAGCGACGATGGTGACATCGGTCCCCGCGCGTATGATGCGGGCTTTGCCGATGGGAACGGTAACGTCGCCTTCGGGCACATCGAAGCTGCGACCATAAAGCAGCTCATTCTCGAGAAAAATCACCGGATCGGGCGAACGAATAGCGCTCTTCAAAAGCCCCTTTGCATCGGCCGCGTCATACGGCGCGATCACGATCAAACCGGGAACCGCCGCATACCAAGGCGCATAATTTTGCGAATGCTGAGCGCCCACGCGCGCCGCCGCACCGTTCGGCCCGCGGAATACAATGGGACAGCGCATCTGTCCGCCCGACATATAATTGGTTTTGGCAGCCGAGTTGATGATCTGGTCAATCGCCTGCATCGCAAAATTGAAGGTCATAAACTCGACAATCGGTCGCAGCCCGCCCATCGCCGCGCCTGCCCCGATGCCAGCGAATCCGTGCTCGGTGATCGGCGTATCGATCACGCGCTTGGCGCCAAATTCAGCCAGAAGCCCTTGCGTGACTTTGTAAGCACCTTGATATTCCGCAACCTCCTCACCCATCACAAACACACGCTCGTCGGCGCGCATTTCTTCCGCCATGCCATCGCGGAGTGCTTCGCGCAGCGTCAGGCGGGTGGCTGGACCCGTAACGGACTCTATCGGTGCCGCCACGGTCGCAGCTTTCGCGGGCGAAGGGAAAGGCCGATCGGGTTCTGGTGGAAAGTCCACGGCAGCAGGCACAACGTCGGGCGCGACGACCGATTTAGGCTCCCGCTCGCCCTCCCCCTTCATCGTCGCAATCACGGTGCCAACCTTGACGCCCTCGGAGCCTTCAGGAACGAGGAGTTCACCCAATTCCCCCTCATCCACGGCCTCAAATTCCATTGTAGCCTTATCGGTTTCGATTTCCGCCAAAATATCACCAGATTTGATCATGTCACCAGGCTTAACCAGCCATTTCGCGAGCGTCCCCTCTTCCATTGTCGGCGAGAGCGCGGGCATTTTGAGTTCGATGGCCATCAGTAAGTTCCTACGAGCACGTCGGTATAGAGTTCGGCTTCGGCTGGCTCGGGCGAGCTTTCAGCATAGTCAGCCGCTTCACTCACCTGAGCGCGAATCTCTTTATCAATGTCTTTCAACGCCACCTCGGTCACCCCGGCGGCTTCAAGTTGCTTCTTGATCCGCTCGATCGGGTCATGGTGCTCGCGCATCTCCTGCACCTCCTCCTTCGAGCGATATTTCGCCGGATCAGACATTGAATGCCCACGGTAGCGGTAGGTTTTCATCTCCATGATCAGCGGGCCTTTGCCGCTACGCACCCAGTCAATCGCCGTTTCTGAAGCGGCGCGCACCGCGAGAACATCCATGCCATCGACCTGCATCCCCGGCACACGAAAACTCTCTCCGCGCCGATAAAGCCTATCTTCCGAACTGGCACGATTGACGGACGTTCCCATCGCGTATTGATTGTTTTCGATCACAAAAATGATCGGCAGCTTCCAAAGTTCTGCCATGTTCATGCTCTCATAAACTTGGCCCTGATTCGAAGCGCCGTCGCCGAAATAGGCAATCGCGATCCCGTTATCTTCTTTGTACTTGTGCGCAAACGCCAGCCCGGTGCCGAGTGAGACTTGCGCCCCCACAATGCCATGCCCGCCAAAAAAGCCATGATCGACCGAGAACATGTGCATTGAGCCACCCTTCCCGTGGCTGATGCCCGCCTGCCGACCGGTGAGTTCGGCCATGACGACTTTGGGATCGATGCCGCACAACAGCATATGCCCATGATCACGATAGCCAGTAATAACGCTGTCTTTACCCGGATTGATCGCCGATTGCAGGCCGACTGCGACCGCTTCTTGGCCGATGTAGAGATGGCAGAAACCGCCGATCAACCCAAGCCCATAGAGTTGTCCGGCGCGCTCCTCGAAGCGGCGAATAAGCAACATCTGCTTGTAAAATTCCATGAGTTGGTCGGTCGTCGCCGCATATGGCGCTGGCTCGGCGGGGCGTGCGACGTCGATCGCATCGACCTTCAGTGCAGATTTCGGTTTGGCCAAGATTATGCTCTTTCAGATTATTTTGTCGGCCTGCTATAAACAGATGCCTCGTGCGCGTCCATCACCGCAGCGGTAAAATCGACGGCTGCAAACTCGGTCAGTGCGTGCCGAGCGGCACAATCACTTCGTCCTTGCCAACGACCCCCATGTTGCGTCGAACAAGTTCGTCAACCATATCTGGATTGGCGTGACGCGGATCAAGCAGCGCCACGCGATTGGCAAGCGCATCGCGGGCCTGCTCGGTTTGCGCAAGAACCAACTCGCGCTGATGCAGCGCATGGTGATACTCACCCCAGGCCAGCACGCCATTTGCGCCGAACAACGCGTAACCGCCGAAAAACGCAATCACTGAAAAGGCAATTGCGGGAACGGCGGCACTGCGCAGCAGCAAAAGAAGGTTGCGGGCGTTTTTCATCTTGACTCGCTTGAATCACAAGCGACTCGCGGAATCAAGCGAAAATTTCAATTATCCGCGGAATATTGTGCGTCCGGCATAATAAGCAGCCGCGCCCAACTCCTCTTCAATTCGAATAAGTTGGTTGTATTTTGCCAACCGGTCCGAACGCGCAAGGCTCCCCGTTTTGATTTGGCCGCAGTTGGTGGCGACCGCGAGGTCGGCAATCGTTGAATCCTCAGTCTCGCCTGAACGATGTGACATCACCGCCGTGTAGCGTGCGCGGTGCGCCATATCGACCGCGGCGAGCGTTTCGGTTAGCGTGCCAATTTGGTTCACCTTGACCAACAGCGAATTGGCGAGCCCATCCTTAATCCCCTGCCCTAGGCGCGCCGGATTGGTGACGAACAGGTCATCACCGACTAACTGCCTCTTGGCACCAATTTTGTCGGTGAGCAGTTTCCACCCCAAGAAATCATCCTCGCTCATCCCATCTTCAATCGAAGCGATCGGATAGCGCGCGGCGAGATCAGCAAGATAATCACTCATTTCGGCAGGTGTCAGCACCAGACCGGCACCCGTCATATGGTAAGCACCATCCTTGAAATACTCGGTTGCGGCGCAATCGAGCGCGAGCACGACGTCGTCACCCGGTGTGTAGCCAGCCGCTTCGACCGACGACATGATGAAATCGAGCGCGTCAGCGGGCGATGCCAGATTCGGCGCAAAACCGCCTTCATCCCCAACCGCCGTCGCCAAGCCCTTGTCGTGGAGCTTCTTCTTAAGCGTGTGAAAAATCTCCGATCCCATCCGCACGGCTTCAAACAATGACGACGCCCCAACGGGCATGATCATGAATTCCTGAAAATCGATTGGGTTGTCGGCGTGTGCACCCCCATTGATGATGTTCATCATCGGCACCGGAAGCACGTGTGCCGACACGCCGCCGACGTACCTATAGAGCGGCAAACCGCGCGCATCGGCTGCGGCCTTTGCGGTGGCCAAAGACACACCGAGAATGGCGTTTGCACCCAAGCGGCCCTTGTTTGGCGTGCCATCGAGCGCGATCATCGCTGCGTCAATTTCCGCCTGATCTTCAGCCTCAAGCCCAAGCAACGTATCAGCAATTTCACCATTTACCGCAGCAACGGCATCGGAAACGCCTTTGCCAAGCCATTTCGATTTGTCACCATCACGCTTTTCGACAGCTTCATAGGCACCGGTCGAAGCGCCAGAAGGCACTGCGGCGCGGCCAAAGCTGCCATCTTCGAGAGTGACATCAACTTCGACGGTTGGGTTGCCGCGACTGTCAATTATCTGTCGGGCATGGATATTGAGGATTGCAGTCATTATGTAGGCTCCATCGCTGGCATGATCGGGATGATCGCGCTCATACCGGCCATAGTGAGCAGACGCAAACCGCGTTGTCGATGGAGTATAGCTTTGAACACAATTCCGCCCGAAACTGCCATGCCCGAAGGCGAAACTCCCAAGGCCAAGCCACGCAAACCGCGTGCCGCCAAAGCAAAGGTTGTCGCCGAAACCGCAGCCGAATCAGATGGTGCTGCCAAGCCCAAGGTCACCAAGCCAAAGCCGCTCGATGGCGATGGCTCGATACGCGATCAGATGAAGGATGTTGCAGCGCAAGCCAGCGCAAAGGCGCGCGAAGCCGCATCGCAGGGGATCAACACCGCTGGAGACGTGCTCGACAATGTCGCGGCCACCGTCAACGACAGCGCCAAAACCATCGACACGCGTTTCGGCAAGACCTACGGCGATTTCGCCCGAAAGGCCGCAGATGCGGTGTCTGGCGCTGCAACAAGCGTGAAAGGCAAGGAGGTCGACGAATTGCTGGGCATCGCGCGCGACACAGTGCGCCAGCGGCCATTGCTTGTCGCGGGTGTGGCCGCAGCCGTCGGCTTTGCGCTCACCCGGCTGTGGCGTGTTGGTGACGTTGAGGACGTTGATGGCTGACACCGACCCCGACGAGACACACGCGTTTCACGGCATCGGTGCGATGATTGCTCGGCTGCGGACAAACGCGCGCGCCTTTGTCCGGGCCGAAGTGCGTTATATACTCGCAGAGTTTGGGGTGCGGGCGTCTTCGGCGGTGCCTGCGTTGATCATGGCGCTTATCGCGCTCGCGCTGGTGTGTTCTGCACTCACAGCCTTGCTCATGGGGTTGATTTTCGCGCTCGCGCCATACGTGACGATTTGGGGGGCTGTAGCGCTCATCACTTTGAGCGCTATTTTGGTTGCGTTCATCTTGCTTCAGCAATCAGTGCGCCTGATCAAAATCGCGCGCCGTCCCGGAGACGAAATGTGAATGCCAAACTCGATGAATTGAATGACAACCGCCGAAGCGCCCGAAGCGAACTGCGCCAATCGGTCGAGGAGCTTCGCGCGCAGCTGAGTGTGTCCGCAATGGCCTTACGCACCAAACAGCACCTCGCCACGCGTCTCTCGACGCTCGCGACCGAATCGGCGACGCGCATCACCGCGCATCGCGGCATCATCGCGGGAACATTGGCGGCGGCAGGAGCATTGCTGCTTGCCCGAACTTTTTCGAAACACGTGTCACCCCCCGCAACGGAGACTCCTCATGATCAATAATCCCAAACCCGGCATTGAAAAAAACCCATTTGTGGTTGTGATAGGCAGTGTTGTTGTTGGCACGATAGCCGCGGCGCTTCTTCCCCGTTCGGCACGCGAACACCGGGTGCTCGGGCCGCTGGGGCGGCATGTACGCCGCCGCGCTCAGACGGCGGCCGAGGCCGCCAAGGCGGTGGGCAAGGAGCAGCTTGACATTCATGGCATCAGCCGCGATGCGGCGTCAGCGCAATTGCGCAATCTGGCGAAGAAAGTCGCTGAAACGGCTGCCGCCGCCGGATCCGCCGCGGTCAAGGCCGCACGCACCAAATAGAATTTCACACGGGGGCTATATGAGTAAGCTTCATCTCGTCTTTGGCGGCAAGGTCAAAGATCCGCAAACGCTCAATTTCGACGACATGTCGTCGATCAAGATTATCGGCATGTTTCCTGACTATGTCTCTGCTGAAAAAGCTTGGCGGTCCGCAGCACAAAGCACTGTCGATGATGCTGAGATGAAGTTTGTCGTCGCTCATTTGCATCGGCTGCTTCAACCCGATGAGACCGCAGCATAGTCTAAACTCGATACGTTCAGTGACGCATGCGGGCGCTAATCAGCCCGCGCAATGCATTGCCGACGAAGAAACCTGCGCCCAGATCATCCAACGTCAAGTCGGCCTCCACCGCGTCCCCGGTGGCGAGCAACGCGGCACGAAACACGCCGGGGAGGAGACCCCGCTCGGCTTTGGGGGTCAGAAGGACACCGTCGCGCGGGATGAAGATGTTGGTAAAGCTGCCTTCGGTCAGAAAGCCGTGAGGGTCGGTGAACAGGACTTCAAACGCACCAGATGCGCGCCGCGCCGCGTCGTAGAAGGCGCGATCGGTCGTCTTGTGGCGCAGCCGAAAATCGGCAGGTGACACGGGCAACGGAGCGATTGCAACCTCGACAACGCCATCGGGCGTCGTCGGCAGAGCACCAATCTCAATGGCGAGTCCACCAGATCGACTCAGCCGTAACCTCAGCTTTCGCACGCCAACATGACGAATCGTCGCAGCTTGCAACGCATTGCGCACCTCATGCCGATTAAAGACGAAACCGAATAGCTTGGCGGAAGCGCTCAGCCGCGCCATGTGCCCGTCCAACAGCGTGATTCCGCCGTCGGGGTCAAAACGCATTGTCTCGATCAGGTCAAATCTGACTGGCGAGGCAACAAACGCCCCTTTGTCCGCGCATTCTTGCCATTCCGCTTCCGCGCCGGAGTCTGCCACTATTCCTGATCCAAGCCCGATCGTCGCGCTCTGTGCGCTGTCACGGATGTGTAACGTGCGGATCGCAACATTGAAAGCAGCATCGCCATTGGCGTCGATCCGACCAATGCTGCCTGTATAAGCCCCGCGCGGCGCACGCTCGACCTCAGAAATAATCTCCATAGCGCGAATTTTAGGTGCGCCCGTAATCGAACCACAGGGGAATATGGCGCGCAACACGTCTGTCGCCGCCAAGCCTGCGCGAAGCTGCGCTGTGATTGTCGAGGTCATTTGGTGGACGGTGGGATAGCTTTCCACATCGAACAATGCAGGCACCATGACCGACCCCGGCGTGGCGACGCGCGACAGATCGTTCCGCAACAAATCGACGATCATCAAATTTTCTGCGCGCTGCTTCGGATCGTCGACCAGCGCCGCAATTTCGCTCACATCGTCGCCAGCTCGCCGCGATGTCCCCTTCATCGGCTTCGTAGTGAGCGTTCGATTGTCGAGCGTGAAGAAGAGTTCGGGAGAGAGCGAGAGCAACCATTCGGTACCCGTATAGACCACGCCGCCATAGCCTGCCTCGGCACGTGTGCGCAGCCCAGCGTATAGCGCCAGTGGATGGCCCTCGAACGGCGCATCGCACGCGAAAGTGAGATTGGCCTGATAAATGTCGCCCGCCGCGAGATAGGCCTGCACAATTCCGATCGCGGTCGCATAGTCCGAAGCGGTAAGACGGGGAACGGGCGCGCCGATCCACGCAGTGTTAGGCGCGGGAAGATGCGCCAGAACATCGACCGGAGCAATCTCCCTGTACGCATCAAACAGCCCAAACCAGAGAAGGGGCGAGATCCGGTCTTGCGCTCCTTCAGATGCTCGCGGGCTACAGAGCCTGCCTTCCAGCGCATTGCCCGCTTCGTAGCTGATAAACCCAGCGGCGTGGAACCCGCGCGCCTGCGCCACCGCTAATCGATCGAGCGCGCCCACAACCTCGTCAACCGCATCTGCGCGAACAATCTCCAGAGGGTTTCGATACAGCCGGGCCGGTGACGCCCCGCGTGTGCGGGCATCATCAAGGAGAACGAAGGGGCCATCTAAATTAACCATTGTTGCGCCCCTTTGGCAGGGCTTGCACGGTTTGAACAGGTGCTGCATGGTTCTGCCATGTCCCATGCCGCAACGCTCCAGCCGCTTCAGGCGGTCATCATCCCCGTCACCGCTTATCAGCAGAATTGCACGTTGCTGTGGTGCACCCAAACGATGCGTGGTGCACTGTGCGACCCCGGCGGCGATTTAGACGTGCTCAAGCGCGCGGTTGCAGATAACAAGGTGACACTCGAAAAGATTATCCTCACCCATGGGCATTTTGATCATTGTGGGTTGGCGGGCGAACTGGCGCGGGACCTTGGCGTGCCGATTGAAGGCCCACATTTAGATGACTCGTTCTGGATCAACCAACTTGGGCCCGACACGACATCTTATGGCGTGCCATCAAAGACGTTCACACCTGACCGCTGGCTCAAGCAGGGTGACACAGTGACAGTGGGTGAACTAGTGCTCGATGTATATCATTGCCCCGGTCATACACCGGGCCATGTGGTTTTTGTCCACGCGCCGTCACGGCTTGCACTGGTGGGTGACGTGCTGTTTCGCGGCTCAATCGGCCGCACTGATTTTCCGCGCGGCAATCACGCCGATCTTATCAACGCGATCACAACGCGGCTGTGGCCACTTGGCGATGATATCAACTTTGTTCCGGGGCACGGCGGCATGTCAAGCTTTGGGCACGAGCGCAAAACAAACCCCTTTGTTGCCGATCTTGTGCTCAAGCAATAACCCTTGGAGACGTCACACCAGACGTCAAAAATCGACCATGTCGTAATGCGCAGGCGGCGTGATCACTTCCATCCGCTCCGACAATAAGGGTCGGAACGAAGGGCGTGATTTCAGCCCGCCATACCAGCCCTTGGTCTGCTCATGCCCGCGCCA